>Ga0070698_100010155_pt1 | contig 10059 bp, 7 predicted proteins | sample KBSK1502metaG_FD_65477 | JGI IMG/M metagenome (GOLD analysis project Ga0070698, IMG submission 65477) | Corn, switchgrass and miscanthus rhizosphere microbial communities from Kellogg Biological Station, Michigan, USA - KBS K1-50-2 metaG | ecosystem: Host-associated > Plants > Roots >... | reverse complement strand
ACTTTCCCGCCGACAACCGGTTCAATCAGACCGACATTTCCGACAACATATCCCTCAACGCTTTCAGATACCTCGCTACTCAGCAAAGTCACACTCAGGTACCTCTGGTACATCCCTTGCCCTGCTGTGAGAGCGTGTAAGGAGCACGAGAATGGATCCGACAGACAAGCAACAATACACGACACACCTTGTCATGAACTCACCCAGGTACGGCCAAGCACCAGTGCTGTGGATCGTCAGGCTGCCAGTGAGTTGCGGTTTACAAAAGCAGGAACTTGTGAGAGGGCTAACGCCACTAGAAATACAGAAAACGGCTGTCGCGATTGACCTATCAGTGTTACAGCATGGAGCGTTGTCAAGATGGCAATGACAATCACTGAGAGTCAACCCACAACGGAGGATCCATCGAAAGCGGTTGCCTTGGGAGTGCAGTATGGCTGATGCGATTGCCGTCCTGAACGCTGGCTCATCCAGCATTAAGTTCTCTCTCTTCGTCACGCGCGGCAGTGAGCTTGAGCTCGAACTGCATGGTCAAATCGAGGGTATCTACACCACGCCGCACTTCATTGTGAAAAGGCGGGATACAACTCAGGTAGCGGAAAAGTCATGGGACACGAGTTCGAAGCTCGATCATGATGGCGCCCTTGATTACCTGATCGCGTTTTTGAAGTCGGAGCTCTCTGAGGATCATCTTATCGGGGTTGGACATCGGGTCTTGCACGGTGGCATCGACTACAAGTGGCCGGTGGTTGTCGATGAGGAAGTGACAAGAGTAATCGAAAAGTTGGTTCCGCTAGCTCCCTTGCATCAGCCACACAATCTCGCACCAATCCGCCGTCTTCTCGACCGCGCGCCCGAACTGCCGCAGGTGGCATGCTTCGACACTTCTTTCCATACGACGAACCCAGATCTCGTGCAGCGCTTCGCCTTGCCGGAAGAGCTACATGAGGCCGGCGTGCGTCGCTACGGATTCCACGGTTTGTCCTATGAGTACATCGCCTCAGTGTTAGGCGAATTTGATTCGACCGCCGCTTCAGGCAAGGCCGTCGCGCTGCACCTTGGCAGCGGCGCAAGTATGTGCGCCATGGAGTCAGGCCGCAGCGTCGCGACCACCATGGGCTTCACTGCTGTTGACGGAATACCGATGGGCACGCGCACAGGCACGCTTGATCCGGGCGTGGTCCTCTATCTCATGGACCAGCACAACATGGACGCCCGCGGAATAGAAAATCTTCTCTACAACGAATCAGGATTGCTGGGCGTGTCAGGCATCTCCAGCGACATGCGTACGCTCTTGGCCTCCAGTGATCCGAAGGCAAAGCTCGCGATTGATCTGTATTGCTATCGCATTCGGCGTGAGCTCGGTTCGCTTGCAGCCGCGCTTGGCGGTCTGGACGCGATCATATTCACCGGCGGCATTGGCGAAAACTCTGCCGCCATCCGGGAACGTGTGTGCCACGATGCAGCGTGGCTCGGCGTAGAGATCGACCCTTCTGCGAATACTGCGGGAGGACCCTGCATAACTACGTCCGGGGCACGAGTCTCCGCGTGGGCCATTCCAACCAACGAAGAACTGATGATCGCCCGGCATACCCATCGGCTAATCAACTAAGTAACTCAGTAAAGGAGCATTAGAAAACATGGCAACAGAAATAAAGGACATTAGTAATAGTAACGAGTCAATCTCAGCGTACGGCACGGCTCGCTCGACAGTTAAGGGTGCTCCGCTGAGTCCCCAGGAGTTGGATAATATCGACTCCTATTGGCGAGCAACTCTATATTTGTGCCTCGGCATGCTTTACCTTAAGGACAACCCGCTACTGCGTGAACCGCTGACGCTGGAACAGACCAAGCCCAGACTACTGGGCCACTGGGGCTCGGACGCGGGCCAGTCGTTCACCTATATTCACTTCAACCGGCTAATCAATAAGTACGACTTGAACGCAATTTACATCTCAGGACCTGGTCACGGCGCGCCGGCGGTCCTGTCCAATGCCTACCTCGAGGGAACGTATTCGGAGATCTATCCGGACAAGAGTGAAGACCTCGCCGGAATGCAGCGCTTCTTCAAACAGTTTTCTTTTCCTGGCGGGATTGGCAGTCACGCCACTCCTGAAACACCCGGCAGCATCCACGAAGGCGGCGAGCTGGGATACAGCATCTCGCATGCTTACGGGACTGTTTACGACAATCCAGACTTGATCACCCTTGTCATGGTGGGCGACGGTGAGTCAGAAACCGGACCGCTCGCCACCAGCTGGCACAGCAATAAGTTTCTCAACCCGATTACCGATGGCGCGGTGCTGCCGGTGTTGCACCTCAACGGCTACAAGATTAATAGCCCTACCGTTTTGGCCCGCATCAGTCACGAAGAACTGGAGGCTTTGTTCGTCGGCTATGGGTACACACCTTATTTTGTAGAAGGAAGTGATCCACGCAGCATGCACCAGGCAATGGCCGCTACCCTTGAACACTGTGTCCTGGAAATCCGCAGGATCCAGGAGGAGGCGCGGCGAACTGGAAAAGCAGTCCGACCTCGGTGGCCCATGATCGTCCTTCGCAGCCCTAAAGGTTGGACCGCTCCACGTGAAGTTGATGGCCATTACCTTGAAGGTTTCTGGCGAGCGCATCAGATCCCACTAGGAGACATTGCAACCAATCGGAGTCACTTGAAGGTACTCGAAACCTGGATGCGCAGCTACAAACCGGAGACCCTTTTCGATAACGAGGGCCGGCTCATGCCGGAATTTAAGGCCCTGGCTCCAAAAGGGCCTCGCCGAATGAGCGCCAACCCAATCGCCAACGGTGGTTTGATACGTAGACCTTTGGACATGCCCGATTTTCGCGACTTCGCCGTCGACGTTCAGAAACCCGGCGATACCCTGGTCGGCAACGTTCCGACCCTGGGCACCTTTCTCCGAGAAGTTATGCGGCGCAACATGGGCAATTTCCGTGTAGTCGGGCCGGATGAGACTCAGTCAAACAAGCTGGATGCTATTTATGAAGTCAGCAAGAAGACTTGGCTCGGCGAGTATTTCCCGGAAGACTCGGACGGCGGTGAGTTGTCCCCGAACGGTCGGGTCATGGAAATGCTTAGCGAGCACACCGTGGAAGGATGGTTGGAGGGCTATCTCCTCAGTGGTCGCCACGGCCTTATCAACAGCTATGAGCCGTTCATTCACGTTGTCGACTCGATGTTCAATCAGCACGCCAAGTGGTTGGAAAAGTGCAATGAGCTCCCCTGGCGAGCCAAGATATCATCGCTCAATTTGCTAATCACGGGACTGGTGTGGCGACAGGATCACAATGGTTTCACGCACCAGGACCCTGGATTTCTCGACGTCGTCGCCAATAAGAGCCCCGAAGTTGTGCGGATCTATCTGCCGCCGGATGGCAATTGCCTGCTATCGGTCGGCAACCACTGCCTGAACAGCACCAACTACGTCAACGTTATGGTTGCCGATAAACAGCCGCATTGGCAGTATCTCGATATGGAGGCGGCAATCGCACACTGCGAAAAGGGCGCCGGTATTTGGGATTGGGCCAGCAATGACCAGGGCGAAGAACCAGACGTGGTCATGGCAAGTTGCGGCGATGTACCGACGATGGAGTCGCTGGCCGCTACCGCCTTGCTTCGGCAACACATACCCGACGTAAAGGTAAGATTCGTGAACGTCGTCGACCTATTCAGGTTGGTGCCACACACCGAACACCCCCACGGACTCACTGACTCTGAGTTCGAGGCCATCTTCACCCCAGACAAACCCGTAATCTTCAACTTTCACGGCTACCCGTGGTTGATTCATCGGCTGACGTATCGCAGACCTGGCCAACATAACCTGCATGTACGCGGCTACAAGGAACAGGGCAACATCAACACGCCGTTAGAACTGGCAATCCTAAATCAGACGGATCGCTTCAGCCTGGCAATTGATGCGATCGATCGAATGCCTCGTTTCCGAGTCAAAGGCGCCAGCGTACGTGAAGCATTGCTGAACCAGCAGATCGCATGCAGAGAATACGCTCATGAGTTCGGTATCGATCAACCGGAGGTCACCGATTGGAAGTGGCCCTTTTAGATCTGAACTCATGGTCCAGGTCTTTTAACCGAAGGGGAAGTCAAAAAGGACTAACGCAATGAAAGTAGAAAAAAAAATCAAGTCGGCTCCCGCAACCTCCAAGGGAGCCGACATATCGAAGGTGCTCGAGCAATACGGTGGGCCGGTTAAGTTTACTGGCGCAGAGGATGCACTTTACGAGCGGCACCTTGTCTTTGATAACGTTATGGAAGAGACGACGATCGGGGCTCGCGAGCGTTTTGAGGCCATCGCCCGTTCCGTGCGCGATGTTCTCTCGCAGCGATGGGTGCGTACCGAGCAGACTTACCAGAGCGAAAACCCCAAGCGCGCTTATTATCTCTCATTGGAATTTCTCATCGGCCGCTCGCTCGCCAACAATGTCACGAACCTTCTCCTCGATCCCATCGTGAAAGAAGTTGTCAAGCAAAAGAACCTCGATTGGTTCGAGTTGTTGGACCAGGAGCCCGACGCGGGGCTTGGCAATGGAGGTCTTGGGCGTCTGGCGGCTTGCTTTCTTGATTCAATGGCCACGATGCAAATCCCGGCCATGGGGTATGGCCTGCGCTACGAATACGGCATCTTCAAACAGTCAATCCAGGACGGGTGGCAGCAGGAATCCCCCGACAACTGGCTTCGCCGTCCCGACCCATGGGAAGTTGCCCGTCCTAACGAGACAGTAGAGGTCAAGCTCAACTGCTCATTCGAGATAGTTGGCGGTATCTTGCAGGCGGTTCCCGGGCGGCCATCAATTCTGATCGGTGTTCCGTTCGATCGCCCGGTAGTAGGTTATGGCGGGAAAACCATCAATACGCTGCGGCTGTGGGCTGCGGCGGCGCATGATTATTTTGACTTTAAAGAATTCAGCAGCGGCGATTTCGTTGGGGCGCTCGCGCAGACACTCAATGCCGAATCGCTAACCCGAGTACTGTATCCAGACGACCACACAACCAAGGGCCAAGGTCTACGTTTTGTGCAGGAGTATTTTCTCGTCGCCTGCTCGCTAGCTGATCTCATCCGCAGGTTCCGAGCGGACAATCTCGATTGGAGTGCTCTTCCCGATAAAGTCGCCATTCAGCTCAACGATACACATCCAACGATGGCAGTCCCGGAGCTGATGCGGATTCTGCTCGACGAGGCGCATCTCGGTTGGGAGGAGGCCTGGGACCTCACACAAAAAACCCTGGCATACACCAACCACACGTTACTTCCCGAAGCTCTTGAGAAATGGCCGCTCACATGGTTCGAGTTCATGCTGCCTCGCCATTTCGAGATCATCCTCGAGATCAATCGCCGATTGCTTGATGACGTCCGAACCCAGTATCCAGGTGACGAGGGTCGCGTTGAGCGCGTGAGCCTCATAGAGGAAGGTCCAACCAAGCATGTCCGCATGGCCAATCTGGCTATCGTCGGCTCGCACAGTACTAACGGCGTCGCCGCAATTCATTCCCAGTTGCTGCGCACAGTGACGGTCAAGGACCTGGCCGAGGTGTTTCCTCAACGCTTCAGCAACAAGACCAACGGGGTCACACCGCGACGCTGGCTGCTGATGTCAAACCCGGCGCTTTCACACGCTATCACGGACGCAATCGGCGATGGTTGGACCACCGATCTCAGCCAGTTGAAAAAGCTTAAACCGCTGGCCAACGACCAGGCTTTGCAGAACGCCTTTCTTAAAGCTAAACGAGAGGCCAAGTTGAAATTTGCCGATTGGCTCAAACGGACGACCGGCCAAAAGGTCGACGTCGATAATATCTTCGATTGCCAGATCAAGCGCATACATGAATACAAGCGCCAACTGCTAAACGCGCTCCGGATCGTTGTGCTTTACAACCGGCTGCGCGACAACCCGAATCTGGACATGCCGCCGCGAACCTTCTTCTTCTCGGGCAAGGCGGCGCCCGCGTATCAACTGGCTAAGGTCATTATCAAGTTCATCAATAATCTCGCTGTGACCATTGACGCTGACCCGGCGATCCGCGGTCGCCTCAAGGTTGTTTTCCTGCCCGACTACTCTGTTTCCCTCGCTGAGCGGCTGATACCTGCGAGCGATGTCTCAAACCAAATTTCTACTGCCGGCTACGAAGCCAGCGGCACCAGCAACATGAAATTCATGATGAACGGAGCGCTAACCATCGGCACTCGCGACGGCGCGACTATCGAGATGGCAGAAGAAGCAGACGAAGAAAACTTCTTTCTCTTCGGCCTCACTGCAGAACAGGTGGCCGGCAGCCGCAGCTGGTACAGCCCGCAGTGGCACTACGCTAACGAACCAGAGACGCGTGCTGCATTAGACCTGATCTTCTCAGACCACTTCACCTTCAATGAGCCGGGGATTCTTGGTCCACTGCGTGATGCGCTGCTGACACATGGCGACTACTACATGCATTTGGCGGATCTCAAGTCGTACCTGGAAGCAGACCAACAGCTATGCGAGCTATATAGCGACTCGCCAGAGTGGTCACGCAAAGCGATCTTAAATGTGGCCGGCTCCGGAAAATTCTCCAGCGACCGGACGATTGCCGAATATGCAGCTGACATCTGGAACGTACAACAATGCCCGGTGCCATAGAGTGACGGTCGACATTCAGATGCAAGGAAAGGTAAGCAATATGGAAATTTCCAAACTCGCAGGGAAACCTGCCGACCAATCGCTGCTGATCAACGTGCCCCGGTTGATTACTGCCTATTACACGGGACAACCTGATCCTTCAGTGCCTGCACAACGCGTGGTATTTGGAACTTCCGGGCATCGCGGCTCCGCGCTCGATAATTCGTTCAACGAGGCACACATCCTCGCAATCACACAGGCGATCTGCCTCTATCGCAAGCAGCAGAGCATCGACGGACCACTCTACATCGGCGTCGATACGCACGCGCTTTCGGAGCCCGCTTTTGCCAGCGCTTTGGAGGTACTGGCAGCGAATGGCGTCGACGTTATGGTCGATGCTAACAACGGCTACACTCCTACACCTGTAATCTCGCACGCGATTCTCAACTACAATCGCGGGCGCGAGCGCGGCCTCGCGGACGGCATCGTCATCACACCGTCACATAACCCGCCGCAATTCGGAGGCTTCAAATACGATCCGCCTCACGGTGGACCAGCAGACACCCAGGTCACCGAATGGATAGAGCAGAAGGCGAATGCCTTTATTGCAAACGGCCTGCGCGGGGTGGCGAGAGTACCATTTGACCACGCCCGGCGAGCTTCTACCGTACATCCTTATCAGTACCTCGATTCCTATGTGAATGATCTTCCCTCGGTGATCGATCTTGAGGTAATCCGCAAGAGCAAAATTCGCCTCGGTGTGGATCCGTTGGGCGGCGCGAGCGTGGCTTACTGGGATGCCATTGGCGACCGTCACGGCCTCAATTTGGAAGTTGTGAACCACGTGATCGATCCTACCTTCCGCTTCATGACAGTCGATTGGGACGGCCAAATCCGGATGGACCCTTCGTCGGTCTATGCAATGGCAAGCATGGTCGGTCTCAAGGAGCGATTCGACGTGGCCTTTGCGAGCGACACCGACGCAGATCGGCACGGAATAGTAAGCCACAGCCACGGGCTACTCAATCCAAACCAGTATCTTTCGGTTGCTATCTCTTACCTGTTCGCCAACCGTCCGCAGTGGTCGCAAGCAGTTGCCGTCGGCAAGACCGTCGTCAGCAGCAGCATGATCGATCGCGTGGTAAAACGGTTGGGCCGACGGCTCTATGAAGTTCCCGTAGGTTTCAAATGGTTCGTCGAAGGACTGATCGACGGCTCACTCGGATTCGGCGGCGAGGAAAGCTCGGGCGCAACATTCTTGCGTCGTGATGGCACGGTTTGGACCACGGATAAAGATGGGCTTGTCCCGAACTTGTTGGCCGCAGAGATCACTGCGCGGACAGGCAAAGACCCCGGCGAACATTACCAGGAAATGACAGCCGAGTTTGGCACGCCCTACTACACACGCATCGATGCGCCGGCGACGCCCGAACAGAAAACAAGACTGAAACAATTGTCGCCAGAAGAAGTTGCAACTGCTGAGCTCGCTGGCGAACGGATCATGGCCAAACTCACGGCGGCTCCAGGTGACGGCGCACCGATCGGCGGTCTCAAGGTGGTAACTGCCAACGGTTGGTTCGCCGCCCGGCCCTCCGGCACCGAGAATATCTACAAGATTTATGCGGAGAGCTTTAAGAACCAAGGCCACTTGGACGCGATCTTGATCGAAGCTCAACAAATTGTAAACGATGCACTCAGTTCACCAGCAGCGGGAGGTCGCTAATGAGTGACGACCTGCAACCGCCTGGCCTGCCTCCATTTTCACCCGATTACCGCGCCTCGGGCGTGCTGCTGCATGTTACGTCGTTGCCCTCGCCATACGGCATTGGCGATGTAGGACCGGCTGCATTGAGGTGGATCGATCGACTGCATGATGCGGGACAAAGCTGGTGGCAATCTTTGCCGTTAGGCCCGACGGGCTACGGCAACTCTCCGTATCAATCCATGTCATCCTTTGTCGGTAACGAACTCCTGATCAGCCCGGACTGGCTGATCGAGGACGGATTATTACGCGCAAGCGACTTCACGCTACCCCAGTTCTCGGAAGACGCGGTCGACTACGGCATGGTTCTGCCGTTCAAGCGTGGCTTGCTCGAGATAGTTTGGAACAACTTCAGCGCTGGGGCTCCTCCGGAGTTACAGCTCGCCTTTGCACAGTTCTGTCATGACCAGGCGCACTGGTTGGAAGATTACGCACTGTTTCGCGTATTGAAAGCCAGGCACAACGGCGCCTACTACCTCGAGTGGCCCACGGAGTTGGTCAAGCGTGTGCCGTCAGCCCTGGACCAGGCCCGACGCGATTTGGCGAGCGAAATCGATAAAGTTCGCCTTGCTCAATTCCTGTTGCGCCGGCAGGGCGACAGGCTTAAGAGACATGCCGGCGCGAAGGGAGTTCGCCTGATTGGTGACCTGCCCTTTTTCGTTTCTCCTGACTCGAGCGACGTTTGGGCCAACCCGGAACTATTCCTGCTGGACCAGCAGTGCAGACCGCAATTCGTAGCCGGCGTGCCACCGGATTATTTCAGTTCCGAGGGACAACTCTGGGGCAACCCAACCTACAACTGGGACGCCCTGCGGCAGACTGGCTACCGCTGGTGCATCGATCGCATCCGAGCACTGTTGGACCACGTTGATGCGATTCGTCTCGATCATTTTCGTGGGTTCGCGGCCGCCTGGCATGTACCGGGTGGAGCAGCTACAGCGAAATCAGGACAATGGGTGCCAGGTCCGGGCGCCGATTTCTTCAACTCGGTGAAGAGAGAGTTAGGCGTCTTACCGTTCATCGCTGAAGACCTGGGCTTGATCACGCCGGACGTTTCCGCGCTCCGAGACGAGTTCCAGATACCCGGGACACGTGTCCTTCAGTTTGCGTTTGACGGCAGTGCAAACAATCCATACCTGCCACACAACTATGTCTCCAACACAGCTGTATACACGGGTACCCACGACAATCCCACTAGTCGGGAATGGTATGAAGAGCTACCACCGTATCAACAGCAAAACTTTTGGCGATATTTGAACTCGCAGGAAGGTGAGAGTAGCGAGGCTGCCTGGGCCTTGATGCGCCTTGCGTGGTCATCACAGGCCGCACTCGCAATCGCTCCTCTGCAAGACTTGCTCAATCTGGGTTCGGAAGCTCGGATGAATGTTCCAGGCCGTGCGAGTGGTAACTGGACGTGGCGCTGCAGCGAAGAGATGTTATCGACTTCTGGTTTTCATTCGCTGCTGGAGCTGACAAAAAGCTCAAACCGCATCGAAGTCCGATGATTCGCAAGGCACAAAACGGAGATCTGAGTGTCATGGAGTCAGTACCGAAACGCGGTAGCGTCGGGTCGACGTGCAATCCAGGCTCCCTGAATCGAACGCAGACCCGACGCTACCGCGTTATGGTACTGACTCCATGACACTCAGATTCGATTATTTAAAGAGATT
>Ga0070698_100010153_pt1 | contig 10059 bp, 9 predicted proteins | sample KBSK1502metaG_FD_65477 | JGI IMG/M metagenome (GOLD analysis project Ga0070698, IMG submission 65477) | Corn, switchgrass and miscanthus rhizosphere microbial communities from Kellogg Biological Station, Michigan, USA - KBS K1-50-2 metaG | ecosystem: Host-associated > Plants > Roots >... | reverse complement strand
CGATGCTCGAAGGCGAGATATTGATTCGTGACGGCAAGCTCGACCAGGGCTTGAGCGAGCTACGCACCGCGGTAGACGCGGAAGACGCGCTGCACTACGATGAGCCGCCGGGATGGATTCTGCCGGTGCGGCATTCGCTGGGAGCGAACTTGATGCAAGCCGGCCGCTTTGCCGAAGCGGAACAGGTTTACCGCGATGATCTTGCGCGCTTGCCCGAGAACGGCTAGTCGCTCTTTGGCCTGGCCCGCAGCTTAGAGTTGCAACACAAGAACGACGAAGCCGCGGCGGTAGAAGCGCGCTTTCAGAAAATCTGGTCCAAAGCCGATGTGCAGATTACCAGCTCCTGCCTGTGCCAGCCGGGGAGCTAAGATCTCCCAACGATCGGTATGTCCGACGACGTGTCCTCCGAAGCTTTAGCGAAGGAGGAAGCCTTAGCTGCGTCTTTTCATTTCAGTTCTGCAATTTCCTCGAGCAATCGTTGGTTCAAACGAATGCCCTGCTCAAAATTCTCGACCGGAAAGTTTTCGTTGGGTGGATGGGCCTTAGCGTCCGGCAACATCAAACCGAGCAATAGCAGTGTCTAAGTTCAAAACATCTTTAAAGCTTTGTGTGATCGGAATGCTCCCTCCCTCACGATCAAAAGCAACCGGTTGGCCGAAAGTTTTTTCCAAGGCTCGTTGGGCTGCTTGTCCGAACAGTGATCCTGGCTCCACCAGATAGGGTTTTGCCTGGTTCTGGAAGATCACATCGATAGCCACTGTAGGTGGGCAATTCTGAGTGAGAAATTTGGTGATTATTCCGCTAGCCTAAATATTTCATGATCATCCGGTTAAACTTCTCAGGATTTTCGATGAACATAAAATGCTGGCCACCCTCTGCTTCTTCGAATACTTCGAACTGCGAACCTTTAATTTGACGATGAATCCATTCTTGTGATTTCCACGGTGCCGCCCCACTGGCTCGACCGCTGATGATCAGGGTAGGAAGGTTGATCCGCGGGATGAGATCTCGCCAATCCATATGCCAGTGATCGTACGCTAGAGTTCCGGCAAGCTCCCGGGGCATCTTGAGATTACATTGGAATATCCACTCCTTCATCTCAGGTGTTGCGTGCTGAGTCACCCCCCGATCGATGACCCGTCGGGTTACCTGTTCTGCTTGCTTGCTCCGTAAGGCGGCAACAATTTCGAACAGTTGCTGAGCGGTAAAAATAGCGCCCGAATCTTCTAATTCCTGTTGGGTCCAATGCGGGTCCGAAGTGAGAACTGGCGATTGATCGACTAAGATAATCTTCGACAAGCGTTCCGGGCCGAACAAATCAATATAGCACCAGATCACCGACGATCCCATCGAATGACCCAACAGCGCGACTTCATTCAGGTCGAGCTCTTCTAAGAGCTCGTACAGGTCTTTGGCTAACCGCGAAATCTTTAACCCGTAAGACACTTTCTGCGATTCGCCGTGAGACCGTTGATCGACAGCGATAACATCATATCGCGCGCTGAGTGGTCCGATCTGATGTTTGAATTCCTCGGCGCACTGCGACCAGCCGTGGAGGAAAACGATCAGACGACCGCTTCCTTGCCGTATATAGCTTAACTGGACGCCATCGGACGTGGCAAAGGCGCGTCGGAGTAAATCGTTCTCCTTTGTCCACGGTCGAGTACCAGTCGACGGCGCGATGGCATCTAATGACTCCTGCGGTGCAAGCTTCATATTTTGTATGTTGATGGGTGACTTGCTCCCGGTGAGGACCGAGGCAATGGTTCGCGTCTTTCACGAAGTTGGAACTAATTGATCCGATGATTCTCAGGACCCGTCGTTTTCTGTCCCAGCTGCCGTAATCGTTGTCTGAACTGCGGTCGAGAGCATTGCAAAGCCGGCAGTCGGGACAGCATTTACGGCAGTTGGGATAGAAACGGGCCGATTTCTGAAATCACAGCGGTTATTAATTCCAACAGCCTGAGCAAGGAAAAAATTTTCTGGGTTTCATCAGGAAAGAATCACGAGCAGCAACGACCGACAAAGATGTTGCTACTTAATCATCGTGTTTAATGAAAGCATTACGTTTCTACGGAAGTAAGGACCTGCGGGTCGAAGACGTCGCCGCTCCAAAGATATGCGGTCCGCGACAGGTAATCGTCAAAGTTGCCTGGTGTGGAATTTGCGGCACAGATCTACACGAGTACGCGACGGGACCGATCTTCATGCCGAGGCAGCAAATCCTTGGACATGAATTCTCCGGGACGGTGGTCGAAGTGGGCTCTGGATTAAAGGACTATCGGGAGGGTGACCGAGTGACCGTACAACCGCTGTTGACACCGGGAGATGATTACTACTCGGTCCGCGGTCTCAGTCATTTGAGCGAGCCGAGTGCCTTTGTTGGAATCCGAGATTGGGCTTGGGGCGGAATGGGCGAGTATGCGGTGCTCAATGATTACAACGTCTTCAAGTTGCCTGACTCGGTTTCAGACGAACAAGGAGCTCTCGTTGAGCCTGCAGCTGTAACATTGTATGCGGTTGATAACAGCGGTTTACAAGCGGGAAATACGGTGTTGATCTCAGGAGCCGGAACTATCGGCGCGTTAACGGTGCTGTCGGTTAATGCGGCGGGAGCCTCACAGATTTTCGTTGCGGAACCGAACCCGGTTCGCAGAAAATTCATAGAATCCTGGGGGCTATGTGCTGGGGTGTTCGATCCCATTACCGAGGATGTGCCAGCGCGCATCCGTGAACAGACAACCGTTGGTGTGGATGTCGCGATTGAGTGTGCTGGAAACGTAAATTCCCTTGCTGCCTGTCTCCATTCAGTTCGACGGCAGGGAACCGTTGTTCAAGTCGGATTACCAACTGCAGCTTGTAACATCGATCTGCCGCTCTTGCTGATCAAAGATGTAACGCTTCGCGGAAGTTTCTGTTACCCGATCTATTCGTGGCCGCGCGTGATCGGTTTAATTGCCGCTGGAAAACTCCCCGTAGAAAAAACCATCACTAGCCGTGTTAGCTTGGATGCGGCTGTTCCCGATGGCTTTGAGGTGTTAACTGCGCCGGAAACTGATCGGCTCAAAATCCTCATCCAGCCAGCGGCTTGATGCCGTGATTGTGGGCCGTCGCCGGCGGGCGTGAGACCGAGGAGCCGAGTTGGTTAGACTCGTTGACAAGGCAGGCGGCAACCGCACGGAAAGCGAATCATGAGAAAAATTGCCATCGTCGGTGGCGGTCAGTCCGGGTTGCAGTTAGTTAGTTAGAGCGCTTTCCATTACCAGTCTTGGACGACGCGAAATGCTGACTCGATTCGGCATTCAGGTTTAAGGATTCGCCACCCCGCGACCGCCGCTTTCAGAAGACCTGGCAATTTCGACTCAGTTTCGAAGCGATTTGAAAATGACGTCGGTAATCGTCTCGATCGTTACATAACGAGGAACCGAACCACGGTTATGAACCTCCACGTAACTTGGTCATGCGTCGGGATCATCTGGTTCGGCCAGAGGCGGAAAATGAATGTAGTCAGGATGCTCGACGTTGTATTGACCACTCGATTCGGTAACGAGGGTGAACGGCCGAAATGGCGACGCCTTGGCTATTGTTTGTAATTCTTCGCGTGTCATCCCCTCACTCTTTCCGGGCCCTTAAAGATAACTTTCTACGGCACAGATTCCAAACTATCGATTCGGGTGCAACACAACTGGAATGCAATATTTTCGAAAGCTTTCCTTCTGACTAAATTGCCGACTGTTTTTGGAATCCCGGAATCTTATCCTTGAAGGCATCGGCTGCGCCGATCTCGCGGAACTTGCAAGCTTCCTCGAGAGAAATCACGCCGGCAGCGGCTTCTTGGACAGCATTCTCAAACAGAGTGGTTTCTCCTTTGGTTTCCAATATTCGGCGGAGTTGAACGGCCGGTGCTTGTTCCTGGATGGCAATCTTCACTTCGTCATCAACGATAAGGGCTTCAAAGATTGCTTTTCGTCCGCTGACGCCGGTCTGCCGGCAAAAATCACATTTGCGTCCACGACGGAGAGCGCTCGCTCCGCTCAGCCAATTTGGATGAATTCCTAACCGGATAAGCCGCTCCTCCGATGGAACCGGTTCTTCGATGTAACAGCGGGGACAGACCTTTTTCACCAAGCGCTGCGAGATCGCCATCTTCAGGCTGTCGGCAACCATGAATGGTTGAGCTCGAAAAAGGAAAAAACGGCTTGGCACCTCACAGACAGAATTGGTGTGCAACGTGGAAATGGCCCGATGTCCTGACGAGGAAAGGCGCATGAGTGCGTCCGCGCTTTCCTCGTCACGGATCTCTCCCATCATAACGATGTCTGGCGCCTGACGAAGGATCCCGCGTGCCCACATCGCGTACGTGTAGGGACCGTCGTCATCGATTTGAGTTTGGCTGATATTCTCGAGAAGCACCTCGATTGGCGATTCAGCAGTGAGCACATTGTTTTTCAGCGCATCGATAGATCGCAGAATGCTATAGATCGTCGTTGTTTTTCCGGAGCCAGTCGGGCCGCACAAAATCAGCAAACCATTATCACCGTTCATTAGATCGTCGATCGCCTTAGCGTACCGGGAAGCCATTCCTAATTCCGGCAGAGTCTTGACCTGCCGCTGATCCCGCTGTAATCGCAGTACGGCCTGTTCTCCTTGCGACTGATAAGAGGTATTTACGCGAAAATCGTAGCGTTGATCACCGATCTTAATCGGAAAAGTGCCGTCTTGCGGCAGCCGCATATATTGGATTTCCAGACCGGAGATCACTTTGATTCGAGAAATCACTTGCTTTGCTATTCGGCCAGGGAATTCACCGTTCTCATCACACCAGTCTCCGTCGACTTTGTATCTTACCCGAAGCCGTTGGGGAAACTCTTGAAACATGATGTCGCTCGCTCCTAGATCCACTCCCTTGTAGAGAATGGAATGGACGAACTTAATAACCGCTTGTTCATCGGCCTCAGATCGGACTCTTGATTCTTGAAGCTTGTCCGCCTGGATAGTCTCGAGCGAATCAGCATCGTACGTTTGACGATCAAAGCCAATCATCGCACGCACGATGCCAGCAGTGTTGATCGCTTTGCTCTCCGAAGCCGTAATGAAACGTTGCAGCGGAATCGGATCGGCAAAGGCTTGTTGCACGGAGAAGCGGTGCCGAAGAGCTCCTTCAATTTCCGCTTTGGTCGAAGGATCGAGCGGCTTCGCAACCGCTAACGTTAGGAGCCTTTTGCCACAGTAAACAGGGCAAGCTTGATACCTTCTTTGGAGAATCGGGCTGAACCAATGGTTGATTTTTTCCGCCGGCATCATCCCGTCTAAATCAATCCACGGAATACCTCCATTCTTGATTTCGCCTTCAATCCGCCTGTCAATAGGTCGCGAATCAATGGCGTTGACGAACTGCTTGATTGTCTCGCGCAAAAGTCTCGGCTCGGACCAGACAATCCGGATCCGTCGAACTCCCCAGAATTGGTTGAGCAATTGGAACTCGCGTCGGTCTACCAAAGTTTCCAATCCGGGAATCCATGAAGCGACGGTGAGCTCTGAATCTCGCCAAGAGACCGGTACCAGGGGAACGGTCAACGGCGGAATCTGAATGTTTTTCGGTGAAGCTCCCAGCAGGCTCAAATCAAATGGTATAACTGGGTTGTCTCTAACCATTTTGCCGAGGAGGACATTCAGATCCAGATCGGTCGTTCCAGCATACCACTCGAAGAATGATTCCCGCTGCCACCGTAGCATTGGTTCGAGGCTATTCTCGGACGCAAAGAAGTCGGAGATGTTCGAAAGATCGGTCTTCGATTCACTGAATCCAAGCAGCTTCGCGAGATGGTCCAGGATAACAATGTTCAGCTCATTGTAGCCTTGGAATGGGATTGTTGATCTTACGATCATGCAAGCAGAAGAGAATAGATTCAAGGCGGACCCAGGAAATCGTTTGCCCAATTCGCGGGCCGGGTCTGCACGTCTTGAGCGGTGATAATCGAACAAGGAAAAGCGTCGCCGACCACGTTAAAATCTCCGGCTATCACAATTGGATTTGGAGTGACAATCGACAAGGGCCCGCTCAGTTTTTGTGCTCCTCGGACTAGAACGACTGCATTCGTAGAGGGCTTACCGGTACCATCTTGAGCAACCAAGTACACCGATCTGAAATTCCCTGGTAGTCTTTTGTAGTTAAAGACCAACAATACTTGTCCGGGATTGTCCTTATTCGGATAAGCAACGAGAGGTACTGACTCTTTAGGACGACCTTCTCCCGGGTACAGCGCGGAATACGACACGCCGTTTCTTCCGGTTACCACCATTCGATATCCGATCTTGTCGTTGAACGTACCCCCAACGTAAGCGACCACGGTTAGGTCGCATTGCCTCTGGAGCAAGTCGAAGTTCAGACCTCGGCTGGAACTCGTGTCGTATATTAGGTCCACAGGAGCGCACTCAACCGGCAGTACGTCACTAGTAATGAGCTTCGAATCAAATCGAGTTCGGGCATACGCCAAGAAATCGTGGGGCGAGCCGGGAGTCGGGCCGGCCATTTCAGTATTCATTGATACTCCAATCAAACCGCTTGGGCTATCGGCATCCGTAAATTGAAGCGAACCTGAATCAAAAGTGACTTGATCTTTTGCAACCACCGGAAAAGCAGACGAGAAACCAGCAGCAACCCTGATCGTCGATTGGGAAAAGACTCTTCCCACATTGGTCCCAAATGGGGTCGGTGCGATCACGAAGGGTTCGCCAGCAGAATAGACAGTAAACTGCGAGACCGGAATTTCCCGGATCGCAATCTGAGGTGTCGCTGTCAACTGAACATCGGGGAGCCTCTGCTTGTCATCTGATACCGTTTCCGACAGCGCTGTTAGATCGAGCAATTGCACTCGAGCCAGGGCCGCTGCAAACGGGTCTCCATTATCCAGGGACGTGAGATTTGCTCTATCTTCCGATCGTACGATTGGAGCCACAGACAGAGTAGTGCTATCGCTGTGCCCTACCAGCGCTTTATCAAACGAAAGCGACTGGTTTGGATCCACCGTCCCGAGATCAGCGAATCCTAGGCGGATGAGCTGCATGCGGACTTGCTCTTCTATTTCCAGGATGCCCTGTTCCGTCGTTATTTCGCGTTGATCTTGCTCGAGCGTCCTGGCCGCCCGTTCGCGGAGGTTATCGGCAAAGATCAAATACGAGACGGCAATCATAGCGGCGATAACGACGGCTCCGAGCACCAAAACCAGCGTCGAGCCAGATGTTCGACGATTGCTCCATCGCATAAAATCTTACCTCTGCGCAGATCTACCGCATTGGAAGCGGAAGTCCGTATACGCTGAACGGAACCAGATCCAGCGAGGTAGTTACGTTCCAGTGAGCTTGGATAATGCCAAGGTTTGTGTTGAAAAGCGATGCGTTACCCGTTGTTGCCGCATAGTCAAAATATCTTGTTCGCGGATTCCCTCCATCAAGCTGCGTATAGCTGATTCGGTTTACTACCAAAGCGAATTCCTCGACTAGACTCGCTCGCCTACAGACCAAGAAATTTCCTTCGGGCTCACCTGGAGCCAGTGATGAGTTGAACTTGATGCTAGGCTCCGCCGCATAGATCTGAAAGGCCGTTGCGCTCTGGATCGATACCGACATCGTCTCAGCCAAACTTTCGTGCTGTGCTTCAAGAGCGTTTGCGCCAAGCACCTGGAACTGTCGAATTGCCGCCGTAAGCATGAACCCAGTAGCCGCTCCGATAATCACAACTGCAGCGACCAACGCGGCGAGCATCTCGACCAAGGTGAAGCCTAACTCACTATTTTTGCAGCTCACAATCTTCATGGAGTGGGCAATGGATTCAGTGTGACAGTCTTTGTGAAAGTCTTGGCGGCCTCACTACTGTACCCGGGAACCATATACGTAAGCGTGATCTCGCCACTCCCTGGCGAAGAGATTATCGAATACTGAATCAGATCGTCATATTGTGGATTGCTTTTTGAACTGTTGCTTTTCAAAGGATGATACAGGAAACCACTCAACGGATCTTGAGGGGCATACCCTTCAGGCAAGCTAGTATCGCTAAGCGGTTTAGCACTTTTCGGAGCAAAGGTTTGAAGTTCATAGTATTCTCGCAGGATCCGGTCAGCTCGGTGATCTAATCGGGCCAGCAAAGCCTTGTAGTCGGCAAGTCGCCAGACCGCGGTAATGCCGATTGCGGCCACTGACAACAGCACGCAGGAAGCTAAGACTTCGATAAGTGAAAACCCTCGCGAACGAGGACAATTATTCATCGTCATCTGGTGCGGATTTTTGGGATCGAATCTCTTTTCCAGCGCCATCCACGGCCAGCGGAGGTTCCCCCGGGAGATCAGAGGAATCGTCAAGAATTCGCTTTTCGCTGCGACCAAGGCGGTCCCGGCGCTGGTTAGTCGCCGGTATAATTGTCGGCGACACGATGACGATGAGATTCGTCCGCTGATTCAAATGTGATTTTGTGCGGAAGGCATAGCCGAGTACCGGTATTTTGGAAAGGCCCGGAACACCATTCTGATTAAAAGTTGCGCTATCCTGCAGGATTCCACCGATCACCGCCGCCTGCCCGCTCTTAATCGTAATGTTTGCAGTAGTACTTCGGGTAGAAATGATTGGGATTTGCGTAATTGTTCCCGGCTGGGCAGCACTCGTTCCCGCGATCGTCGACAGCGTTGGATTCAGATTCATGTCCACCAGACCGCCTTCCAAAATGCGCGCCACGACATCAATGGTTAATCCGGTAGTAAATGTATAGGGAGTCGTGCTAGGCCCATAATTTTGGGTGCCCGGAGTCTGGAGGAAGATAGTCTGTTTGGTATCTGACCTGATTGTAACTGGCATGCCGCTCTTTGCGACCGTCATTGGAGAGTTATTGCTGCGGATTCGCCCTTTAGCTTGCAACGCTTGGACTACAATTTGAACATCCGAGAGGTTCAATACGAGGCCATTCGAAAAGAAGGATCCTGGAGCGAGAAGCTTTCCCGTCACCGTCTGAAGATTGCTGGCTGGAGGTATGCCAGCGTTGCCGGTCAGAGAGAACTTGGCTCCCTGCCCACTTTGCAAGCCAAGCGTTTGACTCCAGTCAATTCCGCCGCCGATAGAATTGGTATCATTTACCTCGATCACATATGTCTTGATGAGAATCTGCTGCTCTCGGCGATCCAGTCGCCGAAGTTCGGCGCTCACGAGCTCTTGCTGATCCGGAGTAGTTCGTACCACAAGAGAGTTGCTGCTGCGCTCGACAAAAACCGAGTTCTGCCCACTCTTTTGAAATCCTCCGCTAGAGAGCGGTGCGTCGAACGGAGAACCAGGCTCGTAGCGTGGGCGACTTTGGTCAGATCCGGTACCGCTCGAGACTGCCAACGCATCTTGCGTCACGTTGGTGTTCTCAGGTTTGGGGTAAGCCGGGAAATTAGACGCCGCCTGATTCACCTTAATTCCCAGGAAATTGGCGATGGGTTGCAGCAGGAATTCCGCCGGCTGGTTTCGGATCACGTAGCGCTTCGTGACGTAGAAACTCGGACTATCAATATCAGATCGACGCAAGGTGTACTGTTGGCCATCAGTGACGACTTGAAATCCACGGGATTGCGCGATCTGATAAAACGCTTGAATGGGTGTCAGGTTGGTCAACGTAACTGAGATTCGCTCTTCCGCAGGAATGTTAGGCTCGATGTAGTTCACGCCAGCTTGTTCAGCGAGAATCCTTAACACTCGAGCTATGGGTTGATTGGTGTACCGGTGAGTTCGCGGTTTGTCTGGCGGCATCTGGGCCGCAGCTGCGGCTTCCGAATTCTCGCGTTCGCGCAAGAGTCTCTCGATCTGGTCAACAACCGTGTCGTTTGGTTGATTCCCTTCACCAGAGATTGACTGATCATTAGTGTTTACGCCCGGAGCCGCTGTTGGACTGGGACTCACATCAGGGAGGTTCTGACCCAAGACGAGCGCCGGTAGTAAAGCGGCAAGAAAAAGGATTCTATTCATCGTGTTCCACCGAAGGTTTCCTTCGTTCTAACTGGATCGGTCCCGAGACATAATCACCGAGGTAAGGAA
>Ga0070698_100010152_pt1 | contig 10060 bp, 7 predicted proteins | sample KBSK1502metaG_FD_65477 | JGI IMG/M metagenome (GOLD analysis project Ga0070698, IMG submission 65477) | Corn, switchgrass and miscanthus rhizosphere microbial communities from Kellogg Biological Station, Michigan, USA - KBS K1-50-2 metaG | ecosystem: Host-associated > Plants > Roots >... | reverse complement strand
TCCCAATAGCCCACCACCAACAGTGCGACCACTGGTGCGTACAGCGGCAAGGCGGTGAGTAGCAAGGGCGCGAGATTTCGGAGCAATGAGAGGGGGTTCCCGTGTCCCCGCAGCTTGAAGAGGAGAGCGCCGAACGCCATGTCAGTCGCTTGTGCTGTCAGAACTGCACCGACCGTGGCAGCAGCGATTCTCGTTGGGTTGCTGTGCGGGCCTGCTATGTGAAATGCGACCAAGCCGGCGCAGGCGGCTCCGATTGAGCGACCCGATGCATAGCTAAGCCAACGTACGTACGGCCGGGGGAAGACTCCCAGCATGGAGACAACCGACACGACCATCGCCGCGAGCGGGCCAAAGAGAACAGCCGCGATCAACGTGGGGAACAGCGAGATTGAGGCTTCTGTCGCGTTGTTGAGCTCAATCTTGCCCCGCTCCGCCATCAGCGCCGCCCCGCTTAGAGCTGCGATGGCCCAAAGATTCCCCAGCGGATAGGCCGCAAGAACAAGAGCGGAAGCGAGCACCAGCGCCGCCGCTGACTGCGCTAGAACGAACACCCCGACCCGAGTATCCACCGAATCGCCGGATTTCAGCAAACCTTCAGAAATCCGCTTGATCCTCACCCGGAAGGGGGATAGCTTGCGGGAGTCGTCAGTCCCAATCAAAGGAGCAGGAAAGATGCGCAAAGCGATGCTTCGTCTCATTTCTCGGGCAGCAAGCCCGGGGAACATCTCGGTCTGGTAGCGAGGTCTTCCTACCATCTGTTCTCCACGGCAAGCGGGCATCCCCCTGTTGAGGGATATCCACAAACTGTGGAGAACCTGAAGGAAGCTAGAGCCGGCTCTACGCGATAATTCCGCGACGGAAGCCTACGGCGACTGCATGTGCGCGAGAGCGCGCTTGCAGTTTTGCCAGTAGGTGTCGCACGTGGCTCTTCACCGTCTCTTCCGAGAGGAAGAGGCGGTGGCCGATCTCGCGGTTGACGAGCCCTTCCGAGATCAACTGCAGGACTTCGACCTCGCGGGCGGTGGGCTCCTGCTCGAGCTCCCTGAGGGGAGCGGCGAACGGAATCACCTCCGCGTTGCCCTGCCCGCGCCTTGCGGCCACTGCGTCAAAACGACGCGAGTGGTCGACGTAACGGGACAGGATCTCTTTGCGCTCTGCAGCATCCACGACAATCCGCGTATCGGCGCGGTATGCCGCCTGCTTTAGGAGCGTGGCTCCCCATATCGAGGGTTACCGTTTCCGGGTACCCGGTAGCGCTAAACGGGTGGTAGATCCGGCTCTGGCGCCTGGATGCCCGGATCGAAGACCGGAGCGACCTCTTTCGGCTTGATCTGGCCCGCTTTGATCTCCTCCGCCCAGTGACAGGCCGCCAAATGGCCGTCGGCGAGCTTCCGCAGCTCCGGGACGTCCGTCTTGCAGCGTGTCTCCTGCACATACGGGCAGCGCGTGTGGAATCGGCACGCAGGCGGCGGGTTTGCCGGGCTCGGCAGGTCGCCGGCCAGGAGAATCGTCTCGCGCTGCTGCTCAACCTCAGGATCGGGGATCGGAACCGCCGAGAGCAGCGAGATCGTGTACGGGTGAAGCGGGTTCTCGTAGAGCTCGTCGGCCGGTGAGATCTCGACGATCACGCCGAGGTACATGACCGCGATCCGGTCGGAAATGTGGCGAACGACGGCGAGGTCGTGCGCGATGAACAGGTAGGTGAGGTCGAACTCGTCCTGGAGATTCTCGAGCAGATTGATGATCTGCGCCTGGATCGAGACGTCGAGCGCCGAAACGGGCTCGTCGGCAACGACGAAGTCGGGGTTCAGCGCGATCGAGCGCGCGAGGCCGATTCGCTGACGCTGGCCGCCCGAGAACTCGTGCGGGAAGCGGCTCGCGGCATCGGCGGGCAAGCCGACGACCCCGAGCAGCTCGCGAACCCGGCCACCGAGGCCCCGCCGGTTCACCAGACCGTGGGTCTTCAGCGGCTCACCGATGATGCGACCGACGCTGTGGCGCGGGTTCAGGGATGCGAACGGGTCCTGGAAGACCATCTGCATCCGCCGGCGCAGCGGGCGCAGGTCGCTCTCACGGAGGCTGGTGATGTCGGTGCCGTCGAAGGTGATCTTCCCGCTCGTCGGGTGGTAGAGGCGGAGAATCGTGCGGCCGACGGTCGACTTGCCGCAGCCCGACTCGCCGACGAGGCCGAGCGTCTCACCGCGGCGGATGTCGAGCGTGACGCCGTCGACGGCCTTGATGTCGCCGACGTGACGGTCGAGGACGATCCCGCTCTTGATCGGGAAGTAGACCTTGAGGTCCTCGAGCTCGACCAGAGGGCCTTTCGTGCTCACGAGGCGACCACGGCATCTCGGGAGCGCTGCCACTCGTCGTCGGGCACGGGGTTGAAGCACGCCACCTTGTGGCCGCTCTCGATCTCGACGAGCGGCGGGACCTCCTGGCTCGACAACTCGACCTCATACCGGCAGCGCGGCTGGAACGGGCAGGCGGCCGGCGGCGCGAGCATGTCGCGCGGATTCCCCGGGATCGGCTGCAGGCGGGCCTTGCGCGCCGCGTCGAGCCGCGGGATCGACTGGAGGAGCCCGAGCGTGTACGGGTGACGAGGGCGAGCGAAGAGCTGGCTCGCCGAGCCTGTCTCCATGAACATCCCGGCGTACATCACGTTCACCCGCTCGCAGGTGCCGGCGACGACACCGAGGTCGTGGGTGATGAGGATCATCGCGGCGTTCTCCTCGGCGACGAGTTCGCGCAGCAGGTTGAGGATCTGCGCCTGGATCGTCACGTCGAGGGCCGTGGTCGGCTCGTCTGCGATCAGGAGCTTCGGCTTGCAGGCGAGGGCCATCGCGATCATCACGCGCTGGCGCATCCCACCGGAGAACTGATGCGGGTAGTCCTTGATCCGCTCGCGCGCGCTCGGGATGCCGACACGGTCGATCAGCTCGGCGGCGCGCTCGTTCGCCTCCTTGCGCTTCATCCCGAAATGGGTCTCGAGCGCTTCCCTGAGCTGGCGCCCGATCGTGAGCACTGGGTTCAGGCTCGTCATCGGGTCCTGGAAGATCATCGCGATCTCCTTGCCGCGAATCCCCCGGAGCTGACGGTCGGAGAGCTTCAGCAGGTCACGGCCCCCGAAGAGCGCGGTGCCCGTCGGAGTGCGCCCGGCGCGCGAGAGGATCCCGAGCAGCGCGAGCGCGGTCACGCTCTTTCCGCAGCCCGACTCGCCGACGATGCCGAGTGTCTCGCCGGGCGCGATGTCGAACGAGATGCCGTTGACGGCGTAGATCGTCCCACGCGAGGTCCAGAACTCGACCCGCAGGTCCTCGACGGAGAGGAGCGCCTCCCTAGTGTCGGCCACGGAGCTTGGGATCCAGGGCCTCGCGGAGGCCGTCGCCGATCAGGTTGAAGCCGAGGACGGAGAGAACGATCGCGACGCCGGGCACGATCGCGAGGAACGGCGTGCTCACGAGATAGTCGTTCGCGTTCGTCAGCATCGTCCCCCACTCAGGCGTGGCTGGATCCTGCGGGCCGAGGCCGAGGAAGCCAAGGCCTGCAACGTCGATGATCGCGGTCGCCATCGCAAGCGTGCCCTGGACGATCACCGGCGAGATCGAGTTCGGGATGATGTGCGCGAAGAGGATGCCACGGCGCCTGACGCCGATCGCACGCGCCGCGAGCACGAAGTCGTTCTCCTTTTGCGCGAGAACCGACCCGCGTAAGAGCCGCGCGAAGATCGGGATGTTGACGATGCCGATCGCGACCATGATCTTCCCGAGACCCGGCCCGAGTGCCGCGACGATGCCGATCGCCAGAAGCAGCTGGGGAATGGAGAGCATGACGTCCATCGCGCGCATGATCACCGAGTCGAGCAGTCCCCCTGCGTAGCCGGCGATCGAGCCCAGCAGCATGCCGATCGAAAGCCCGATCGCCACGGCGACGATGCCGACGAGCAGCGAGAAGCGGGCGCCGTAGACGATCCGCGAGAACTCGTCCCGCCCGAGCGTGTCGATCCCGAGCCAGTGCGCGGAGCTCGGTCCGACCGCCTGGCCGTTCTGCAAGAGACTCAGGTTCTGCTCGTTCGGCTTGTCGGGAGCGATCTGGGCCGCGAAGATCGCCGTCACCACGAAGACGGACACCAGGACGGCGCCGACGATCGCGCCGGGGTTCCTGACCAGCCGGTGCCGGGCCTCTCTCCAGAGGCCGCTCGGCGCTTCGAGGACGATCTCGGCAGACTCGAGCTCGGCGACGCTCATGAGTACCGGATGCGCGGGTTGATGATCGCGTACGAGATGTCCACGATCAGGTTCACCATCACGAAGAGGAATGCGACGAACAGGATCCCGCCCTGGATCACCGGATAGTCGCGGTTGAAGATCGCGTCACGCAGCCACGAGCCGAGGCCCGGGAACGCGAAGACCGTCTCGGTGAGCACGGCGCCGGAGAGAAGCAGCCCGGCCTGGAGGCCGATGATCGTCGAGATCGGCAGCAGCGCGTTACGGAGCACGTGCCGGCGGTCGACGGTGAGCGGTGGCAGGCCCTTCGCGCGGGCCGTGCGCACGTAATCCTCGTTCTGGACGTCGAGGACCGCCGCGCGCGTGATGCGAGTGACGATCGCGAGGGGAATCGAGCCGAGCGCGACCGCCGGCAGGATGAGGTGCTTGAGCACGTCCCAGAGCGCGTGCCAGTCTCCGGTGATGATCGCGTCGAGGACGTAGAAGTTCGTCGGATGCTTGGTCTCGATCAGGACGTCGATCCGACCCACAGTGGGTAACCAGCCGAGCCTCACCGCGAAGATGTACTTGAGGATGATGGCGAGGAAGAAGACCGGGATCGAGACCCCGATCAGGGATATGAACAGGCTCGCATGGTCGAAGAGACGACCGTGCTTCTTGGCCGCGAAGAACCCGAGCGGGACGCCGATCGCCACGGCGAAGATCAGCGCCGCAACGGTGAGCTCGGCCGTCGCCGGGAACCGTTGCTTGATCTCGTCCTTGACCTCGCGATGGGTGGCGATCGAGGTCCCGAAGTCGGCCCTCGACCACGACCTCAACTGCTTGACGTACTGCTTGTAGACCGGCTCGTTGTAGCCGTAACGCTCCCTGTACTGCGCAACGAGCGCAGGAGTGGCACGCTCACCGAGAAGCGAAGAGATCGGGCTCCCCGGCAGCGCCCGGACCCAGACGAAGACAAGAATCGAGAGCCCGAGAAGGATCGGGACGACCAGGAGCAACCGGCGGACGACGTACCGAAGCATCTATGTCGTCCGCCGGTTGCCCTCTATTCCGTTCTAGATCACCCGACCGTTGCGCCCTGGAACCAGGTCCCACCGACGGGTGTCGCAACCATGCCGTGCACGCGCTTCTGGGCACCGATGAACGAATTCGAGTGCGCGTACGGAACTCCCGGCAGGTACTTCATGATCATTTCGTTCGCCTTCTTGTACAGCGCGATCCGCTTCGTCACGCTCGTCTCGTTCGCGGCCTTCGTGAGGATGTTGAAGATCGCGGGATTCTGGAAGCCGAATTGAGCGCTGAAGCTCTTGAAGAACGTGCCGACGAAGTTGTCCGGATCGCCGTAGTCGCCGGACCAGCCGATGAGGTTGAGATCGCCGGCCGTTCCGTCGTTGACCTTGGCCACGTACGTCGGGCGCCAGGGTGCGCTGTGCGGCGTCACCGAGAAGCCCGAAGCCTCGAGGCTTGCCTGGAAGGCCTGGAAGTTGCGGGCCGGGTCAGGCATGTAGGGCCTAGAGACGTTCGTCGGGTACCAGAAGTCGACGTGGCACGGGACGTGGCAGCTCGACGAGTTCAGGAGCTGCTTTGCCTTGTTCGGGTTGTACGGGTACTTCTGGACCTTGCTCGACCATCCGGGAAGGCTCGGCGGGATGAACTCGTCCGCGAGCTTGCCGGCGCCGAAATAGAAGCTGTCCACGACCTGCTGGCGGTTGAGCCCATAGGCGACCGCTTGCCGCACCTTGAGGTCGTTCATCGGCGAGCCGGTCCCCTGGTGGATCGTCACGTAGGCCACGTTGAACGGAGCCCGTGTGATGACCTTGAGGCTCGAGTTGCCCTTGATCGTCGCAACGTCCTGTGGCGCGGCCAGGTCGTACGCGTTGACCTCGCCGTTCTGGAGCGCCTGCAGACGTCCGGTCGTGGTTCCGATCGGCCGAATGATCAAGCGGCCGAGCTTGGCCTTGTTCCCCCAGTAGGAGTTGTTGCGGACCAGCTCGACCTTCTCGCCGACGGTCCACGACTTGAACTTGAACGGGCCGGTTCCGGTGGGATGCTGGAACGCGTACGACCCCGTGGGCACGAACGACCCGTTGCGCAGCTCGCCCTCGTCGGCCCCGTACTGGGCCAGCGCCTTCGGGCTCTGCATCGCAAACGACGAGATGACGAGCGACGGGAGGAACGTCCCCGACTTGCGGTTCAGCTTGATGACGACCTTGTACTTGCCCTTCTTGGCGCAGCTCCTGAAGAGCGGCGGCCCAAGGCCAGAGACGTCGTTGTGCTTGAACCCGCCGTAAATCGCCTGGTAGTAGTAGGTCGCAGACGCATCCTGGAACGGGCCGCTCCAGTTGTACCAGCGGTTGAAGTTGTAACAGACGGCACCCGAGGCGAAGGTCGTTCCGTCGTGGAACTTCACGCCTCTGCGGAGCCAGAACGTCCACGTCTTCCCGTCGCTCGACGTGGCCCACTTCGTCGCGAGACGGGGCCTGAGCTGGGTCGTCCCCGGCTTCAGGTAGACGAGACCTTCCATGATCGCCTCGGTCACTCGGAACGACTCGCCGTCCGAGACCAGACCGGGATCCAGATACGTCGGATCCGCGGCGCCGGCATAAATCAATGTCGGCCTCGCACTGCTTGATCCGCCGAGTCCCAACGTCACTAGCAGGACGGCGGCGCAGGCAGCAGTGATAAAGCCAGTTTTGAGCACGATTCCTCTCACGCTTTCTCCTTTCCTGCGGCAGCCCGCCCCTCGCGGGCGGCAAGGCAGCTTACAAGCTAGGACCGGCGGAAAGGCCGGAAGGTTAGGGGGTCGTGGGCTTAGACGACCGCGACCGAGCTGAGCTCGCGCAGTGCCGAGAGGCGTGCGAGGGCCTGCGCCTCGAGCTGACGGACGCGTTCGCGCGTCAGGTCGAGCTCATGGCCGATCGCCTCGAGGGTCCACGGCTCGCCCTCGAAGCCGAAGCGCAGCTCGAGGATGCGCCGCTCGCGCTCGGGGAGAGCGTCGAGTGCCTTGCGCACACCCTGGCGGCGAAGTGACTCCTCAGCCTCGTCGAACGGGTCGGCGGCCTCGCGATCCGCGAAGAGGTCTCCGAGCTCGCCCTCGTCGTCGGCACCGACGGTCTGGTTCAGCGAGACCGAGGCCTGAGCAGCGCCGAGCGCTTCGTCGACGTGCTGCATCGGCAGGCCCGTCGCCTCGGCCAGCTCTTCCTTCGTCGCCTCGCGGCCCAGCTCGACCTCGAGCCGGCGCGCTGCGCGGGAAAGCTTCTGCTGTCGCTCGACCACGTGCACGGGCACGCGGATCGTGCGCGCGTGGTTGGCCACGGCGCGCTGCACCGACTGGCGGATCCACCAGGTCGCGTACGTCGAGAACTTGAAGCCACGGCGCCAGTCGAACTTCTCGACCGCGCGGTTCAGGCCGAGGGTGCCCTCCTGGATCAGGTCGAGGAACGGAACGCCGAGCCCGCGATAGCCCTTGGCGATCGAGACGACCAGGCGAAGGTTCGACTCGATCATGCGGCGCTTCGCGAGCAGGTCGCCGCGCTCGATCGCCTTCGCGAGCGTGACCTCCTCGGAGGCGGTCAGGAGCTTGTGGCGACCGACGTCGGCCAGGAAAAGCTGGAGGCTGTCCGCGGAGCCGACGACCGCGCTCGGGGCGGGCGCCTTCGGCTCGGGCTTCGCGACCTCTTCGGCCACGGGCTCGCCAACTTCGAGGCCGATGGCCTCGAGCTCACGCGTCAGCTGCTCCACGTCGGCCTCTTCGAGCTCGTGCTCGAGGGCGAATGCCTCCAGCTCGGTCGGCTCGACGTGGCCACGCTCTTCGGCAGCCTCGACCAGGGAGCGTGCCCCCTCTGTCTCGAGTAGTTCGGAAATCTGCTGCTGCGTCAACTGCGGTTCTTCCTTTCGTACCTCTGCGGATTGCTGCTGCACTGTAAGACGGCGTTCGGTCATCGACCCTTCTCACTGTAAGCCGGGTCTCCTCGTACTTCCAAGCGAGAACCGCCCTCCAGTGCGGCGTAATGGTGGAAACGAGTGCTCGTACTGCCTTATTCCGTTGCAGCGGGCTCTTTGGATCTCGCCCGAGCGGGAAACTCGAACTCGACCTTGCCCTCATCATTCAAGACGAGCCGCGCCCGAAAAGGTTTGCCGGCTTTGGAACGGAAGCCTGACAGGACTTCCTTCGTCTTGCCTTCGTCGATCAACTGACGGGCAACCTCGGGGGTCAGAGTCCGGCCCGCGACGCGTTTCCAGATCACGAATCCGCAGCCGACCTCCTCGCGGCTCTTCCAGCTCGTACAGCCAAAAGCCTTCGAGTTCTCGCGGATGATCTCGCCGGTTTCGGCGCCGCAGCGTGGGCACGGGCCGAGCTCGACCCGCTCGGGCCGCAGCTTCTCCTTGTCGAGGGCTGCGATCGCCTCGATGGTCGACCTGGTGAAGTCTTCGATCCCCTGGATGAAGTCGTCCTTCTCGCCCTTCCCGTGCTCGATGTCGCCGAGCCGCTTCTCCCAGTCGCCGGTGAGCTCGGGTGAGGTGAGCAGGTTCTCCTCGAGCATCGTGATCACCTGGAGGCCCTTGGGGGTCGGGACGAGGTCCTTGCCGGCCCGCTCGATGTACTCGCGGCGGATCAGCGTCTCGATCGTCTCGGCGCGGGTCGCGGGAGTGCCGAGGCCGTGCTCCTTCATCGCCTCGCGCAGCTCCTCGTCGTCGATCAACTTGCCGGCGGTTTCCATCGCGGAGAGCAGTGTCGCCTCCGTGTAGCGCGCCGGCGGCCGGGTCTCCTTCGCCTCGCTCTCGGCGGAGACGACCTTGACCTCCTGGCCCTTCTCGAGCGGCGGCAGCTCCACGCTCTCCGGGTCCTCTTCCTTCGACTTCCCGTTGACGTCGGCCTCGACGCCGTAGACGCCGCGCCACCCGGCCTCGAGGGTCACCTTGCCGCGGGTGCGGAAGCGCTCGTCCTCGACGAGGGTGACGATCTCCGTCCGCGCGTAACGGGCCGGCGGGTGGAAGACGGCGAGGAAGCGGCGCGCGACGAGGTCGAAGATGCGGCGCTCATCCGGCGAGAACGTGCTCACGTCGTGTGGGACGTCAGTCGGGATGATCGCGTGGTGATCCTCGACCTTCGCGTCGTTGACGACGCGACTGAGCGGAAGCTTGTCGAGCTTCATGACGAATCGGGCTGCCACCTGGTACTCGGGGATGTCGACGAGCGTCTCGGCCGTCGGCTTGAGCTGCGGGACGAGGTCACCCGAGAGGTAGCGCGAGTTGGTGCGTGGATAGGTAAGCGCCTTCTTGTCCTCGTAGAGGGACTGCGCGGCCTGGAGGGTACGGCGCGCGGAGAAGCCGAAACGGGAGTTCGCGTCGCGCTGAAGCGAGGTCAGGTCGTAGAGGAGCGGCGCGCTCTGGGACTGCTCCTTGCGCTCGACGGACTCGACGGTCCCGGTCTTCCCCGAGACCTTGGCCACGATCTCCTCGGCGCGCTCGGCCTCCTTGAGCCAGGTCTCCTGGCCGGTCGGCGTGTCCTTGTCGTCAGCCTTGAGCGGGTCGAACCAGAGCCCCTCGTAGCGGGGGTCGAAGGTCCCGTGGACGAGCCAGTACGGCATGGGGACGAAAGCCTGGATCTCGCGCTCGCGGCGGACGATGATCGCCAGCGTCGGCGTCTGCACCCTGCCGAGCGAGACGACGCCGCCGACCCAGGCGCGGCCGCGGATCGTCGCGGCGCGGGTCGCGTTCATCCCGACAAGCCAGTCGGCCTCGGAGCGGGCACGGGCGGCCGACTCGAGCGGCTGGAGCTGCGCGCCGGGGCGGAGCTTCTCGAAACCCTCGCGAATCGCCTGCTTGGTCAT
>Ga0070698_100010148_pt1 | contig 10062 bp, 5 predicted proteins | sample KBSK1502metaG_FD_65477 | JGI IMG/M metagenome (GOLD analysis project Ga0070698, IMG submission 65477) | Corn, switchgrass and miscanthus rhizosphere microbial communities from Kellogg Biological Station, Michigan, USA - KBS K1-50-2 metaG | ecosystem: Host-associated > Plants > Roots >... | reverse complement strand
CCAGCGCGTGCTGGTGCCGCGCAAGGCGATCCACGAGCTGGCCCGGCTGCTCGAAGGGGAAGAGACCGTGAGCTTCCAGCAGGTGGAGAACCACCTCGTCTTCGTGGTGGGGGGACGCACGCTCGCCTCCAAGACGATCGAGGGGCAGTTCCCCGCCTTCGAGAAGGTGATCGCGGTGTCGGGCGACAAGGTGGTGAACCTCGGCCGCGAGGAGCTGGGGACCGCGATCCGCCGGGTGAGCCTGCTCTCTTCGGAACGGAGCCGGGCGGTGAAGCTGACGCTGGCCGCGGATCGTCTGGACCTCGCCGCGTCGTCTCCCGACCTCGGCGAGGCGCGCGAGTCCCTCGCCGCCGAGTACAAGGGCGACTCGGTGGAGATCGGCTTCAACGCGCAATACCTCCTCGATTTCCTCGGGGTGGCGGGGACGGAGGCGGTGCGGCTGGAGCTGAAGGACCAAGAGAGTCAGGGGATCTTCCGGCCCCAGGGCTCGGCGGAGACCGATTACCGCTACGTCGTGATGCCGATGCGGCTATAGCAGAATGCCAACCAACTCTTCTACGCTGGTGTCCGCCGCGCGGAGCGGAGCGTTTCGTCTGCCGTCTCGCACCGGATTCACTCCGGCGCGAGACGCTTGATGACTTCTCACGCGGAGCGAAGCGCGGCGCATTGGGTATAGACGAGTGTGGGTGGCGAGGATGGAGGTGCGGGACCTGCGTAACGTGCGGGAGGCGAGCCTGGAATTCTCGCCGGGGCTGAACGTGCTGGTGGGGCGCAACGCGCAGGGCAAGACGAGCCTGCTCGAGGCGGTGGGCCTGCTCGCGCGCGGCCGCTCGTTCCGCACGGAGGAGACCGAAACCCTCATCCGGCGCGGGGCGGGCGCCCTGCGGGCGCAGGGGACCGCGATGGCGCCGGACCGGCGCACCTGCCTGGAGGTCGAGATCGCCCCCGGTACGCGACGGCTGCGCGTGGACGGCCGCGAGGTGTCGCCGCGGGAGTACCACGGCCGTCTCGAGGTGGTCGTCTACTCGACCGACCGCTTGCGGGTCGTTCGCGGCCCGATGAGGGAGCGCCGGCAGTTCCTCGACCGCTTCGGCTCGGCCCTGTGGCCGGCCTATCGGCAGACGGTGCGGGAGTTCGAGCGCGTCCTCGTCCAGCGCAACGCGGCCCTGGAGGCCGGAGCCAAGGATCTCGATACGTGGAACGAGCGCTTCGTGGAACTGGGCGCGCGGCTGCGCGACCGGCGGGCGTCCTACGTCGAGCGGCTGCGGCAAGCCCTGCGCCACGGCTTTCACCCGGAGGACGAGCGCTACGACGTCGTGCTCGTCCCCGCGCCGCTGGCCGGCGGGGTCGAGGCGGAACGGCCGCGGCTACAGGCGGAGATGGAGGGGCGCCGTCGGGACGAGGGCCGCACCCGGCGGAGCCTCGTCGGCCCGCACCGGGACGAGGTGCTGCTGCTGGTGGATGGGGAGGAAGCCGGTGTCGCCGCCTCGTCGGGCCAGGCCCGCAGCCTGCTGCTCGCGCTGGCGCTGGCGACGCTCGAGGTCTACCGGCAGGAGACGGGGAGCGCCGCGGTGGCGCTGCTCGACGACCTCGACTCCGAGCTGGACGAGGCGCGGGCCACCGAGCTGTGCCGCGAGGTGGGGAGCCGGGGACAGGCCCTCGTCACCACCGCCCACGCGGGCTGGGCGCGCCGCCTGGCCGACGGGGGACGGCTCTTCGAGGTGGAAGCGGGAGAGGTGAGAGCGGCGTGAGCAATGGGTCCCGCGCCGGCGGAGGGAGAAGGTAATGTGACAGGCGTGGATCTGAGCCAGAAAGCACGTAGCAGCGGAGCGCCCGATTCATTCGGGCGCGTAGCGACTTGGGGGGGAGGACGAATGTCCGCGGGGGGGTGCTTCCGTTCGATCTGTACCCCCCCGAATTTCCTATGAGCGATCCGACCAAGACGGTCGACGAAGAGATGGGGGCGTACGGGGCGGAGGCCATCCGCGTCCTGGAAGGGCTGGAGGCCGTCCGCGTCCGGCCCGCGATGTACATCGGCTCCACGGGGGAGTCGGGTCTGCACCACCTGGTCTACGAGGTGGTGGACAACTCGGTCGACGAGGCGCTGGCCGGCTACTGCTCCGAGATCAACGTGACGATCCACATCGACAACTCCGTGACGGTCGTCGACAACGGCCGCGGCATCCCCGTCGGTCCCCACCCGACGGTCGCGGGCATGGACGCGGCGGAGGTGGTGCTCACCAAGCTCCACGCAGGCGGCAAGTTCGACAAGAAGTCCTACAAGGTGTCGGGCGGCCTCCACGGCGTGGGCGTCTCCGTCGTCAACGCGCTCTCCGAGACCCTCGAGGTCGAGATCTGGCGGGACAAGAAGGTCTATCGCCAGAGCTACAGGCGCGGGGCGCCCCAGGGGCCGCTCGAGAACGTCGGCGTCACCGACCGGCGCGGGACGAAGATCCGGTTCAAGCCCGACGCGGAGATCTTCGAGACGACCTCGTTCAGCTTCGACACGCTCTCCCAGCGGCTGCGCGAGCTGAGCTTCCTGAACCGGGGCATCCTCATCGTGCTCGAGGACGAGCGCGACGGCAAGAAGAACCGCTTCCAGTACGAGGGCGGCATCGCCTCGTTCGTGGAGCACCTCAACCGCAACAAGGAGACGATGCACCCGCGGCCGATCCTGATCGAGGGAATGCGGGAGGGCGTGCAGGTCGAGATCGCCCTGCAGTGGAACGACGGCTACGCGGAGAACATCTACTCCTTCGCCAACAACATCAACACCCACGACGGCGGGACCCACCTCGTCGGGTTCAAGAGCGCGCTCACGCGCTGCCTGAACAACTACGCGACGTCCTCCGGGCTCGGCAAGGACATGGCCGAGCCGCTGCAGGGCGAGGACGCGCGCGAGGGGCTCTGCGCGGTCATCAGCGTCAAGGTCCCCAACCCGCAGTTCGAGGGGCAGACGAAGGGCCGGCTCGGCAACTCCGAGGTGAAGGGGATCGTCGAGAGCCTGATGGGCGACAAGCTCTCCGCCTTCCTGGAAGAGACGCCCTCGGTCGCCAAGCGCATCGTCTTCAAGGTGCTCGAGGCGGCCCGGGCCCGGGAGGCCGCCCGGAAGGCGCGCGACCTCACCCGCCGCAAGGGCGCCCTCGACGGGGCGGGGCTTCCCGGCAAGCTCGCCGAGTGCCAGGAGCGCAACCCCGAGCTGTGCGAGCTGTACCTGGTGGAGGGCGACTCCGCGGGCGGCTCGGCCAAGCAGGGGCGCGACCGGCACTTCCAGGCGATCCTCCCGCTGCGGGGGAAGATCCTGAACGTGGAGAAGGCGCGGCTCGACAAGACCCTCGCCTCGGAGGAGATCCGCAACATCATCACCGCGCTGGGGACGGGCGTCGGGGCCGACGACTTCGACGTCACCAAGCTCCGCTATCACCGGATCATCATCATGTGCGACGCGGACGTGGACGGCAGCCACATCCGCACCCTGCTCCTGACCTTCTTCTACCGGCAGATGAAGGAGCTCATCGAGCGCGGCCACCTCTACATCGCGCAGCCTCCGCTCTACAAGGCGCGCGTCGGCAAGACCGAGCGCTACCTGAAGGACGACCACGAGCTCAACGCGTTCCTGATGGAGCGGGCGGTGGAGAAGCGCAAGGTGCGCCTGGCCAGCGGCCAGGAGATCGAGGGCGCGCGCCTCATCCGTCTGCTCGACCGCATGGTCGGCTACTCGAAGCTGCTGGCCATGGTCGAGAAGAAGGGCACGCCGCGCGCGCTGGTCGAGCTGCTGCTCAAGGGGCAGGTCAAGGCCGCCGAGGCGTTCACGGACATGGCGCGGCTGCAGGAGCTGATCAAGCCGCTGCGCGCGACGGGGGCCGACGTGGTGCTCGAGAAGGACGAGGAGCACGGTGTGTTCGAGATCGTGCTGCAGCTCGGGACCGACGGCCAGACCCGCGAGGCGCGGGTGGGGGAGGCGTTCGTCTCCTCGCCGGAGTACAAGGCGCTCTACTCGGCCTACGAGGAGTTCCGCGACCTCGACCAGCCGCCCCTGGTGGTCGTGGACGGCGGAGAGACGCCGGTCGCGAACCGCGAGGCCCTCCTGAGCCTCTTCCTGGCCGAGGGACAGCGGGGCGTCACGATCCAGCGCTACAAGGGCCTCGGGGAGATGAACGCCGAGCAGCTCTGGGAATCGACGATGGACCCCGCCACGCGCCGCCTGCTCCAGGTGCGCCTCGAGGACGAGGAGGTGGCGGAGAACATCTTCACCACGCTCATGGGCGACGCCGTCGAGCCGCGCCGGATCTTCATCGAGGAGAACGCCCTCAACGTGAGGAACCTGGACATCTGACATGGCCGGACCGGAACAAGACCCCGTAGCCGCGCAGAAGATCCCGGCGAACATCGCGGACGAGATGCGGCAGTCCTACATGGACTACGCGATGTCCGTGATCATCGGCCGCGCCCTGCCCGACGTGCGGGACGGCCTCAAGCCCGCGAACCGCCGCGTGCTCTTCGGCATGCACGAGATGGGGCTCCAGCCCGGCAGGCCCTACAAGAAGAGCGCGCGGGTCGCCGGCGACGTGATGGGCAAGTACCACCCCCACGGCGAGGGGGCGATCTACGACACGCTCGTGCGCATGGCCCAGGACTGGAACATGCGGGCACCGCTCGTGGACGGCCAGGGCAACTTCGGCTCCGTCGACGGCGACCCGCCGGCCGCGATGCGGTACACCGAGGCGCGTCTCTCCCGGGTCGGCGCCTCGATGATGGTGGACATCGACAAGGACACCGTCGACTTCCAGCCCACCTACGACAACGAGTCGAAGGAGCCGACGGTCCTGCCCACGGTGCTTCCCAACCTGCTCGTCAACGGGTCGGAGGGCATCGCGGTGGGGATGGCGACGAAGATCCCGCCCCACAACCTCGGGGAAGTGGTCGACGGGCTCACGTTCCTCATCGAGAACCAGGACCTCACGCCGGACGAGCGCCTCGAGGGGCTCATCGAGCGCATCGCGGGGCCCGACTTTCCCACCGCGGGCTTCATCTGCGGCCGGGTGGGCATCCGCCAGGCCTACCGCACGGGGCGGGGCTCGGTCGTGATGAGGGCGCGGGCGGAGATCGAGACCCGCAAGGGCGACAAGGAGTCGATCGTCGTCACCGAGATCCCCTTCCAGGTCAACAAGGCGCGCCTCATCGAGAGGATCGCGGAGCTCGTGCGCGAGAAGCGGATCGACGGCATCGCCGACATCCGCGACGAGAGCTCCCGCGAGGGGATGCGGATCGTCATGGACATCCGCAAGGGCGAGCCGAGCCAGGTCATCCTGAACAACCTGTACAAGCTGACGCCGCTCCAGGACACGTTCGGGATCATCATGCTCGCCATCGTCGACCAGCGGCCGAAGGTCCTGAACCTGCTCGAGGCCGCGGAGCTGTTCGTCGACTTCCGCCGCGAGGTGGTGCGCCGGCGGACGGCCTTCGAGCTGCGAAAGGCCGAGGCGCGGGCGCACGTCCTCGAGGGCCTCGTCGTCGCCCTCGACCATCTCGACCAGGTGATCGCGCTCATCCGGGAGGCGAAGACGCCGCCGGAAGCGCGGACCGGGCTCATGGCGCGCTTCGGGCTCAGCCAGATCCAGGCCGACGCGATCCTCGAGATGCAGCTCCAGCGGCTCACCGGGCTGGAGCGGCAGAAGATCGTCGACGAGCTGAAGGAGATCAAGGTCCTCATCGCGGACCTGAAGGACATCCTCGGCAAGCCCCGGCGCATCGACCAGATCGTGGCCGACGAGCTCAAGAAGATCCGCGAGGACCACGGCAACCCGCGGCGCACGGTGATCGTGGACGCGGTGGAAGACATCACCGCGGAGGACATGATCGCCGAGGAGGACGTGGCGATCTCGATAACGCACGGGGGGTACATCAAGCGCACCTCGATCTCCTCGTACCGCGCCCAGCATCGGGGCGGGCGCGGCCGGATGGGCATGCGCACCAAGGACGAGGACTTCGTCGACCAGCTCTTCATCGCCTCCACCCACTCCTACGTCCTGATCTTCACCGACCGCGGCCGCGTTCACTGGCTGAAGGTCCACGAGATCCCCGAGGTGGGGCCGCAGGGCCGGGGCAAGGCCGTCGTCAACCTCGTCCAGCTCCACCCCCAGGAGAAGATCGCCGCCTTCGCCGCGGTCAAGGAGTTCGTCTCCGGCCGCTACGTGCTCCTCGCCACCCGCAAGGGCATCGTGAAGAAGACGGAGCTCTCCGCCTTCTCGAACCCGCGCGCGGGAGGCATCATCGCCCTCTCGGTGGAGGACGACGACGCGCTCATCGAGGCGGTGCTGACCTCGGGCGCGGACGAGATCCTGCTCGCCACCCGCGACGGGATGGCCATCCACTTCAGCGAGGAGGACGTGCGGCCGATGGGGCGGGCGGCGTACGGCGTGAAGGGCATCGAGCTGGAGGCCGGGGACGAGGTGGTCGCGCTCGAGGTCGTGGCCGCCGGCGGCACCGTGCTCACCGTGACCGAGAACGGCTACGGAAAGAAGACCTCGCTCGACGAGTACCGCGTCCAGAGCCGGGGGGGCAAGGGCCTCATCAACATCAAGACCTCCGGCCGCAACGGCAAGGTGGTGGGGGTCAAGTTCCTGAAGGGCGACGAGGGCGTGATGCTCATCACCGAAAAGGGTATGATCATCCGCCTGAACACGGCGGACATCTCGACCATCGGCCGGAACACCCAGGGGGTGCGCCTCATCCAGCTCGAGGAGGGGGACCACCTGGTATCGGTGGCCCGCCTCGCGGAGCGCGAGGAGGGCGAGGACACACCTCCCGTGGGGGGAGAGGCCTGAGCGAAGACGCGGCGAAAGGAGGACGACGATGAGGAATGGCATGCGACAACTGTCGATGCTGGTGGGCCTCGGCCTGGCGTTGGCGACGCTGGCGGCCTGCGGCCACCGCGACCAGAGACTGGTCGACCAGTACTTCAACGCCGTCAACGCCAAGGACAACCAGACCCTGAGCAGCTTTGCCGCGGTGGGGTTCGACAAGAAGGTGGACCGCTGGCGGATCGCGAAGGAGAGCGACGAGGAGAAGGCTCCCATACCGCTGACCGACCTCGTCGCCAAGCAGAAGGAGCTCGAGAAGGCCGTGGCCGACAACAAGAAGGCGGCCACCGCCTATTCCATGGACCACTACGCGGAGGTCGACGCGGTCCGCGAGGCCCGCAAGGCGGGCAAGCCGGTCCCGGGCAAGCTGTCGGCGGTCGCCGCGGAGTGGGACAAGTACAACCAGAAGGACCGCGACCTCAAGAAGGCGCTCGCCGACGCGAACGCCGCCGTGGAGAAGGAGAAGCGCAACCTCGAGCGGTCCCTCGGCCCCACGGAAAACGCGGAGGGCCTCAGCGGGGACATGGTGACCAAGCGCCTGGACCTGGTGCTCACCATCAACGGCGAGGAGCAGCCCTACGTGATGACGCTGCGGAAATACGACATCAAGGGCAGCGCCCGTCCACGGTGGGTCGTCCACGACCTGAAGCCGGCCTAGGAGCGCCGGCCCCCGCTACACCAGCTCCAGGCCCGCATACCGGGCGACGAGCCTCTTCGCCCCGACGCCGGGGAAGGAGACCGTCACCTTCAGGTCCTCGCCCGCGGCTTCGCTCCGCAACACCGTGCCGACGCCGAAGAGCGGGTGGCGTACGCGCACGCCCGGCCGCAGCTCCTTGAGGGCTTCCGCCGAGGGCGCGGGGGCCGGGGTGAAGCCGCGCGCGGCGCCGTAGCGGCGGCGGGGCGCCGAGGCGGCGATCACGGGGAGGCGGCCGTCGGCGGTGGCCTCCACCTGGTCCCGGGGGATCTCCAGGAGGAACCGGCTCGGCTCGCTGAGGCGGCGCTGGCCGAACACCGAGCGGCTCTGGGCCCAGGTCAGGTGCAACCGCTCGCGGGCCCGCGTCATTCCCACGTAGCACAGGCGGCGCTCCTCCTCGAGCGCGTCCCCGCGGGCGAGGCTGCGCGCGTGGGGCACGAGGCCCTCCTCGAGGCCGACGAGGAAGATCGCGTCGAACTCGAGCCCCTTCGCCGAATGCAGCGTCATGAGGACGACGGGCGCGTCGTCCTTGGCCTTGTCGACGTCGGAGAGCAGGGACACCCGATCGAGGAAGCCGGCGAGGGAGGGGCTGTCCTCCCGCGCCTCGTAGTCGGCCGCCGCGGACAGCAACTCGGCCAGGTTCTCGAGCCGGTCCTGGCTCTCGTGGCTCTCTTCCTGCGCCAGCGCCGCCGCGTAGCCGGTGACCTCGAGGACGCGGGTCAGCAGGTCCTTGAGCCCGAGGCTCGGCGCCTCCACCCGGAGCGCCTCCAGCATCTCCCGGAAGCGCCGCAGGGGCTGGGTGGCCCGCGCGGGCAGCAGCGCCTCGCCTTCCACGACGGCGAGGGCCTCCCAGGTCGAGATCCGGCGCTCCCGCGCCACCCGCTCCAGCTCCTGCACCGTGCGGTCCCCGATACCCCTCGGGGGGACGTTCACCACCCGGCGCAGGGCCATGGGATCGCGGGGGTTCGCGATGAGCCGGAGGTAGGCGAGCAGATCCTTGACCTCCCGCCGCTCGTAGAAGCCCACGCCGCCCCAGACCTCGTAGGACACGCCGGCCCGCATGAGGGCCTCCTCGAAGAGCCGGCTCTGGGAGTTCATGCGGTAGAGCACCGCCGCCCGGCCCGCGTCACGCAGGCCGGAGATGCGGGAGACGACCCAGGCCGCCTCCTGGAACTCGTCCCCCGCCTGATGCAGGCGCACGGGGTCCCCGGCCGCCTTCACGGCGCGCAGCGTCTTGCCCTTGCGCTTCTCGTTGTGGGCCACGAGGCCGGAGGCGGCGTCGAGGATGGCCGGCCGCGAGCGGTAGTTCTCCTCCAGCCGCAACACGCGCGCGCCGGGGAAGTCGGCCTCGAAGTCGAGGATGTTCCGGATGTCGGCGCCGCGCCACGAGTAGATCGACTGGTCCTCGTCGCCGACCACGGTGATGTTGCCGTGGGGACCCGACAGGTGGCGCACGAGCTCGTACTGCGCGCGGTTGGTGTCCTGGTACTCGTCCACCAGGACGTACTGGAACCGCTGCCGGTAGCTCTCCCGCACCGCCTCGTTCGACTCGAGCAGGGCCACCGTGCGCAGCAGGAGATCGTCGAAGTCGAGGGCATGGGCGGCCTCCAGCGTCTGGCGGTAGCGCTCGGCGACGCGAGCGAGGGTGGCCCCCGCCACCGACTCGGACACCTCGTCCGCTCGCGCGAAATGAATTCGCGCTCGCTCGTCGAGCGGGGGGGACCCTGGGGTCCCCCCCGAACCCCCCTTGGCTTCGGGGTCGCGCCCGGCGTTCTTGGCCGACGAGAGGCGGGCGAGGATCCGGCGCGGGGGATGGATCTTTTCCGGCAGGTCCAGCGCGCGCAGCGCCTCCCGCACCGCCTGGAGCTGGTCCTCGTCGTCGTAGATCACGAAGTCCTTCGGGAGGCCCGCCGCCCCCGCCTCCCGGCGGAGGATGCGCACGCAGAGGCTGTGGAAGGTCGAGATCCAGCTCTTGACGGCCTGGCCGGGGAGCAGCGCCTCCGTGCGCGCCTTCATCTCCCCCGCCGCCTTGTTCGTGAAGGTGACGGCCAGGATGCGCTCGGAGGCCACGCCCCGGTCGAGGACCAGGTGGGCGATGCGGTGGGTGATGACGCGGGTCTTGCCGCTGCCCGCGCCGGCCAGGATGAGCACCGGCCCGTCGGTGGCCAGCACCGCCTCGCGCTGTTGCGGATTGAGACCCGCGAGGAGCGGGGACTCCTGAGCTGGGCGATCGTCTCGCGTCGTGAGTTGACTCAACAGATTAACGCAGAGGTCGCAGAGATGCCCAGAATTGCTCGAGGACGCAGAGTCCCCATTCTAATCCTCCGCGTCCTCTTCCGTTCCTCTGCGTCCTCCGCGTTGAAGAGCCGGTCCGGCCCGGTTCACTCGACGGTGACGCTCTTGGCGAGGTTGCGGGGCTGGTCCACGTCGCGGCCGGCGCGCACCGCGGTGTGATAGGCCAGGAGCTGGAGCGGAAGCACCGTGAGCAGCGGCGACCAGACCTCG
>Ga0070698_100010147_pt1 | contig 10062 bp, 7 predicted proteins | sample KBSK1502metaG_FD_65477 | JGI IMG/M metagenome (GOLD analysis project Ga0070698, IMG submission 65477) | Corn, switchgrass and miscanthus rhizosphere microbial communities from Kellogg Biological Station, Michigan, USA - KBS K1-50-2 metaG | ecosystem: Host-associated > Plants > Roots >... | reverse complement strand
CGGACACGCCGATCATTGATCGGCCCGATTGGGGGTCGGAGACAATCGTCAGCGAGTGGATCAGGCGATCGACGTCGATCTCCCCATACGGCACGCCGCACATGAGCGCGTCCCGCTTCAGGTATTCGATCTTGTCGAGGTCGAGCGATCCCGAAACCAGTCCCTGGAGTGGACTCCCGCTGCGACCCCGAATGAGCTCCACGACCCGCTCCGGCGCATCGTACGCGATCGTGTCGCGCAAGACGGCGGCGATTTCGCCGCGCGTCAGCAGCGCGCCGGCGACGTCTTCATGATGGGGAGCGCCGATCTCCTCGAGCGCGTGCGAAAACGGGTAATGCCCGATGTCGTGGAGCAATGCGGCCGCCGCAACGATGCGCGCCTCCCCCTCGAGGTTCGCCGGGAGTTCACCGCGGGTGTGCAGCAACTCCAGCGTTCGTCCCGCGAGGTGCCATGTCCCGAGCGCGTGTTCGAACCGGGTGTGGGTCGCCCCAGGGTAGACGAGGTACGCCAGCCCGAGTTGCCGCACGTACCGCAATCGCTGGAAGGCCCGCGTATCCACGAGGCGGAGCGCCAGCGGATCGAGCGTGATGTTGTTCCAGAGCGGATCGCGAATAATGTCGAACACGTTTTCGAGATCCGGGTGTGGAATTCAGGATTTGGTGCACTGTAAGACTCTGAAACAGCCTTTCACCACGGAGGACACAGACGTCACGGAGGCTGGTCTGAGGTTTGATGAACCTCACATCATCTTAAGTCTGTCCTCAGTAGTTCTCCGTGTCCTTCGTGTCCTCCGTGGTGAAAGGCTTTTCAGGAAATCACTTGGGGCCGGCTTTTCAGGAAATCACTTTGGGCCGGCTGTTCGAATAGCAGGGTCGACATTCCCGAACTTCTCAAAGTTCTTGCGGAACATCTCGGCCAGCTTGTGCGCCTGCGTGTCGTAGGCGGCCTTGTCGCTCCACGTATTGCGCGGGTTGAGCACGTCTGGCGGGCAACCCTCACATGTCAACGGGATGGTCAGGCCGAAGATCGGATCGACTTCGGTCTGCGCGTCGCGCAGCTCGCCCGAAAGCACCGCGTGAATCATCGCGCGCGTATAGGGAAGCTTCATCCGCTTGCCCACACCATAGGGTCCACCGCTCCAGCCGGTATTCACCAACCACACCGTCGACCCATGCTTGTCGATCAAGCGGCCGAGCATGTCGGCATACTTGGTGGGATGCCACACCAGGAACACGGCACCGAAACACGCGCTGAACGTCGCCTGCGGTTCCGTAACGCCTCGCTCCGTGCCGGCCACCTTCGCCGTGTATCCGGACATGAAGTAGTACATCGCCTGTTCGCGCGACAGTTTCGCGATCGGCGGCAGTACCCCAAACGCGTCTGCCGTCAGGAAAACGATGTTCTTCGGGTGACCACCACGCCCGCTGGGCACGTGATTCCTGATGTACGGCAACGGATACGATGCCCGTGTGTTCTCGGTGATCGACTGGTCAGCGAACCGTACTCGGCGGGTCGCGGGGTCCAGCACGACGTTCTCAAGAATTGTCCCGAACATCTGCGTCGTCGCAAAAATGTCCGGCTCCTGCTCGGCTGACAGGTTGATCACCTTCGCGTAGCAGCCGCCTTCGTAGTTGAACACGCCCTGATCACCCCAGCCATGTTCATCGTCCCCGATGAGCGAGCGCTCGGGATCAGCGGACAACGTGGTCTTGCCCGTGCCGGAAAGACCGAAAAAGAGCGCCGTGTCACCGGTCGCGCCGATGTTCGCCGAGCAGTGCATGGAGAGCACGCCGTCTTTCGGCATCAGGTAGTTCATGACCGTGAACATCGCCTTCTTCAGCTCACCGGCGTAGCGCGTGCCGCCAATCAGGATCATCCGGCGCGCGAGGTGCAGCACGATGAACGTGCCGGTCCGCGTTCCATGGGTCTCGGGCGTCGCGTGGAACTCGGGCGCGTGCAGGACCGTGAAGTTCGGGTCGAATCCCGCCAGCGCCTCGGGCGCGGGCTTGATGAACATGTTGCGCACGAAGGCGGCATGCCACGCGTTAGGCGTCACGTAGCGGACGCTCAGCCGGTGTCGCTCGTCGGCGCCGCAGAACAGGTCCTGCACGAACAACGCGTCGAGCCCGTTCAGGTACGCCTTCACGTCGGTCAGCAGCCGGTCAAACTTGTCGGCGCTGATGGGCTGGTTCACCTTCCCCCAATCGACGTCCGCCTCCGTACCCGCTTCGCGCACCACGAACTTGTCGTTCGGCGACCGGCCCGTGTGGGGCGCGGTGACGCCGACGAATGGCCCCCTGTCCGCAAGGACACCTTCGCGTCTTTGAACGGCAGCTTCAATGAGCGCTGGCGAAGCCAGGTTCCAGTGCACTTCGCCGGTTGGCGTCAGCCCCTGCGCTGACAGAGTTGGTGCCGCTCCGGCGGTCTTGGCGACGATGGGCTCGGTTTGAGTGGCCATGGCTGCGAAAATCGGTGCTAGAGAGTCGGTACGGAAGCTGTGCTGGGCGGAGTTAGGAATTCCCGATCAATAGTCGGAACGCGGCTCTGCTGAGCGTCCATGACCGCCACCGCCGCCATGTTCACGATGTCCTGAACATCGGCACCCTGTTCCAACACGTGGACTGGCTTGGCCATGCCCACGAGGATCGGGCCGATCGCGGTCGCGCCACCCAGATGATGGAGCAGTTTGTACGCGATGTTGCCGGCACTCAAGTTCGGGAATATCAACACGTTGGCTGGCTCTTTCAAGACGCTGAACGAGAAGGATTCCGTCAACGTGGCCGCATCGACCGCCGTGTCGGCCTGCATCTCGCCATCCACCATCAGGTTGGGGTCGCGCTCGCGGAGCAGCTCCACGGCGCGGGCCACCCGGGCGGACTCTTCGCCACGTACCGAACCGAAGTTCGAGAACGAGAGTATTGCCACGCGGGGGACCTCACCCAGGGTTCGCACGATCCGGCTGGCCGAATACGCGATTTGCGCGAGCTGCTCGGAGTCAGGCTGAAAGTTCACCGTCGTGTCGGCGCAGAACACGATGCGCCGCTCGAAGACCAGCATGTACATGCCGCTCACCAATCCGGCCTTCGGGTGCGCCCCGATCACCTCGAGCGCGGGCCTCAGCGTTTCGGGGTACGTCGTGGTCGCGCCGGAGAGCATCGCATCCGCTTCACCCGTCGCGACCATCACACAGCCGTAGTAGTTGGGGTTGAACAGGCGCCGGCTCGCTTCGGCAAGGCTCATTCCCTTGCGCTGCCGTCGTTTCCATAGATACGCCGCGAATGTTTCGCGGCGAGGCGAGGCTTCCGCCGGATCCTCGATCTCGATTTCGTCGAGCGAGACGTTTTCGGATTCCGCCTTGAGCCTGATGCGTTCGCGGTTCCCCAGGAGAATCGGGAATGCAATGCCGTCGTCGACCAGGATGCGTGCGGCCCTGATGGTCCTCCGATCTTCACCTTCAGCCAGCACGAGGCGTCGCGGGTCGCTCACCGCACGGTTGATGATGCCGCGCATGATCCCGCGTGCCCGTCCCAGTCGCGCCTCGAGCTGCTCCCGGTAGCTGTCGATGTCGATGAACTCTTTCGCGACGCCGCTGGCGACCGCGGCCCACGCGACGGCCGGCGCGACCCAGAGCAGGACGCGTGGATCGAACGGGAAGGGAATCAGGTAGTCGCGACCGAACTTGACGCGTTTCAGGCCGTAGCGCCTGGCGACGCTCTCCGGCACCGGCTCGCGCGCCAGGCTCGCCAGAGCGCGCGTCGCGGCCATCTTCATCTCCTCGTTTACCTCGGTCGCGCGCGCGTCCATGGCCCCGCGGAAGATGAACGGAAAGCCGAGGACGTTGTTCACCTGGTTCGGGTAGTCGCTGCGCCCGGTGGCGACGATGGCGTCGGGGCGCACGGCGGACACCTCTTCTGGGAGGATTTCCGGTGTGGGGTTCGCGAGCGCGAAGATGATCGGATCGGGCGCCATCGGTACGACCATGTGCTGCTTGAGCGCGCCGGCCGCTGAAAGTCCGACGAACACGTCGGCGCCAACCAGCGCCTCGGCCAGGGTCCGCGTTTTCGTCGAACTGGCGAAGCGCGCCTTGTACGGGTCCATCTTTTCCTTGCGCCCCTCGTAGATCACGCCGGCCGTGTCGCACATGACGATCTGTTCGCGCCTAACGCCGAGTCGCACGTAGTGGGTCGCGGTGGCGATGGCCGATGCGCCCGCGCCGGAGAACACGACGCGCACGTCCTCTGCTTTTTTCCCGACCACGTCGAGGGCGTTGATGAGCGCCGCTCCGGAGATGATGGCGGTGCCGTGTTGGTCGTCGTGGAAGACCGGGATGCGCATCGTCTTCCGCAACGTCTCCTCGATCTCGAAGCAGTCGGGCGCCCTGATGTCTTCGAGGTTGATTCCACCGACCGACGGTTCGAGCAGCTGGCAGAAGCGGATCACGTCAGCGGGCGTCTCCGAGTTCACCTCGAGGTCGAAGACGTCGATGTCGGCAAACTGCTTGAAGAGATTTCCCTTTCCCTCCATCACGGGCTTTCCGGCCAAAGCACCGATGTTGCCGAGCCCCAGGACCGCGGTGCCGTTGGTGACGACCGCCACCAGGTTGCCGCGCGCCGTATAAAGGTAGGCGTCTTCCGGATTCTTCTGGATTTCCAGGCACGGCTCGGCCACGCCGGGCGAGTAGGCGAGCGAGAGGTCGCGCTGGTTGCTGAGGGGTTTGGTGGGGACGACCGCGATCTTGCCGGGTCGTGGGGAACTGTGGTAGTCGAGCGCGTCCTGTCGATTCATCTACCAAAAATAGATGGCAGCCAGGGAATTGGGGTCAGACTCCAATTATCAAATGGGGTCAGACTCCTTTTCCTGCATTATCCAGGTGAAAATGGAGTCTGACCCCAATTTCCTAAATGGAGTCTGACCCTAATTGCTTATTGGAGTCTGACCCCATTTACGCTGGGGTCACGCGACCCCGAAGCCCTGCGATCGCCGCCACGACGATCAGGAGCAATCCGCATGCGCACACGATCGCCGCACCAGTCGGCAGGTCGAGCTGATAGGAGGCAAATAGCCCCACGAGGCTCGCGATCGAGGCCAGCGCGCCGCCGATTACGAGGCGAGCGCCCCATCGCTCCGCGAGCATAACGGCACACACCGCCGGCACTATCAGGTAGGCAAACGTCAGGAGGACGCCCGCCACGCGCACGAAACTGACGACAACGAGGGCGAACGCCGCATAGAACAGGAAGTCCCACAGCCTGACTCCCAACCCTTGCGTGAACGCCGCTTCGGGATCCGACGAAATGAGCGCGAACTTGCTGTGAAACATCGCATAAAACGCCGCCAGCACGGCGAACAGCCCGGCGCGCTGGCCGACTTCCCCCGCGGTGACATTGAGGATGTCGCCGGTCAACAGGTGCTCGAGTTCCTCCTTGCCGCCGGCGACCCGGCTCAACATGAGAATCACCCCCGCCGCCGCCACGACGAAAGTGATGCCGATGATCGCCTCCTGCGGCACGTGGCCACGCTCGCGCCGGCGTGACCAGCTGAAGAGCCCAGCGCCCAGAAAGGTCACGCCGAGGGAGATCCAGAATGTGGGTCGGTCGTCGAAATGGTAGCCGAGGAGTAGCGCGACGCAGGTGCCTAACGTTGCCACCTGGGCCAGCGCGAGGTCGACAAAGATGACCTCGCGCTTCACCACGTGGAGGCCCAGATACACGAGCAGTGGCGGGAGGATGAGGGATGCCGCCAACGGCCACTTCATCACTTGCCAAGCGACCGCAAAATCAGTGCTCATTTATCCCCCTGCAGGCCGTTCACGAGCGTTCGTACCACGTGATCCATCAAGGCGATGTACGTGTCGGTGCCCTTGATGGCGCCCGGCTGCTGCGAGACGTCCAGCACGGTCGCACCGGTCTGGCGCGCGACCGTTTCCGCGGTCTTCCGGTTCTGGAACGGCTGCACCAGGATGACCTTCGCGTTCTGCGCCCGCATCGCAGCGATCACCACGGCGAGGTGCGATGGCGAGGGCGCAATGCCTGGCTTGGGCTCGAGCGTCTCCACGACCTCCAGTCCGAACCGATCGGCGAGGTAGTTGAAGTCCTTATGGTACGTCACGATCTTGGCGCCCTCGAAGGGCGACAGCTGCTTCTGCCACTCGGCGAGTTTCGCATCGATCGTCGCGTTGAATGTCGCCAGGTTGGCCTTGAAGACGCTGGCCGACGCGGGGGCAACCCGTGCCAGGTGATCGGCGATGTTGGCGGCCACGATCTTCGCGTTGAGCGGGTCGACCAGGAAATGCGGGTTGCCTAACGCGTGCACGTCACCCTTGGAGCGGTCGAACGCCACGGGCTTTTCCTTCATCGTGATCCCGGTCGACGCGACGATCCGACCAGGTGCGCCGGCCGCGATCCTGCTGTTGCGGGCGCTCTCCAGCAGCGGCGGCAGCCAGCCGAGTTCCAGTTCCGCGCCCCCCTCGATCAACACGTCGGCGCGGTTCAGGGTGACAATGTGGCTCGGCTTGGCGTCGACGAAGTGTGAATCTTCGGTCGGCTTGGCGAGCGCCTTCACGTCGACCGCGTCGCCGCCGATGGCTTTGGCGATCGACGCCAGGTCCGGGGTCGTAGCCACGACGCTCAGCGGCGCAGCGGCAGGTGCACTGGAACCGCGCGGCGCGCCAAGCGCGGCAGCGGCGAATGTGAGCAGTGTTATGGTTTTCATGGTAGTTGCCTCGTGTATCTAGAAACGGTGAGCCGCGTGGGCGCCGAGGATGAACTCGAACTGCAACCACAGGGAGTGATCGCGCCCGAAGCCCTTGCGATCGTCGAAATTGTATTGGAACCGGACTTTCGAGAATTCACTCGGGTAATAGGTGAAGTTCGGTGACAGGCGAATGCGTCGGGACCGCAATTCGGATTCGAACGCCGCGTCATCGCCGTTGGCCCACTCGCCCCGGAACCCGGCGACGATGCGTGGCCGGATGCCCCACAACAGCTGCCCATACGCGCCGCGGTCCTTCAGGGTCTCGCTGGGTAGGGTGCTGATCGGGTCGGCGGCCGTAACGCGTTCGGCCGCGCCATAGCTCCGATTCAGGTATTCGCCCTGCAAGGAGAAGAAGGGGAATCCCTGGAGCGCGGTCGCGGACTTCCACTTCCAATACACGTCCGCTCCGAGCACGCTCGAGCTGCTCGACGGACCCGAGTTGTTAGGTCCGAAGGCGCCTGAGACGCCAAGCAGCAGCGTCTGGGTCGAGGTAAGGTCGAACGACGTGGCCAGGCGCGGCACCACGACCATGTCGCCGCCGCCGCTCACGTCGCGCTCCGCCGGAATGCCGCCGTGAATCTCTGAGGATTCCTCGGAGCGAAAGCTGAACATGGTTTCACCAAGGCTATTGAGCACACTGACCATGGCCTCGGCATAGAACGACGTGGGGACCAGCCAGGAAAGTCGTGCGCCCTGGCCACGCATACCGTCCGGACCGAACATGCGATTGAGCACCAGTGGCTGGTCGACAAACGCCCACGAGTGCGGATGCTGCGGATTCTGCCGGCCGAACTCCGTGAAAAACTGTCCGACTTTGAGCTGGAGGTTTGACGGCAACGAGGTCGTGAGGACGTACGCCTCTTCCAATTCGGTGGCGGACTCGCCTTCCGCATCGACCTTGTAGACGATGTTGACGAAACCCTTGAAATACGGGTCCACGGCGCCATCGAGGGTGATCTCCTCGTTAGGAACCGTGAACCCTCGCACCGCGGGATCGTGATCGCCTCGCTGAAGCGATTGGACGTCTGCCGTGGTGGACCATCCGGCATCAACCAATCCGCTAAAGCCGATGTTCATGTACATGGCGCCCTGTGCCGGGGCGCCCTGCGGTGACAGGCGTGGTGCGGCGGCTCTCCCGAACAGAAAGCGACCTGGAGCTACGCGGCGTTGCACGGCGCGTTCGAGACTGTCTCCCGAGACTGACCACCGGGGACTCAACACGGAAATGGAATCGATTCGATTGAGCGCGGGCGCGCTCGTCTGTTGCGCATCAAGCGGTGGCGCCGCGATCGCGACGACCGTGAGAAGAACCACTGAGGCGCTACGGCGTGGATAAAAGTGCACGTGGTGTGGATGAGCGGTTTCTGTGAGCTGGCCCGGGCTTTGTCCCGGCGCCGGTTCCATCGAGGAGGTGTTGCGCACGCGGTATCTGCCGCGCACCACACACCTTGTCGCCCGCACTGAGGAGCGCGAGGAACAGCTCGTCAGGCGATCGGGCGGACGGAAAAGCTCAGAGAATGGGTGGCGCCCGCGATCCCAGCGGGCCGAAACACGCATCACCACTCGTGCCGACCACCACAGCGGACGGCACCCACGAAACACCGATTACCGGGGGCAGCAAGTCGCGAGACCGCGTTGCGATCGCCCCGGAAGCGAACGTCCGGCAGATGAGGCAGTCGAGGTGACTGTGCATCGGCGGACACGCCGTCGTGCCCTGATCCTCGACGTGCGAATAGCGCGTGAGCGACTCAGCAGCGGCCTGCGCCTCCAGGATCGAACCGCCACCCCAGAGCAGGGCCTGGAATCCGAGCAGCACAATCGCCAGCGCGCGCGGTACTCTGCGCCGCGCCCTCAGAAGCGACGGGCTCGGGATTTGGCGGAAAGCCATGTAGCTAGTCTACCCTTTGAGGCGGTCGGCGGTCCAGTGCGCAGGTGACAAGGTTGGCCGGGCGGTCCGAGATGGTTACCGGGAGAAGTCTCGAAGCAGCTTCAACATCCGGCGATCGGTGGCCGACGCATCGTCCAGCTTCGGCGTCTCGATGACCTTCGGGATCGAGGCAAGCCGCGGGTCCGTCATGATGCGTTTGAACGCTTTCTTTCCGATACGTCCCTCACCAATCAGTTCGTGTCGGTCCCGACGCGAACCAAGAGGCATTTTGGAATCGTTCAGGTGCAGCATCCCCAGCATTTCGAATCCGAGATGCTCCTCGAACTGCGACCAGACGCCTTCGTAGTCGCCCACCAGGTCGTAACCGGCCGCGAAGACGTGGCACGTGTCCACGCACACACCGACGCGTTTCCGCACGTCCTTCGGGATCAGTCCAATCAACGTCGCCATTTCCTCGAACGAGCTGCCCAGCGCGGTCCCCGTGCCGGCCGTGAGTTCCAGCAGGAGCCTGGTGCGTCCGGGCACGGCCCCGAGCGCGAGCCCGATGGCAGCGGCATTGCGCGCCAGGCCTTCCGCGCGGTCGTCCATGAAATTGCCCGGGTGTGAGGCGAGCGCGTCGAGGCCTAACGCCTCACACCGTCGCAACTCACAGGTGAACGACACGAGCGATCGGGTCCAGAGGACCGGATCCGGCGACGCCAGGTTGATGAGATAGCTGTCGTGCGCATTGACATGCACCAGACCGGACGCGTCGCGCCCCGATCGAAATCGCTTGCGTTCCTCGTCATCGATCGCTGGTTCGCTCCACTGGTGCGCCTGCTTCGTGAAGATCTGGATCGCCGTGGCACCGATCGCAGCGGCACGCGGCAGGGCCGAGGCTACGCCACCGCTGGTCGAGACGTGAGCACCTAGAAGCAGGGCAGCGGGCAGAGGCCAGAGGGCAGAGGAACTGAAACAATACGGAATTGGCCAACGACATCCCACTGCCTACCCGTCTGCCGTCTGCCCGTCTGCCCGCTCGCCCGTTTTACCGCCGCTGCTGCAGCCAGACCAGCGGATCGCTCGCCCGTCCCTTGGGCCTGATCTCGAAGTGGAGATGGGGGCTCAGGTCGGGGTCAGCCTGGCCGACGGTCCCAATGGCCTGGCCCTTCTTCACCTTCGCGCCCTTTTCGACCCCTGCCCGCTGGAGTGACCCGTACACCGAGTAGTCGCCGCCGCCGTGCTGCACGATCACGGTGAGCCCGTAGGTGCCGATCTGGTCGACGAGCATGATCTCGCCGTCGGCAATGGTGTGGACGGAGCTGCCTAACGGCGCCTCGATGCCGATCCCGTTCCAGCGAATGGACGTGTTGTTGGGATTGATCGCGCGACCAAAGCTGTACATGATCGATCCCTCCACCGGCCAGTCGAGCGCACCGTAG
>Ga0070698_100010146_pt1 | contig 10063 bp, 13 predicted proteins | sample KBSK1502metaG_FD_65477 | JGI IMG/M metagenome (GOLD analysis project Ga0070698, IMG submission 65477) | Corn, switchgrass and miscanthus rhizosphere microbial communities from Kellogg Biological Station, Michigan, USA - KBS K1-50-2 metaG | ecosystem: Host-associated > Plants > Roots >... | reverse complement strand
CGCGAAGCCGTGACCTCGGCGAGGCGGCGCTCCAGAAAGGCGCGGTCGCCCGAGTTTCCTGCCAGTCTAGCGCTCGCTCGTAGGCGTCCGCCACCTACGATTTCGTGATCAATCTCAAAACCGCCCAGGCGATCGGGTGGACCATCTCGCAGGCGGTGCTGCAGCAGGCAACACAGGTCATTCAGTAGGCCTGCCGTTCGCAAATGGCCGCTCGGACGGCTCTCGATCCAACTCGTCAATCGACGCTTGACAGAGCACTACATTGAAAACCTCACGGTAAGGGTGCAAGGCGCAGGGAGACCAGATGCGCCAAAGCCCTCGCGAGTGTCGGTCGGCGACCTGGCATCCACTTGGGGGGATGAATGCGCGCGCTGTTCACCTGCCACCCGACGTTCAGCCACTTCTTGCCACTCACGCCGATCGCACACGCCTTGGCCGAGGCCGGGCATGACGTAGCCTTCGGCACGCCCGACTCTCTCCGTCCCGCCGTGGAGGCGGCCGGGTTCCGTTGGGTGCGGGCAGGCGTCGAGAACGATGATCCGGAGATGGCCGCCGTGCGGGCGAGCATCCTCGAACTGCGGGGCTTCGACCTGGATCGATTCATCCACGAGCATAGTTTTGGCACCATCCGCCCCCGTCGGATGGTGCCTGATCTGCTCGCCCTCGCCGAGTCTTGGCGCCCCGATCTCTTCGTCCATGACTCGCGTGAGTGTGGCGCTCTGATCGCGGCAGAGTTGCTCGACAGCCCACACATTAAGGTGGAGGTGAGCGCAACGGGCGTTCTACCTCGCCATACACCGATGCTCTATGAACCGTTGCAGCGCGTCCGGACGACGTTCGGACTACCGGCGCGCCCTATACAAGCCCTGATGGACGAGTACCTCGTACTCGCACCCTTTCCAGCCAGTCTGAATCTTCTCGATGCCCCGATCGCGCCAACCACCCATTATTTCCGAGGGCTGCCTGCTGACGACACGGCGGGGAGTCTCCCGGCCTGGATCGATGCGATCGATGCTCGGCCGCTCGTCTACGTGAGCATGGGCACTTCCTTCAGCGGGGACCGGCGGCGCGAGATCTTCTCCAAGTTGTTGGAAGGACTGGGTGACATCGAAGCAATCGATGGTTATGGCAAGGTGACGGTTGCCTCTTGCCACCCAAAACACAACAGTCGAGTAATCGTCCAGTTTCTCATTCCGTGAGCCTCTCCCGCAAACCGCTTTGTGTGCAGTTGTATAATGGTGCTTTTACGACCCCCCTATGCAGGCTCTAGCTTGGATCGAGAACACTCCAGTCCTGCTTACGCGCCCACTCCTCGAAAGTATGCCACTTCACCACTGGGAAATCACGGCGCAGGCTCTCGATGTCGGCGGCATACCCTGTACGATCGAACCACTCGAACATCAGAGCCAGATCTTCGCTTTGGGCATGCAAGACGTCTGCTGGAAACCCCGCATAGCGGACCTCGCGGCCGGTCACCTTGGACAAGATGGCTGCGGCTTCTTCGCCCGTTAGCTCATCCCCGGCGATATCAAAGCGACGACCGAAGACGGTATCACCGCGCTCCATGACCGCTGCAACGAACGCCCCGATGTCAGCCACGGCGATTTGTTGCAGCGAGCGCCTGGCAGGCAATGCCATAGCGAGCTTCCCCTGACGCAGACTCGATAGACTCCACGGCTGCAACACATTCTCCATGAAGTAGACCGGGGCGACGATGGTGGAGGGCACAGCGGATGCTTGAAGGTGCTTCTCGACTTCATATTTGCTGTCAAAATGCGGAATGCCGGTGGTGCGGTCTGCACTGGCGACGGAACTGTAGATGAGATGCGCGACTCCTGCTGCTTTGGCGGCATCCGTTAGGGTAATGCCCTGAGCGGTTTCTTTCTCAGAACCCTCCTCATAGGGGGTTCCCATCGCATAAACAGCGTCGACGCCGCGTGCAGCGCGCACCAAGGAATCATGGTCGGTGAAGTCACCGACAGCGATCTCAACCCCCTGCTCACGCAGTCGGTTAGCTGCCGAAGAGGCAGAATTTCGCGTCAGAGCCCGGACTTGATGCCCTCGGATTAATAATGCCTCAACGACGGCACCACCTTGCTTACCGGTAGCACCAGTGACGAGCACAAGCTTTGGTTGAGACATTGTAACACTCCTCTCTAATACTTTTGGGCTTGTTCTTCAACTCTAATGGCCTTTGCGGCCGACTTTTGTCGCAGCCTAACAAGACCAAGTTAACCGGCCCACCGCCACCGACGACCGACGAGATCGATGCCCGTACCGGTGGGTCCGGTTGAACGCGCGGTTAGGCCACGCGCGCTGCGAGCTAAAGTGCGATCCGAAAGCGAAGTACATCTGTGCCACCGTATTGTGCGGGCCTCTGGAAGCGCTCGACCAGAACACCGCGGTTAACTTCAATGACTCTGCGGGAAGCATCGTTGTCGGGATCGGTCGTGATCTCGACGTATCGCAGCCCTTCAGCGCGAGCATGCTCCAACATGAGTTTCAACGCGCGCTTGGCATAGCCGCGGCCCGCCTTCCACGGCACGACCGCATAGCCAATGTGTCCGAGGACGTGAGCCGGCAACTCTGATGTACCCGGCTGCCACCTCAAACCAATCGAGCCGCAAAACTCGGTATCCCAGAGCCAAAGTCTAAATCCCGGAAGCCGCGTTGCAGTCGTACCGTCGGGAAGCGCGATCGGTGGGCCCTTCGCCTCGCGATCAGTGAGGGAATCGACGAATGAGCGGGGATCTTTCTCGATTTGCTCGAGTTCATCGTTCGAAGCAGCGGCACCTCTGATGTTGTCCGGCGACCACCCTCGCTTCAATGCCGCGACATAGCTCGGCAAACAATCAAGCGATGGTCGCACGAGTTGCATCGGATGTGTCATACCCTAAGCGCGAGGCCTAACGAGAACAAGATGAGCTACCGCTACCGAGAGCGAGCGTGGCTCGAAGTGAAAGTGATTTAGTCATCTGAAATGTAAACATGCACCGGGTAGTGGTTGGTAACTGTCTTGGTTTCAAGCATAAGTTAGATCGGATTTCAGCGCACTATTAAGCACGATCAGGAGTTTTCTCATCGTTGCGGTCAATGCGACCTTGGCCCCATCGCCGTTACGCTCGGCCGCTCTTTCTTCACCAGAGCTTCATTGAGTACGCCAACGAATCTATCCGTCATAGCCTCTGGGCTCGCGCCTTCTACCAGAGGCACAAAGCAGCACAAAAAAACCACGGGGTCATCATTCGCGCCCTGGCTTACAATTGGATCCGCATTCTCTTTCGCTGCTGGCAGGAGCGCACCCCTTACGATGAGATCCGCTACATTAAATCACTCCAAAAAAACCGCTCACCTCTGCTTCAATATCTTGCTCAACCCGCCGTCGATACCCCGTGAACAACTCTACTCAAAATCATTGACGGACTACCTCAGATGTCTGGTTAGATCCCTCAAGTGGGAGCCCACAGAAGACAATAGGTCAAGCACATCACCCGCACCCATAAACTCGAACAGAATCTCCTGTCCGTTGAGTGCCGGAGCGATTTCGAAAATCATCTTTCTAAACCATGCGTCTCGGTTGTGGGCGGGATATTTTTTGAGCCGATCGAGCCCGCTCTCCGTAAAATTAAAACGGTTACCGTGCGCAATGCCATTGCGGAGGTGATATACAAGTTCCAATGCGGGCGCATGGTCGAAGTAGCCATGCTCCTTCAGCGCGTCACCCAGCGCGAGTAGTGAACCCGTGAGCCACACGCGGGGAAGTTCGGCATCGATTGCTTTGTCCGCCAAATCAACCAAAGCGTCTTGGGTATCGAACGACCATTTGGTTCCATCCTTGCGTTGTACAAAGTCGCTCGGCCAGTCGGCGATCAGGCGAACAAGTGCGGTGCTATCCACCCGTGGAACACTGCGGACCGCGGCGATGTGCGCCAGATATCCCCGCAGCATGTGGTGGGCAAGCTGCGCCACATGAGACGCTGCTGCTTTGTCCATGGAGTTTGCCATGCAACGTGTTGGCTCCAGCGCGGTGTTAGGCCACGGCTTCATGGAATATGCTTCAAATTTCTTATTTTCCAAACAAGCCTTGGAGTTTGGAATAGCCCATACTATTCTCTGTCAGAGGCCGCGAATCTCCAGTTTCCAGAAAATTCTTGGCTAAATCAGCCGCGTTTTTCCAAAGCACTTGGGTAATCATTTGCCCAGAGCTCAAGCGGCGCACTCCAAGCTTGGACAATTGATTTGCAGCCGGAAGACCAGGCCACGCCATGACGTTCAGAGGCATCTTCACTTCCGGCACAATCGCTTTGATCGCTCCGGCTTCACAGAGTCCAGGAACAAAAATCCCATCGGCACCGGCATCACCATAAAGAGCCGCGCGTGCAATCGTCTCTTGTATCTGCCTCTCCGGCGACTCCGAATTGTTCAAATAAACGTCTGTGCGAGCATTGATGAATAACTTTACCCCGGCGCTATCAGCCGTTTTTCGCGCCTGCTCAATTTTGCCTACAAGCAACTCGGGTTTCCCTTCGCCGTCTTCGATATTGATTCCAACGGCTCCCGCATCAATAATCGGCTTTAATTTCTTCGCAATCTCTTTAGGATTGTCGGTGTAGCCGCCTTCGAAATCCACCGACAGTGGAATGTTAATCACTTTCGTGATGCTAGCAACGATAGCTGCCAACTTGTCGATTGGAAGCACGTTCCCATCTTGGTATCCCAACGCCCATGCCATCCCCGCGCTGGTTGTTGCCACGGCCTTGGCTCCTGCATCTTCAAAAACTCGCGCGCTGCCTGCATCCCAAACATTCGCCAGAATGAGCAGATTAGGTTCATCGTGGAGTTTACGGAATGTTGTTACTAAGTATTTCATAATACTTATCCTTTTTTTGTTAATGATTGAATGATTTCAGTCAAATTCTTTTTTTGTGTTATCAATTTACTGCAAATCAAACCAGTCACGATTTGTCAGCGGTAAAATGTGCATAGCTCAATGTGGCCTAACGAGAACAAGCTCAGCCACCGCTGGCGGGAGCGAGCTTCACTTTGGAGTTCAATATCGAAGTCATGGAAAAGCTAGACATCGGAACGGCCAGCGGTTGGCTGCAGCGCCTGGTTAGGCCTGTTGGCGTGGAAGTACCCGCGGAAGTTTGTAACAACAATTACGCTGAGAATCACAAATAAGGCGAGCTTATAAGGGATGATGCCTTCGAAGAAGACGTTCAATGCGTGGAGAGTGACCAGAACGTAAATCATTCGCAGCGTGACCTTGCGGATGAACAGACGGTAAGTGACCCACGCAAACAGCAATGTCATCAAAGGCCATAATATCGTGGTCGTGATGAGCTGTGCCTGGCGCTGCGTGTCGAGGGCGGCGTGACCCGGCGAACCTAGAAACGCGCTCACAACTCGAATGGCAACGACCGTGTGAGTAAAACACGAATAGGTGACGAATGCCCAAAAAGCGGCGTACAAATACCCGAACCAATAGGGATGACGCTTCGCTGGCACGGCGGATGGATCGAGAGTGTTTTCCATGGCCGATGACCTATTCGAGTGGTGCAAGATAGCCAAGGCTGACGATGAGTGGATCGCCTGGCAGGCGATCCACGAGTTTTGGTTCATGCTCGTCGACAAGAGTGTGAAGCTCTTCTCCCGTTGGTTCACGTCCGGAAGATGTGAACCAAATCTCCCCGAACGGTAGCTTGATTTTCGTTACGATCGTGTCGCGTTGTTTCATAGGCCTAACATGTGATTATGCCGACAATTTCGACGGTTATCCAGCGTATTAGCCGACAAAACCGTCAATTTCGCAGGTTTGAGAGCGCCTCGGCTGGTCAGGAGACTTTGTTGTCATCAGGCTGATCTCTGCCGTGCTTTCCCCGCGCGTGCCAATCTGACTGTAGAGGTTGCGGATGTCGTGGTCACCATCTTGTGGACCGAAAAAGGTCGCAGGACGCTCAAACCGGAATAGAAAAATGGTGGAAATCAACAGAACGCTGGTCGGAATAAATCCGAACGCTCCGAACGCGGGGTAGTAACTGATGCCGGCAGCAGCGGCGGCGACCGTGAGGCACGCGAAGCAAGTCGCTTTGATTTTGAGATGATATTCTTTGGGTGGGTTCTTCTAGCCTCCGCCGCAAATGATCGACTGAGTTTGCCCCCTGGGGCGTGCGTTCGATCGTCGAGTGATTCCTTTGAGGCTTTCATTTCGGGAAGCCGTCTAATGAGATCAAGCCAAGCTACGGCAACCGACGCCGAGCGTCAAATGCGACCTGAAGATTTTGATCATGCAGAAACGTAATTATCTTGATGTTGCCGTGAAACGCAAAAATGAAGAACGGCGACTGAGTGCACGGGAAGAAGAGGTCCTCCGCCTTCTTGCAGACGGCATCCCCACGAATGAAATCGCGCGGACATTGCGCCTTAGCCTGAAGACCGTTCAAAGTTATTGCGCGCGCTTAAAGCAAAAATTGGGGTCGCAAAATATGACTCAACTGATCCGCGACGCGGTTCTAATGTGCAATTCAGAAACGACTGGTCATTTCGACCAATCCCTGAAGCGGGTGAACAGTATTGAAATCCGCTACTTTGACTTGCACGGAAAACTAATTGCCACGCGCAAATTTCGCGCACAGACAATGCCTCGTCTGCGCGGCCCAAAATCCTAAACACAATGGTGAACTACTGTGCCGCTTGAAGTCCTGGATGAACAGCATCGGCGAGCCGCGGTCGGTTACGTGGAGTTAGGGATGTATCTCGAAGCCGATGCGGAGTTGGACAAAATCGACCCATTTTGCCGCGCCACCCCGGAGGTGCTCGCCGTCAGGCTTGAAATTTATGCCGGACTACAGAAATGGGAGTTGATGCAAGTCGTGGCCGAGAAACTGGCAAACTACGACCCAGCGGAGGCTCAATGGAGAATTTCGTTCGCTTATGCCACGCGGCGGGCTGAGTCGATTGAAAAGGCACGGGAGATTTTGCTAACTGCGCTCGGCTCACACCCTGAAGACCCGACAATCCATTTCAACCTTGCTTGCTACGAATGCCAGCTTGGCAATTTCTCCACAGCAAGACAGCATCTAATGAACGCGACCAAGGCGGATGCCAAATTCAAACTGATGGCGCTGGACGATCCAGATTTGGAGCCAATTTGGGCTGAGATCGATCGCATCCAAATTTGACTCAGCGCGCGCACGCGCATGGCGCATCGAGTCGCGTCGGCAAACTCCCGCCCTGTCGCCCCGATGTCTTGGCCCAGTGAATCCCGGTTGAACTTTTGCAGTGGCCCCGACCGTTTGGAGCCCTGTATGGGAGATTCATCCCGTTTGGAAGGTTGAACCCGCGCATTGAATCACGACTGCAAGATCAGGTCGGGGGCCAAGCCGTTCCCTGCGTGGCTTTCGTGGTTTTTAAGACTTCTCGATCGATTCCACGGAGAATCTTGCGCATGAGCTCGATCGTTCCGTTGGTTTCGAAGTAAGCGCCGTGAATTGCCTCGCCGCCGATTTCTTCTGGAAAAAAGCTGGAGCAATCGACGTCCCAAACGTTATCTGTGGCGGGCGGCTGAGTAACGAGTGGCGGGCTATGGGCCAGTCCAGACCGCCCGAGGCGTCGAGTCCCGAAATGTTTTAGTCCGGCCGACATCCCCAAGACAGCATCGCGACCACTGTAAAGCGCAGTAATGCGGTAGCTGAGATTCACTATCGCGTTACCGTCTCCGTTATCAGGCGCACCCGCGTCGAACAGGTCGTTGTCTACATCAGCAGCGACCATCACCAGTTGGTTAAGCAAACTCGCGAGCAACGGCTGGTTCTTTCGCGTCCAAGCAGCAGCCATCGCTTTCTGCAAAACATAATTGCCCATGCTGTGTGCGATCATTGACACCTTAGCTTTGCAGGCGTTGGCGGGATTCTTGATTGCTGCGTTCTGCCTTTCCACTAGATAATCGAACATCGCCGACAAAACATCGGTCAGGTCTCCAGCGCAGGCGCGGGCATGCGCGCGATCGGGCTCGTAGCCCAGAATGCTGCCGAGCGACGGCCAATCGTAAAGCACGCAAAGGCCGTTCAGGCTGTCAGGGCCGGTGAAAAGGCTGTTGCAGAGCTTTTGGTAAAAGCCCGTCGCCGACTGAAAGCTGACATTGAAGCCATGCACTAAAAGCGTGATGTGACTCTGTTGCTCACTAGGCACATCGGCAGGAAACTGATCTGCCGCGTCGGCCAGCAAGCTTTGGAATTTATTTGCGGTGACCTTTTTCCAGTTTCCGATGTTGGTCAGATCGCCGCCCTCACTTACCCAGTAGGTGAGTCCGGCGTTATTCATTCCTTGCCCGATACCATTTTTGTCTCGATCGCTGATGAGCCAGTAATTGGGCATGCTCGAAAGTTAAGAACGCATCGCGATTCAAGGCAAGATTGTACTTCAAAAGAGAGTGACTGACTTTTCGAACGACTCGTGTTTTTTTTCCGGGTTAGCGAGTTCTAACGAAAAATGGCTTTTCTCGTGCGCTCTCTTTGTGATAACAACTCGCCGATTATGAATCTCAGAACGTTGGCTTTTCTTCTTTTGACATGCCTCCTTTGGGCGCCTCCCGCTTTCGGACAATCCAGCAAGCAAGTCGTGACCTTTAGGTCATCGTGTGTTTGCAAGGGCGCCCACGCAAAGGATCGTTGGCCTGCCAAAACTGATCGCGAACTACCACCAGGCGACAAATCGAAGATTGAGCCAATCACTCCATCGCAAATGTTCCAGTGGCCGGGAGTTGGCGTGGATGCGCACTTAACGCGACAGTCGAAGCGTATCGCGTCGGAGCAACGATGGTTTGCTTTAACAGGGCGTGTTGCAGACGTACGGGTCGAAGGAGATGGCGACATCCACGTTGCACTTGTGGACGCAAACGGCAGCAAAACGGGGATAGTCGGTGCTGAAATTCCACCCGGCACACCCTGGTGTAAGTTTCGTCAACTTGTCTTCAGTTGGACCCCGCAAGAATTTCCGTTTAATTATCCGAACCGGAGTCGGTTGGCATTGCAAAAGAAGCCGGTGATCACGGTCACTGGTAAAGCTTTTTACGATATTGACCATGCTCCCAAAGATCGCTCAAACCAGCGAGGTAAGCCTTTCGCACCTGGCTATTCTGTCTGGGAGATTCACCCCGTTATGGGCATGGCCGTGCATCAATAAGCCGCTGCGTGTTGCGCGCACAACCAAGGCGGGTAAGGCTTTTGCCATTGGGAGACAGTTTCAGCAAAAGGTGGTAGCTTTTTGAAGGTTCCTTCTTCCGCTAGAAGAGGTCGCGATCTATGGACGCCACGATTCAGATTACCGTTCTAGTTCTCGGCGCCATTTTTGCCGGTGCAGGCATCGCACTTTTCGCGAAACGGGGCATCAGCGGCCAAAACACAATCAAGATTGCCGGAATGGAATTCCAGCTTGCTGGGTCGTCCCTTGTTGTGTTCGTCGTAGGTTGCGGGCTGATCGCCCTTGCAACGCGGCTGCCAAATGTTTCCACGAAAGGGCCTAAAGAGCCAACTCCGTCCGCGCCCCCGGCAGTTCAAGCAACGCCACCTGAATTCAATGTGCAGTTTGTCTACCAACCGCAGATGATCGAGCGCACGGAATATGTGACAGAGCCTGACCAATTTCCGAGGGAGACGATCAACGATTTTCTGCGTGTGACGCGCGTCGCTTTCGGACGCGACGGTCAGGGTCACCAAATTTTCCAAGTCGGCCTTGCGCTCAAGAACACAACCGAGAAGCCTATTCAACTTGACTTGACGGAACGCTTCTTCGGCCTTGCTGATGACACTGGACGCACCGCCACATTGCTCTATTTCTGCTGTGCATCCGCGGGCGATTTACTCTCGCCAGGCGAGGAGCGCGAAATTAATCTCTTCTTTCAATCGAGCGGCTGGGTGGGCAAAGGGGTGACTGCGCAACACATATTCGTGCGTGTGCAAGGGCTCCTACCTGTTGTTCGCGGCGCGTGGAAAATTCCAACTCTGGCAACAGCGGACTAGAAGCCGCCACGTTCGAGACCATTACATCGGACGCGCCGAAGTTT
>Ga0070698_100010143_pt1 | contig 10064 bp, 8 predicted proteins | sample KBSK1502metaG_FD_65477 | JGI IMG/M metagenome (GOLD analysis project Ga0070698, IMG submission 65477) | Corn, switchgrass and miscanthus rhizosphere microbial communities from Kellogg Biological Station, Michigan, USA - KBS K1-50-2 metaG | ecosystem: Host-associated > Plants > Roots >... | reverse complement strand
ATCAGGCCGCCCCAGTCCTGCCCGACGATGGTCAGGTCGCGCAGGCCGAGCGCGCCGAACGCGAACTCCCGGACCCACTCCACGTGCCGCGCGTAGCTGTGGTCGCCGATGTCAGCCGGCTTGTCGGACCGGCCGAACCCGACCAGGTCCGCGGCCATCGCGCGCAGCCCCGCGTCGGCGAGGACCGGCATGACCTTGCGGTAGAGAAACGACCAGCTCGGCTCGCCGTGCAGCAGCAGCACCGGCTCGCCGTCGGCCGGCCCGGCCTCGACGTACGCCATCCGCACGCCGCCGGCGTCGCCGTACCGGGGCGGGTAGCCGAAGCCAGGCAGGCCGTTGAAGCGGTCATCGGGGGTGCGCAAGACTCGCATCCGATCATATTGTCACGGCGGATGATATCCGGAGGGGAATGGATGACCGGACGCTGGGAGTTCTGGATCGACCGCGGCGGCACGTTCACTGACGTGGTCGGCCGGCGGCCGGATGGCACCCTCGCCGTCCACAAGCTGCTGTCGGAGAACCCGGGCCCCTACCGCGATCCCGCGATCGCCGGCATCCGGCACCTGCTGGCGGTGCCACCGGAGGAGCCGGTCCCGGCCGAGCGCATCTCGGTGGTCAGGCTCGGTACCACGGTGGCCACGAACGCCCTGCTCGAACGCAAGGGCGAGCCGACCGTGCTGGTCATCACCCGTGGTTTCGCGGACGCCCTGCGGATCGCCTACCAGGACCGGCCGCGGATCTTTGACCGCCAGATCGTCCGGCCGGACATGGTGTACTCGCGGGTGATCGAGGTCACCGAGCGGGTCGGCGCCCGCGGCGAGCTGATCACTGCGCTGGACGAGGAGGCAGCCGACCGCGATCTGCGCGCCGCCCGCGCCGACGGCTTCCGGTCGGTGGCGGTGGTGTGCCTGCACGGCTACCGCTACCCGGCACACGAGGCGCGTATCGGCGAGCTGGCCCGCCGGGCCGGGTTCACCCAGGTGTCGCTTTCGCACGCCACCAGCGGGCTGATGAAGCTGGTCTCCCGCGGGGACACGACCCTGGTGGACGCCTACCTGTCGCCGCTCCTCGCCCGCTATGTGGACCAGGTCACCGGCGAGCTCGGGGATGTCCGGGTGCAGTTCATGCAGTCCAACGGCGGGCTCACCGACGCCCGGCTGTTCCGGGGAAAGGACGCCATCCTGTCCGGCCCGGCCGGCGGCATCGTCGGCATGGCCCGTACCGCGGGGGCGGCGGGCTTCGGCCAGGTGATCGGCTTCGACATGGGCGGCACCTCCACCGACGTCTCCCATTACGCGGGCGAGCTCGAGCGGCGGTATGAGACCGAGGTCGGCGGGGTCCGGATCCGGGCGCCGATGCTGAGCATCCACACCGTCGCGGCGGGCGGCGGATCGGTGCTGCGCTTCGACGGCAGCCGGTATCGGGTCGGGCCCGACTCGGCCGGCGCGGACCCCGGGCCGGCCGCGTACCGCCGCGGCGGTCCGCTCACCGTGACCGACGCCAACATCATGCTCGGGCGGGTCCAGCCCGCCTACTTCCCGGCAGTGTTCGGCCCGGGCGGGGATCAGCCGCTGGACGCCGCCGTCGTCCGCGGCCGGTTCGCAGCCCTGGCCCGCGAGATCGGCAAGGCGACCGCCGCGAGCGCCGACCCGGCACCAGAACAGGTCGCCGCCGGGTTCCTGGAGATCGCCGTGGCCAACATGGCGAACGCGATCAAGACGATCTCCGTGCAGCGTGGCTACAACATCACCCGCTACGTGCTGGCGACGTTCGGCGGCGCGGGCGGCCAGCACGCGTGTGCGGTGGCCGACGCCCTCGGCATGACCCGGGTGCTGATCCACCCGCTGGCCGGAGTGCTATCCGCATACGGGATGGGCCTGGCCGACGTGACCGCGATGCGGGAGACCGCGGTGGAGGCGCCGCTCACCGCGGAACTGCTGCCGGAACTGGGCGGCGTGGCCGGCCGGCTGACGGCCGACGCTCTGTCCCAGCTAGCGGAGCAGGGCGTCGACCCGGACGCGGCCAGGACGGTACGCCGGGCCCACCTGCGGTATGAGGGCACCGATACCGCGCTGCCGGTTCCGCTGGGCCCGCTGCCGGAGATGGTCACCGCGTTCGAGCGCGCCTACCGGCAGTACTTCTCGTTCCTGATGCGTGACAAGGCCATCGTGGCCGAGGCGGTTTCGGTCGAAGTGACGTCGGCGCCAACTCCGCTGGCTGCGCCCGCGCTGGTGGCACGGACGGCAGCCAGCGGGGCCGGGGAGGCGTCCGTTCCCATGCATGTGGCGGGGGGGTGGACCGAGGTGCCGCTCGCCCGGCGACGGGATCTGCGGCCCGGCCAGCGGGTGACCGGCCCGGCACTTATCGTCGAGGACTTCGCGACCACCGTGGTGGAGCCGGGCTGGCGGGCGGAGCTGACCCCGCTGGGGGACCTGCTTCTGGCCCGCGTGACGGCCCTGCGGCGACGGCGGGGCGCGGGCACCGCGGTGGACCCAGTGCTGCTGGAGATCTTCAACAATCTGTTCATGTCGGTGGCGGAGCAGATGGGGGTGCGGCTGCGCGCCACCGCGCACTCGGTGAATATCAAGGAACGCCTCGACTTCTCGTGCGCGATCTTCGACGGCGAGGGAGGCCTGATCGCCAACGCGCCGCACATCCCGGTCCACCTCGGCTCCATGGGCGAGAGCATCAGGATTGTCGCCGAGCGCAACGCCGGTCATATGCAGCCCGGTGATGTCTACGCGCTGAACGACCCCTATCACGGCGGCACCCACCTGCCCGACATCACCGTGGTCACCCCCGTGTTCGACGACGCCTGCCGGGAAATCCTGTTCTACGTCGCCTCCCGCGGGCATCATGCCGAAGTCGGGGGGATCACGCCAGGATCGATGCCCGCGTTCAGCACGCGGGTGGAGGAGGAGGGCGTCCTCATCGACAACTGGCTGCTGGTGCGCGGGGGCAAGCTGCGGGAAGCCGAGACGCTGCAGCTGCTACGGTCCGCGCCACACCCGTCCCGGAACCCCGAGGTCAACGTGGCCGACCTGCGCGCCCAGGTCGCGGCCAACGAGCGGGGCGTGGCGGAGCTGCACCGGCTGTGCGAGCACTTCGGCCTGGACGTGGTCCAGGCCTACATGGGCCACGTGCAGGACAACGCCGAGGAAGCGGTGCGCCGGGTGGTCGGCACGCTGCCGGACGGTGAGTACGCGTACGAGCTGGACAACGGCGCCGTGATCAGGGTGGCGGTCCGGGTGGACCGGGCGGCGCGTGCCGCGGAGATCGACTTCACCGGGACCTCGGCGCAGCTACCGGGCAACTTCAACGCCCCGTCCTCGGTGGCGATGGCCGCGGTGCTGTACGTGCTGCGCACGCTGGTGGCGGACGAGATCCCGCTGAACTCCGGCTGCCTCAAGCCGGTCCGGGTGGTCATCCCGCCAGGCTGCCTGCTGGCACCGCGATACCCGGCGGCGGTGGCGGCCGGCAACGTGGAAACCTCGCAGGCGGTGACCGGCGCGCTGTACCAGGCGCTGGGGGTGATGGCCGAGGGTTCCGGCACCATGAACAACGTCACCATCGGCAACGAGAGCTACCAGTACTACGAGACGGTCGCCAGTGGGTCAGGCGCCGGTGACGGCTTCGCCGGCGCCGACGTGGTGCAGACCCACATGACCAACTCCCGGCTCACCGACCCCGAGCTGCTGGAGTGGCGCTACCCGGTCTGGGTGGAACGGTATGAGATCCGGCGCGGCAGCGGCGGTGCGGGCCGGTGGCGGGGGGGTGACGGCGGCCGGCGGGAGCTGCGTTTCGGCGAGCCGATGACGGTGACCACCCTGGCGAGCCATCGCCGGGTCCCGCCGCAGGGAATGGCGGGTGGCTCGCCCGGGTCGCTCGGGCGGCACTGGATACAGCGCGCCGACGGCTCGCTCACCGCGATGCAAGGCTGCGACTCAGTGCAGGTGGGGCGCGGGGATCTGTTCGTGATCGAGACCCCCGGCGGTGGCGGTTACGGCCGCCCGGCATGAAGGGTCTGTGCACCGGGAAGGAGGACGAGATGGCCGACCCCGACGTGAGCTGGGTGCCGGAGTTCGTCGAGCGGCTGCGGGTCAGGCCGGGCTCGAAGGTCACGCTGCCGGGGGACTTCGACCCGGGTGAGCGGTTCGGCGTGGCTAAGAAGAAGGAGGGCCTGGAGTTGCTGCACCGCGGCATCGAGCTGCTCGCGGAGTACCAGGACCGGCTGTCCGCGCAGGGCAGCGACGCGGTCCTGACCCTGCTGCAGGGCATGGACGCGGCCGGCAAGGACAGCACGGTCCGGCACGTGATGAGCGGGGTGAACCCGCAGGGCGTGCACGTGTCCAGCTTCAAGGTGCCGACGGGCGAGGAGCTGGCGCACGACTACCTGTGGCGGCACGAGCGCCAGCTGCCGGCCCGGGGCGACATCGGGATCTTCAACCGGTCGCACTACGAGGAGATCCTCGCCGTGCGGGTGCACCCGGAGAACCTGGAGCGGGAGCGCGTCCCGGTGACCGGCGACATCTGGCAGCACCGGTACCGGGAGATCAACGAGTGGGAGCGGTACCTGACCGGCAACGGGATCCGGGTGGTCAAGTTGTTCCTCAACGTGTCAAAGCAGGAGCAGCGGCGCCGGTTCCTCGACCGGATCGACCGGCCGGAGAAGAACTGGAAGTTCTCGGCCGCCGACGTCAGGGAGCGCCAGTACTGGGATGAGTACCAGCACGCCTACTCCCAGGTGCTGACCCACACGAGCACCGAGTGGGCGCCCTGGTACGTTCTGCCGGCCGACCACAAGTGGTTCACCAGGATCTGCGCCGCCGCGGTCATCGTCCGGACGCTGATGGGGATCGACCCGCGCTACCCCGCGCCGGACGAGGCCGCCCGGCAGGAGCTGGTGCGGGCGCGGGCCGAGCTCGAGGCCGAGGCGCCGCCCGGCTGACTCGGCTCTGGCAGCGGCCGCCGCGCCGCCCTATGGTCGGGGGGTGGAACCGCAGGCGAACCGCCCGCGTCCCGGCGCGGGCGCCGCCGCCGGTGCCGGGGACCACGGCGGCGCCGACGGTGCCGGCGACGTACTCGAGATGGGCGGTCATCCGCCCCGCTTGCCCCGGCGCGGAGCGCACGGCGCGGCGATCGGCATCGCGCTCGTGGCGCTGGCCGTCGGGCTGCTGCTGGGCGTCAGCGGCAGCCATCACAAGCCGGCCGCCAGGGCGAGGCCGTCCCCGGCGCCCGCGGCGCTCGCCACGCTGCCCTCGGGCTATCCGGCGATCGCCGAGACGGGCAACCGTTGCGCCGTCCAGCTTGGTCACGCCCTCCAGCTGGGCATCGAGGTCGTGAACCAGTCGGGCCGCGCGGCGGTCTTGCGCCGGGTCACGGCCGTGCTGCCGATAAACGGGCTGCGCCCGGTGGCCAGTCAGTGGGGACCGTGCGGCCTCCTGCCCGGGCCGGGTGGCGCGCCGGCCGCGCCGGCCCTCTCGCTTGCCCCCGGCGCGACCGGATGGCTGGCGGTGACGTTCGACGTCACGGTTCGCTGCCCGCAGCCGCTGCCCGTCGGGTTCAAGGTCAGCTATCTGCAGGCGGGCCGGCCAGGAACCGTGGACCTGAGCAGCTTTCCCGATCTCGGCCAGGTGCGATACGGCAATTGCCGCAGGAACCCGCTTGGCGGATGAGGCGGCCTGCCTGCGCCCGCGGCGCCCCGCCGCCGGCCGGTAGCGCGGGCCTGCCGGTACCGCCGGCCTCAGCGGGCGTCGCCGGCCCGGAACCGCAGGCCGTCCATGAGCAGGTCGAGGAGCCGGCCGGCCTGGTCGCGCTGCGCCGGCTCGCCGGCCGCGAGGGACACCCCGGACAGGCTGGCCAGCACGTCGGCCGGCTCGACGTCCGCCCGCAGCGTGCCGGCTGCGGCGCCCGACCCCAGCAGCGCGGTGATCGCGGTGACAAGCCGGTCGCGGCTCTGCGCGTAGGGACTGCCGCCGGACGCGATGACCGCGCGGAGCGCGTCGGCCATCCCTCGCTTGGTCCGCATGTAGTCGATGTAGCGGTCCATCCAGGTGCGCGTAGCCTCGTCCGGCGGCATGGCCAGCAGCAGATCCGGCACGGCGTCGCACAGCCGCGCCAGCTCGCTGCGGTACGCGGCCTCGATGAGCGCCTCGCGGGTGGGGAAGTGCCGGTAGAGCGTGCCGATCCCGACGCCCGCCTCCTTCGCGATCGCGTCGAGCGTCGTGTCCGGCCCGTCCTGGGAGAACGCGCGCACGGCCACCTCGAGCAGCCGGTCCCGGTTGCGCCGCGCGTCCGCGCGCAACGCGCGGCCGTCGCTGTCCAGCACGATCCCTCCCCCGGATTTGATAAGCGGAGGGCACTCCGGTTATAGTAAGCATCGTAGTGGAGGGTCCTCCGTTTCTGATCCTACCGGCTCGGGCCCCCCGACCGCGCCATCAGCCGAAAGTCAGGACAGCCATGACCACGAGCACGCGCATCACCACCCCGTTCACCGCCCAATCCACCGCCGCGGAGGTCGTGGCCGGCATCGACCTGGCCGGCCGCCGGGTCATCGTGACCGGCGGGGCGTCCGGGATCGGCGTCGAGACCGCCCGGGCGCTGGCCGGGGCCGGCGCCGAGGTCACCCTCGCCGTGCGCGACACGACAGCGGGCGAGCGCGCCGCCGAGGACATCGTCGCGACCACCGGCAACAAGGAGGTCCTCGTGGCGCCGCTCGACTTGGCCGACCAGTCCTCGGTCCGCTCGTTCGCCGCCGGGTGGGAGGGCCCGCTGCACATCCTGGTCAACAACGCCGGGTTGATGGCGCCGCCGCTGACCCGCACGCCGGAGGGCTGGGAACTGCAGTTCGCCACCAACCACCTCGGCCACTTCGAGCTCGCCACGCGACTGCACCGGGCGCTCGCCGCTGCCGGCGGCGCGCGGATCGTGTCGGTCAGCTCGACCGGGCACCTGAACTCGCCCGTGATCTTCGAGGACATCCACTTCCGCGAGCGCGAGTACGACCCGTGGCAGGCCTACGGTCAGTCCAAGACCGCGAACGTGCTGTTCGCCGTCGAGGCGACGCGGCGCTGGGCCGGTGACGGCATCTTCGCCAACGCGCTGATGCCCGGCGCGATCCGGACCAACCTGCAGCGCTACATCACCGACGAGCAGCTGCAGGCGATGCGCGCCCGGATGGGCGGTGCCGACCCGGTCTGGAAGACCCCCGAGCAGGGCGCGGCCACGTCCGTGCTGGTCGCCACCTCGCCGCTGCTGGACGGCGCCGGCGGCCGCTACTTCGAGGACTGCAACGAGGCCGGCCCGCACCAGCCCGGCACCCGCACCGGCGTCGCCGGTTACGCCGTAGACCCCGAGGCCGCCACGCTGCTCTGGCAGGTCTCCGTCGAGACCCTTTCTTCCTAACGGCTGCGCCATCACCCGACCCGGGCGCCCCGCCCCCGGCCGCCCGGGCCAGCCGGCACCCGCCGCGTGAGACGGGTACCCGCGGGCGCCCACCCCCGGCCGCCCTGGCCAGCCGGCACCCGCCGCGTGAGACGGGTACCCGCGGGCGCTCCCCCCCGGCCGCCCGGGCCAGCCGGCACCCGCCGCGTGAGACGGGTACCCGAGGGCGCCCGCCCCCGGCCGCCCTGGCCAGCCGGCACCAGCCGCGAGAGACGGGGTACCCGCGGGCGCGCCCCAGCACGCCTTGTCCCAAATGCCCCTATCGCCACACAGGCCTCTGCTGCTCGCGCGTTCCCGTGGTCCCGCGGGCCCGCTCGCTACATTCCACGCGGAACGTAAATTTTCTGACCCAGTTTGTCCGGGTATGTGGTCGCGGTACGCATGGAGAGTGGCGGACGGCCGGTGACTGGGGGGTGGCTGGCCTCACGCCCCGACCCGGGTGGCCTCGGCCAGGATCGCGATGATCGCGGCCACGGCGGCCTCCGCGTCGGGGCCCTCCGCCGTCGCGGTGACGTGCTGCCCGCTGGTCGCGCCCAGGCCCATGACCGCCAGGACGCTCTTCGCGTCGGCGCTGCGGTCACCCACGGACAGCGACACCCTGGCGGAGAACTGGCCCGCCGCCACGGCCAGCGCGCCGGCCGGCCGGGCGTGCAGGTCGCCGGCCAGCGTGATGACCTGCTCACAGCTTGCGGGCATGCCGCGCCTCCTCCGCTGCCCTGACGACCGCCGCGACGTTCCCGCCCGCCGCGGCGGCCACGGTCGCGGCGACCACGCCCTCGACGAACGGCGCATCGGCCAGCTCGACCGGCGTCGGCAGGTCGCCGGGGTCGCCGAGCAGCGCCCGGACGGTGAGCACCGCGCTGCCCAGGTCCGGCAGGATCACCACCCCGGCCCCGGCGTCGGCGAGCTTCACCGCCCGCTCCACCTTCGCCGCGCTCGTCCCGAGCCTGCCGTCCTCGGTCCCGCCGGCCGCGACGATGGCCACGGTTCCGCCGCTGATCTGGGCGGCGAGCTCGGCCGCCCCTTCGGCCAGGGCGGCGCTGTGCGACACGAGGACGATCCCTACCCTGGCGTCGGGGTTCATGGCATATCCTGAATAGTGTTCGGCATGGCTGAAAGGGCGACATGATTCAATCGGTGGAGCGGGCCGCCAGGATCCTCGCCGTCCTCGGCTCCGGCACCCCCCGGCTGGGGGTCACCGAGATCGCCGACCGCCTCGGCCTGGCCAAGCCCACGGTGCACGGGCTGCTGCGCACGCTGGAGAAGCACGACCTGGTCGCCCAGGACCCCGACACCGGCAAGTACAGCCTGGGCCCGGGGGTGGTGTCCCTCGGCAACGCCTTCCTCGACGGCTCGGAGCTGCGCGCCCGCTCGTTGCTGTGGGCGGAATCCCTCGCCCAAAGGGCGAACGAGGCGGTGTGGGTCGCCATCTTGTCCGGGTCCCGGGTGATCGTGCTGCACCACGTCTTCCGGCCCGACAACACCGTGCAGATCCTCGAGGTGGGAGCCGCGATCCCGTGGCACGCGTGCGCCCTGGGGCACGCCATCGTGGCCAGCCTCCCGGACGCGGGGCGCACCCGCGCGCTGGCCGGGGACCTGGCCCCGCTGACCGGCCGGACGAAGACCACCCGCGCCGCGCTCAGCCGGGCGCTCGCCCTGGTGCGCAAGCGGGGCTACGCGATCGAGGACCAGGAGGCCACCGTCGGCGACGCGGGGGTCGCGGCGCCGATCCTGGGCCGGGACGGTGCGGTCGCCGGCGCGATCGGCGTGGTCGGGGCGGCGGACCGGCTGCTGGCCCCCGGGGTGCGCGACGAGCTCGCGCGCGCGGTCCAGGAAGCGGCCAGGGCCATCTCCCGGGACCTGGGCGCGGGCCGGGGCGGCGCTGCCCTGTCGGCGCTGGGCTGAGGTCATCGCGCGTCCGCCTGCGCCCGCACCCGATCCGCCGCGGCGCCCTCCAGGGCCTGGGCGGCCAGGCCAGCGCACGCGGCGGTGTCGGCGCCGGCGATCCAGCCGGCTACCTGCGGCAGCCGCGCCGCGCCCACGCTGATCGACCGCACGCCGAGCCCGACCAGCAGTGGCAGCACGACCGGGTCGCCGGCCGCGTCGCCGCAGACCGACACCGGTACCCCCGCCGTGTCGCCGGCCGCCACCACGGCGGCGACCAGCGCCAGGACCCGCGGGTCCGCCGCGAGGGCCGGGCGCAGCCGCGGATCGGTCCGGGCCAGGCCGAACACCTCACTGGTGAGGTCGTTGGTGCCGATCGAGAAGAAGTCGACGGCCGGCGCGAACGCCGCGGCGGCCGAGGCGGTGCCACCGACCTCCACCATGATGCCGAGCGCGGGGACGTCGGTGCCGGCCGCGGCGGCGGCACCGGCCAGCGCCGCCCGGACCGCGGCCACCTCGTCCAGGCTCGTGACCATCGGCACCATGACGCGCAGCAGCGTGTCCCGGCCACTCGCGAGCACCGCCCGGAGCTGGTCGTTCAAGGCGCGCGGATGCCGGAGCAGCGCGGTCAGCCCCGCTTCGCCCGCCGCCAGGAACGGCGGGATCTTGTCCCCGGAGAAATCGAGCAGCCGCACCACGGCCGGGCGACCCGCGAGCAGGCCCAGGACCGGAGCCAG
>Ga0070698_100010141_pt1 | contig 10065 bp, 9 predicted proteins | sample KBSK1502metaG_FD_65477 | JGI IMG/M metagenome (GOLD analysis project Ga0070698, IMG submission 65477) | Corn, switchgrass and miscanthus rhizosphere microbial communities from Kellogg Biological Station, Michigan, USA - KBS K1-50-2 metaG | ecosystem: Host-associated > Plants > Roots >... | reverse complement strand
CGCCCGGGCTCGGCACCACCATAAGCGGCAGGATGCCCGCGGGCGAGCCAGCTTAGGGCCGCCCGGCGCGGGCCAGGTCACGCCGCGAGACTCGCCAGATCAGCACGGCCTATTCGTCACGCCGGTCCTGGCAGCGCTCACGGCCGCCCTTCCCGGGCTGGCGCAGCGCGCCAGGGCCGTGCGCCATGGCCGCGCAGTTCCGATTCGGGCCCTTCTAGCCAACCGGATGGCTGCTCGCCGATCAGCTTCAGGCCGTACTTCGCCTTCAGGGCAGGCACCAGGTCAGCCGGGTAGCTGAGCCGGTACTGACGGCGAGGTGCTCCCGTCATTGCTGGGTCTGCCGGGCATCGCCGGTCGCGGATGCCTGCGCCAACTCTTCGACGAAGGCCTCAAACCCGGCCGACGGCCGCCATACGCCGCCCCAGCGCGTCCGGGCTGACCGGCGACGTCGACGGCGAGCTGCCACCTGCACAGAACACCGCCTTCTGGGTGGTGTTCGTGATCATGCCGTACAAGCCGCGAGCCGAGCATAACGGCGGATCAGGAGCGCCAGCACTATCGATCGCCCATCACGTTCAGTCGCAATGTGGCCGTGTGACCTCGCATCCGGCGGACGGATGATCGTCGCGATGTCATGCTCTCGTCGTGTGCCCGGGTACGGCGTGCCGCGGCGGGAATGCCGACCTTGACGGGCATTACGCAATCTGCACCGGCCTCTGGGCCAGCCAGCCGACGGGGGACGGGCCGCCAGGCATCGCAGTCGAGCGGGACCTTGGCGTCGCCTTCGGCGAGGTCGTGCGCAGCAGGGGTGCCGTTAAGACGATGGGCGCTGGACTCAAGGCGATGCGCCAGGGCGAGGTGACTCAGTACGCTGAGCTGCTCGAGGACAGCCCGAAGCACGCGATCGACCGGTTGATCGAGAACGCGCGGCTGCTTGACGCAAACGCGGTCGCCGCGGCGCGGTTCGACTCCTCCGGCATAGCCCAGCAGCTCACCGAGGTGGTGGCCTACGGGACGGCGGTTGCCGCCCGTCCCGCTGGCTAGCCGTGCCCGTGACATGGCCGGCGCCGCCGCACTGCGCGAGGCCATTGGTCAGCGAGGCCGGCCGACAGCGGCTGCCGGGCTCGCTGCGGGAACAGTATGCCCAGGAGCGCCCGGTCGCCCAGGCTCGCGCCAGCTGCGTCGAGCTCACTGCCGGGAAGATCTCCAGCACCACAGTGCCCGCGCTGCGAGCAGCGAGCTCGCGTGCGGTCGCAGGCCCGATCCCGCGGCCGGCCCCGGTGACCAGGCGGGGACGGCCGCGGAGTTTGAGCCGGGCGGCGCTCATGCGCGCACGCCAGCAGGGAGCAGGACCGGTTACCCGGCCGGCTGTCCCATGTAGCCGATCTCGCTAAGGCTGGTGACGTAGTTGCCGATGAGCTCCTGGATCGCCTGGTCCGAGCCGCCGGCGTACACCTGGGTCTCGAAGTCCTGCACGATCGCCGCGGCCTTGGCATTCATCGCCAGGATCTCCGGCTCGGCCGCGAGCCGGAGCAGCTCCTCGGCCTCGCCTTCGATGATCATGAAACCCCCTTCGCGCCCGGTCAACGCGAAAAACTCCTTGTGGCTGTGGATCCGGCCCTCCTTCGCCAGCTCCTCCATGCGCGCTACGGCCTGACCGAACACATCGAGCCCGGTGGCCTCCCGGCCAGGTATTCCTGATCCCCAGCGGATCACTGTCGCACCGTTCATCACGCCTCCTTGATGCTTCCTTGTGCATATCGTCATGCCTGCTCGCGGGCGTGCAGCCGCGGATCGGACAGGCGCCAGGGCCCGTGCTCCGCGGCGGCCGCATTCGCCGCCTGCTGGCGTTCCGGCTTCTCGGCCTCGTGCACCAGCCACTCGAGTTTCAGTTCAGCCAAGCGCAGCGCCAACCCGGCAACGGTCGCCTCGAACGGGCAGTTCGCCCTGGCCTGCTGCCCGTCCTGGGACCACATTTTGGCCGACGGGTGACCTGGCTTCCTGCCCAAATCTACTCCCGGGCGCCGGCTGATGACAGATCCTGCTGCGACGAGCGGCGGCTGGACTATCACCCGTCTTGGCGTGGCCGCCATCCCGCGCTGCAGCACGCAGTGAACACCGGCCGGCGGCTGACCCTGCCGAACCGGCTGGCATCAGCGCCCGCCGCGGGCTGATCGTCTCCGCTGCGGCAGGCACCGGCAAGACCACCGCGATCCCCAGCTCGGCAAGACCCAGGCGGCTATCGACCAGCGGCGCCAGCCCCGCAGCGACCGTTTTCCCGTCGTCTGCGTCACCGTGCCGCCCGCCGCGACGCCGCGGATGCTGGCCGTGGAGCTCGCCAGGTTTACGGCATCCCGGTCATGGCGCGGGCATGGAACCGCCGGCCGGGCAGCCGTCCTTTGCGCAGCTGACAGATGCCGAGCGTCAGGAGGCTGACCGCGGCTGCACGCGCCGCGGCCCATGTGCGGTCAGATCGGCGTCTGCCTGTATGCGCGGATGTGCCCGGGCGGATCGGCCGTCCCGTCCGCCAGCTGGCGACCTGAGCGATGCCGTCGGCATCCGATCGTGCCGTGCCCGCAAGTGAGCGCCGTGACTGGTCCAGTTGCACTGACGGAGCAGGACCGCCGCCGGTACGGGCCGTACGATCCCGGTGCGGGCAAGGAGCGTCAGCATGCGATTCACCGGCTACTCCTTCGGTTCCATAAGGGTCGACGGCGTGACCTACGATCACGACCTGATCATCGACCGCGGGAAGATCCGCAAGCCCAACAAGGCCGCATCGCGGAAGTTCCGCGGCGAGTACGGGCACACCCCGCTCTCGGCCGCGGAGGACATCCCGTGGCGCTGCCGCCGCCTGGTGATCGGCACCGGCGCCGACGGCGCGCTGCCGGTAATGCAGCAGGTCCGGGACGAGGCCCGCCGACGCAAGGTCGACGTTATGATCCTGCCACGGCGGAGGCGATCGGCGCGCTGACTCAGACCGGCAGGGAAACCAACGCCATCTTGCACCTGACGTGCTGAACCTGCCGAGGTTAGTACCGGCAATTCACCTCAGCGGTGCATTCCGTCCGCGCACCCATCCACCTTGTCTCCGCCAGCAGCAACTGCTGCCGAGTCGCCAATCAGCCGGAAATAGGGCCCAAGGTAGGAACCAGCGCCGACCGCGGAGCGTAACACGGCATATGTCCCTGCCAGCGCCGGATCGCCGAGTCTGCGCGCATGCTCAGGTGATGGATTGGTCCTGCAGATTCTCCAGTTATGGGCGCGACCGGAAGCATCTATGGGCATCTCGATGCGGCGGGCAGGCAGGCAACGGGCCCTTCACCTCGTGATGCAGGTGTGAAGGCCGGTTCAGCTGTGGTGCTGCTGCGTGTTGGGTGCGGGCCGCTGGTGAACCGGACGCCGGGTGGGCTCGGGGTGGTCAGCCGGCGCAGACCGGCACGATCTGGTACCCGGCCGCGCGGATGCCGCGGATGATGGCGGGCAGGGCGGTGACGGTGTGCGCGCGGTTGCCGCCTCCGTCGTGCATGATCACGATGGCGCCGGGGTGCAGCGCCGCTAGCGCCCGCCGGGCGATCACCGCGGCAGCTGGCCTCAGATAGTCCGACGGGTCGACGTCCCAGCCGAGTTCGGCCAGGCCGCGCGCGCGTAGCTGGGCATCCACGGTCCGGTCGCCCAGCCCGTAGGGCAGCTGCAGGCACCGGACCGGGTGGCGGGTGACCCCTTGCAGCAGCCTGCTGGTCCGGTCCACCTCGGCTGGCCATAGCGGGGCGGGCAGCAGCGCAAGGTCGGCGTGGGTCCAGGTGTGGTTCACCAGCGCCATGCCCGCTGCGTTCTCCGCGCGCAAGATGCCCGGGTAGGCGGCGCCGGGCGAGCCGATGATCTCGAAGCTGGCCGGTGCCCTGGCGGCGGCGAGGACCCGCAGGATCTGGGGCGTGTAGACCCGAGACGGCCCGTCGTCGAAGGTGAGCGCGACCACCTTCTCGCCGCCATGGTAGGGCGAGCCGGGGGCGGTGTCGAGGTTGCGGATCACCGATCCTGGTACCGCCCAGTCTGCCCGCCGGGGAGAGCTTAGCCGCGCTAGATGCGGCCTGCGCGGCGAGGCCGCCGATCCTGCGGCAGGCGTGCCTGGCGGCCCTGCCCGCTGGTGGCTCACTGCCTGGGACGGGTGAGCCAGCGGGCCTGCCGGGCCGCCGCTGCAGGCGGCCGCCAGCTGCACAAACGCGCACAAAGCGGCCACTGCAGCCAGATGCCCTGCCGGCAGGCGTCTCCTCATGCGCCCATACTCGCCCCGGCGGATGCCACCCGCCATCCGCCGTCACGACACGACTCCGCAACGTGAGGATAACGAATGAGCGACGCCCCAGCCAGGCGTGCCGCCCTCCTGACCGGCGATCCGCCTGCCGCCCTGGTGCACGGCCGGCCCGCACGGCCATGCACCAGCCAGCAAGCAGGCCGCCGGATCCTGCCAGGCCCGCCAGAACGATCATCCGGGGACCGTGCGGGCATCTTTCCGGGCATGCTCCTGACCTGGCGGGGTGCGGAATGTGTCTGCCTGCGGGCCTGGTATCCGCTGAGCTGACACCACGTCCAAGCGGGCCGCGGCACCGGGGCCAGGGAGCTACGCCGTGCGGCTGGCTGCTACCTCGCCGTGCGGGACGTGCTGCTCGCCTTGGCCATCCTCTGGCGCAGTGCGGCCAGCTATAGGGCGATCACAGCACACCCGCGCAGCGTCCCGACCTGACGACCGCGCGGAGTATCATCCCATTGCCGCGCAAGATCAACCTGATATGGACGCCTCCGATGTCAGGGAACTCGACCTCGAAGCCGCTCCTAACGGCGGGTCAGCGTGCGTTCTCCCCGGCCGCGTCTGTTACTCGGCGTTACGCTGTTGGGCCGGAATCACCCGAGGCCGGCTATCGGCCCGGTACCGGGTGTACCGGTCTTGGAGAGCCCATGGGCGGCTGGCCCGGGTCCCGTTGCCGGGCGGCAACCGGCGGGCACATCGTGAGCCGGACCCCTTGTCGTCTGCTGGCTGGCCGTCCAGCGGGCCGCCCGGCATGCCCGGAAAGCCCACCGGCAGGCGGCAAAGGCCCGTGCGGGTCTACCGTAGCCAGGTGACACCGTCAGCAGCCCCCGCGGCGCCTGCGGTCCTGCGGCGCTGGTCTGCCTGGCGGGACCTGCGCGGGGCCGGCCGGGACCGTCGCATTCCCCCGGGTCCGGGCGTGTACCGCATCCGGCGTGCCGGCCAGGAGCCCGGACTCGATTACATCGGCCAGACAGGCCGGTCATTGCGGGGGCGGCTCGGGCAACTCCATGGCGTCTACCACGCTCAGATGCCCTACCGCGATCCCCATACCGCTGCGCCGGCGCTGTGGGCGCTGCGCCACCGGGACGGGTGCGATTTCGAGGTCGCGGTGATCGAGGTCCCCGGCACGGGCCCAGATCGCAAAGCGCTCGAGGCGACGGCTATCACCCTTTACCGCATCGGCTCCGGGCGATCCCCGGCGGCCAGCTTCGGCCGCATGCCCGCCGGTTACACGATCTCCAGCGGAAGATCCCGTTGATCACCAGCCGGTGATCATTCCAGCGGTGCCTCTGCCGCGGATGAGCGGGCAGTAACGGCTCCAGCCGCGCCCACTCCTCATCGCCGAGGTCATGACATCTTAACCGGTCCTCATCCACGAGCCCATCCAACCCCAAACAACTGATCAAGATCTACAGGACAGGCCCTAGTGCGCGCGGGGACCGCAGCCGACGGGCCTGTACCGCGCACAGACACCCAGACCTGACCCGCGCTCCGGGGTTGGGCCGCGCTCTCATCGCGGCAGATCCGGGCGTTCACCCCGCGCGCGCTGCTGCATAAAAATACGGCCGGCCCACCGTCTGACGATAGAAGCGACTATCCGGATCTAGCGTTAGCTCTGACCACCCACCGTGTGACACCGTCCCCTATAGGGGTGTTGGTCAGATCCGTCCGGTCGGCCCGGTCCGCGGCCGGAGCCCGCGAGGCCGGTCCGGCCCACGCCACCCGGTCCCCAGAGATGACCAGCGCGGCGTTGTTCAGGGTGGCGTAGGTCCCGTCGTCCCCGTCGTTGGTGATCAGCTCCCCGGTACCGGTGATCGGCGTGCTCTCGGCGTCCGTCACGGCTCAAGTCTCCCCACCCACCGCTCACCCCGATCCCGCCCTCCGACGTATTTGCATCCCAGCCGGGTGACCGGAGGATCATGGATAGAGGCCGCAGGCAACCGATCACGGGGGCGTGGAGTGTAGTGGGCATGAGACCAAGCGCCGACCGGTACGGCCCGGATGATACGGCAGATCGTCCGACGTCATCGGGGGAGTCTGGCTTCGCCGAGGCGTACCGGGTGCACCGTCCCGGACTGGTCAAGCTGGCCGCGTTCATCGTCGGTGACCAGGCCACCGGGGAAGATGTCGTCCAGGACGTCTTCGCTCGGCTGCACCAGCGCTGGGACATGCTCGCCGATCCGAGTGACCCGCTGCCTTACCTGCGGACGGCGGTGGTCAACGGCTGCCGCTCGGCGATCAAGCGGCGCGGCCGAGCCCAGCGGCACGCCGGCCATGACTCACCGAGCCCGCCGCTGTCCACCGAGGAGTCGGTGCTGCTGTCCGAGGACCGGCAGCAGGTGCTGGCCGCGCTGGCCGGGCTCTCCCGCCGACGGCGGGAGGTGCTGGTGCTCCGGTTCTACCTCGGGCTGTCGGAGGCGGAGATAGCCGCCACGCTCGGCATCAGCGCCGGGACCGTCAAGTCCACCGCGGCCCGCGGGCTCGCGGCCCTGGCTCGCGGACTGAGGGAGACCCGATGATTTCGCCGGAAGAGAAGACCGCGACCGCGGACCGGCTGACCGACGCGCTCGCCGCCGCGGCCGCGATCATGCCCCCGGATGAGGCCCACGCGCTCAACAGCCCGGTACCCGGCCAGCTCGCGTCGTCGGCTTCGGGGTCGGTCCGGCGCCAGATGGGCCGCCTGCGCGCCTGGCTGGTTCCCGTCGTCGCCGCGGCCAGCGTCACCGCGATCATCCTGACCGCCGTGACCCTGTCCAGTCAGCCGGGGACGGTCCCGGCTCCGGCCCCGGGCCCGGCTCAGGCCCCGGCCAGCGCCGGGCCCGGCATCACCTCCTTGGCCGGGGTGCCGTCCGATCCGGGGACGCGGACGCCGCCGCCGTTCTACGTGACCATCGTGAGCATGGGGCCCAGCCGAGAGACAGCGCAGGTCCGCCGGACGAGCGATGGCCAGGTCACCGGGACCGTGCCCGCGCTGCCCGCTGGCTGGATCCTGGGGCGGAGCATCTCGGTCACCGCTGATGACCGCACCTTCACCGTCGCGGCCGCGACGATGACGGCGTGCCCATCTTCGACTGCGGCCCAGACGCGCTTCTACCAGTTCAACGTGACGAGTACCGGGCACGTCACCGGCCTGCGGGCGGTGGGCAAACCCGTCACCGGCGAGGCGGTCAGCGAGTTCGCCGCGTCACCGGATGGCACCAAGGTCGCGTACGCGGAGCAGGGCTGCCCCGCGGCGCTCTCGGCGGCCTCGTACGCGGGCGTCATCCACGTCATGAACTTGACCAGCGGTGCCGTCCGCAGCTGGCACAACACCGTGTCCGCTGCCACCCCGGCCCGGGTCACGACCCAGATCGGGGCGTTGTCCTGGACGGCCGACGGCCGCACCTTGGTCGCCGACTATCTGTGGGAATTGCCGGAAGGATCTCTCGACCTGGCTGTCCTTGGCCTGGACGCGACCAGCTCGGGCGGTTCACTGCAAGCTCACAGCCACCTGCTGTTCAGCCAGGGCACCCGCTGCACCGTCTGCGTGTACACCGCGCTCACCAGCTCCGACGGATCCACCCTGACCGTGGCAGCGGCGAGTTCTGTGCCGCCGCTCCCGAGCCGCCCCGGGATGCCCAGGTACCGCCTGTGGGTGCTGCAGCTCTCCTTGGCCACCGGGCAGCCCAGCGGTATCTTGTACCGCTCGGCCGCCTCGAACGGCGCATACAACGACGGGGGACTCGTACCAGTGCTTTCCGCCGACGGCCAGGCACAGCACTGGTTGCTCTGGAACGATCCAGAGCAGTTCGGCTGGATCTCCGGCGGCAAGCTGGTCCCGCTCCCGAAGGCACCGGCGGGGGTGCTGGCGATTAACTGGTGACACCGGTGCAGGCAAACCCGGCATATCAGGCGGCCCGCATCAGGTGACTGAAGGACCAGGTCGGGCGGCGGCGGGCTAGGAGCCGAGTGGGGCGCACAGCTCGCATCGGGAGGAATGCACCGCCCAGCCGGATCACTTCACCCCCCGCCGCCCTTGCCCGTCCGCGACAGTATGCCGGTCCTGCGGCGGCCGCGTCCGTACCGCATCGCGATGGCGCATGGGTGCGTTTCCTTTGGGGGGAGCATCAGGTGAGCGTCGCGGGGCAGTACCTCACATCCCTGGCCTCACGTGCCGCCCGGGCGTCCCCGGTCCTGCCCTGGTCCCGGCCGGGCCGGACCGGGTCGATGTTCCATCGTCCCGGTCCGGGGCGGGACGATGTTCCATCGTCCCGGTTCCCGGCACCGCCCGGACGTGACGGGCGGGACAGGTGAGGCCGGCGGGACCGGCGGGACCGGTGCGCTGCCGGGCCCCGGTGAACCGCCGCCGGACCCCGGGCTGACGCTCCCCGCGAAAGAAACGCACCCATGGCGCATCGAGCCGCATATAGGGGTCGAATAGACCTTCACGCCGTTTATGCGACAGGCTGACGCATGCAGCGTCGAGTAAGCGTTCGGCGTTCCCAGAATTGAATTGTAAGACTGAATTTCGATCGCTGACGACACTAGTGATATACACGCCAGCGCATATGTATGCGGGCACGGAACTTCCGCTCATCGGCATGAGCGCGCATCGCGGTCGGTCGCCTTGCGTCACGAAGGAAGTCGGCTGGGTCTGCGGGTCTCGTGTTGAGGCTGCGGTCGCCTGGCCCGGTTCCGGTGTGCCGCCTGGTGGCCGGCGGCGGTCACCTGTATGACAGCCGGGGTTCGGAGGTGCCGGAGTCGGCCGTGCTGCGTCTTCGGTCCGTAGGGGCCGTCCCGTCCGCAGGAGCTGTGCGCCGGAACCCTGCCGGGTCATGACGCCGGGCGGTGCGGGACCGGGCGCCGCCGCAGAGCCTGCGGGGCAGGGAAACCGGGTGGGCGGGCGGTCAGCGTAACCGCTCCCGTCCCGGCCGTCCGTGGCCAGGCGTTCTCCTGTCCGTGGCTTTCTGGAAGCCGGGGCGCACGGACGTGTAGCGGACGGCGGCGGCCAGAGGCGTGTCTTGCAGCGCGTATCCGCTGGTCAGCGCGTTTGACTCGGGTAAAAGGAGAGCGGTCTGTAAAACCGTCGGCTCAGCCTACGTTGGTTCGAACCCAACACCTGCCACCACCTGCGAAAACGGCCCGCACGCTGCGGAAACGCGGTCGGCGGGCCGTTTTCTTCTCGTCACGCCATGTATCAGCGCGTGTCACCGTGGGTCGATGCATAGCAGTGGTTACGGACATATAGCGGACAGCGTCCGGGCGGAACGAGCGGTGCGTGTAACCGCTCGCTTCGCCGATCTGCGCCCGTTTTGTCCCATTATCCGGGCGCCGGGACTGCTCGTCTGACTGATGGGCCGGATATCCCGGTCGGCCGGTTCGGTTCTTCGCCGTCCTGCTCGCGCTGGGCGGCGGGCTGGGCTTGTTCGTGCCTGCGGCCCGGGCGGGCTGCCGGATCGGCCCGCATCATCCCATCCAGGCTTCTATTGAGGTGTTGGCCGAGTGCCCGTCGCTGCCGCCGAGATGGAAGACCGACATAGCCGCGCTGCGTGGGGCAGCGTCGCGCCGCAAGGGTTCCCAATGTCCCCGGTCAGGGACTGGATCCGGCAGAGCCGGTCAATGTGCCTGCCGTGGACTTGTGGACCGGTGATAGACCTGTCATGTACCCGCCGTATACCTGCGCCGGTGACATGCCTGGATCACCAGGCCGCGAAGTCCACTTGTGCTGCTGCGAGCGAGATGCCAGGCTGACTGGCGCAGATCCGGCGTGCAGAATC
>Ga0070698_100010140_pt1 | contig 10066 bp, 3 predicted proteins | sample KBSK1502metaG_FD_65477 | JGI IMG/M metagenome (GOLD analysis project Ga0070698, IMG submission 65477) | Corn, switchgrass and miscanthus rhizosphere microbial communities from Kellogg Biological Station, Michigan, USA - KBS K1-50-2 metaG | ecosystem: Host-associated > Plants > Roots >... | reverse complement strand
CAAACATGCTTTGCAAGCTCTTCTTGCTCTCCTCTTCCATCTTCTCTCCTCACCTCACTCGGTTTTTGCTTTTAATTCTATCACCCCTTTCAATTAGATGCGATTGCCCTGATGAGCAGGATCAGCGCATAATTATTGAGGCCGTTATGCGCTGGTTGCGTACCAATTCGCGCTGGCTCCTCATCTTCGACAATATTGAAGACCTGGCAGATGCCGAGCCGTTCATCCCCAGGTCAGGGCAAGGTCATATCCTCCTGACGACACGGGCGCAAGCGCTGGGAGGAATCGCTCAGCGTATTGACATCGAGAAGATGGAGGCGCAGACAGGCGCATTGCTGCTGCTGCGTCGGGCCCATATTATTCCCCTGCAGGCATCGCTGGATACAGCTAGCAGCGTTGATCGCTCTTTAGCCATGGAAACTTCGCAACTCCTGGACGGACTCCCTCTAGCGCTCGATCAGGCAGGAGCGTATATCGGGGAAACTCCCTGCGCATTGCCAGAATACCTCGCGCGACACCGTGCGCGCAGTGTTGAACTGTTCAGGGAACGCGGAAGCGTCAATGCAGATTATCCCGCATCAGTCGCGACCACCTGGTCACTCTCCTTCGAGAAGGTCGCTCAAGCTAATCCCGCTGCAGCAGAACTACTGCACCTCTGCGCCTGCCTCTATCCTGATGCGATTCCAGAGGAAATTATCACTGCGGGTTCTCCTCATCTCGGGCCTGCTCTTCAGTCGGCAGCAATCGACACCTTACTGCTGGACAATGCACTCAAGGAGCTTCGACGCTACTCGCTTCTGTATCGTGAAGCTGACGATCAGACAGTGACGATTCACCGCTTAGTACAAGCGGTACTCCAGGATAGGATGGATGAAGATGCTGCACACCTCTGGGCAGAACGCGCGGTACGAGCAGTCTACGAGGCGTTTCCAGCAATCGAGGTAGCGATGTGGTCACGCTGTCAGCGTCTCATATCGCATGCACAGGTGTGTGCGAAGCTCGTCGATCAGTGGAAGATGATCTTTCCAGAGGCAGCCTTTCTGCTCAACCAGGCAGGCTATTACTTAGGGGAGCGCGCACGCTATAGGGAAGCGGAGGCCCTCCATGAGCAGGCACAGGCGATCTGGGAGCTAGCGGCAGGACCTGAGGATCTTTATACGGCGATGAGCCTCAACCACCTGGGAGTGCTCTACACACAGCAGGGAAAATACGAACAGGCCGAACCACTCTTCCACCGCGCTTTAGCAATCAGAGGGCAGGTATTGGGGGCAGAGCATTCCGATACAGTGACCATCCTCGGTAATCTGGCAACAATCTACGATGCACAGAGCCAGTACGAGCAGGCCGAATCGCTCTTACAACAGGTGCTGGCGATCCGCAGGCAAGCGAGGGGTCTGGAACATCTCGAAACGGTGAATAGTATCAATAATCTGGCATTCCTCTACGCGAGACAAGGTAAATACGAGCAGGCTGAACCCCTTTACCGGGAGGCTCTGGACATCTGCGAAAAGCTATTGGGGGCGATGCATCCGGATACGGCTATCTGTCTCAATAACCTGGCTGCGTTGTATGAGAAGCAAGACAGATTCGATCAGGCGGAATCGCTCCTGCAGCGGGCACTGGCGATCTGTGAGCAGGTGCTAGGACCGGAACATCCCGACACAGCGCGGCAACTCAGCAACCTGGCGGAAATCCACGAACGACAAGGCAAGTATGAGCAAGCCGAAACACTCTATCGCCGCGCCCTGGCGATCTATGAACAACTCTTCGGATCAGAGCACGCATCGGCACTGGTGGTTTCGAGCAACTTGGCTGCACTCTACTATACTCAAGGCGAGTATGGGCAAGCGGAACAGCTCCTGCAAGGCACACTGACAGGCATAGAGCAACTCCTGGGGCAAGAGCATCCCGACACAGCGACGTTCGCCAGCAATCTGGCTTTACTCTATTATGCGCAAGAGAAGTATGAGCAAGCTGAGCCGCTCTTGCAGCGGGCGCTCGCGATTAGGGAACAGGCGCTCGGACTAGAGCACCCCGACACAGCTATCAGCCTCACTAACTTGGTGGTGTTTTACCAGGCGCAAGGTAAGTATGAACAGGTGATGTCACTCTATCACCATGCCCTCCTGACCAGGGAGGAAAAATCGTTGGGGCTGGAGCATCCCCAGGTGGTTGCCCTCAGAAAAGAGAACATGGATGTGTTGAGAGGACTGGAGCATAACGGGCAGCGTTCTCCATCCTCTCATGTCGTACCCAATAGCGAGCAAAAATGAGCACGTCGAGATCGTCTAACGCCAGCAATACAAAGCAGGGGAAGATTTCCCATAAGGCAATGTGCTAATTATCGCTGAGCAAGACACCACAGTCTGGTTCCGGAACCTCGTATTATCCCCGTTGTTTAAGAAGAGATACATAGAGGATGCCCAAACTCAAAAATCGTTACAACAACAAGGAGCGACGTTCGTCTTTATAGTAGAGATACAGTTGCACTTTTCCCGTTTCTAACGGTGGTGATGCACATAAACAGGTAAGCTTTTCAAGGAGAATCCAAATTCTTTAGAAGACGATGCTGGAACGGAGGAGATATATGACAGGTCGCGCTGTGAGCAGCGATGGGTTGAAGGACTTTTTTATCAGTTATGCCCATGGGGATTGGCTATGGGCGAAGTGGATTGCACAGCAACTGGAAGAAGTAGGCTATAGCACGGTCCTCCCAGATAGGGATTTCCTGGCGGGGAGTAATCTCGTGCTGGAGATGGATAGCGCGACGAAACAAGCTGAGCGAACGATGGCCGTGTTGTCTGCCGATTATCTCGCTTCAAAATTTACCCCCTCAGAATGGGCAGCCGCGTTCCACCGAGATCCGAAGGGGGAACAGGGTCTGCTTCTACTAGTGCGTGTGCAGGCGTGCGACGTACCAGGATTATTGGGACAACTGATCTACATTGACCTGGTGGACAAGGACGAGCATAAAGCGCAGGAGGCATTGCTGGCAGGAGTGCAGCGCATTCCACGAACGCTGAAACAGGCTCACTTTCCATCACATGTGGCCTACGAACGTTCTTCCTTTCCTGGTGCCCAATCAGCCGCCAGCAGCACAGGCATAGAGCCGGCACGCTTTGGCGCCCCCTTCCCTGAGGTCTGGAACGTCCCTCGCCGCCATGTGGCTTACTTTACCGGACGCGACCATTTGCTAGAGCGGCTCTTCCAGAGGTTTTCAGCCCAGAGCACGGCAGAGATGACCATCTCTCAGGCAATCGTGGGTCTGGGAGGTCTCGGGAAGACACAAATGGCTGCTGAGTATGCCTATCGCTGTCGTGGGGTCTACCAGGCTGTGCTCTGGGTCAGAGCCGAGACAAAAGAGAACCTCGCCGAGGATTTCAAGGCCTGCACTCGTCTGCTCAACCTGCATGCTCAAGAGAGCCCCATCGAAGCGATGCAACAGTGGTTCAGGAATCAAGCGGGCTGGTTACTTATCCTCGACAATGCTGACGATCTCGACCTCATTGCTTCTTTTCTTCCCCGAGCGCCGCGCGGACATGTTCTCTTGACGACACGTGCCAGAGCAGCGATGAATGTAGCACAGCCAGTTCTATTAGGGCCCTTAGGAGCGGAAGATGGCGCACTCTGTATTCTGCGCCGAGCAGGGGCTGTGGGGTGGAACGGTGGGTTGAGCGATGCTTCAGCGATCAGTGCCGACGCGGCTCAAACACTTTCTCAATTGATGGAGGGACTTCCTCTGGCGCTGGAACAGGCTGGAGCCTATATCGAAGAGACGGGGAGCAGCACGAGCAGATACCTTGCTCTCTACCAACAATACCGGCCTGAGATTCAGGAATACCAGTATGGAGCAGTCCCGAACTATCCCTGGCCAGTTGCCAGCGCCTGGAAGATTTCCCGCAGCATCGTGCAGCAGGAGCAACCGGCTGCCTTTGAGTTGCTGCAGTTATGTGCCTTCCTGGCCCCTGAGGCCATTCCAGAGGAGATATTTACCAAAGGGGCTGCAGCCCTGGGGTCAGTACTTGGCCCCACCGCAGCCCATCCAGTGACCCTCGATAGGGCAACTGCCATCTTGCGTCGCTACTCTCTCCTCAATCGCGAGGTCGATCGGGAGAAGGACATCTCCCGGTTCTCTATCCACCACATGATGCAGGAAATGCTCAGAGATGAAATGGATGAACCCACACAACAGCAATGGGCAGAGCGAGCTGTGCGTGCAGTTGCTCTGGCGCTCCCCGTTGTAGAGTGGCACATCATGCAGGCCCACGCGCACAAGTGCATCCAGCTCATTGAGCAGTGGAACATGACTTTTCCTGAAGCACATTTCGTGCGGCAGTACGTAGGGGAGAAACGTGACGCAGAGAACGGATAGAGCGGGCGTTAGGAGAAATCCCTCAGTCCTTTCAGCGATCATTTCACGTTACTGGATGTTATAACGCGATCCCATCTCTGTTGCTTCTCTTTCTCGTTGTAATGTTCGCAGAAGATGAGCGTATTCTCTCGCGACGTCTCTTGTCGAGGGGTGCGTCGGTCCAAGCGATTGTTCCCTGATACTAAGCGTGCGCCGGTAGCAATGCTCTGCCTGCATATACTGGCCCTCCATCTCATGGAGTCGTGCCAGGTGGTGCAGTGTTATAGCAGTGATGAGATGATCTGAACCATATACTTTTTCGCGAATGACAAGCGCGCGCTGATAGAGCGCTTCCGCCTGTGTGTAGTGACGTTGATCGTGGTAGAGTCGTGCTATATGGTGCAGTGTTGTGGCAGTAAAGGGATGGTCTGGACCAAGCACCTGCTCACGAATGGTGAGCGCGCGCTGATAGAGCGCTTCCGCCTGTGTATAGAGCTGTTGGTCATGATACAACCTGGCCAGGTAGTGGAGTGTTATAGCCGTAAAAGGATGATGTGGACCCAACGTCTGCTCTTTCATGGTCAGCGCCTGCTCGTAGAGCGTTTCCGCCTCCGGATAACGCCCTTGCTCATGATACAGTCTGGCGAGTTGATGCAGCGTGATGGCGGTACTGGCGTGGCTCATGCCGAGGGTATGTTTCCGAATAGATAATGCACGCTGGTAGAGAGATTCAGCTTGATCATAGAACTGCTGATCATGATAGAGCCATGCTAAGGCATGAAGAGTGGTAGCGGTCTCAACATGGTCTGACCCCAGCGTCCGCTCCTTGATCGCGAGCGCCTGTTGGTAGAACGTTTCTGCTTGTGCGTATGCTCTTTTGGCATGAGAGAGTCTCCCCAGCGCATGCAGCGTGATAGCCACTTCAGGATGCTCTGACCCAAATAGTTCCTGCTTGATCATCAGTGCGCGCTGATACAGGGGGGCCGCTTTCTGGTACGCTCCTTGATCCAGGTAGAGCCAGGCTAATGAATCGAGTATCCTGGCCAAATCTGGATGGATTTGACCATCCTGTTTTTCTTCCTGGTTTAGCGCCCGGAGATAGAACTTTTCCGTTTCTTTGTACTGTGCATGTTCGTGCAACCAGCGCCCTGCGCGATAGAACAGCCCGACTACTTCTAGGTGTGTCAGAGCATATTCATCAAAGAGCGCCACGCATCTATGAACATGTGGAAGATAGCGCTGGCACCGAGGCCATGCTGCCTCTCCTATGGTAGGAAAGATCCTGATCACAGACCGTACAACACGCTCTGCCCAAAGGCTTTGCGATGTGGCATCCATGCTCGCTTGCAGTACGATTTGCACGAGTCGGTGAATGGAAAGTGTTTGCTCGTTGCGATTCCGGCCTAGTAGAGAAAAACGGCGGAGGTTTGCTATCGCTTCGTCGAAGCGAGACACATCCGTGGCAAGAGGTTGGAGTTGGGCTCCAAGTTCCGCCGCATTCGCGGTAATCAATTCTTGGGGGATGGCGTCTGGAGCAAGAAAAGCGCAAAAGCGTAGCAGATCAGCGGCAGCTAAATCACTGTGCTCAATTTCTTCAAAGCAGAGTGACCATGTCGTGACAACTGAATCGGGGTGATCTCTCCTTATTTCGCCGCGCCTTTTTAAGAGAGCTATCTCTCTCTGTTTGAAACGTTCCAGGTACTCTGCCAGGCTGCAACCAGTTTCCTCAATATAAGCCCCAGCCTGGTCGAGAGCAAGAGGTACCCCTCCCAGAACGGCTACGATTTCCTGGGCATATGCGTGGTCTTCCGGCGTGATTTGCTCAAGTACTCCGCCTGGTTCTACGATTTTTGCGCGGCGTAAGAGCAGCTTGCTGCCTTCCTCTCTATCTAGCTCACCTATCTCAATGTCCTGGGCAATTGGTCCAACGGCTTGCGCCTGTGTAGTGAGAATGATGTGCCAACGGCATCGCTCCGGTAGGAAATCGTAGACCAAAGCGGGCCTATCAGCATTGTCCAGGATCAGCAGCCATCGATCATGGTCCGCGAGCCAGCGTTTGACCGCATTGGTGACGAGGTTCTGGTCGACTTCGATGCGAGCTGATAAGTTGAGGAGGTCGGCAACTGACACCAGATCAGCAACCAGTGTATCCAGCGTCGCGGCATTCACCCAGAGTATGGCTTGATAGCTGTCCTGGAAACGGTAGGCATATTCGACGGCGATCTGCGTCTTGCCGATACCGCCTAGTCCGCTGATGGCTTGAGGTTGAGTGAAGGCAGCGGCTTTAGTGGTGGTGAGCCTGTCATGAAGCAATGTAAGCACATCTTCGCGCCCCGTGAAGACGGGATTTCTCTGGTAGGGAACATTCCAGATGGATGATCGGCCTGTTCGATTTTGAGGAGGATGCTCCGGCATGTTTGGCATGGTTTCTTCCGTTACATACTCGCGGATGAAACAGAGGAGATAGGTTGCTGAGAGAAGTGCAGCATACTCATGGTAGAGATCATTTTTATCCTGATCAGCATAATCACAGACCCCTTTGACGAGTAGGGCCCTTATCCCGGGAAACTCGCTGACGACCCGATAGAAGGCCGCCCCCTCCATATCAATAGCCACTGTTTTATACGCAGGAAACTGTACTTCTTTGAAAGGGGAGTCGCTGCGAACAGCGTTTCCAGATGCCAGAGGAGCGATATGACATTGTGGGAGTGGTTGATCTTTGAGCGGCGGTGCAAGGCGCTTGACAGCCCGTTCCCACCCACGAAAGCGGCGCGCATATTGGATGAGCTTCTTATCGGGGTTATCTATTCTCCCCTCGCTTAAATACTTTTTTCGACCGCCATCTTCCCCGTCGAGGATCACTTTGCCCCCATCATAAATGTAGGCGCATTCAGCAATAACGAGATCCCCAAGATGCACCTTCGTTTTGTCCCCGGCGCAGATTCCCGTCATCGCCGCAAAACGCGGACGAAACTCCTGGAGCATGGGCTTGAAGTGAATGGCTGTTTCCACAAGGCCTTTGTAGGGCAACCAGGAGAGAAGAAGCGTAAGTGTTTCTTTCTTTTTGTTCTGGATCATCGTAGAGTGGTACTCATATTTATCTTCTCTACTAAAGCCCTGACGAAAAGAGACCTTGTATTGGCGTTTGATGGCCTCTTCGACTGCATCGGCCTCTTCAGGCAACGCACATAAGATGCAGACATCGCAATGGTTGCTTTCGAGCGCCATTCCTTCTGACCTCCTTGTTACGAGACACCCTTTGAGAGAAGATTTCACAATCGGTTCCTCGTCGAGATAGAACGTATTCTATCAGGAATTGACTGTAGATGAAAGAGCATCTTCTCACTACATTGACAATACCATTTTTGCTGGCAAATAACTAGAACTTCTTGATACTGTGACTCGGCAGTCTTATACTGTGTTAGCAGACAAGGTAGCTGATCTTTTACAGGGAAAGAGGCAAGCGACTCGATGGAGGGAAGCCTATACTATGGCAGATCTTATTACGTATCCTCCCATCTGGAACATTCCTTATCGACGCAACCCCTTCTTTACTGGACGTGAGGAGGTACTGGAGCACGTCCATGACGCGCTGCATACGGATAATACCGCATGTTTGGCCCAGGCACATGGGATGACTGGACTGGGCGGCATCGGCAAGACCCAGGCCGCTCTTGAGTATGCCTACCGCTATCATGCAGAGTATCAGGCCGTGCTATGGGCCCGCGCCGATTCATCCAGCACACTGACGGCTGAGTTCGCAGGTATCGCTACCCTCTTGCGCTTGCCTGAGAGGAACGAACAGGATCAACGGCGCGTGGTCGAAGCCGTGATACGCTGGCTGCGCACCAACTCACACTGGCTGCTTGTCCTAGACAACGTTGAGGACCTTGCAAGTGTCGAACCCTTTCTTCCGAAAGCCGGAAGAGGACATGTCCTGCTAACGACACGAGCGCGAGCATTGGGCGGGGTGGCTCAGCGTATCGAAATCAGAAAAATGCAGCTAGAGGTAGGAGCTCTGTTGCTCTTACGCAGAGCAGGCATACTTCCTCTGGAGGCCACTTTTGAAGACGCTTTCGCCGAGGATCGGACTCTTTCGCTACAGATCACACAGGAGATGGACGGGTTCCCTCTCGCGCTTGACCAGGCCGGGGCCTATATCCGAGAAACACCCTGTACTCTTTCAACGTATCTCGCTCTGTATCAGGCACGCCATACCGACCTGCTCCAAGAACGAAGCGCCGAGAGCACCTATACCGATTCCGTTGCTACCACCTGGTCTCTCTCGTTTGAGAAGGTCGCCCGGCAAAATCCCGCCGCTGCTGAACTGCTTCACTTGCTAGCTTTCCTCTATCCCGATGCGATTCCTGAAGAGGTCGTGACAGATGCGTCGATTCATATGGGGGCGGTGCTTGAGCCCGTCGCGACCGATCCCCTGCGGCTCGACGGTGTCTTCAAAGAACTCTTGCGCTTCTCTCTGGTCTACCGCGATCCCGATACACAGACGCTCACCATCCACCGTCTCGTGCAGGCTGTTTTTCAAAGCGCCTTGTCACAGGGGATGCGGTTGCTATGGGCGATCCGGGCCGTGCAGGCCGTGAATGAAATATTCCCCGGCGTCGAGTTTGCGACGTGGACCCGTTGCGAGCGTTATCTCTTACAGGCACAAAGATGCGCGGAGTTGATTGGGGAGTGGGGGCTGATGTTTGCGAATGCCGCAAGACTCCTGAACCAGGCCGGGGCCTACTTGCGTACTCGTGGCCGCTACGGCGATGCCGAGCCTTTCTATCAACAGGCGCTGGTGATCTGGCAGCAAGAGTTGGGCTCCACCCATCCCTATGTTGCGGCGTGCTGCAATAATTTGGCGTTACTCTATACCGAGCAAGGACACTATGAGCAGGCGGAGTCATTCTATCAGCTCGCATTGGCGATCTGGCAGCAGGCAGGGAACGAACACAGAAATCTTGCCACTGGCTTCAATAACCTTGGGCGACTCTATCTGAAGCAGGGTAAACATGAGCAAGCCGAGCCTCTCTTCCAAAAGGCGCTGCTGCTGCGTGAGCAGTTGTTCGGGCCGCTGCATGCCGATACCGCCACGGTTTTCCACAATCTCGCCGAGCTTTCTCTTGCCCGGGGTCAGTATCCAGAGGCCGAGCAGTACTATCAACGGGCCTGCACCATTCGCGAACAGCAGCTGGGGCGACAGCATCCGGAGACGATGGCGAGCCTGGACGGCCTGGCAAGGCTGTATTCTCATCAGGGGAAATACAAACAAGCGGAGCCTTTGCTCGAAGAGATCGTGGCAGCGTACGAAACGGTGCTGGGTCCACTGCATCCAGAGTTCGCCACTCTTCTCAACAACCTGGCCATCGTGTACGAGGCCCAGGGCAGGTATGAGCAGGTGGAGCACCTCTATCTGAGGGCACTGGACATCCGAGAGCGGCGCCTTGGTGCTCTGCATCCCGATGTCGCGGCCACGCTCAACAACCTGGCAGGATTCTACAGCAACCGAGGGAGGTACGAGCAGGCGGAACCGATGTACCGGCGCGCAGCAGCCGTCTATGAGCAGGCAGTGGGAAGCGAGCATCATCACACGGCTACCACCCTGAACAACCTGGCGGATCTCTACCGTTCGCAAGAAAAGTATGAGCAAGCCGAGCCACTGTATCAGAAGGCCATCGACATCTACAGGCGTGAGCTGGGCGACGAACATCC
>Ga0070698_100010139_pt1 | contig 10066 bp, 11 predicted proteins | sample KBSK1502metaG_FD_65477 | JGI IMG/M metagenome (GOLD analysis project Ga0070698, IMG submission 65477) | Corn, switchgrass and miscanthus rhizosphere microbial communities from Kellogg Biological Station, Michigan, USA - KBS K1-50-2 metaG | ecosystem: Host-associated > Plants > Roots >... | reverse complement strand
CGAACGCATGTTCGAACCAGCCCCTTCCCCACGCCACACGGCGGCGGTGACCGCATCCACTTGGCGGTTGCCGCCGCGCGTGTACTCACCCTTCTCGACACGGCGCGCCACCCGCCCCATGGCGGTCCCGCTCGCCTCGGATGAGGCACGAGCCGTTCCGAGCGTCGCTCTTCTTCGCCGGCGGTCAGCACAGCGTCGCGGCTGAACCGCGACGCGTGCTACCTACTTCTTGGTGTCCTGCGACTGAGCGAAGGCGGCGAGCGGAGCGGCGAGTGCGGCGAACTCCGTCGGGATTATGAACTTCGTCGACGGGGAGGCGCCGATCTGCTTCAGCGCGTCGAGGTACTGGAGCGTCATCGTCCGCGCATCCGCATGGCCGGCGGCGTCGTTGATCTTGTCGAGCGCGAGGCCGAAGCCCTCAGCCCGCAGGATCTGCGACTGTCGCTGACCTTCGGCCTGAAGGATGTTGGACTGCTTGTCACCCTCGGCCACCAGGATCGCGGACTGCTTCTTCCCCTCGGCCTCGAGGATCGCCGCACGGCGATTCCGCTCGGCGGACATCTGCCGGTTCATAGCCTCCTGGATGTCGCGCGGCGGCGTGATCTCGCGGATCTCGACCGTCGTGACTTTCACGCCCCAGCGCTGCGTCACCTCGTCGAGCTTCGTGCGCAGGACCTCGTTGATCTGCTCGCGCTTGGAGAGGACGTCGTCAAGGGCGATGTCTCCGATGACGGCGCGCAGCGTCGTCGTCGCGATGCCCTGCACGGCAGTGCGGAAGTTCTGGACCTTCAAGACCGAGTCCGAGGCGTTGTCGACCCGCTGGTAGATCAGGAAGTCGATCGAGATGGGCGCGTTGTCCTTCGAGATGCAGGTCTGCTGCGGGATCTCCACGACGAACTCGCGCAGGTCGACGGTCTGTGACGTCTGGATCGGCGGCGGGAAGAGCAGGACGAGCCCCGGTCCGGCCACGCCGGACGCGGGATTGAACGAACCGAAGGTCAGGACGACGAGTCGCTGGTACTGCGGAACGATGTGCACGATCCCCCGGATGACGACGATCGCGATGATGCCGAGGATGACGATGACGCCGAGCTCCATCAGGATGCTCCCCTTCCCTCCGCGGTGTCTTTGGCGGGTTCGACAATAAGTCGCAGCGAGTCGACGCGCCGCACGCGTACCGGACTTCCCTTGGCGATCGGACCGCCGGCGCTCACGGCCGTCCAGTCCTCACCGCTCACATAGGCGATCCCCGTCTCGCCGATATCGCTCTTCGCGACGCCCGTCGCTCCCGGCTGCACGATCGGCACGGCCTGACCGAACAGCGCATGCGCCTGGAGCGCCATTCGTGTGACCGCGACGAAGAAGACGGTGGTCACGCCGACGAGGACCGCGATCAGCACGGGATCGACCGTGGTGCGGACGCCGGGGAACGTCGGCAGCGGTGGGAACAGGATGATCAGGCCGAACAGCAGCGCGAAGATGCCCCCCGCGGTCAGGAAGCCGTGACTGGCGACCTTGATGTCGGCGATGAACAGCACGACCGCGAACACGAGCAGCGCGACACCGGCGGCGCTCGCATCGAGCGTCCCGAAGGCGAAGAGCGCGAGCACGATCGCGATGACGCCGAAGACGCCCGGCAGGATGAGGCTCGGGTTCTGCAGCTCGAAGAAGAGCGCGAGCGTGCCCAGGCTGAACAGCATCACGGCGATCTGCGGGTCGACGACGATGTGCAGGAGCCGCTCGAACGGGTTCGGGCTGCCGTCCTCGATCGTCGCGCCCCTCGTCGCGAGCTTCGTCGCGCCGGCCGCGGTCGTGACCGCGCGGCCGTCGGCCTTGTCGAGGAGCTCGCGCACATCGGTGGCGACGAGATCGACGACGTTCAGACGCAGTGCCTCGTCGTCGCGGATGCTCACGCTCTTGCGTACCGCGTCCTCCGCCCACTGCGCGTTGCGGCCGCGCGCGAGCGCGATCTTCGTGATCTGGGCTGCCGCGTCGTTCTCGGCCTTGAGTCGAAGGTCGCCCTGGATGTCCGCACCGTTCGAGTCGACCGGATGCGCCGCGCCGATGTTCGTCGCCGGCGCCATCGCCGCGACGTGCCCGGCCATCGTGATGAACGTCCCGGCCGATGCGGCGCGCGCGCCCGCGGGCCCGACGTAGGTGATGATCGGCACGCGCGCGTTGAGGAAGCGTCCGGTGATGCGGTAGGTCGAGTCGATCAGGCCGCCGGGCGTATCGATGACGAACACGACCGCTGCGACGCCGCGCGCCTCGGCGTCGTCGACGACGCGCGCGACGTATCGAGCGGTGACCGGGTTGATCGCCCCCTCGATGTGACCGACGACAGCGACGCGCGAGTCGTCGGCGCCCAGCGCGACGCCCGCGACGCCGAGCGCCATCGCCAACACGGACGCTGTCCGCAGCACGAGGCGCACGGACCGAGCATATGCCTAGGTGGGTGCTTTCCCGCCGGTCAGAAGACGTATCGCGACCGGCACCCGCCCGCGGTCGACGTACCAGTCCGAAACGTAGTCGACGCCGTACTTCGCGCGCCAGATCTCGACGAGATGGCTGAGCGCCGCGGCCTCGTCCGCGACCGGCTCGAGCGTGCCTTCGATCTCGACCGTCCCGAACCGCAGCCGGCACCGGCCGGCCGTGATCAGGTTGCGGTACCAGTCCGCGTCGCGGTCGGTGCGTAGCCACACCAACCCGTTCTCATGGGCGAACCAGAGCCGCGCCTCGCGGGACGTCCCCGTGCGGCGGCCCGCTACGACGAGTGTGACCTCCGGTCCGATCAGCGCTCGCGCGAGCTCGTCGCTCACCGCGCGTCGAGCGCCGCTGCGAGACGGGCCGCGATCCCCAACAGCGCCTCGTGCTGACGACGGATGTAGTCGGCGGTCCAGCCATGCCCGCCGGGGAAGGTCACGACGCTCGCCTGCGGGGTGACCTCGCGGATGAGTGACGCGCAGCGCTGGGTGTCGATGAACGCGTCCTCGCTCGCGAACAGCGCGAAGAGCGGCTTGCGCCAGTCGCGCAGGACTGCGACTTGATCAGCGAGCAGGAGGTCCGCCGCGAGCTCGCGGGCCGCGCGGGGATCGGCGCGCACCAGGTCGGCCTGATCGCGCGCGAGATTCTCCGCGGCGACCATCGCGCCGTTCGCAAAAAGACGCCGGTGCAGCATCGCGAGCGTCGCGCTGTTGCGCAGCGGCGCGTAGAGAGCGCCGGCCGGCGATGTGAGAAGGCGCAGCTGCAGCCGCACCAGTGGCCGGATGAGCGCTGGACGCGCAAAAGGCGTGTGCAGCAGCAGTCCGCGAACGCGCTCGGGCCAAAGACGCGCCAGCGCGAGCGCGATCGACGATCCCGAGCAGAGTCCGCCGACGAGCGCCGTGTCGATGCCGCGGTCGTCGAGGAGCGCGAGCGCCCAGCGTGCGTACGCGGCGGCGGTGTGTCGCTCCGCCAGCGGCGCCACGCCGGCGCACCCGGGCAGGTCCGGCGCGATGACCTGGAACCGCGGCTCGAGCGCCGGCAGCCACTCGCGGAGGTTGCCGTTCGATCCGCTCCAGCCGTGAAAGAGCAGGAGCGGCGGACGCACGCTCCCGCTCACACGGCTTACTTGAACGTGATCTTGTCGGTCGTGGTCAGCGTCACGTGCTGCTTGTCCAGCGGCTTGTTGTCCGGATTCGCGAAGCCCGGCTGGTTGAGCAGCTGCCACATCGTCATCTGCGTCGGCCAGTCGACGTTCGCGGAGATACCGTCGACGGCGACGATGGCCGTGTAGCCGCGCATGTTCAGGCCGAACGTCGTGTAGAGCACCGCCCCATTGGAGGCGGACCCGACGACGATGGCGTTCTCGACGCCGCGGTCCCTCAGCAGCTGATCGAGATTCGTGTTGAAGAACTTGTCCGCGCTCGACTTCACCGACGGCTCACCCGGCTGCGGCGCGACCTCGGGCTGGATCTGCGAGCCGGCGGTAGTGGTCTCGCTGTAGATGACCGGGACCTTTGCGTCGCGCGCCTTCTTCAGCAGGGCCGCGATCTTCGGCAGCGACGCGATGCAGGGCGGCCGCGGCGGACAGATGACGCTCGTGATGTCGAGGACGAGCAGCGCGGCGCCCTTCACCGGGACCTCGACCGCGACGGTATCCGGGACCTTCGGCACCGTGACGGCCGGGTTCGGCGTGGCCGGCGCCTGCGTCGCGGCGGTCGTCGGCGCGGCTGTGGGTGCCGCCGTCTGCGCCACAGTCGGGCTGGGCGACGGCGCCGCCGCCGGGCCGCATGCGACGAGAAGCGACACGAGGACGAGCGCGCTGACGCGAGTCATAGGACTCCCCTCCTACCCCCTGGTACGGCCGGAACGATACGTCGGGCGGCTTTCCACGTTACCGACAGTGTGGGAAGAAGGGTCCTGGGGCAGGGGCTTGCGGCACTCCTGATCGCAGCCGGGCTGCAGCTCGGCCCCATCACGCCGGCCAAGCAGGCCGCCGCGGCCACCTGCACCGCCAGTACCGGTCCCGGCATCCCGGCACCCGCCAGCCTGCCCGCGGGCGTATCCGGCTTCCACGCGCAGTGGTACGGACAGAGCGGCTATCCGACCCTTTGCCCCGGCGGCCGCTCCACGGCCACGGTCGCGTACTACAACAGCGGCTCGCTCGGTTGGGTCTCGGGCAAGATGGGCGAGGTCGCGTATCTGGGGACGTGGGGACCCGAGCCGGGACAGGATCAGATCTCCCCCCTTGGCGGGAACGGACTCGCCGGTTCGGTGAACACCAGCTGGCCCTCCTACAACCGCATCGCCATCCAGCCCGCCGCATACGTGGGACCCGGTCAGGTCTCGTGGTTCCAGTTCACGATCCAGGCACCCCTGGTGCCCGGCACGTACCGGCTCTACCTGCGACCCCTCATCGAGGGCGCGACGTGGCTCGAGGACTTCGGGGTCTTCTGGCTCGTCACGGTCCTCAATCCCGACGGCACGCCTCCGGCGCCGCCTGCCGCCGGGCTCGGGTACGGACTGCAGTCGGTGAACACGCCGGTCGGTACGTTCAACGCGCACGTCATCAAGGAGCGCCTCACGGACGTCACGGTGCGCACGCTCACCGCGACGACGACCGACTGCCCGAGCGGCTGCGCCGCGAAGCCGCTCGATCAGTACGTCTCCGAGAGCGGCGCTTACGCCGCGATCCACGGCACGTACTTCTGCCCGCCCGACTACGCGCCATGCGCGGGCAAGGTGAACTCGTTCGACTACGCGGTGTGGAACAGCGCGCTCGGGCGCTGGATCAACGGCGGCTCGCTCGTCGGTATGAACTCGCTCCTCGCGTTCTCCGGCAAGACGCCGCGCTTCTACCAACGGATGAATTCGTACGACCGCAGCCCCGTGACCGCGGCCATCTCTAACTATCCGACGCTCGTCTTGAACGGCAACGTCATCGACTCCAGCGCCGAGCAGAGCGCGGGACAGATGCAGCGCGGCACGCGCGGCGCGATCGGCACCGACGGGACGTACATCTATCTCGTCATCGTGACGTCCGCGAGCGTGAACGAGACCGCCTACGTGATGCGTTCCCTCGGCGCGACGAGCGCCCTCAACCTCGACGGCGGCGGCAGCGCCGCGATGTGGATCGGCGGCGGCTACAAGGTGGGCCCCGGCCGGCAGCTCCCGAACGCGGTGGTGCTCACCAAGCCCTAGCTGATCCGACGCCCGCACGATCGCGTATCTACGCCGACACCATTCGGGAGGAACGCTTTCGTGATGGTCCAGCGGATCGTTGCCGTCCTCGTCGGTATCGTCGGGTTCTACCTCGCGGTCTGGCACACCAACCCGCTCCCGTTCAACCATTTCCAGGTCTTCGGCCGCGATTTCGGCAGCCAGCACTCGATCCACTCGATCATCGGCTTGATCCTGCTCGCCGCCGCGCTCTACCTCTGGATGCGGGCCAGCAAGGTACGCGCCCCAGCGGCGTAGCCGGTACGACCATCGTCCGGCTCGTGGCGATCGCGCTCGCCCTGGTGGCGGGCGCGATCCATTTCGCGCTGTTCTTCGCCGACCTCATCCCCGGCGAGACGACCACCGTCCCCGCGTTCGCCGCGATGGGTCTCGGCTTTCTCGGCTGCGCGGCGATCCTCGCCTTCCGCCAGACCGGTCTCTATCTTCTCGTACCGCTCTACTCGGGCGCGCTCGTGCTCGCATACGTCGTGACTCGCGGCGAATACCCGGTGGAGCCGATCGGCATCGCTTCGAAGGTCGCCGAGATCCTCTTAGCGGTCCTCACTCTCGCGCTGATGCGCGGATCGGATTCCGCTGCGGCGTAGCGCCGCGCCTAGTGCCACTTCACGCGACCCTCGCGGTCCGACGGCCACTCCGCGTCGGCGTCGTCCACGAGGATCACGAACTGTCCCGCCCAGTGCGGCGTCGGGTACGCGCCGTCATTGCGCTCGACGTTCAGGAACGAGCCGTCGGGCATGCGGATGCTCGCGGGGTAGTTGAAGCCGAGCCACCACTCGTCGCGATACCACTCGTCGAGGCCGAGCGGCTGGCCGGTCTGAAACCCCGGCGTCCGGTACTTGTCCGGACGATGGTTCGCGGTCTCCGGTCGCATGTCACCGCGCTGGGGATCCTCCACCACGACCTGCGTGATCCGGTTCGCCGGATCGTCGTAGTAGGTGCCGAACGTGCCGACGAATCCGATGAGCACCGGATCGTGCTGCCCCGCGAGCGAGATCACGTGCACCGGCTTGCCGCTGCGCAGCAGCCAGTACACGGCGGACTTCGTCGCGTCCTCGCGGGTCGCGATCCGGTAGTAGTGGTAGTTGTTCTTCGGCTCCAGCTTCTTCTGCACGCTCGCGATCGCCGCGGGATCGAGACCCGGATCGCGGCTGCGGTTGAGCGCCTGACCCGTCTGCAGGATCTGCGTCGCGGTCATCGGATCGGATCCGGCGGTGTAGTTGTGCACGATCCGCACGCTCGCGGCGGCGCACGCGAGCGGGTCGCCGCGGGGATCCTCGAACTCCGTGAACCACTTCACGTCGTTGAGCCGGTCGCCCATGGTCTTGAACTTGTGCTCGACCGGGAACGTGCCACCGCCGGTCGTGACCGACAGCGTCGCGATGTAATCGGTCGCGCCACGCAGCAGGCCCTGACAGCTGATCACGCCCTTCTTGCCCGAGGCATCGATCGACGAATCGCACGGGAATCCCGGGTCGGGCACCACCTGCAACGTCGCGCTGGTGACGGATTCGCTCGATTCCCACGGCACGCGCAGAAAACGCGCGGTCTGCGCGCAGCACGTGGCGTGATCGAACGCGATGTCCGGGCGGCGCGCCGCCGCGGTCGCGCTCGCGCCCGGAGGCGCGCCCGGTCGCTCACCCCCCGAGCCGCCGCGGAAGATGAACGCGCCGACGGCGAGCGCGAAGATCAGCCCGCCGAGCACGACGACCGCCTGTCCCATCCGCTCTTCGCGCGTATACATCTGCTGCGGCCATAATCCTCGCGCATCCCCATGGACGACATCCGCCCGATCGCGCCCGTACGCCGTGCGCTCGTGGACAAGCGCGTGCGCGTGCCCGCGTCGAAGAGCGTCGCGAACCGAGAGCTCGTGCTCTCGGCCCTGGCGACCGGTCGCTCGCGACTCGAGCTCGGGCCGCTCGATCCAGGCGACGACGTGCATGCCATGGCCGACGCGCTGATCGCGCTGGGTCACGACGTGCGCTGGGCCGGCGACACGGTGACGACCAGCGGCGCCGGGGACGCGCTCCCGAGCGGCGGCGCGCAGGTCAACGCGCGCGAAGCCGGCACGGTCGGCCGGTTTGTCACCGCACTGGCCGCGCTGCGAACCGAGCCAGTGCGCATCGACGGCAGCGACCGCCTTCGTGAGCGCCCGATGGGCTCGCTCGTCGCCGCGCTGCGCTCGCTCGGCGCGACCATCGAGGGCGACGCGCTGCCGATCACCGTGCGCGGACCGCTGCACGGGGGCGAGATCGACGTACCGGGCCACGAATCGAGTCAGTTCGCCTCAGCGGTCCTCCTGGTCGCGCCGCGTCTCGAGCCGCAACTTCGCCTCAGGGTCATCGGGGTGCTCGTCTCGGCGCCCTTCCTCGATCTCACCGTGCACGCGCTGGAGGACCGCGGCGTACGGGTCGAGCGGCCCTCTGCACGCGAGTTCGTGGTCCAGCGCCAGCGCATCAAGGCGCGGACGTTCGTGGTCCCGGGTGACGTGACGGCCGCGACCTATCCCGCCGCCGCGGCCGCGATCCTCGGCGGTTCGGTGACCATCCTGAACGCGCGAACTCGCCTCGAGCCAGGCGGTCAGGGCGACGCGCGGTTCTTCGATCTCATCGAGCAGATGGGCTGCGTCGTGTCACGACGCAGCGACACGACGACGGTGCGGCGGAGCGGGACGCTCCTCGGCATCGTCGCGAGTGTCACGGACTGCTCCGATGTGTTCCCCACCCTGGCCGCCGTCGCGACCCAGGCCGAGACGCCGACGGAGCTAACGGGTATCGCGCACACGCGCAAGCAGGAGAGCGATCGCGTCGCGGTCGTTGCCGACGCGATCAACTCGCTCGGGGGTCGCGCCACCGCGTACCGCGACGCGATCCGCATCGAGCCGCGGCCGCTCCACGATGGTGTCGTCGATGCCGCGGGCGATCACCGCATCGCGATGGCGTTCTCGGTGCTCGGCCTGCAGGTCCCGGGCGTCGCGGTCAAGGGATGGCGTTCTGTGTCGAAGACGTTCCCGGATTTCTACGAGATGCTCCGGGGCCTGAGCCGCTAGTCGAGCGTCTTTCGCACCAGCGCGGCTCGCTCGAGCAGCTCGCGGAGCGCACCGTGATCACGCTCGGCGACGGCGCGCTCGATCTCGTCAAGCGCCTCGCGTAGACGCGCGAGCGCACCGACGACGTGCGCGCTGTTCGCCGCGAGCAGCGGCTCGCCGAGCTCCGGTGTCGTCAGCGCCAGACGCGTCGCGTCGCGGAACCCGGTGCCGGCAAGACCCTCCAACGGCGCGGCGATCGCCTCGGCCGCGGTCACCGAGAGCGCCGCCGCGAGCGCGAGCGGGAGCGCGGAAAGCACGGCCACGATGCGGTCGTGCTCCGCGGCGGACATCACGGTGACGACCCCTCCCGCGTCGCGCGCGAGCGCGCCGGCGACCGCCATCGCGTCCGCGTCGCTGCGTGCCGTGGGGACGACCAGGAACGGACGCCCGCGTAGGAGATCCGGGTCCGCGGCCGCGAAGCCCTGCGCGCTCCGCCCGGCCATCGGGTGCATGCCGACCAGACGCGCGCCGTTCTGCTGATCGCGCGCGAACGCGTCGACCGGGGCGCGCACCGAGGCGACGTCGAGCAGCACCGCGCGTTCCGCCCGGGGCGCAAGGTGTGCGAGCGTGGGCAGCACCGCGGCGAGCGGCGTCGCGACGATGACGGCGTCCGCCGGCAGTAGGTCGTCCAGGCTCGCGACGACCTGAATACCGGCGCGGCCGGCCGCGTCGCGCGTCCCGGCATCGGTGTCGTACCCGCGCAGCTGGTGCGTGCCGCGAAGAGCGAGCGCGAGCGAGCCACCGATCAGGCCGAGGCCCGCGACGGCGATGTTCATGCGCGCGCCAGCGCGTGCCGGCGGCCGACCGCCGACGCCACTGCACCCACCTGCGCCACGAGCGCCGCGAAGTTGTCGAAGGTGAGCGACTGGAAACCGTCCGAGAGCGCGTGGTCGGGACTGGGGTGGACCTCCACCAGCAGCCCGTCGGCCCCCGCGGCGACCGCGGCGAGCGCGATCGGGGCGACGAGGTACCACTTCCCGGTGCCGTGCGACGGATCGGCGACCACCGGCAGGTGCGTGAGTCGCTTCAACAGCGGGATCGCGTTCACGTCGAAAGTGTTGCGCGTGTACTTCTCGAACGTACGGATGCCGCGCTCGCAGAGGATCACGTTCCGGTTGCCGCGCGCGAGCACGTATTCCGCCGACAGCAGCAGCTCCTCGACCGTCGCGGACATGCCGCGCTTGAGCAGCACCGGCCGCGGCTGCTCGCCCACCGCGTCGAGCAGCGCGTAGTTCTGCATGTTCCGCGCGCCGATCTGGA
>Ga0070698_100010136_pt1 | contig 10067 bp, 9 predicted proteins | sample KBSK1502metaG_FD_65477 | JGI IMG/M metagenome (GOLD analysis project Ga0070698, IMG submission 65477) | Corn, switchgrass and miscanthus rhizosphere microbial communities from Kellogg Biological Station, Michigan, USA - KBS K1-50-2 metaG | ecosystem: Host-associated > Plants > Roots >... | reverse complement strand
AATAGTAGTAATCTGCCATGCGTTTTGCTGCTGCATTGTCGCCAGCAAATGCTTCCCTTTCGGTTTCTCGAAGCTGTGCCTTTGACTTGAAATAGTACGCTGCGTTTGGCGTGACGCCGTACTCAGCGCACGCAACAAAGACCATAGCGAGAGCGACAACTAACAAGAACAAAGGCTTCATGATCTAACGAGAAAGAGATAAGCCGCGGCATGATGTCGTGGCAAACACATTGAAGTTTTCTTGCGATGGGGCCGTTGGCTTCATCGACTGGTTAGACGGGGAGCGCGCCATGAAATCCAAATATCGCGTTAGGTTCCATAAACGTTGAACGGGATAAGTGCACTCAACCAGAACGAAAGAAACGTAAGCGGAAAGGCCAACACGACCGAGCCTGTGCGCGATTTACCTTGCGCACGCAGCAGCCAAGCGAAAGCGACAAAGACTACGATCAGCGGCAAATAAATCAGGAAGAAATCCGAAGAAGCGAACGCGGATTGCGTAAGGGTGCGAGCACGATAGACGAAGAAAAAGTAAAGCGCGTGGCCGGCGACGACAGCAGCCGACAATAGTGCGAATAACGGCCAACGCATACGCGGACTCGGCGGACAGATCGTCTCAATCGACATACCGTCTAACGAGAAAGAGATAAGCCAACGCAGGGCATTGCTGCAAGCATGCTGGCGTTGTGTCGCTGAGGGAACGTTGGCTTCATCGGCTGGTTAGACCTGCTTATCATCCGCCGCCATTGACCGAGAAATTCGTGCAACGGCCGATCGAATTGTCGAACTCGAGTCGCCAGAACCGAAACCCGCCGCCGCTCACTTCGACTTTTCTGTTCCGCCAATAAGGGAACGGATCATCCTTCTGTCCGGGAAGACGTACGGGGAAAAAATTGCAGAGAAGCACCGTGTGCCCGTTACGAAACGTGCCGATGAATTGAACTCGATACTCTCCCGCATGCTGACGAATCAGCGCGATTTGGCTCAAAGCATAGCGATCGGACACGTCGGGATGCTCAATAAACCAGGCGGCGCATCTTAAAGCCACGTCCATGTAACCCCCTGAGGGCCTCCAATGCCCAGGTATGATGACCCGACTATCAGTCGGTATTTGAAGCGTTGCTCCATACGCGGACGACGTGAGTGCAGTCAACATAATGAGAATAATGAAACGCATGGGTCTAACGAGAAAGAGATAAGCCACCCCACCACTTGAAGGAAAAGCTGGTATTTCTCCCGAGGCGCATCGCAAGTGGCGGGGTTGGCTTCATCGGCTGGTTAGATGACTTAATAAAAATGCGGAGTAAGTCCGTTGAGCGGCACGCCGCGCAACGCCAAATATTTCGCCGCATCAGGCCGTAGGCAGTAGCATAACGAAACAGATTTCGTGCTTCAAGATGGCTTGCGCTTCGGCTCATCGCGATACGGTTTGCGCTTCTTGTACTGCTCCTGCTGCTGTTTCATTTCCGACAACTCTGGGTAACGCGACGGGGCTTTTTCAAGAGCTCGCATTTGGCAATTCACCGCCTGATCAAAGTCACCGACCTCCGCATACGCGGCTGCCAGATTGTCTAGACACGCGTAGCCGAAGAAGTTCGTCGAGCCGCAACTGAGCCGCGCGGCCTCGAGTGCTTGTTTTCCGTCGCGAAAATGGGGATCTGGACACGTCGCGCGAAACCAGGCAACCAAAGACAAACCGCTCTTCCGATCGTAGCTTTTCAGGTGCGTCGCCTTTCTAATATCAGCATCGACCTGCGCATATCGGCCCAGCTTCACGTATGCGCGGGCGCGCCTGTCGTATCCCAAAGCCTCGTCTGGCGAGATTGCGATAGCCGCATTTGCCTCCTCCAATGCTTTTTCGGGCTCGTTTCGCAACAAGTAAACTCGTGATCGCCCCGCATGTGCGTATTCAGAACGTGGGTTCAACGACAACGCTCTTGCAAAATCAGCCAGTGCACCAGAGAAGTCGGCTTCGTCGCTTCGTAGGACACCCCGATTGACGTACACATATGAGTTGCGCGGGTTGAGTCGCACCGATTCGCTATAATCCTTCATCGCGTCGTCCAGGTCACCCCGCGCCTCTAACGCAGTCCCCCGGTTGTCATAAGCTGCAGCGTTTTTAGGATCGAGTCGAAGCGCTTGGTCGTAGTCTGCGATGGCTCGCTCAGCGTCATGTTTTGCATAGTAGCAACTCCCTCGCCGCATTATGGCAGCCGAGGCGAGTTGCGGCGTGAGATTGAGAACAATGATGCCATCGCACCCTTTGATCGCGGCGTCGACGTTGCCGGCTCGCAGGTCAGCGTCGATTTTCGCAAATAATTCCGTGAAGGATTGTGCGACGGCCAGAACAAGCTGGGCGCTTAAAAGCGGCATCAGTGTGAGAAAGAGCAATCTGCGAAACATCTAACGAGAAAGAGATAAGCCACGGCACGGTGTCGTAGCAAGCACGCCGACGTTTTCTCGCGAAGGGGCGGTTGGCTTCATCGTTTGGTTAGGCGTCGGGCGTGTCTTAGGGTAACCCGGCCAATGATACTGTTCGATGACTGCGTCAACTAAAATGTTCTTTAACGTCTCTATATCGGTGTTCGCGTTCATCAGGAAGACCGCGCCTTCTCCAGTATCGTACTCGGCGAGCGTCACGGCATTAAAACCGGGATTACTTCCGTTGTGACCAAATCTTGGCGGATCATCTGCACCAAGAAAGAATCCGAGTCCCGAATCCTCTTTTTGCTTCGTTAACATTTCGCGCGTCATCGACTGGGAGATCACAGGATTCGATGTGCCTGCTAGCGAGCGTTGAATGCCTAAAAGGAAACGAGCTAAATCTCCGGCTGTTGTCCACAGTCCGCCGGCTGCTAGTTCTGGTTTTATGTGCCATCGCCCTTCGACCGGACGCCGCGGTGCACCGGTGAAGCCAGTTCCAGCGCGGCTCGCCAATGATTCCGGTAACGGCTGAGCAAACGTACTGGATGACATTCCGAGTGGTCGTAGAACAGCATCTTGCATGTAATCGGCGAAGGATTGTCCCGTCACGTCGATCATCATTTGCTGCATTACTAAATAGCCGCCTCCAGAGTAACGCCACTTGCTGCCTGGAATCTGATCGACGCGCACCGGCGGCGTGTTGGCGGGCGGCCTTCCATCAAGAATTTGTAGCAGCGACGGAATCGGTAAGCCGACGCGATAGCCGGGAAAGCCGTCGACGGTGAGTCCGGCACTGTGGCTGAGAATCAGCCTGAGCGTCACTGGATGATCCTTCGTGAAGTAATTGTCAGGGACGCGCCAAGAGCGGAGTTTCGAGTTGATGGCCTCGTCGAGGGATATTCGACCTTGCTCAACCAGGCGAAGTGCGCCGAGAGCGGCAACTGGTTTGCTGACCGAAGCAGCCTGAAACAAAGTCTCCGGGGTAACAGGCTCGGCGCGCCGTTCGTCGCGAAACCCATAGCCTTGTTCTCGAACAATTTTGCCTCCGTCGATTACGGCCAGAGCAAGTCCTGGAATCTGGCGCTCTTTCATTTGCGCGGTGATCACGTCATCGACGTGGTCAGCGTTGACGATGCTGGCGCTGGCCATGAGCATGGCTGCAACGCGAGAGAGGGTCTTCACGCCTAACGAGAATTAGACTGCAACTTGCAATCTATTTCTTGCTCTATAGAGGGAAGACCCGGCAAAAAGGCTGCAAGATGGCAAGCTCATTTCATCCGATCAACGAGTCCTCATCCGGCATCGTCATTCTTGCCCGCCTGAGCAGTCGTTGCGGTTTTCTTTGTCGCACGAACCGCCTCGGCGGACTCCTTTCCCGTGAATTGTCGAATGAACTCTTCCAGCGGCTTGGACACGGCCGCACTCTCTTGAACATTGATACCGGCTTTCTCGCTCAAAAGAAGGCTCAACAATGTCTCGAGAACGCTTCCGCCAACCTGGCCCTCGCCGCCCTTTCCTCCACCGCCACTGATGAAAAGACGGTTCGGGACAAGCGGTTGTACACTTTTAGAAAACTGCTCAGCAAAAACATTCAGCGCATACAGACGCGGGTCGCGATAGGCGCCGACTTTTTGAAGTGTAACCGCTGCCTCAGCTAATCCAACCTGTGCGATGCGCGAGGACTCACCTTTTCCGATGAGTTCCTTCGACCGGCCCTCGCCTTGTGCCAAAGTCACCTGCTTTTTCGCTAGCTGCTCCGCTTCAGCGAATTCTGCCTGACCCCGATTCGCAGCAATTTCAATTCCGATCGCGCTTTGGGTCAGCTCAGTTTGGCGTTCCGCTTTTGCCTTTGCTTGATTCAGTTTGACTTGCTGTTGGGCGGCTTCCTCCTGTTTTCCAAATGTGACGCGTTGTTCATCTGCCAGTCTTCGTAGTCGAAGCTGGTTGAACAAAACATCAATTGGGTCAGCCTCACCGACGATCGCTTCCGATTCTGGGCGTCCGATCAGCACCGCGACCACATTTATGTCGTAGCCTTTAAATCGTTGCCCCAGTTGCTCAGTGGCCTGCTTTTGAATTTCTTCGCGTTTGGTCAAGAGGTCCAGCATGTGGGAGGTCTGTGCAACATCTCGGAAATACGCGGTCAAAATCGGATCTAATGTCTGGGTGATCAGCCTCTTTACGTCTCCAAAGCGCTGCACGACCGAAGGTGCCTTTTGATAATCGATGTGCAGGACCAGAGACAGCGGCAGGCTTGGCTCGTAACCGTCCGCGGTGATCAAATCGATGCTCGTCAGACTCTCATCGTAGCGATGGGCTTCGGTCTGACCACTTATCCAGCGCAGCACAAAGTTGATTGTCGGAACCAACTCAACTTTAACGGCGTAGGGGTTGAGCGCGTACTTTCCTGGCGCTAAGGCAGAGCGCCAAACGCCACGCTTTCCCGGCTCTACCTGTTCGCCATAGCGAAAAGTGTCCCCGGTCGTATCGCTTCCTGTCCCTCCATAATACGAGACAACGACGCCCACATATCCGATAGGGATGAGCGTTTTAGCTTTGATTTCGACGGTTCCAAACCACCGATTGATGAAGAACGTGCCATCTGTCAGCACTTGCAGTTGTTTGCCGCGTTTCCCGCCAAGCTCCAGAAACGCTTCCGGGTCTTGAAAATAGTTGTGGTCCTTTCCTCCTTCGGCAGGTTTTACCTCCGGAGCGATGATTTCGCCCGACCCAATGGTCGGCCCATCCTGAATGCTGATTACACCGATCGTGTCGATATCGGGGTCAAAATCAAGTGTCGCTACGGCCTGAGGCTGTTTCGAGCCTGCTTCGCTTGCACTGCTGTCGGCGAGATTCGAACGAAGACGCTCCTGACCGCGTCCGGCCGAGCCGATCACGACCGGATCGAACGCTCTGATCGAAGCAAGCTGTGCCTTCCACGGTTCATAACGATCTGCTGCTTCGCGCACCGGGCCAGAGAATACGCGCTCCTCGCTGATGACGACGAACAGCGCTAAGTTAATCGCATAGACGCCTTCTCGGAGAATTCCTCTCTGCCTTCCTCGTTGGCCGCCGGACTCTAAGAATGCGATTGCATCTTGAAAATGATTTGAATCGACGTTCCTGCCCAAGGTTTGGATCGGTTGAAGCGGAACGCCGTCCCGGGCATACACATATGCCATTTTTCCCTCTCCAACCACGACAAGTGGCTCCTTGTGAACTCGATACTGCCACGGGTAAAGGCCGAAGTGAATGCCGCCACGCATGAACCTCGCCTGAAAGCCAGCCTCTCCATTGCGGGCGATGATCTGACCGTCTTTCAGTGACCCTTTTCGACTCCAAATCTTCTCAATAATGCCGACTTGAGTGTGGGGAATGTAAATAATTCCGAGCAAGCGGGGCAGGAACAGAAGAAAGAAAAGGGCAATTATCCCCCCGATCAAAGGAACCCAGGGGGCCGTCGCAACTGCAAGGAGTGGGAGAAGCATAGGTGAAGTTTCCGATTAAACTGCAACTCTTATTCGAAAGTGTACACACGGTCGGTCGCCTCGTAGTGTCCTAATTTGAGGCTGGCTTTGCTTGGGGGATTCCACCTAACGAGAACAAGCTGAGCTGCGGCGACTGGCGCCGAGCGAAAAATGCAATCTGGAGGGTCGAGTCATCAAAGACGAGTTTACATCACGGTCGCCGTTAGCTCCAGCGCTTGGTTAGACCTATCATCGCAACGCAAACGTAATAGGAACTCTGAGAAGCGCGTCTTCCTTCCCGAATGAATCGTGACGCTGAGGCGCGACGAGACCAATCGGCGTCAGCGCGCCAGGCTTGAAGCGCCACTGCAAAAGAGCGCGAATGGCAGCAGAGTCCAGCAGCGAAGAAGCGGTGCTCTGCGCGGCCCAAGCGGACACGACCAGGCCAGTCTTTACGTGAACGCGAATAACGAAAACACCCGAAGCGCTGAGGTGACGCGCTACTGCCTCTGCCGGATACTGCGGTTTTGGAGTGTGGATAGCGAACTTCTGCTGGTCCTTGAACCAAGGAATCAGCGCCCCCTGCGAGAGCGCCTCGCGTGAGATGGCGCACAGCGACTGAGTAAACATGGCGACTGCCGCCAACGATGACAGGACGTAACGGAGCATAGGTCTAACGAGAAAAAGATAAGCGAATCGCTGCAGAGAGCGAGGCTGAACTCGGAAAGAATGTTTTAATCAAGCAAAAGCTCGTTTTCACGCCGGCAGCGATTCGCTTCATCGCTTGGTTAGATGGTTCGTGATGTAAGTGGATCATAGTTTTAGAGCCGCCGTGGGAAACGCAATACGCGGCCGAACGCGACACTTCCGATCAATATGAGTACCCAGGTGACCCAAAAATGAATGTCCGCGTACAGATAAACCGGACGTGACACTTCCGTGAAGTGCCCGTGGTTATTGAGGTAGTAATGGCCGTTTCTGACCTCGCTCGCGACGCCGCCGCCGAGGAAAAACGCAGTGATCGCGAGAAATACGAAAGCGTTGATGAACCCGATCGCGGCGATGCAGAAGTATAGGACGTGCCGCATCATTGGGTGCATTATCTAGCGCTCACCATCTAACGAGAATTAGACGAACGTTCGTAATATAAGACGAACATTTTTTCGTCTAACTGCGATTGGGGGGAAACATCGGGCCAGGAAAATCGGGGATTCCGCTATTACCGGTCTCTTTCGCCGCGGATGAATTGCTCGACGCAGCGGTAGGCTTCGTCGTCGCTCATCTGGACGGGCGGATGCTTGGAGAAATACGCAGACGGAGAATTGAGGACGCCGCCAATCCCGCGATCGAGCGCGAGTTTGCAGCAGCGGATGGCGTCGATGGCGATGCCGGCCGAGTTCGGCGAGTCTTCGACCGAAAGTTTGACGTCAATCTCCATCGGCACGTTGCCGAAGAGGCGGCCTTCGACGCGAATGAATGCGATCTTGTTGTCGAGCTGCCACGGAACATAGTCGCTCGGGCCGATGTGAATGTTTTCGTCGGCCAACCGTTCACTCATGACCGATTGGACCGCTTCGGTCTTGGAAGTTTTCTTCGAGCTTAGCCGGGTCCGGCTGAGCATGTTGAGAAAATCGGTGTTGCCGCCGGTGTTGAGCTGATAGGTGCGCTCCACTTTCACGCCGCGCTTCCGGAAAAGATCGACAATCGTGCGGTGAAGTACAGTCGCGCCCAGTTGCGATTTGATGTCGTCGCCGATGATTGGCAAATTTTTGTCGGCAAAACGTTTCGCCCAAACCGGGTCGCTGGCGATGAAGACGGGAATATTGTTCACGAACGCAACGCCGGCCTCGAGCGCGCAGCTGGCGTAAAACCGCGCCGCCTCATCCGAGCCGACCGGCAGATAATTGACCATGATCTCAGTGGCGGAATCTTTCAGTTCGCCGATGATTTGTTCGCGGGTGGATTCTTTTTCCAAAGGCAGGAATGTGCGGAGCGGGTCGTGGTCGGCCATATGGGGCGCGAAGCTATCGAAGACGCAGCCCATTTTCACGATGGCGCCGGTGAGGCTGACTTTATCGCAAAAGACGTTGGTGCAATTGGGCGGCGCGAAAATGGCTTTGCTGACATCGAGCCCGACTTTACGGCGATCGATGTCAAATGCGGCCACAACCTCGATGTCTCCGGGCCGATACGAGGCGATTTGCTTGTGCATCAGGCCGACGGCGGTGCCATTGACGGAGGAGCTGCGGTAAAAATTGATACCCTGGACGAGCGAACTGGCACAGTTGCCCACTCCGACAATGGCGATACGAATCTTTCTCATGGGAAAAAAGAAATCCTACCCGGAGCAGTGAGCTTGGGGCAAGATACAATCTAGTAGGTTTGAAAGCATCAAGGTTAAGGCGGCAGGTAATTTGTAGGGTCTCGTCCGAGGAGGAAACCCTCGCCTGATTTGAGCGTGGAAACTGCAGTAGTCAGCGTTAGCATGCAAGCAATTTTGAGGATGCTCGTTAGGAAATATCGCCGCGCCGACCAAACGCCGCCGGCTTCTCTGGTGGTCCTGCTCATCATTGGACTCTGCGCCAATGCACAGGGCGAGCTGCCGAGTTACGAGATCGAACAGGGCGTCGCCCTGGCGGATGGCCAAAACCCGGAGATCGTTATCGCCCGGAAAAAGGTAGAAGCGGCGCACGGCGGGTTGATCGAAGCGCGGTCGGGCTATTTGCCGTCGGTGATTTCGTCGGGATTCGCCGACAAGCGAGAAACCCAAACCGATACCCGGCTTCGCCAGGAGGATTACAACGCGTCGGTGCGTGCGCTCGAAAATGTCTACACCGGTGGCGCGGTTTCCAACCAGGTGGGGATCGCCGAGTTGATCGTGGAAAAGCAGCGGTGCGAGCTCGAAGAAGTGCGCAGCAAAGTGGCGATGGATGTGCGGGTTGGGTTTTACGATGTGCTCTTAAACCGAGCCAAAGTGCGTGTCCGGGAAGATTCGGTGCGGGTTCTGGGTGAAGAAGTGAAAACGCAGGAGGAGCGATTGCGCGCCGGAATTGTTGGAACGTTGAACGTCCGCCGCGCCCAGGTGGCGCTGGCCAATGAGCAGCCCGAGCTCGCCAATGCCAAGACCCAGCTCACCAATTCGTATCTTCGGCTGGGCGAACTTTTCGGGATCGATTTTCGTTCAAACCCGGACCAGCCGCGTTTCGAAGTGGCGGGACAATTGCAATACGCGGCGCTCCATCCCGACCTAAACGAATGTCTTGGCCGCGCGGACGTGAACCGCGCCGAAATCAAAGCCCGCCAGATCGACGTCGAAATTGAAGATCGACAATATCTGGTCGACCGAAGCGAGCTTCGCCCGCACGTCCAGGTCTTCTCCGGCTACGAAGTTTACAACGAGCGCGATCCCCTGGTCGGACCTGAATTTAACCACGGTTACATCGTCGGGGTAAATGGGACCTGGCATCTTTTCGACGGTTTCGCGACTAAAGGACGAATGCAGGCCACGCGCGCGCGCCATGAAGCAGCGGTGGCAGCACTCGAAGGCGCGCGACGGGCGGTCGCCTCCGAAGTGCGAAGCGCGTTTCTCGATCTTCAACAAGGCGAAAATGTCCTCGAAACCGAAACGAAAAGCGTGCAGACAGCCGACGAATCTCTCGAGATCGCCAAAACAAATCTCGCCGCCGGTTTGGGAACGCAGCTCGATATTTTGCAGGCCGCGGCCGACGTCACCCGCACACGGACAACGCGGTTGAGCGCGATTTATCTGCACAATGTCGCGCTGGCCCGGCTCGCCCGCGCCTGCGGCAGCACTCCGGAAGCGCTCGACTTCGCTTCCAACCGTTTGAAACCCCGGCACGAAAAACAGGCGCTCGACGTGGCCCATCCGCCGGCAAAACTGAGCCAGCGATGAAAGGACACGGACAGGTGGATCGAGCAGTCCCTAACACAAGTCCGGGTCGGACCTCGATGTTAAAATCAGGCGGCACAGCCGCATTTTTTAGCATCGCCCGCGGAGCGGCCGATCCACCTCGCCCGGCGAAAAACGCACTGAACGCAACCCGATTGGTTCTTGGAATAGCCGTCGCTTGGTTTGCACGCGCAGGCGATGCAGTTACTCTCGACGCAGTTCTGAACACGACGCTGGAAAAAAATCCGGCGATCCAGCAGGCGAAA
>Ga0070698_100010134_pt1 | contig 10067 bp, 5 predicted proteins | sample KBSK1502metaG_FD_65477 | JGI IMG/M metagenome (GOLD analysis project Ga0070698, IMG submission 65477) | Corn, switchgrass and miscanthus rhizosphere microbial communities from Kellogg Biological Station, Michigan, USA - KBS K1-50-2 metaG | ecosystem: Host-associated > Plants > Roots >... | reverse complement strand
GGCGACCTGCGGGACCGCGAGGTCGCCGACCTCTCGCTCCAGGCCGCGCTCGGAGGGCGCCTCGTCCTCTCGCAGGTGCAGGCGCCCGACGCGCTCGCCGCCGTCTACCGGGTCCTCGGCCTCGGCGCGGATCCGAAGCTCGTCGCGACCGGCATCGTCGCCGTCCTCGCGCAGCTCCTCCTGCCGCGCCTCTGCGAGCACTGCCGCCAGCCGGTGCAGCCGCAGATGGTCGAGGCCGCGCTGCTGCGGCAGGCGGGCCTGCCCTACGAGCGCGTCTACGTGGCACGCGGGTGCGCGCGCTGCAACGGCACCGGCCATCGCGGGCGCGCCGCGGCGTTCGAGCTCCTCATGCCCAGCGACGAGCTGCGCGCCGCGATCGAGCATGGCGCGACGATCGAGGAGGCGCGCGCGATCGCGACGCGCGGCGGCCTCGTGCCCCTTCGCGAAGCCGGCCTGCGCCTCGTCGCCGAGGGCCTCGTGTCGATGGCCGACCTCCTCGGGCGGCTGCCCGCGACCGGCGCGTAGGGGACCGCCGTGCTCGAGCTGCTCGAGATCGTCGCCGGCGTCGTCGTCCTCTTCGCCTACCTCGCGGTCGCGGTCGTCCTGCCGAGCGGCGTGATCGTCGGGTTCGTCCTGCTCATCGGGACCCTGCTGCGATCCGTGACGGATCCGATCGTGCGACTCATCCCGGAGGAGGCGCGGCGCAGCCGGCTGCTCCTCCGCGTCTTCGGCGGCCTCCGCACTCTCGTCCTGCGTCTCATCGGGCTGCTCGCGTTCCTCGCGCTCGTGGGCGCGTCGGTCGCGGGACCCGGCCCCGACATGATCCAGGCCGGCTTCGCCCAGACGCTCGTCACGCTCACCGCGATCCAGGACATCGTTTCGACCTGGCTCACCGGCCGCGTCCTCAACGACATGCTCGTCGAGGTCCAGAACGCGCCCGGCGAGAGCCCCCTGGCGAGCTTCAAGCTCCTCGAGAACCTGGTCGTCAACCGCGCGTACACGTCGCTCAAGCCCGGGGTCACCCTCCTCGCGTTCCGCTGGACGTTCGCCGCGTTCGCGACCGGCGTCGTCGCGATCTACCTCGTCTACGAGCCCGCGCGCGCGATCCGGCGCCGCGTCGCGCAGCTCATCTCACCGCGCGAGGTGGCGCTCAGCGAAGAGTCGCTCGAGCGGCAGGCCGAGCTCATCGCGCAGGCGCTCGCGCGCGCGACGCCCACGGCCGCGGCGCCCGCCGCGGTGGCTCCCGTGGCTCCGACGGTCCAGTTCGCGCGACCCGGCACCGTGCGCCTTCCGCTCGAGCCGCTCGCACAGCCCGCGCCCGGCGCGATCTCGTCCACGCAGCGCGTCGCGATCGTCACGTGGGACGCCGAGCTCGCGACCGAGATGGAGCGCCAGCTCGATGCCGCCGGCTTCGCGCCCCTCATCCTGCGCAGCGTCGCCGAGGCCTTCGCGTCGCGCGTGTGGCCGGCGATCGTGTTCCTCGACGCGCGCCACCTGCAGTGGCTCGCGCCGGACCGGCTGCCGCTGCTCGTGCGCGCCCGGCTCGTCGCCGTCACGCGTCACGACACCCGCGTGCCGCGCGGATGGCAGCTCGACACCCACCGTCTCGAGACGGGGACGGAGGCGCTTCTCGACCTCCTGCGCCGACGCGACGCGCGCCGCAAGCGCGTCGACATCGAGGAGAACGCGTAGGACGAGCTAGAGCGCCGGCAGCGCGACCTCGACGCGGAGACCGCCGAGGTCGGAGCGCGATAGCGTCAGCGTCCCGCCGCGCGCGAGCGCGTGCCCTTCGATCGACGCGAGGCCGAGTCCCCCGCGCGTGCGCGCCTTGTCGATGCGGTCCGCGGGGATCCCGAGCCCGTCGTCCTCGACGATGAGCATGAGCACCCCGTCCTCGGTGCGGCCGGCCTGGATGCGCGCGCGCCGCGCGCGGCCGTGGATGGCGGCGTTCGCGAGCGCCTCGCGGATGACCGCGATGAGCGCCGCGCGGTCCGTCGCCGGGAGGGCGTCCTCGCCGGGGAACTCGTCGCTCTCGACGTCGAGCCCGTTCGCTTCCCCGTAGCGAACGGCCGCCTCGGCGAGGCTCGAGACCGGCGTGAGCCCGTGCCGCAGCTGCAGCACCATCCCGCGGAGGTCGGCGAGCGCGGCGGCGAGCGCGCGCGCCGCGCGCTTCCCGCGCACGTCGTCGGCGTCCTGCACGGTGAGGAGTGCGGACCACAGCGAGCCGCCGATGTCGCGCTCGAGGTCGTCGGCGATGCGCCGGGGCGACCCCTCGGTGAACCCGAGGAGCGGCGCGAGGCTCTGCGCGTGCTCGACGAGGTCCTCGGGCAGGTCGGTCTGCTCGGTGCTCGCGACGAGGATCCCGCGCGTCGCGCCGGACGCGTCGGCGATCGGGATCAGGAGATGCGCGCGCTCGGCCTGCTGCCACGCGGGCTGCGCGGTCTCGGCGCGCACGGCCGCGCGTTCGCGGATCGCGCGCGCGAGGTCGTCGCCCCACAGCTCCTCGGGGATGGGCCGCTCGTCCGGCACGCCGAACCCCGCACGGAAGTGGAGCAGCGCGAGGCCGAGCGTCCAGAGGCCCGCGCTCTGGAGGAAGTACGCGTCGGCGAGCAGTGCGAGCGCGTCGTCCGCCGCGTCGGCCCGTCCGGACGACGCGATGGCCGCGAGCTCGGGACCCACCGCGTCGATCTTCATCGCCGCCGCCACAGGAACAGCGTGAGGCCGATGGTCGCGAGCAGCGCGAGGCCCGTCACCCCGCGGGTGGCCGATTCGTAGGGGTGGCGCTCGAACACGAACTCGACGATGCGCGCATTCGGCGGCAGCCGCACGTACATGAAGCCGTGCGTGGTCGGTGTGATCGGCAGCGAGGTCCGCGACTCGAACCCGGACAGCGGCGCGGTATCCAGCTGGAACGCGCGCCACTGCGGGTGGAAGCGCTCCTTGAACAGCACGCCGGTCGAGGCCGCGTGCAGCTCGATGCGCCAGCGCGCCGGGTCGATGAACGTGCTCGTGGCCGTGTCGTTGTCGAGGCGGTCGCCCGTCGGGACCCCGTATTCGGCCGTGGGGCTGACGCGCGCGGCGCCGAGCATCCACGCGAGCGCGCTCTGCAGCTGCGACAGCGCGGCGGCGTCGCCCGCGGCCGCGCGCGCCGGCAGGTCGACGCCGGACCACACGAGATGCGCCGAAAGCGCGGCGTCGCCGGCGACGCGAGACTGGCCGAACTCGATCACGCGGCGCGTGCCGACGGCGAGAGCGGCCTGCTCCCAGGTGACGTCGCCGCGATAGGCGAAGACGTCGATCCCGACGACGCGTCCGTCGAATCCCTCCGCGGTGATGAGCCCGCGCTGGTCGCCGGTGCTCCGCGCGTCGTCGGGACCCGCGCGCACGGTGCGCGCCTCGGGGAGGAGCGGCTGCCGGCCCGCGCGCCCGGCCGCGTCCATGAAGACGAACCCGGAGAGCTGCAGGTAGTCGTCGAGGACGGCCTCCGCGCGCGCGATGTCCTTCCAGGGCTGGCCATACACGGCGATCATCGTGAACTGGCGCAGCGTGTCGCGATCGAGATCGTCCAGCTGCTTCGTCGAGCGCAGTGTGACGACGCGGTCGCTCGTCGAGCCCAGCTGGATGAGCGCGTCGCCGAACACACGCGCGTCGCCCTCGTCGGCGACCACGAGGATCGTGGGCGTGATGCCCGCCGTGAGGACCGCGCGGACGCGGGGCGCGGCGAAGAGCAGCCGTTCGCGGTCCACGACGGACCAGTCGCGCTCGTTGAACACGAGCGCGGCGGACCGGTCGGGCAGCGCGATGCGATCCGCGCCCTCCCACTCGAGGCGCGCGTTCGCGACCGCCTTCGGGACCTCTCCGAGGACGACGCGCGGATCGAGGTCGGCGCCGCTCGTGGGCAGGTCGGGCAGCGCGGCCGCGTACGCCAGCGCCTGGGCCGGGTGGATGGCGAGCCGGCCCAGCGCGCCGGTCGACGGCACATCGCGCACGTCCACGTGTGAGACCGGTGCGGCGACCGCGAGCGCGTTGGCTCCGACGAAGGACACCACGGCGAGTCCGCGGAGCGGCATGCGGATGCGGCCGCGGGCGACGATGAACGCCAGCACGGCGAGCGACGCGACGATCGGCGCGAGGTCGCTGGCCGCGGGGAGGCGCGCGAGCGGCGGGCGCAGGCCCTCGAGGCCGCGCGACAGGATCGGTGGCAGCGCGGCCGCGCTGGAGAGGACGATCCCGAGGAACGCTCCCGCCAGGCTCGCCCGCGCGCGCCGCGCGCGGATACCGGCAACGATCGCGATCACGGCCGAGAGGAGCACCCACGGGTATCCGGCGAACGACGCGAGCGCGACCGAGAACGCGACCGCGCTCGGGCGCAGGCGCGTGACCCGCGTGCCGGCGAGAACGAATGCGACGCTGACCGGGCCGGCGAGTCCGGTCGCGTCGCCGTCGCGTGCCCAGGCCCAGAGTGCCGGCGGCGCGACCACGGCGAGCGCCGCGAGGGGTGCGAGCCGCCGCGCGCCGAAGCGCACCGCGAGCAGCGTGAACGCCGCACCGTAGAGCGCGGCGAGCAGCCCCGCGAGGAGCGCGAAAGAGTCCGCGCCGCCGCTCCCGAGCGAGGCCAGCCTGATCAGCGGCCAGCCCGCGGCCGCGAGGTACGGCGCACCCGCGCCCCACACGTGCCACCACGTGCCGGCGTCGGGCCAGCGTGCGGCGTAGGCCATCGCGGCGGGCTCGAAGGACAGCGACGTCTCGCGCACGTAGAACGTCGCGAGCACGACAGCGACGAGCGCCACGATCACCGCCCCGTTGACCGTCCAGGTGCGCGCGACGCTGCGCTCGGGATGCGGGATCGCCCTCTCGAGCAGCTGCTCGTGCGGTGTCCCGGGCGCGAGCGGCGTCCAGCCCGCGGGGAGCGGCGTCAGGCCCAGCGACAGCGCGACGAGACCCGCGTGACCCGCGTAGCGCTTGGCCAGCGCGCGCAGCTCGCGCGGGCCGTCGAGGCCGCTCGCCACGACGAGGTCGCAGTCGACCGGACGCGGGCCGAGCTCGCTCGCGCTCGCGACCTGGCGGACGACGCGCACGCGCTTGTTGCGCAGGAGCCACGCGACGAGGGACGTACGCAGCGCGGCGCTCGGCGCGGCGACGACCACGTGCACCGGACCGAGTCGCATCACCGAGCGGGCCCACGGCAGGGGGATCGTCACGCCCCTAGGCCCTCATCGGTTCAGCGCTGCGCGGGCTCGACGAGGAGGTAGGCGCCCACGGCCATCAGGATCACCGGGAAGATGAACGGCTGCAGCGCCCCGGGCACGAGATCCACCTTGCCCATCACGCCCGCGACGGCGATGAGCGCCAGCGGGATCATCGGGATGAGCGGCCAGCGCCGCTCGGGCGCGAGCACGGTCACCGCTGCGAACGCCGCGGCGAGCACGCCGAGGAAGATCGGTGCGCTCAGGGGACCGGTCGCGAAGACCGCGGGGATGAGGAGGCCGGCGCCGACGCCGATCAGGATCGCCGCGGGGACGAGGTACACGAACTGGCGGTAGCCGAGCGCGTACGCGGCGGCGAATGCCGCGCCGAGCGCGAGGAAGAGCGCGGGTCCCGCGATCGTGCTCGGGACACCCAGCGCGGGCAGGAAGAATGCGAAGCCGATCGCGAAAACGACAAGGCCGCCGAGCACGCCTCGGCGCCGGGGGGGAGTGCTTCCACTGCGGAAGCCGAGAGCCGGAGCGTCCGCACGCCGTAGGGTCGGGGGCAGCCCCATCAGCGTGCGAACGCTAGCACGGCCGCTCTCGCATCAGCCCTCCCCGCGTCATAGCGAGTAGCTCGCCGCGACGCCCCAGTTGATGTATCCGGAGCATGTCCCTGACTTGATGAATTGGAGCTGCACGGAGTCGCCCGCGGCGACCTGGACCGAGCTGCTCGTGTTCGTGCACGTCGTGCCGCCCGCGCCGATCGTGCAGGACAGCGGGGTCGACTGGTACGCGGCGGTGCCGCCGGCGGAGGTGCGCACCACGAATGAGCACGAGGACCCCGAGGCCGGAGCGTTCGCCTGGAAGGCGACGAGGTTGCTGAGCGTCATGGCGAACGGGATCCGGGTCCCGATGGCGGAGGTGAGAGTGCCGCTGCACACGCCACCGTTCAGCGGGCACACGGCGCTGGCCGTGAGCGACGCCGAGCTCGTTCCGCCGTAGACGACGTTGCCGGTGCCCGAGACGAGCGCGCCCAGCCCGCTCAGCGCTTGCGCGCCTCCGACGAGGAGCGACAGCGTGAGCACCACCCCGCCGGCGACGATGAGCACCGCCCGGAGCGGATGGAGCGCGCCCGTTCTGGATCGCGTGATCTCTTCCATTTCCTTGTGTCTCCTATCTGCCGTGATCGCGTGGGACGCGTTGTGCTTCCTTCTCGTCCTCCCTCTTCGTTGCTACGGCGTGACCGTCAGCACGAACGTCGTGCTCTGCGTCGGAGCGCCCTTGGCGTCGCCGATGATCGTGATGGTGTAGGTGCCCGCCGGGGTCGCCGCCGTAGTCGTGATCGTGAGCGTCGAGGTGCAGGTCGCGGCGCACGACGCCGGCGAGAACACCGCCGTCGACCCGTTCGGCTGGCCGAGCACCTGGAAGTACGCCGGGTTGACGGTCGATCCGGACGAGAGCGTCGCGGTGATCGTCCGCGTCGCCGTGGCGCCCGCGCGCACCGACACGTTCCCGTTGGTCGCCAGCGTGTACGTGAAGAGGAACTGGTTCTTCACGTTCACGGCCTGCTTGTTGTAGAAGAGCGCGCTCTGGATCGTGTCGTTGTAGTTCGCGACGAAGTAGTCGGTGATCTCGACGATCTCGTACTCGCCGTTGTCGTTCACGAAGCACGTGCCGTAGTCGGTCAGGTCGTTGTCCACGAGCAGGTCCTGGCCTGAGATGAACGCGCACGGGTCGCTCTTCGGCCCGTTCGCGTTGATCCAGAAGATCCCGTAGAAGTCGTCGGCGTACGGGTTGAGCAGCCTCACCGACTCACCGATGGCCGGCGACGTGTTCGAGACCCGGATCGGCTGACGCGACGGCTTCGGCGTGGGCGACGGGGTGGCCGTGGGTGTCGGCGTCGGCACAGGCGTCGGCGTCGGCGTGGGCGTGGGCGTGGGCGTCGGGGACGCGGTCGGCGTCGGCGTCGGCGACGACGAGCGCGACGCGGTCGGCGTGGGCGTCGCGGGGATCACGACGACGATGCCGACGGTGTCGCAGGCGTCGCGGCCGCCGGCGTCCGTGACGCAGAGCGTCAGCGACTGCGCTCCGCCCGGGATCGTCTCCGTCATGGCCAGCGTGACGGTGAGCGTGTCGTTGAGGATCTGCGTGCGCACGACCGACAGGTTCACGCCGCCGATGTTCGCGCTGACCGCCGGCAGTACGGAGAAGCCCGCGCCGGACGTGACGCTCGAGACCGTGCTCAGCTGCGTCCCCTGGGTCACCGAGGCGCCGTTGGTCGGGATCTGGATCCGCAGCGACGCCGGCGCGATCGCGCTCGCGACGACGGTCGAGTCGAACTGGAACGTGAAGCTCGTGCTCGAGCCGCTCGCGCTCAGAGTGTCTGCGACGATCTGCGTGGTCGTGAGGGTCGAATTCCCGGTCAGCGTGATCGGCGCGGTGGGCGCGTAGACCGTGCCGGTGAGCACGATGGACGAGCCGCCCCCCATGGAGAGCGCGCCGGTGCAGATCGGGTCCTGGAAGATGACGAGGCCCTTGTAGACCCCGGTCGTCGGTGCCGTGAGCTGGTAGCCGGCGCCACCGGTGAGCGAGAAGGTCCCGCAGGTCCCGCCGACGTTCGGGTAGCTCGACTGCGTGTTGAACAGAAGGACGTTCGAACCGTTCAGCGTCGAGCCCCCGGCCATCGTGATGCCGCCGCCCTTGAGGATGTAGACGCCCGGCTGGAGCGTCACCGTCGTGTTCGCTGGGATCTGGATGCCGCCCGGATAGATGCCCGGCGAGAGGGTGCTGCCGCAGCAGGTCTGCACTGTGAGCGCGGTGGCGTCCGGCTTCGGCTCATCGGCAAGCGGGTCCGGCACCGGCGCCGAGCCCGTGTTGGGAGCGGGCGTGAAGCCGGTACCCGACACGCCGCCGGCGACGCGGATCTTCCCGCCGTTCTGCACGACGACGGTGCCACTACCGGAGGTGGTGGCGGCTACGGTCGCGCTCGAGTCGACGACGATGTCGCCGCTCTGGACGTGGATGGACGCGTTGCCGCTGACGTTCAGGGCGCCGCTCGCGGAGCCGTTGAGCAGGACGATCCCGTTCCCGACGGCCGGGGTCGGGGTCGGCGAGGGCGTCGGGGTCGGCGACGGCGTGACGGTCGGTGTAGGCGTGGGTGACGCGGTCCCCGTCGCCGTCGGTGTCGGCGACGCTGATGCCGTGGCCGTCGGGGTCGGACTCGCCGTCGGCGTCGGCGTTGGCGTCGGCGTCGGGGCGGGCGAGGGCGATGGCGTCGGTGTGGGCGAAGGCGTCGGAGACGGCGTCGGTGTGGGCGACGGCGTCGGACTTGGCGTCGGCGACTCCGTCGGAGTGGGCGAGGGGGTAGGTGAAGGCGAAGGCGTGGGAGAAGGCGTCGGCGAAGGCGTCGGCGAAGGCGTCGGTGTCGGCGACGGCGTGGGCGTCGGGGTCGGTGTCGGGCTGGGGGTGGGCTGCGGCCCGACGGTGACGGTCGTGGTGTCGCACCCCGTGTGGGCGGCGGCGTCGGTGACGCAGACGACGAGCGAGTCGACGCCCTGCGCGATGTCGCTCGGGATCTCGAACTGTCCGCTGATCGTGATCTGTCCACCGGACGCCCCGATCTGCGCGGTGCCGTCCAGCTTCAGTACGACCCCTTCAAGCGCGGCCGTGAAGTTGACAGTGGACGGATCGAATCCGGCCGCGGAGGAGATCGTCGCGCGGATCTGCTGCGTCGTGCCGGCCGCGACCGGCGCGCCGTCGCGCGGCGAGATGATCGTCACGACCGGGGTCGGGACCGGCGTCGGTGTCGGTGTGGGTGTCGGCAGGGGTGTCGGGGTCGGGGACGGCGTCGGCGACGGCGTGGGGGTCGGGGTCGGTGTCGGGGTCGGGGTCGGCGATGGCGTCGGAGTCGGTGTGGGCGGTGGCGTGACGAAGACGCTCTGGGATCCGCACGCGATGTTCCCGCCGTTGTCAGTGGCGCACACCACGAGCGACTGAGTGCCGCTGGCCGTGCTCACGGGCACGTCTGCGGTCAAAGCGAGGATCGCGCCGGGCTGCAGGTACCGCTGACTGCCGGGCTGGATCGTGAGCTGTGTCGTACCGATGGACGCTCCGACGATCACCTGGCTCGCGTCGCTCGGATACCCCGCCGCCGACTGCAGCGAGACCTGGATCTGCAGCGGGCTACCGGCGACCGTGAGATGTCCCGCCTCGGGGACGAGCACGGCAACGACGGGTGCCGGTGTCGGGGTCGGGGTCGGAGTGGGTGACGGAGTCGGTGTCGGAGAAGGCGTGGGCGAGGGAGTGGGTGACGGCGTCGGTGTCGGAGAAGGCGTGGGTGTCGGTGTCGGGGATGGCGTCGGTGTTGGCGAAGGCGTCGGCGAAGGCGTCGGCGAAGGCGTAGGCGAAGGTGTCGGTGACGGCGTCGGCGTCGCCGCGGGCGTCACCACGAGCGTGATGCTGTCGCAGGCGACAGCGAACGCGTTGTCGACCACGCACACGGTCAGCGTTTGAGTGCCCGCGGGGATCGTCGTCGGAATGTCGAGCTGCACGCTGACGACGCTGCCCCCACTCTCATAGGTGCGGGTCTGCTCGACCGGCACGTTGACCTGACCGATCGCCGCGGCGATCGACAGCTGGTTCGGGTCCGCGGGGAAGCCCGCGGAGGAGGAGAGCGAAAGCTTCACGTTCAGAGGGTTGCCCGCCTGCGTCGGATGTCCGCTGCTCGGAACGATGATCGCGACGACCGGTGCGGGCGTGGGGCTCGGCGTTGGTGTCGGGGTCGGGGTCGGCACCGGGGTCGGCGTAGGCGTCGGCACGGGCGTCGGGGTCGGCGTGATCACGGGCGTCGGCGTCGGGGTCGGCGTCGGAGTGGGGGTC
>Ga0070698_100010132_pt1 | contig 10067 bp, 8 predicted proteins | sample KBSK1502metaG_FD_65477 | JGI IMG/M metagenome (GOLD analysis project Ga0070698, IMG submission 65477) | Corn, switchgrass and miscanthus rhizosphere microbial communities from Kellogg Biological Station, Michigan, USA - KBS K1-50-2 metaG | ecosystem: Host-associated > Plants > Roots >... | reverse complement strand
GATCTCTTCTTTTGTATAAGAACATTCATCGCTTGCTGCGCTTCCATCTTCCGCAGTTTGTTTTTTACCAAAATAAATTCCACCGGTCAATTCACGGAAGATGACGAAGTCAACACCTTCTATATTTTTTGGTTTGATAGGGCAGAGGTGTTGTAAAGTTGGGTAAGTAGTAACAGGGCGAATGTTTGCAAAGAGTTGCAACGCTTTTCTTATTCCAAGTATTCCTTGTTCAGGTCTCACTTTTGCATTTGGATCATTATCATATTTTGGATGACCAACAGCACCGAATAAAACTGCATCACTGTCAAGGCAGATATCAATTGTATCAGAAGGTAATGCTGTTCCTGTTTTATCAATTGCATCAGCACCGATCAGTGCTTCATGATATTCAAATGTGTGGCCGAAACGTTCGGCCACTGCATTTAACACACGGATAGACTGTTTGGTCACTTCGGGACCGATACCGTCGCCATTTAATACTGCTATTTTCTTTTTCATCTTCGATCTTAGTTTAATGGTTCTCCGAAGGAGTCCTTCGGGCAAAATTTATTTTCCAGGGGTTTCAAATTCTTCTATTTCTTTTTTAGAACTCAATAAATAATCAATGTCATCATAGCCATTTAATAAACAAGTTTTTTTATAACTGTTGATCTCAAAGTTTTCTGTTTCGCCTGCTGCACTGATAGTTTGTGTTTCAAGATTCACTTCAATTTCGGTTTCGGGATTTTTAGTTACGGCTTCAAATAGTTTTGATAGAAATTTTTCGCTAACTGTAACAGGTAATAAAGAATTATTGAGTGAATTATTTTTAAAAATATCGGCAAAGAAACTGCTTACCACTACATCGAATCCAGCATCTTTAATTGCCCATGCGGCATGTTCTCTCGAGGAGCCGCAACCAAAGTTTTTACCTGCAAGTAAAATTTTACCACTATACGTTTTATCATTTAGAACAAAGTCCTGTTTCGGTTGATTCTCGTCGTCATTTATATATCTCCAGTCGCGGAACAAGTTTTTACCAAATCCTTCTCTGCTTGTTGCTTTTAAAAAACGTGCAGGAATGATCTGGTCAGTGTCCACATTCTCAATGTTGAGAGGAACACAAGTGGAGCGAAAGCCCCCTGTCCCCCTAAAGGGGGAACCTAGGTTTGGACTTTCTTTATTTATCGGTGTCGACATCTTTTCAATTAATTGTGTTGTTCAAGTTCTGTTAGAGTGATCGCTAACTCCCCTTTAGGGGTTGGGGGCAACAATTCTCTTACATCTGTTACCACTCCTGTAATTGCCGCCGCCGCCGCAGTCAATGGACTTGCCAGCATTGTTCTTGCACCCGGCCCTTGTCTTCCTTCAAAGTTTCTATTACTAGTACTAATACAATATTTACCTGCAGGAATTTTATCCTCATTCATCCCCAAGCATGCACTACATCCCGGTTGACGTAGCATAAAACCTGCTGCTTCAAAAACTTTATCGATCCCTTCCTCAATTGCCTGCTTCTCTACTTGCTTGCTTCCGGGCACAACCCATACTTCTACATCATCTGCTTTCTTTTTTCCTTTTACAAATGATGCAACCATTCTGAGATCTTCTATTCTTGAATTAGTACAGCTTCCAATAAATACATAATCCACTTTCTGACCTTTGATCGGTGTTCCTTCTTTCAACCCCATATATGCAAGAGATTTTGATAAACCACTCTTATCTGTTTCATTCACTGTTTCTGTAGTTGGAATCATATCATTAACGCCAATACCCATTCCCGGATTGGTGCCATAAGTTATCATTGGTTGTATATCATCTGCATCAAGAAATATCTCATTATCAAATCTTGCATCACCATCGCTGTATAAAGTTTTCCAGTATACAACTGCTTTATCCCAGTCTTCACCTTGTGGCGCAAACTTTCTTCCTTTGATATAATTGAATGTTGTTGCATCCGGAGCGATGAGACCACATCTTGCACCCATTTCAATACTCATATTACAAATGGTCATTCTTGCTTCCATGGATAAACTACGAATAGCAGAACCCGCAAACTCAACTGCATAACCAGTAGCACCACTTGCAGAAATCTTAGAAAGAATATAAAGTACAATGTCTTTGCTCACTACACCTTTATTTAATTCACCATCGACATTTATCCGCATGAGTTTTGGTTTTGTTTGCAACAAGCACTGTGTTGCTAACACCATTTCTACTTCACTGGTACCAATACCAAAAGCAATTGCACCAAATGCACCATGAGTTGAAGTGTGACTATCTCCGCAAACAATTGTCATTCCTGGCTGAGTGATCCCTAACTCGGGTCCTATAACATGAACAATGCCCTGGAAAGGATGTCCCAGGCCATATAATTCTACACCATGTTCGGAGCAATTTTTTATTAAAGCTTCAACCTGTTTTCGGCTGAGTTCTTCTTTGATTGGCAGATGCTGATTGATCGTAGGTACATTATGATCAGCTGTAGCCACTGTTTGCTGTGGACGAAAAACTTTAATGTCTCTTTTATTCAACCCATTAAACGCCTGGGGGCTCGTTACTTCATGAATAAAATGTTTATCTATATATAAAACTGAAGGACCATCGTCAATTTTCTTGACAATGTGTATTTCCCAGATCTTATCAAATATTGTCCGGCCCCCTCCATCTCCCCCGAAGGGGGAGGGTTTCGAAACCTCACTATGGTTTTTTACATCATTCATTGCGCTTTTTCTTTTATGTAGTCAGTCTATGAACTACCTCTTCAAATAAGCCAGGTTTGTGTGTTAGCTAAGTCTCCCCTTCGGGGAGATTTAGAGGGGCTTTATGCAGTCACTGCTTCCGGCGTATATTGTTTTGCCATTGCAAGCAGATCATTGTCTTCAACTTCTTTTTTCGAATCGGCAATTTTTACAAATTGCTCATACAATTTATCAATATCATTTCTTGTGAACTCATAACCCAATTTTCTAAAGCGATGCGCCAATGCACTTCTTCCGCTTCTTGCGGTTAAAACTATTTTAGAACCTTCAGCACCTACATCTTCCGGTTTTATAATTTCATAGCACAATGCATCTTTCAAAAATCCATCCTGGTGAATTCCTGATGAATGTGAAAATGCATTGCTGCCAACAATTGCTTTATTTGCCTGCACAGGCATGCGCATGGTATCAGATACCAATTGGCTAACCGGGTTCAATAATTCTGTTTTGATCTTTGTATGATAACCGAGTGTATAATGTTGTTTCAGGATCATCACTACTTCCTCGAGTGAAGTATTACCAGCTCTTTCGCCAAGGCCATTTACTGTACATTCAATTTGTCTCGCACCATTTAAAACACCTGAAATAGAATTTGCAGTTGCTAAACCAAGATCATTATGACAATGACAACTGATTATCGCTTTATCAATGTTTGGAACATTATTTCTTAAGTAAGCAATTTTTTCACCATACTGGTGAGGTAAGCAATAACCGGTTGTATCAGGAATGTTTACTGTAGTTGCACCGGCTTTGATGACTGCTTCAATTACCCTGGCCAAATAGTCATTATCGGTGCGGCCCGCATCTTCAGCATAAAATTCAACATTGTCAACAAAATTTCTTGCCCATTTCACACACTGAATAGCTCTTTCAAGAATCTCTTCCCTTGTTGAATTAAATTTTGCTTTGATATGCAGATCTGAAGTACCAATGCCCGTATGAATACGTGGATTTCTTGCAAGCTTCAAAGCTTCCGCAGCTACTTCAATATCTTTTTGCACGGCGCGACTCAATCCGCAAACCTGCGCATCCTTAATAATAGCTGCTATCTGTTTAACACTTTCAAAATCTCCGGGGCTTGAAATAGGAAACCCCGCTTCAATGATGTCGACACCCAACTCTTCCAGTTGAAGTGCCAATTCTATCTTTTCTTTTGTGTTTAGTTTACAGCCAGGAACTTGTTCTCCATCTCTAAGAGTAGTGTCAAAAATGAAAACCCTGTTATTTGGCATACAAACGTTTAATCAGGTGATAAAATAAACAGGCTGCTTATTTTTGTGTTGCTTGCCGGTAACCAATAAACTTACAGCCTGTTTATCCGAAATTATTTCTATTTTATTCCCCGGTAAAGTCAAAATTGGATGTATTTTACGTCGGGCAGGGGCTTAAAAATCTGGTAAAACCCTTGCCAGTGGCGATTATCAGCTAATAAAAACTACAATGCCCAGTCGTTCTGCAGATACACTTTTTCAGCTTATAAAATCGCTGGAGAAAAGCGAAAAGAGGAATTTTAAGCTATTCGTTAAACGGAATAGCTCCGGCGACCTTAAATTCATCCAGCTTTTTGATGCACTTGATGCCATGAAAGAATATGATGAAGCGGCATTACTGAAAAAGAATAAGGCAATTAGAAAGAAGCAGCTTTCCAATATCAAAGCACATTTATACAAACAGGTACTCGCCAGCCTTCGAATTATTCGCGACGAGAACAATATCGATATTCAATTGCACGAGCAGATGGATCATGCAAGAATATTATTTAATAAAGGTCTTTACCTGCAAAGTCTGAAAGTGCTTGATAAAATGAAAGAAACCGCAAGAGCACATCACCAACTTACCTATTTGCAACAGGTTTTATTTTTTGAGAAGAAGATCGAAGCTTTATTTATTACCCGCAGTATGCGGAACCGGGCCGATCAACTGACACAGGAAAGCGAAGAAGTAAATGAAAAGGTGTCAATTGTAAATAAACTTTCTAATCTTTCATTACAATTGTACAGCTGGTATATACAACATGGTCATGCAAGAAATCAAAAAGATTTTGATGAGCTAAAAGAATATCTTGAAAAATATTTACCAAAAGAAATAAAGAAAGATTCTTTTTACGAGAAACTTTATTTGTATCAATGTTACACATGGTATGCTTTTATCCGGCAGGATTTTTTGCAGTACTATCGTTACACACAGAAATGGGTTGATCTCTTTGATGAATATCCAATGATGCTTGCCGCAGAAACTGCTATGTATACAAAGGGGATGCATAACCTGATGGGGGCGCATTTTGATCTGCTGAATCATGAAAAGCTAAAAGAAACCATCAGGAAATTTGAGGAGTTTACAAAACATCCATTGGTTACTGATAACGAGAACAACCGCATACTCACCTATGTTTATTTATATACAGCTAAAATAAATCTTTGCTTTCTGCAGGGAAACTTTACAAAGGGTTTAAAGCTTGTTCCTTTTCTTGAAAAGATGCTGAAAGAGTATGGACCATTCCTTGATAAACATCGGGTACTTGTATTCTATTATAAAATTGCCTGTCTTTATTTTGGCAGTGGGGATAATGAAAAAGCAATTGATTACCTGAATAAGATAATCAATGAAAAAGCAGACCTGCGTACAGACCTGCAATGTTATGCGAGATTGTTACACCTCATTGCTCATTATGAGTTGGGAAATTTTGAGTTGCTTGAATATTTGATCAAATCAGTTTATCGCTACATGGCGAAAATGCAAAACCTTAGTAAGGTGGAAGAAGAAGTGTTTGTCTTCCTCCGCCGTTCATTCCGTGTAGGGGCACATGCTTTGAAACCTGAATTTGAAAAGCTATTAGAGACCTTGAAAAAATATGAACGAAACCCACTTGAGACAAGAGCATTCAGTTACCTGGATATTATTTCCTGGCTGGAAAGCAAGATCAACAATGTAAATGTACAGGATGTCATCAGGGAAAAATATAAAGAAAGCCAGGCTGAAAAGAGTAAGGAAAGGGATGTGTAAAAAAATAATTCAATATTCTTTGAGCTACAGGAGGTTTTTATATCTTTAAAAAACCTAAACTAATTTTATGAGAAGATTCTTACTGCTATGTGCAGCACTCATCACAACAATTACTTTCACCTTTGCAAAAGAACCCGGAGATTCACTTCAGCTGTTAATGGAAAAACAGCTGAAAATAATGGACTCTATTGAAAACACCCTTCACTACAAAACAGGGACAATTTCACTTGGTAATGGGATTGCGACGATCAACGTAAATAATGGATTCAGATTTCTTGAGGCTGATGAAGCAGAATATGTGGTCACAGAACTTTGGGGAAATTTAAAAGGAACAAAACCTCTCGGACTATTATTTCCGCCCAATAGCAGCGCTACTTCATTTGAAGGATATTCGTATCTGATCGATTACGATGCTATCGGTTATGTGAAAGATAAGGATGCAGACAAGATCAATTATGACGATCTTTTAAAAGAAATGAAGGAAGGACAAATAAAATCTAACGAAGAAAGAACAAAACTGGGCCTTGAAACCATGACTATTATCGGATGGGCTGCAAAACCATCTTATGATAAAGAAAGAAAGATCCTTTATTGGGCAAAGGAGTTCAAAGTATCTGGACAGGATGAAAATACTTTGAATTATGATATCAAGCTACTAGGACGAAAGGGTGTATTGACACTTTCTGCGATTGCGAGTGTAAATATGCTGGACACAGTAAATAAAAACGTAGATAATGTTTTGTCTATGGTTGCTTTTAATACCGGCAATAAGTATTCTGATTTTGATTCTAAAACAGATGATATAGCTGCATGGACAATTGGCGGACTCGTAGCTGGTAAGGTGTTGGCAAAAGTGGGTTTCTTTGCACTTATTTTAAAAAATATAAAACTTGTTATTCTTGGAGTTGTTGCAGCTGGTGGTGGTATCTGGAGATTCATCACAGGCAGAAGAAAGAAAGAGGAAGAGTTTGTTTACGAGCCGCAGCCTAATCCAGGTGCAGGCGATACAGATAACCCACAATCCAATCCAAATTCGTGAATAAAATTGTGCCGGCCGCTGACCGGACTTCTTTACTTTTGCATCCCGATAACAATCGGGATTTTTTTTAAACTTTAATTGAACAATGCCAGATAAACAACAACCCGCAATTCTTTTACTTGAAGATGGAACTCTTTGTCATGGTAATGCATTCGGCGCTATTGGAACCGCGACAGGTGAAATTTGTTTTAATACAGGGATGACCGGCTACCAGGAAGTATTTACTGATCCAAGTTATTATGGACAGATATTGATCATGAATTCAGTTCATATAGGTAACTATGGTGTAAAAGATGAAGATGTGGAGTCTGATTCAGTGAAAATTCGTGGATTGATCGGAAGAAATCTTGAAGAATCTTATTCGAGGAAGCAGGCAAAAGGTTCTCTTGATGAATATTTAAAGAAGAATAAAATCGTTTGTATTGAAGGCGTAGATACCCGTGCATTGGTCACACATGTTCGTCAGCAGGGCGCAATGAATTGTATCATTTCATCAGAAATACTTGATGTAGAAGAATTGAAAAAAATGCTGGCAAAAGTTCCTTCAATGAATGGACTTGAATTGGCTTCTCATGTAAGTACTGAAAAGGAATATGAGAGAGGTGATGCTTCTTCACCAATAAGGATTGCGGTGATGGATTATGGATGCAAGCAACATATCCTTGAATGCATGACCGAACGGGGGGCTTATGTAAAAGTTTTCCCGGCAAAAACCCCCGCAGCAAAACTGAAAGAATTTAATCCAAGCGGTTATTTTATTTCTAATGGTCCCGGTGACCCTGCAGCAATGGATTATGCAATTGAAAATGTAAAGGAGATACTGAAAGAAAACAAACCAACCTTCGGAATTTGCCTGGGACACCAATTGCTTGCCCTGGCAAATGGCGTCGATACTTATAAACTTCACCATGGTCATCGCGGATTAAATCATCCTGTAAAAAATTTATTGACCGGTAGATCTGAGATCACCACGCAAAATCATGGATTCGGTGTGGATCCGGAGTCGATAAAGACAGCTGAGCATATCGAAGTGACACATGTTAACCTGAATGATAAATCAATAGAAGGAATTAGAGTAAAAGGTAAACCTGCTTTTTCTGTGCAGTATCATCCTGAAAGCACGCCGGGGCCACATGATAGCCGCTATTTGTTTGATCAGTTTATTGATATGATAAAAAAGAGTTGATCAGAGTTTGGCAAAGGCTAAACCGAACACAATTATACCAAGAATAAAAAAAGGTATCAGCAATTTTGCATTTGCTTTTTTCTTTACCTCGTCCGGGTATTGCATAAATGCATCTACTTTATTTTTGAAACTTGTTTCACTGCCGACTGTTTTTAATATTATAAAATAGATGATGGCAAAAAGCGGGATGGCCAATAATTTTCCAATACTTTTTCCGGAAGAATAACCAAAAACACTTCGAATGCTCCTGGTCATACGATCATTGAATCCGGGAACAAAACTTATACAAACCATAAGCACGGCAAAGATGAATAATATGATCAGAGCAGATAAAAACAGGTTCCCGTTCAATCTGCCTTTGTTTCCGTCTCTGCCTTTCTGATGGATCTCATAATATTGACTTCCGTAAAGTGCTTCGAGAAATGTCATAGTTTTTAATTCAAAATAGATAAAAATTGTTGAGGATGGCAATACTCGGTTGAGAGTATTTTTTAAAATATTCAATACATTCGTTAAATGAAGATAGCAATTATCAATGGGCCTAACCTGAACTTATTGGGCAAGAGGGAAACAGATATCTATGGCAACAAACCATTTGAAGTTTTTCTCAGTGAATTGCAACAAAAATATCCGCATATTCATCTTTATTATTTTCAGAGTAATATTGAAGGTGAACTGATCAATGAATTACAACGTATCGGTTTTGAGTATGATGGTATCATTTTTAATCCCGGCGGATACACCCATACCTCTGTTGCCATTGGTGATGCAATAGCGGCAATTAAAACTCCGGTAATAGAAGTTCATATTTCCAATGTACATGCAAGGGAAGATTTCAGAAAGCTTTCTCATGTTTCAGGAAAATCAACAGGAAGCATTTTTGGATTGGGATTAAAAGGATATGAGTTAGCATTAGAATGGTTCATGGCTAATGCAACAAAATAGCAGCATTATCGTTTCTGAAATTTCGTGGTAAAAAAAATATTGCAGAATAAAAAATGTCCCCAGAATAATCGGGGGACATTTTTAGTATTAGTGTGATGCTTAAAATTAATCTACATCCCAGAATAGTCTTGTGGCAAAAACATCAATAACTCCCTGGGCAGTCACGTTAGCACCATTCGATGCAAGTTCTCCTTGTGGATAAAATAACCTTACAGGACGTGGGGCATTTGCAGCTGTTGCGGCTGAAGCTGGAGTAACAGGAAAGTTATTTTTGCGGTACTCATTCCATGACTCCAAACCACTGTAATTAGTGAGTGCCAACCATTTTTGCATCCAGATCGCTTTTAACTTATCAGGAGAAGCAGTCCAGTCTGCAAGATCAAACCCACTTGTAAGCAACGTTGTTGCGGCAGCAGCTCCATAAGTAGCAGTTGTTCCAGTGAGCCTGAAAGATTCTTTTACACCTTGCTCATAATAGGATTGAGCAGTGCCTGCTAAAGTAACTGCAGCGCCGTAACGTTGTTTTGCTTCTGCCAAATTAAATTGGGATTCTGCATTTGTCATCAGGATCATCGGTCTTGCAAACTCATTTTTTACGATCTGTGAAGGGCCGATATAAGAAGTATTCTGAGACAAATAACCTGAAGCAACTCCAAAAGGTACGCCAACATAATTGGAAATAATTTCAGGATTTACACCCTGGCCACCTTTGGGATAAGCAAGGCGTTTCATTCTGAATGTATCATTGGTTGCAATCAGTGTACTGAATAAATAGGTAGTTGGCCTTGGATAACGGGCCAATGCTTGTGCACCACCTGCCGCATTATATCCCCAATTCTCATAAAAAGGATTAAGTTTTCCAGTACTTGAAACATAACCAGGATTGCTGGTTACATCGAATCCATTTGGTAAGAATCCTTCTGTAGTTGCTGCTGCTTTATTGATTTCTGCAATGATATAGGCATCACGACCTGGCATCCGGCTTTGACGCATTAAAATTCTCAGTTTTAAACTATTTGCAAATTGGATCCATTTGGCCGGAGCAGTCAGTTCGGTTTGTGCCGGTACAGTATTAGGCTGACTCGCAAAAATAAAATCTGAGCCAGCATAAGGCTTAGGTAGCGGATTTGCTTTTATAATAGTAATTGCTGTA
>Ga0070698_100010130_pt1 | contig 10068 bp, 9 predicted proteins | sample KBSK1502metaG_FD_65477 | JGI IMG/M metagenome (GOLD analysis project Ga0070698, IMG submission 65477) | Corn, switchgrass and miscanthus rhizosphere microbial communities from Kellogg Biological Station, Michigan, USA - KBS K1-50-2 metaG | ecosystem: Host-associated > Plants > Roots >... | reverse complement strand
CGGGCGGCTTCACCGCCGCTAAGGCCGAGGTGTAGTCGCCGACTTTGGCTTCGGCGTCGTCGTCGTCGTGGTCGTCGTGCCGGTCGTGGTCGTCGTGGTGGTCGTGGTCGTCGATCCCTGCTTCGGCTTGGTGCCCACCCGCACGACCTTCGGTTCCCCGCGGTACGAGGAGTAGAAGACGGCGTCGGAGAGGAGCTTGCCGCTCGCGCTGAAGACCTTGCGCCGCACGCTCGTCGACCGCGACGGCTCGCCCGTCGCCTCGACGACCTTCTTGCCCTTGAACAGGGTGGGATCGGGAACTTTCTTCGTCGGCGCCGGACCGGTGACGACCAGTGGTCGAGTCTCGGTCACGACCCGCCGATGGAGGGGAGTGCCGTAGAGCGCAACCGTGAGGGAAGAAGATCCGACCCAGGTCCGCAGCAGGAGCCAGTGGCCCGTGTCGTTCACGAACTTGAGATCGACGTCCGGATAATTCACCGTCGCGTCGCGGCCCTGGGGATAGTGGCTGATGTAAAGGGCATGGTTCGTCCTTTGGACAATCGGCAAGCCCGCGTCGTATGCCGCGTTGAAAACCGTGGTCGAGACCTGACAGACACCACCACCGAGGCCGGTCTGGAGCTCGCCGTTGATAATCACCGGCGCCACCCTGAAACCCTTGTCGGCGGTTCGTGCGCCGGTAGCCGCGTTGAAGGAAAACGTCTGCCCGGGAGCGATCACGTGGTCGTCGACAAGATGTGCGACCAGCTGAACGTTGTGGATCCGATTGGGCTCCCCGCCGTACAACGTCTCATAGCTCGCAACGACACCGCTGATCTTCATCGCCTCGGCCTCGGCAGTCGAGCGGTTGGGAGCCGTCTGCTGGACGAGCAGCTTCGCAGTTCGCAATTGCGGCTCGGTTACGAGTGCCGCCTGCAGCAGCGCAGTCGCGCTCCTCGGAACGTCCAGCTGGTGGCCCGGACGATCCGGGATGACGCGAATCCCGCTCGACGTGATCGCCCAGTCGGCATCTTTCGGTGCAGTGTCTACCCGCCGCGAGAGCGCCGTGAACCACCGACTCGCACGTTCGCCGCCAATCCCCAGGTCACTGCGCCCGCCATCCGGCAGCTTTAGCAGCTGGGCTATCCGGCCCCGGCGGAGATTCCAGCGGGTCGATCCGAGCGTCAATTGGAGCGGCGCCGACAAGGCAGTGCGCACCTGCGCCTTGGTGACGATCAGATCATGAGTAGTGACCCTCGGCGTGTCGGGGTGGATCGGCAAGGTGACCGGCTCGCGCTTCAGGCTGGAGAGCGCGCGGACGATGGTCGCGGCGGCCTGGTCGCGGTCGAGCACGTAACCCGTCCGCGCCGGGACGATCTCGGGAGTCAACCCGTGCAGCACGATCGCAGCGTCGCGGTGGGGCGCGTCCACAGCCGAGCCGATCTCCTCGAGCTTGTGACGAAGCGCTGTCGCATAGACCTCCGTTGCCGGTGCGACATCTGCGCCGAAGAAGCGAATGTCGAGGCGGCGAAAGCCCCGCAACGGGCCGAAGCCCTCACCTTTCCGCCGAACAGCGTCGACCGCGGCGGCCCAGTCAACGCGCAGGCCGAGAAGTCTCGGCTCGAGCCGCCAGGTGCGGGAGCCGACCCGAAAGGTCACCGGCACGGAGGCCAGGGCGCTCGCTTTTTGCTCGAGGATCTTCCGCGCCTCCCGCGGCGTGAGTCCGCCGACATCCAGACCGGCCACTTGAACCCCCTCCGCAAGCCGGTTGGACGAGCCTCTGAAGGCGATTCCGAGCACGACCGCCACAAGCGCTGCCAGCGCAGCGACGATCGCTGACCACCGCAACAGCGCGCGTCTCTGCGCACGAGTCTTCGGTCGGCGTGTCGTTCGGACCAGGGACGATCTTCGCCGGGCAGGCAAGGCGAACAAGTCTAGCCTCGAGCCTTGTCGGCCCCATGGGGCCTCAGAAGGTGAACAGCTCGATGCCGCCGCTGACGTTCAGGCCGACGCCGGTGATGTACGAGGCGAGGTCGGAGCAGAGGAAGGCGATCGCATTTGCGATCTCCTGAGGCTCACCCGTCCGTCGCATCGCCGTTCGTCTCACCATTCGCTCGTTTAGCTCCGGGTTGCCGAGGTTGAAGGCCTCCGTGCCGATGATCCCCGGCACGATCGCGTTGCAGGTGATCCCGTGGCGAGCCCCCTCGAGCGCCAGCGTCCGCGTCAAGCCAAGCAGGCCTGCCTTCGTCGTGGAGTAGCTGGCCTGGCCGAAGCCGCCCAGCGTGCCGGCCACAGAGGCCATGTTGACGATCCGTCCCCAACCGCGTTCTTTCATGTGCGGCCAGACGGCCTGGGCGCAATTGAACGCCCCGGTCAGATTCACGCGGAGGTCGCGCTCCCAGAGCTCGAGGCGCTGGTCGGGCAGCTGCCCGATGTGATCGAGCGTGCCGGCGTTGTTGACGAGGATGTCCACCGAGCCGAACTTCTCGACGACCCCCGCCACAGTCTCGTCGACCTGCCCGCGATCTGTGACGTCGCACCGGATCGCAGCGGCGCGGCGCCCCAGGGCTGAGATCTCTTTCGCAGTCGTCTCCGCGTAGACGAGCCCCTGTGCGCGCGCTGCCTTTGCGAGCGGTCCGTAGCGTTCCGCTTCCTCACCGGAGTCGGACTCGACCTGGATGTCGGCGATGACGACATCGGCCCCGGCACGGGCTAGCGTCAACGCGTCGGCGCGTCCAAGGCCGCGCGAGCCTCCGGTGACGAGGGCGACCCGGCCCGAAAGATCGATGGCGAGACTCAAGCGCGGGTCAGCATATGACCGGTCGACCCGCCCGCGGTCGACCCGTTCGCGGTCGACCCGTTCGCGGTCATTCCTTCGGCACCGTCTGAAATGACCGGTCGACCCGCACGAAGTCATTCCTTCGGCATGAGCAATTCGCGGGCGATGACGAGGCGTTGGATCTGAGAGGTGCCTTCGTAGATCTGGTACAGCTTGGCGTCGCGCATCAGCTTCTCGACGGGGTACTCCTTCATGTACCCGTACCCGCCGAGGACCTGCACGGCATCGGTCGTCACCTCCATGCAGGTGTCGGCGGCAAAGCGCTTGGCATACGACGACTGAAGTGTTGCGCGGAGACCCTGGTCGATCATCCACGCTGCCTGCCAGCACAGCAGCCGCGCGGCCTCGATCTTCGTCGCCATGTCGGCGATGAGGAAGTTGATCCCCTGGTTCATCGCGATCGGCGTGCCGAACTGCACGCGCTCCTTCGAGTAGTCCGCTGCGTACTCGAACGCTGCACGCGCAACACCGACCGCACCGATCGCCGTCCCCGGCCGCGTGAAGTCGAGCGTCTTCATCGCGATCTTGAAACCTTCTCCCTCCTCGCCGAGCCTGTTCGCGACCGGCACGCGCACGTCCTGGAACGAGAGCGCCGACGTGTCCGTCGACCGCTGGCCCATCTTGTCGAGGTGTTTGTCGACGACGACGCCGTCGGCATCGGCAGGAACGATGAAAGCGCTCAGGCCTCGGTGACCCTTGGGCTTATCGGTTGAGGCAAAGACGGTGAACCACGCGGCATGGCCCGCGTTCGTGATGAACATCTTCGAACCGTTGAGGACGTAATCGTTCCCAGTCCGGATGGCGGTTGTCTCGATGCCGGAGACATCGGAGCCCGCGTTCGGCTCAGTCAGCGCGAAGGACGTCAGCAGCACGTCGTCGACGAGCGGCGGCAACCACTTGCGCCTCTGCTCGTCGGAGCCGGCGATAATCACCGGGCCGTGTCCGAGCCCGTTGGCGGCGATCGCGGTCCCGATCCCGGAGCAGCCCCAACAAAGCTCCTCGCCGATGAGCATCCCCTCGAAAGCCCCGAGCTCGAGGCCTCCGTAGGCCTCCGGGATGTGCACGTTCATCAACCCGAGCTCGTGAGCCTTCGCGATCACCTCGGCGGGATGCGTCGAGTGCTCGTCGTACTCCCGCTCCTTGGGCCGGATCTCACGCTCCGCAAACTCGTGGGCGACGTCGCGGAGCGCCCTCTGCTCGTCGGTGAGGCCGAAAGAGACTCCGCTTGCCGTGCGCTCCTCGATCATCGCCACGAGGCGTAGCGTAGCTTGATTGACTGGTCAGTCAAATTGCTTCGCGGGCCCTGCTGCGGTTGGATTGGCGGGTGAGCGAGACAGCCGCGCCCGCCGGCCCCTCCCCGCCGCTCATACGCCGCTCGTACCGCTGGGTAGCCCTCCCGCTGCTCGCTTTCGCGCTGTTTTCGCTCACGGCAGGCCTGCTCGCAGCTCATCAGCCGAGATCGAAAGGGTACTTCCGCCTCTTCTTCGAGGATCCGATTCACCTCAAGGCCGGGTTCGCGAGCGCGGTCGCGGTACTCGCCTGCTTTCAGATCTTCTCGGCCTCGTGGATCTACGGAAAGTTGCCCTGGCGGAAGCCTCCGTGGATGAACCGCGCCCATCGCTGGTCGGGAAGACTCGCCTTCGCCTGCACGCTTCCCGTCGCCTATCACTGCATCTTCAAGCTCGGCTTCCGACACTCGAGCACCCGCGTGCTCTTCCATTCGCTGCTCGGCTGCGCGGTGTACGGCGGCTACGCGGCGAAGGTGACGATCGTGCGACTGCGACGGTTTCCGGTGCCAGTGCTGCCGATCGCCGGCGGGACTCTCTTCGCGGTACTGATCGGAGTTTGGTACACGAGCGCGCTCTGGCTGTACACGAAGGAGGCTCCGGCAGCCGGCACACGTTCGGGACCGGTTGTCGTCCCGGCCAACGCTCGTGCCGCAGCCGGCAAGGCCGTCTTCGCCGGTGTCGGCTGCGCCGACTGCCACACGCTTCGGGCCGCGCATTCGAGCGGACAGATCGGCCCCAACCTCGACGACCTGCGTCCTTCCTACGCGCGGGTTAAGGCGAAGGTCACGAACGGCGGCGGAGGCATGCCGTCATTCGCCAAGCGTCTGACCGAGCAGCAGATTCGTGACGTCGCAGCGTTCGTGGCGACGCGAGCGGGCTCACCCTAGCGCTCCGCGGAAGGGAAGACGCGCCGCCGTGGCCAGGGCGGCTACGCCCACGACGACCGTACACTAGCCCGACATGGACTTCGAGCTCACCGACGAGCAGCGGCTCCTCCAGGATACGGTCCATCGGTTCGTCGAGGACCGCATCCTCCCGACCGCGGTCGAAAACGACATCAACCACCACCTCGACCTCGGGGCGATCGAGGGCATGGCGGAGCTCGGCATCCTCGGCGTTGTCATCCCCGAGGAATACGGAGGTGCGGGCCTCGACTTCGTGTCCGAGGCGCTCGCCTGCGAGGAGATAGAGCGCGGCGAAGCTGCGTTCCGCACGCTGATCTCGGTGCACGTCGGCCTCAATTCGCTCTCGCTCCTCAAGTATGGCTCCGAGGAGCAAAAGCGGCGCTGGCTCGTGCCGCAGGCGCGCGGCGAGAAGATCGCATGCTTCGGACTGACCGAGCCCGCCGCCGGCTCCGACGTGGCGGCGATGAAGACGACTGCGAGACGCGAAGGAGACGTCTACGTCCTCAACGGGTCGAAGAACTGGATCTCGTACGCAAACGTCGCCGATCACGCGCTCGTGTTCGCGAAGACGGACACGGCCGCCAAGCACAAGGGCATCTCCGCGTTCGTGCTCGAGCGGGGCATGCCAGGGTTCACGACTGCGGACACTGAGAACAAGCTCGGGATCTGGGCGGGCTCGACCGGCGAGCTCTTCTTCGAGAACGTCGAGGTGTCGGCCGACAACCTGATCGGGGAAGAGGGCCAGGGCTTCGAGATCGCCATGTACGGCCTCGATCAAGGTCGCTTCACAGTCGCGGCCGGAGCGTGCGGTGTCATCAGAGCCTGCCTGGAAAGGTCGGTCGAGTACGCACGCCAGCGCGAAACGTTCGGTCAGCCAATCGGCAAGTACCAGTTCGTCCAGGACATGATCGCCGAGATGGTGCTCGGCTACGAGACGTCGAAGCTGCTGGTCATGCAGGCCGCTTGGATGAAAGACCAGAGTCTGCGCAACACGCGCGAGACGTCGCTCGCCAAGTGGCACGCGACGGAGTCGGCCTTTCTCGCCGCGCACCTCGCGATTCAGGTGCACGGCGCCTATGGCTACTCCGCGGAGTACGGCATCGAGCGCTACTTCCGCAATGCACGCGCGCCGATCATCTACGAGGGCACGACGCAGATCCACAAGATGATGCAGGCCGAGCACGCGCTTGGTCTGCGTAGCCTCAACGGTCCCGGCGGAGAGGTCTCACCCCTCTGTTCCTGGGCGCCGGCGCTTTCACCCGTCCACGCGGGCACCTAAAGCAGCCATATCCTAGGGACAGTCCCTGGGACTAGTGCGGTTCAGACACGTCAGCCGCCCACGGCCAATCTCCAACGTTGTCACAGAGACCGGCCTCCACCGGATTCGCACGGACGTATGCAAGGGCGCGCTCGAAATGCTCTTCGCTTTCAATCACAAACGAGCTGAAGCGATTCTGGAAAACGTGGCCGTCGCGGTCGTAGCGCTCGTTGAAGCGTTGGGCATAGCGACCGTTGAGGCGTTGCATCCCTTTCGAGAGATCGGCTCGGCTCGCCTCGAGGATGACGTGGTAGTGGTTGGGCAGCAGACAGTAGGTGTAGATCGTCCACCCGAACATGCGGCCGACTCTGAACAGCTGATGCTTGAAGTCGTGGTAGTCGAGCTCGTCGCGAAAGATCGGCGCGCGTGCAACACCCCGTGCGGTAACGTGGAAAAAGCCGTCGGGAAGCAGGTTTCGGGCAACGCGTGGCGTGCTACGAGGCTAGCGCGGTCTCCGTCGATGGCTAGGCGCCCCGGAAGACATGTCTGAGGGACCGTCCCGAGGCATGACGCTAGAAGCCGAAACCCGACGGCGGAGGTAGGGGGCTCTGGGGGAGCCCTCGGCGCGGGCCGCCTGAGTTGTATTCACTCGGAGCGACATCATTGGGCGCGTCGGGGTAGAAGAGCGACGCGAGCGCTTGAATCTGGCGTCGCCCGACGCCGAGCTCGAACTGGCCGCCGCCGTACATTTGGATCCCGGTCGCATCGCAATGCTCGATGCACTCGAACAGCCGGTCGCTCTTCCCGAAGCGTGAGGGCTTGATGTTCAGCCAGCCGGGTGCGACCCGCAGCGCCAGGAGGTCGTCGAGCGAGTGGATCGGAGCGTCGAAGCTCATCCGCGCCTCATGTCCGGCCAGGACGGCGCCACACTCCCCTTCCAGCGAGGCGTCCTCGATAACTGTCTCGGGAAACAGCTCGACGACTGCCCGGTACAACTCGGGGTCTGGAACCAAGTCGACGGCCGTGCCCCGGTAATACGCCTTGAGGTCGAGCACGCGGACCTGACCGGTCGCGGCGAGACGTTCCATGAATGGGCGGTCCCACTCGTTCTCCGGGTCGAGCTTCAGCTCGAGCGCGGGGTTCTGCCTGAGCCATGCAAACGCATCGTCTCGTGTCGACACGACGAAGCGAACCTGCCGGTACTCGCGGCCGCAAGCCTCGCCGAGCGACAGTCCTGCCTGTCGGAGAGCGAGGTCGAGCGCCGCGCTCTCGAAAGCCCAGCGTCGGTACTGGGCCGAGGCGCCCATCGCGGGCTCCCGGTCAAAAAGTCTGAGCCCGTCGAGCTCCTCCGAGAACGCGCCGACGGTCGTCGTTTCGCCGGGGGAGATCTCCGGGAACCAGTCGTGGTCCGAGGCGGTGTAGGTCACGTCTTCTCCGCGGCCCTCCTCCCCTCGCCCACGGAGAATGACCGTCGTCGTGACACGGGTGAACTCGCTCGAGACCTCGATCGCGCGCCGCTCCGTGGCGAAGCGTTCGACGGCGAGGTCGAGGCTCCTCAGTCGCTCCCAGAGAGCCGAGTCAGCCAAGCGTGGGCTCGACCCTTCCTGACGGCTCCGCTTTCATCATCCGATAGACGAGTGGCGTCGCCGCCAGGATCGGGATGCCGCAGACCGGCCAGAGAACCTGATAGCCGTCGGTCGAGCCCAAGTATGGTCGCGCAAGGTCGATTGCGAGGCCCGCGACGGGCGCGCCGAGCAGCAACCCGAGGCCCTTGGTCGTGGTCGCCAGACCGGAGACCGCACCCCGGTGCTCCGGCGGCATCAGCTTGAACAGAAGCCCCCAGGCAAGTGTCATCACCGTTCCGCCCGCAATCGCGACCGGAACGATCATCGCGAAGTACCAGTTGTGCCACGAGGTCGCGCTGCCGGCGAACAGGTAGCCGCCGCCGTAGACGAATGACGCGTAGAAGATCACGCGCGCGATCCCGTAGCGATCGCCCAGCCGTCCGGCGACGAGCGCAGCGATCACGTACCCGGTGGCGACGGCGCCGAGCAGCGCCGACGAGATCGCCTTCGACTGGTGCAGGCCATCGATGACGTAAAGGACGACGAACGTGCGCGCGGCGGCGAAGGTGCCCTCCCACGCAGCGTTGGCAAGCAAAAAGCGGCGTACCTCCCTCTCCTCGCGCAGGATCGTCCAGCTGCGCTTGAAGTAGGCACCGACCCCTTCGAATACCCGTCCATGTCCGCCGTCCTCCTTGACGAACAGAATCGTCGCGCCGCACGCACCCGTCGTTACGAACGCGGCAAGAACGAATGGCGCCGCGTGCCAGGCCTTGAGCAGGAAGCCGCCACCGACGAGCGCCGAGCCGAGCGCAATACCACGAAGCACGTGCTGGATGCCCTGCGCGCGTCCATACGTCGAAGGCGGCAGTAGATCGGGGTAGAGGCCTCGATAAGGCGGCTCGTAGACGTAGTACGCGAAGAAGAACGCGAGCACGATCACGGTCGTCGTCCAGAGGTTCGGCATGAACGCGACCAGGAGGAGGCAGAAACCCATTGGACCGAGCGCGGCGAGCATAAAGGGGCGCCGGCGGCCTAGAGGGGTGTGAAAGCTGTCGCTCCACGGACCGATAACCGGCGAGAGGAGCAGCGCGAACACGCCCTCGGCGCCGAGCACGAGCCCGATCAACGCCCCGGACTCCGTGAACCGGTTCAGGATCGGGGGGAGGTACGCCGCTATGGTCGTGATCGAGAAGGCGAGGCCGAAGGCACCCAGCCCGAGCACCCAGAAGAGGCTGCGGGGCGCGTCGCGCGAGCGCACCGCAGTTGCGGCGGTCAGCTGCTTCACTGCGGACGGTTAGAGGCGGGCTGCCTCGCGGTCGCTGGCGAGGCCGCCACAGACGACCTCGATGACGGTTTCTTCCGCCCGCGCGATCGCCTCGTCGCCCTCCTCGAGCTGACCGAGCACCCAGCCGGTGAGGATTTCCTCGAGGGCGCCGTAGAAGACGTAGCTCACCATGCGGGCGTCGAGGTCGGCACGGAACTCACCTTGCGCCTGTCCCCGCGCAACGATGCGCTCGAGGCCCGCGAAAGCGGCGTCGATCTCGTCGATCCGCTCCTGCAGGTGTGAGCTCCGCGTCACCTCGCGCACGAGCACCCGCACCAGGTCGGGATCGCGGCGCCACGACCGCAGCAGGATCTTCGCTATCCCTGCGAGCTGGGCGCGCGCGCTCTCCTCCGTCACCTCGACTGAGCGCACGGCGTCGAGGACGTCCCGCCACGTGTCGCGGAAGATGGTCTCGAGCAGCGCTTCCTTGGATGGAAAGTAGTGATAGAGCAGGCCGTGCGCGACACCCGCCTCCTCCGCGATGTCACCTACGCGCGCAGCGTGGTACCCCTTGTGCGCGAAGACATGGACGGCGGCTTCCAGGATGAGTCTCCGCTTGTCTTCCTGGTGTGTTGAACGGTCAGTCAACGGGTTGAGTGTAGTGGTAGCGTCGGGCCGTGGTGCTACGCGACCTGCTGGTCGTCGATTTCACGCGCTACTTGCCCGGCCCCTTCGCAAGCCGCGAGCTCCTGCGGCGAGGTGCGCGCGTCGTCCGGGTCGAAGCGCCCGAGGGCGATCCCCTGCGATCGGTCGCCCCCGGCTGGGATGCCGCGCTGAACGCCGGCAAGGAGTCGGTCGTCTGGGATCGCGAGCGCGATCCCGACCTCGGACCGGCCCTGGGCCGGCGCGCCGACGTCGTCCTGGAGGGATTCCGGCCAGGCGTAGCCGAGAGGCTCGGAATCGGCGCACACG
>Ga0070698_100010129_pt1 | contig 10068 bp, 9 predicted proteins | sample KBSK1502metaG_FD_65477 | JGI IMG/M metagenome (GOLD analysis project Ga0070698, IMG submission 65477) | Corn, switchgrass and miscanthus rhizosphere microbial communities from Kellogg Biological Station, Michigan, USA - KBS K1-50-2 metaG | ecosystem: Host-associated > Plants > Roots >... | reverse complement strand
GCTCGTGGGGCGCGAGGAAGTCCTTCACTCCAGCCGCTCCTTCAGGTTGTCGAGCCCGCGGCGGAGTCGGGAGTTGACGGTCCCGCGCGGAAGCTCGAGCAGCTCGGCGATCTCGCCGGGCGTGTAGTCGAGCAGGTACCGGAGCACGATCACGGCGCGGTGCTCCGGCGACAGGCGGTCGAGCTCGCGGAGCAGCTCCTCGTCGTGCTCGGGCCGCTCGGGCGCGGCGGAGTCGACTTCCTGGGCCTCGGGACGCAGCGCGCGGACGCGCGCCCAGTCGATCGCGCGGTTGACGACGATCCGGTGCAGCCACGGCCCGAACGGGCGGCGCCGGTCGAAGCGGTCGAGCGAGCGCACGGCGGCGAGAAACGACTCCTGGGCGATGTCCTCGGCCGCGCCCGCGTCGCGGACGACCAGGTAGGCCGCGCGGTAGGCCGGCCCCCAGTGCGCGCGGAAGAGCGCCTCGAAATCCGAGACAGACCCGGCCTGGGCCCGCCGCACCCAGGCCCGCTCGTCGCGGCCGGAGCCCGCCATGGCGTGCCGACTATACGAGCATGCTTCGCCAAGAGGTCCATCGCCGCTGACATACGGATGGAACCTGCGCGGAGGTCCCGGTGTATGACAGACGACATGAACCGCGCGCTCGTTCTCGCAGTCTTCGTAGCGGCGATCCTGGCCGGCTCGGCCGGCGGAGCGGGGCCTTCGCCCGGAATTGCTCCCGGATCGGCCGGAGTCCTTTCTCACAACGGCAAGGTCCGCTACGTCGCCCTACGCGCCGGTAGAGGAACGCTTGTGGAAGCAATTTCGACCGGGGACGGGATCGTCCGTCACATGCGCTACCTCAAAGGCTTCTACGGGATCCCGATGGTGGCGTACGACGGATCGACCGGCGGCCTCGCCCGGAACGGCAAGCGGCTCGTTGTCTACGCGCCATCTCGCGGTATCGGGCGTGACACGACGCGGTACGTCGTGCTCGATCCACGGTCGCTGAGAGTGCGGTCGCGCATCACGCTCACTGGGAACTTCGGCTTCGATGCCCTCTCGCCGGACGGCTCGCTGATGTACCTGATCCACCTCAAAAGCGCGAACGGCTCCGGGTTCGACTACGAGGTGCGCGCGCTCGACGTGAACACCGGCCGCCTCTTCCCGGACGCGATCGTCGACCGGCGTGAGCCGGACGAGAAGATGACCGGGATCCCGCTGACCCGGGTCGGGAGCGACGACGCCAGCTGGGCGTACACGCTCTACGCCAAGCAGAGCGCCGGCGCGTTCGTGCATGCGCTGCACACGACCGCGCGGGAGGCGTTCTGCGTCGACGTGCCGCTCAACCTCGGCGGCGACGAGCTGGGCCACGTGCGGATGCGCCTGCGCGGCGGCTCGCTGCTCCTGCGTTTCCGCGGCAGGACCGTGGCGACGATCGACACGCGCTCGTTCGAGGTGAAGCGCTAGGGACCTCTCGCGACGCCGGCCGCGTAGTGCCGGTTAGATGAGACGCGCACTGGTGCTGCTGACGATCCTCGGGGCCTGGGCCGCGGTCGCGGCCGCCGACGGAGGTGGCCCCTCGCCCGGGCTCGACTTCGGGAACGGGATCGTCGCCCCCGGCGGGAAGCTCCGCTACTCCGCGCTCTCGGACGGGCGCACGACGGTCCTCGAGTCGGTGGTGATCGGCACCGGCCGGGTGCGCGGCGTCACGTACTTCAAAGGCTCGTGGGGGATACCGCGCGTGACCTTCGGCGGCGACACCGGCGGGCTGTCGCGTGACGGCGGCAACCTCGTCCTGGCCACGTGGCCCGGCTTCCCGAAGACGCGCTTCCTGCTGGTCGACGCGCACACGTTCCAGCTCCGCGGACGCGTGCGCCTGCCCGGGAGCTGGTCGTTCGACGCCATCTCGCCGGACGGGTCGCTGATGTACCTGATCCACTACCTCGGCTCGCCGAGCCAGATCTACCAGCCGTACGACGTGCGGGCCTTCGACTGGAACACGCTGAAGCTCTACCCCGGCGCGATCGTCGACCGGCGCGAGCCGGACGAGAAGATGACCGGGCAGCCACTCGCGCGCACCGGAAGCCCGAGCGGCTGGGCGTACACGCTCTACTCGCGCGTCAAGAAGCCGCCGTTCGTGCACGCACTGGACACGATCCATCGGCGCGCGTTCTGCGTCGACCTGCCGTGGAGCCACTCGGGGAAGTGGATCGCGAGCGTGAGGCTGCGCGTGCGGGGCGGGACGCTCGAGCTGCGCCGCGGCGGCCGGACCGTCGGCCGGATGAACACGAAGACGTTGAAGCTCGGCTAGACCGGGACTTCCGCGGGCTCGGTCGCCTCCGCGATCTCGCGGACGACCTCGACGATGTCCTTGTTCGCGTTCCAGATCCGCCGCTGGCGGTCCGAACCGTTCCCCTTGGCCAGGATCTCCGAGATGCCTTCGAGCTCCGCGTCGCAGCCGAGCTCGCGCGCGTGCGGCTCGAGCTCCCGCAACGTTCGGCGGACGAGCTGTGCGACCGGGACGCGGTTGCGCCGGCCGGTGGCGAGGTCCATCACCGGAGCCTCGAGCCCGTAGCGCGCCGCGAGCCACTTGTTCTCGGTGGTCAGGATCCGGTGGTAGGACGGGATCTCGGCGCCGATCGCATGGCGCTCCGAGTAGAGCTTGACAAGGCTCTGGCAGAAGGCGGCGAGCGCGACCGCGTCCTCGACCCGGGTGACGGCGTCGCACACGCGGATCTCGACGGTGCCGAAGCGTGGATGCAAGCGGATGTCCCACCAGATGTGCGTGTAGTCCGCGATGCAGCCCGTCTTCTCCAGCTGGCCTACGACCTCGGCGTAGTCGGCGTAGTCCTTGAAGCGCGGCGGCGGGCCGGAGCGCGGGAACGCGGCGAAGACCATCTGACGGCTCGAGGCCAACCCGGTCGGCTCCCCGCGCCAGAAGGGCGAGCTTGCGGAGAGCGCGAGGAAGGCGGGGAGGTGGACGAGCAGGCCGTTCACGATCTGGATCGCGCGCTCCGGATCGTCGACGGCGACGTGGATGTGCAGGCCGAAGATCAGCTCGCGTCGCGCCACGTACTGGAGCTGGTCGACGAGATGGCGGTACCGGTCGCGCGCCGTGATCCGCTGGCGCTCGAAGAGGCTGAACGGGTGCGTTCCTGCCGAGCCGACCCGCATTCCTTGTTCACGCGCGATCCCCGTGACGTACGCGCGCAGCTTCCGGAGCTCGTCCTCGACCTCGGCCGCGGTCCGGCAGACCGGCGTCGCGATCTCGAGTACGGACTGCATCAGCTCGGGGTTGACGCGCCGCTCGTACTCGCCCCCGTACGCGGCCTCGAGGACCGCCTCGACGTGCTGGACGAGGTCGAACGTCTCGCCGTCGAGCAGCATGTACTCCTCCTCGACGCCGAGCGTGTACGGGTCGCTCTTGCCGAAGCTGTGGTCGAGCACGCTGCCGCCCGAGGCGAAGCTCTTGCCCGTGATGTCGGCTGGATAGATCTGCTTGCTCATGCCACCAGCGCGTCCGCTTCTAACTCCACGCGCCACCGCGGATCGAGGAGCTCCTTGACCACGACGAAAGCGCTCGCGGGGAGCACCGTGCCGAAGACCTCGCCGTGCGCGCGGCCGACTTCCTTCCAGTCGTCCGCAACGACCAGGTAGGCGCGCGTGCGGACGACGTGCTGGGGCCCGGCGCCGACCTGCTCGAGCGCGGAGGTGATGATCTCCAAGCAGCGTCTCGCCTGGGCGTAGGCGTCTGGTGGCGGGTCGGCCTCGCCGGGCATGATCGGCGCCGTACCGGCGACGTGGACGTGCGCGCCGACCCGGACGGCTCGCGAGTAGCCCACCGTTGCCGCCATAGGTGACTCCGCTGGGACGAGGCGGCGTTCCACGGCTCTAGTATCGCGCGACGTGGAGGTTCTGCGGCAGGTGGAGGACTGGCCGCCGGAGACGGTCGCGGTCGGGGTGCTGCGAAACAGCTCCGTCGTGGGGTCGCGCGGGCCGAGCGACCAGGTCTTCCGCTGGGCGTCGGTGACGAAGCTGGCTACGACGTTTGCCGTGCTAGTGGCCGCGGAGGAGGGCGTCGTCGATCTGGACGAGCCTGCCGGGCCGCCCGGCTCGACGGTGAGGCACCTCCTCGCGCACGCGTCCGGACTCTCGTTCGACCAGGGGCCGCCGATCGCAAAGCCCGGGCAACGCCGGATCTACTCGAACGCCGGCTTCGAAGCGCTCTCGGAACACCTCGAGGGCGCGGCCGAGATGCGCTTCGCGGAGTACCTGCGCGCCGCGGTTCTCGAGCCGCTCGGGCTAAGCGCCGAGCTGCGCGGGTCGCCGGCGCACGGGCTCCACGGCTCGCTGGACGACCTCCTGCGGTTCGGCGCGGAGCTGCAGCGCCCGAGCCTGATCGCTCCGGAGACGCTCGCCGAGGCGACCTCGGTCCAGTTCCCGGGCTTGGTCGGCGTCCTGCCGGACATCGGGCGGATGGATCCGAACGACTGGGGGCTCGGTTTCGAGCTCCGCGACGCGAAGTCGCCGCACTGGACCGGCACGCGGAACTCGCCGCGAACGTTCGGGCACTTCGGCGGCAGCGGCAGCTTCCTCTGGGTCGACCCGGAGGTCGGCCTTGCACTCGCGTCTCTCAGCGACCTCGACTTCGGCCCGTGGGCGCTCGAGGCGTGGCCGCGGTTGTCCGACGATGTGCTGGACGCGGCGTAAAGATCCTGTAAAACGCGGAAAACGCACCGCAAGAGCGTCGACTCGGAACCGTCATCTGGGCAATGGCGGTATTCGAGCACGAGCAACCCCTCCTTGGCGGCCCGACCGCGGCGGACCCCGATCCGCACGTCTTCGAGGCTCCGACGCGCCGGCGAGCCCGCGCGCTCCAACTCGGCGCTCTCTGCGCGGCCGTCCTCTCGCTTGCCTGGATCGCGGCTCTCGCGGTCGCGCTGCTCGGCTACGGTGCCCTCCCGGGGGTCCTCCCCGCGGCGAAGGCACGCCGGGCTCCACTTCCGGCACCCATCGGCGCCCCTGCGGGCGCCGCGGCGCGCAGCGTTTCCCGCGCGGTGCCGCGCAGCAGCAGCGCCCCATCCCGCCGTGAGATCCGGGCGGCCGCGGTCCCTGCCGTGCCTGCGCAAGCCACGGCCCGGGCGTCCGCGACGGTTGCCTCTCCTGCCGCTCCCGTCGCGCCGCCGGCGGGTCCTGCGGCACCGCCCGCCGCGCCGCGGCAAGGCTGGGCCCGGCGAGGATGGCCCGAGCCACCCGGGCACATGAGGCCTGATCGGGCTCCGCGAGGCGGAGACCATGGCGGCAGCAGCGTCGCAGGAAACGTGAGCGGGACGGCCCCGGGTCAGTCCGGCTCGCACGCGCGCAACGGTTGACGCGTGAGAGCCGCGGCGCGCTGGAGCCTGCTCGCCCTCCTCCTTGCTGCGCTTGCCGCCGCGCTCGCCGCCCAGGGCATCTCGACGAGAACGACAGGGCCGAGCCGGACTCCGGTCGTGAAGGACGCGCGAGGCGTGCTCGCGGGCTCCCGCCCGATCTTGCGCTGGAACGGCAGGCGGCTGGTCTCGCGAGAGCAGCCGCCGGGCATGCGCATCGCCCTCACATTCGACGACGGTCCCGACCCGCGTTGGACGCCACGCATCGCGGCCACGCTGCGCCGCCTCCACGTCCGGGCGACGTTCTTCGTGATCGGCAGCAAGGTCGTCCGCCATCCCGATCTCGTCCGTTCGCTCCAGCGCTGGGGTTTCGAGCTCGGGAACCACACCTTCACGCACGTCGATCTCGCCAGCCTGCCCGTCTGGGAGCGGAGACTCCAGATCTCGCTGACAGAGCGCGCCCTGGATGCGGCGGTCGGCGTCGGCAGCCGCCTCATCCGGCCGCCCTACTCCTCCGTGCCTGCCGCCGTCACGCCGACCCAGGAACGCGCCTACGCCGACCTCGCTTCTCGCGGCTACGTGATCGTGCTCTCGGATCTCGACGGCGAGGACTGGCGGCGGCCCGGCGTAAGAGCGATCGTCCGGGCGGCGACCCCCAGGCACCGCCAGGGTGGCATCGTCCTCCTGCACGACGGCGGCGGCGACCGCTCACAGACGCTGGCGGCGATCCAGCGCCTCGTGCCGAGCCTGCGCGCGCGGGGCTTCCGCTTCGTGACCGTCTCTCAGCTTGCGGGCCTGTCTCCGACGCAGGTTGCACTGCCAACTCGCACCTGGGACCGCGCCCGCGGCCATCTGCTGGTGGCGACGCTGGCGGCGGCGCGCTGGACGACGGCGGTGCTCGCCGTTTTGCTCGTGCTCGCCACCGCGCTCTTCGCCTTGCGGATAGTCGTGCTGTTCTTCCTCGCCCGGCGGCACGCCCGGGTCGTGCGCGGGCGTGCCGCCGGCCCCACCTTCCGGCCACCCGTCTCGATCCTCGTGCCTGCATTCAACGAGGCCTCCGGCATCGAGCTCGCGGTGCGTTCCCTCGCCTCGAGCTCCTACCCGGACTTCGAGTTGATCGTGGTCGACGACGGTTCGAACGACGGCACGGGCGAGCTCGTCGAACGCCTCGGGCTTCCCGGCGTCGAGGTCCTGCGTCAGGCGAACGGCGGCAAGCCGACCGCCCTCAACCGAGGCTTGGCGGCGGCTTCCCACGAGATCGTCGTCATGGTCGACGCCGACACGATGTTCGAGCCGGAGACGCTCGGGAAGCTCGTCCAGCCACTCGCCGACCCAAAGGTCGGAGCCGTCTCGGGGAACACGAAGGTCGGCAACCGCCGCAGCCTGCTCGGGACGTGGCAGCACATCGAGTACGTGATGGGCTTCAACCTGGACAGGAGGCTCTACGACGTCCTCGAGTGCATTCCAACCGTTCCCGGTGCGATCGGGGCATTTCGCCGGCGGGCACTTGACGAGATCGGCGGCATCTCAGACGCGACGCTGGCCGAGGACACTGATGTGACCATCGCCCTCGGCCGCGCGGGCTGGCGCGTGGTCTACGCGGAGGACGCGCGCGCCTGGACCGAGGCTCCGGCGTCGCTCGGCGCGCTCTGGCGTCAGCGCTATCGCTGGTGCTACGGGACACTGCAGGCCGTCTGGAAGCACCGCGCGGCAATGTGGCGGCCGGATGAGGGTCGGATCGGGCGCCGCGGCCTTCCGTACCTCTTGCTCTTCCAGATCGCACTGCCCCTCTTGGCCCCGCTCATCGACGTGTTCTCGATCTATGGCCTCCTCTTCCTCGGAATGCTCTGGGTTGGGGCGTGCTGGGTCGTGTTCATCGGCTTGCAGCTCGCGCTCGGCTGGTATGCCTTCCGGCTCGACGGCGAATCGCCGCGCCCGCTCGTGGCGATGCCGCTCCAGCAGCTCGTCTACCGCCAGCTGATGTACCTCGTCGTCGTCGAGTCGGTGCTAACTGCCCTGCGGGGCACGCGCCTACGCTGGCGGCCGAGTCATCGGGCCGGCGGCGTCGAGATCGCACGCTGACGCGACTGGCTCCAGAAACTCTCGGACGACGTGTTACTAGCGGAGAATCCCGGTATGGCCTAGCGAGTAGCGGCCCGGCTGCGGCCACACGCAGAGGCCGTGCGGGCCGGCGCCGACCGGAATCCTCGCCAGGAGCCTGCCGTTGCGCGTGTCGATCGCGTACACGACGTCGTTCCAGCGCCCGGAGAGCCACAGCACGTGTCCGTTGACCGAGACGTTGCCCATATCGGGGCTCCCGCCCCCGGGGATCCACCACTTGTGCACGAGCTTGCCGCTGGCCAGAGCGAGGACGGAGATCGAGCCCTCCGCGCGGTTCGTGATGTAGAGGAAGCGGTCGTTGCGGCTGACGTAGAGACCGTGGGCTCCCCGGCCCGTGCGGATGAAGCCGGCGACGCGGAAAGGCGAGCCTGCCACCTTCCAGATCCCGCCACGCAGGTCGGCGACGTAGTAGGTCCTCGCGTCCGGTGAGAGCTTCACGTCCTGCGGGCTCGAGCCGGCCGGCAGCGAGATCACACCCGCGAGTCGCTCGGTCAGGAGGTTGACCTTGATCAGCTGTCCCGAGAACTCACAGCTGGCGATCAGGTAGCGGCCGTCGGCGGAGAAGTCCATGTGGTCGACACCGCGGCAGGGCACGTTCAGGGAACGGTGGAGGCGGAACGTGTGTGGGAAGCGGAAGTCCAGCCGCCCGAGACGCTCGGCCACGACGATCGCGTAGCGGCCGTTTGGCGTGAAGTACATGTTGTACGGGTCGTCGACCGGGATCGGCCGGCCCGGCAGGCCGTTGCGGGGGTTGATCGGCGTCAGGCTGTTGCCGAGGTCATTGAGGACGTAGAGCGTCTTCAGGTCGTACGACGGCGTCACGTGCTGCGGCAAGGCGCCGACCGCGAAATGGCGCACGACCTTGAAGGTCCGCGGATCGATCTCGTCGACGGAGTCGCTCTGGCTGTTCGGGACGTAGATCAAGGGCCGGGCTCGCCGCGCTGCGGGCATCAGGTCGCCGGGCGCGTCCGCCGCGTAGACGTTTGTCCGGGACAGCGACTTGGGCACGGAGGCGACCGCCTTCGGCTTCGCCGAGGCGCGATTCGATGGGACGAGCTGTCCGAGCGAGGCCGTCGTGCCGCCGGCGCCGCGACCGCCGGCGACGAGGATCGCGTGCCCGACCGTCACGGCCGCGAGATCCGACAGCGGTGCGGCGAGCGCACCGGCGGCGCGCATCGTTCCGGTGAGGAGGTCGACCGCCAGGATCCGCCGGGTCGGCGTTCCCACCGTCGGCCCGCGGCCGCCGATCACGTAGACGGTCGAGCCGAGCGCGGCCGCAGCCGCATGCGTGGTGCGCGCCGGGAGCTGGGCGATTTGCCTGATGCGTCCCATCCGCGGGTCGAACTCGAGCACCGACCTGCTGGCCGTGCCGCTCGGGATCGACCCACCGGCGATCACGAGCTTCCCGTCCGCCGCCGTCACTGCCGCGTAGCGCAGCGCCTGGGGCAGCCGGGCCGCAACGCGGGGCCGTTGTCCCGGCCGCCACGCGAGAATCGTGTTCAGCCAGGTGGCCCCTGTGTAGCCGCCCACGACGTAGGCCGTTCCGCCGATGACAGCGGCGGCGACGTCCGAAGCAGGCTGCGGCAGCCGGCCGACGACGCTCCCGCGGCCGCCGGGCCCGACCCTGACGATCTCGTCGAGCTGGTGCGTCGCGTCGCCACCACCGAAAACGTACGCCGCGCCGCCGAGCTCGACCGCAGCTGCATCGTGACGGACACTTGGAAGCGACCCGCGCAGCGCATCGGCTCTCTGCGAGACGAACCTGACGTCGCCGATCGACGAGTCGGCCCAGTTCAGCCCGCCGAGGAGCAGGGCACCCGAGCCGCTCCGAGCAGCGGCCGCATCCTGCACCGGCTGGGCGAGCGCTCGCAGCCTCCGCTCGACGAGGCGAACAGGTTTGTCCACCACCGCGGCCGCGCGGTGCGTCTTCGGCGTCTTCGGGGTGTCGTGCCTAGCTGTGTGCTTCGAGGACGAAGAGCAGCCGGCCGCGAGCACGATCGCAAAGACGGCGGCGAGGGCGAGCGGGGAGGACCGGGCCCGGGGCACGACGACCTGCAGGATGCCTGAGGGCTCCTGACGACAACCTGATCAACCGCACTACTCGGAGAACAGCGGCCGCAAGAGCTCGTCGAAGGTGGCCTGGTCGCAGCTCGCCACCACCGCGGGCGTCAACGCGCGAACGGAAGCCGTCCGCGGCACGTTCATCGCCAGCGCCACTTCGCCGAAATAGTCGCCCGGCTGGAGGACGCGCCGCGGGCCGAGATCCTCCTGGCTGACCGTGAAGAGCCCCGACAGGACGACGTAGAAGCGCTCGCCCGGATCGCCCTCGCGGACGACCTGCCGCCCCGGCGGAACCTCCTCGCGCTGCAGGCTCCGCGCGATCTCGTTCAGCTTCTCGCCGGGCAGGCCCGAGAACAGCTCCACGCGAGAGAGCTCGGTGATCGTGGCTGGAACGAACCGCGGCATGGGCTCCTATTGTTGCGGCCGTGGGCGAGCTGAGGGGGTGGAACTGGTGCCCGCGCTGCCGCGAGCAGCTGCGCGGGGACGAGTCGCGTGTCGAGTGCCCGGCCTGCGGGTTCGTCTCCTACGCGAGCTC
>Ga0070698_100010128_pt1 | contig 10068 bp, 13 predicted proteins | sample KBSK1502metaG_FD_65477 | JGI IMG/M metagenome (GOLD analysis project Ga0070698, IMG submission 65477) | Corn, switchgrass and miscanthus rhizosphere microbial communities from Kellogg Biological Station, Michigan, USA - KBS K1-50-2 metaG | ecosystem: Host-associated > Plants > Roots >... | reverse complement strand
ACCGTGTGCGTTGACGCAACCGTCCCACCGCAAAGGTGCGTCGCCTGATTGCAGTAGCCGTCCGCCGGAGTGATGGACAATGTGGTAGCACCCGTGATGTCGCCCAGGCTGTTCCCGTACAGGTCTGCGCCCGTCACGCTATATAGCACCGATCCTCCGGCTGGAACCGACGCGGATGAGGCCGTGAGCGTCATGCTCGCGAGCGGTCCAGGGATAACTCCCAGCGATGCCGTCGCTGAATTTCCGTTGTCGGTGGCGGTAACGGTGTAGGTGCCGACGATTGTGGCGGTGCAGCTCGCGCCAGTGCACGCCCCGCTCGGAGCAATCGTGAAGGTGCTGGCTGATGTCGCACTACCGAGGTCATTGCCGAACACGTCGTACCCTTCGGTCGTGTAGCTCTGGCTCGCCCCGGCGTAAATGAAGCTCAGGCCGGCAGGCGCGATAAGGATGCGGCCCAAAGGCAAGGGTGCGACGTTCAATGTCGCGGTCCCGAAGGCGGCACCGCCCGACCAAGCGAACTCAGCGGTAACCGTTTGGCTACCGGCCACGTTGGTGGCACAAACATTGCCAAAGCATGACCCGCCGGGGAGAGTAAAGGTGGCAAAGGGCGTGTAGTTGCCGAGGTCGTTCCCAGCAGCGTCCATGCCTTCCGCCTGAAAGGCCTGGAATCCGCCAGCCACTACTGATGCCGTCGTGGGGCTGAGTACCAGATGGTCAAGCACCCCAGCCGCGCCGACTGGTAGGACAGCGCTGGCCAGAATGGCCATCGCCGCGACGCCGGCGGAAGCTCCTATCGTGACAAGGCCGCTTGCGGCACGGCGTAGCCAGACCATTGCGCCCAGTCAACCAACGAAGTGTTGCGGTGAAGGTAACGTTGGAACGGCAATCGATTCAATCGCATCAGCTTTAGGCGATCACGAAGTAAGCTGTGCCCCCTGCGCAGCGGTCATCGAACGCTACGAGGAACCACCGGTTGTCAAGGACGTTGATGCGCCCACGGCTGACGGCGCACCGTCTTGGAGGTTATCGGGGCACAGCTAAACCCGATGGATATCTCGATCGCGAGTGGCCGGTTCCTTCGTGGCGGCCGATCTCGCTGCGCGAACAGCCGTTCGCTATCCGCGGAGCGGGGCCGAGCGCATCCTAGGATATGTAGGTGTATGTAAGTGCCCAAGGGCGCCCTGTTACCTATGTGCGGCCAGGCGTGCCCATCGCCTGTCCCGGACAGCTGGCTGATCCCCGGACCGCGCGGCGTCGCGCGAGCCAGAACGGGGCATTAAGCACAGTTAGAAAGACGATGGCGAGCAGCAGGCCGCTGGCAATGTACCAGGGCCAGGGCCCCCAGAAGTTGAGGAAGCTCCCGGAACCGGGCTTCTCTCGCAGGAACATGTAGTTCCCGCCGGTCAGGATGTCGGCGAGGCCGGCGATCGTCGTGAATACGACCGTCGCGAGGAAGACGCGAACCGGCGCCCCAGGCCGCGGCCACATCCGGCGGCCCACGACAACAAAGACGGCGGCCACCAGGACGCCGCCGTGACCGACGTAAAACCGGAAGTAGGCGGGATCCGGGAAATGCTGCTGGATGTCTGGCGTCGCAAGCGCCTGGACGATCGCGCCAAGGCCCCAAAGTAGGTGGCGTTTACGGCGCGCTGTTGTGGCGTCGGTTTTGAAGTTCGACGACGTTACGGTTAAGCACGTCCATCTAGGGTTGTGCTTATTCGATGGGCGAGGTCAACATTCTGTCAGAAGCGACAGTGCCGCGGGCGAGACCAAGGCGCCGGCAAAACCCTGGATTACGCGAGCGGCGATCAGCATTCCGCCAGGCTGGCTGAATCCGCCCAGCATCGATGCCCCGATGAAGAGCACCAAACCCGTCAAGAACATGCGTCGCCGGCCAACGACATCAGCCAGCCGACCGCCCAGCATGAGAAACCCGCCAAAGGTGAGCGCATAGCCGCCGACCACCCATTGGATGTTCTCAGCCGACAAACCCAGAGTACGCTGCATCGAGGGCAGGGCCACGTTGACGATCGCGATGTCCAGGAGCAGCATGAACTGCGCCGCGCAAAGCAGCGCGAGTATCAGATTCGAGCGATGACGTGTGACGTCAACAACCAACCTTTCGTTGGCCAGTTTAGATATGAACTTTGTCGGCCTCTCTGGATGTTATTAGAACTCGGCTACTGGAGTAGCCGGAGCCACAACGGATTTCGGGGCAGGCGCGACCGGTCAGCGGCCGGAACTTGTTCTGGAACCGGTAGGAGCCGTCCGGCTGCCTGAAATCGGCGAGGCAGGCGGTGAGCGCGTCGTCGACTAGTGACCGCTATCCGCGGCAAGGGGCAAGGCCGATGGTTATGTGGTACCTGAGGTCAATTACAGACCGTATTGCGGGCGCGCCGCACGAGTGGGGCCGGCGCTTGCCTGGGGCTTCGAGGCGCGCGGGTCAGTCGATTCGCTGGGCCAGGGCGACGATGATTCCCTCCGGCCCGCGCACGTACGCCATGCGCCAGATGTGCTCGTACTGACCGATGCCGCCGACCAGGCCGTAGCCGTCCGCAGCCAGCCGGTCGACAACCGCCTGGAGCTTGTCCACTTCGAAACAAACGTTGCGCAGCCCCAGCTCGTTGGACATGGCGTCGGGCGATCCCGGTTCGTGGTTAGGCCGGATGAAGCTCGACAGCTCCAGCCCGGTTCCTCCGTCGGGCGGCCGCAGCGTGACGATCTCGGAACGGGAGTTCGGTATGCCAATGACGGTGTCGACGAACTCGCCTTCCATGAACATCCTGCCCTCAACCTCGAAACCCAGCCCGACGAAGAACGCCGTCACCGCGTCGAGGTCCCCGACCGTGATGCCGACGTGGTCGAAGCGTCGAATACGTGACACGGGTGCCATTGCTACTCCTTAGGTGCGCATCGGCACGTTCTTGAAGAAGTTCCAGATGTACTCGTTGACGTTCAGTTGCGCGGGCACTCGATCGAGCCAGAAAGTGTGGCTGCCGCCTTTGACGATCGCCAGAACGACGCTGGACCCGTTGCGGCATGCAGTCCACATCGTTGTTTCGGTGATATCGGTCTTGGTGACGGTTGGATCGGCGGTGCATCCGTCGATGCCGACCCAACGTTGCATTGTGGACATTGTGGGCGGGAAGGGTCCAAGACCCTCGAAAGTCCCGCCGCCGATCGGTACTTGGGAATCGTCCGTGCCGTGCATCTCCAGAACAGACACTGTGTGGGGAGGGTTGCATGGGTTAAGCATCAGCGCTCCCGATACCGACGCGATCGCTGCGATACGATCGGAAAGGTCGCACGCGAGGCGGTAGTCCATCATTCCGCCGTTCGATATGCCCGTCGCGAAGACTCGCTTCGGATCGATCCGCCCTCCGCTCACCAGCTGGTCGATGACCTGCTTAATGAAGGCGACGTCGTCGATGTTCCGTCTCTTTGCCTCTGCGCAACAGCTGCCGACGTTCCAGGACCTCCCGATACCCTCCGGGTACGCGAGCACGAATCCACCGATGGCAGCCTCGTCGTTGAGCCCGGTTTGAGATTCAAGTAAGCCCGCGCTCTGCGTGTAGCCATGAAGGGCCAGGACCAGAGGTAGCCGCCCCGTCCGGCTGGCTGGAAACAGCACGTAATACGTGCGCTCGAGACCTCCCACGCACAGCGTGACCGGCTGTGGTTCTCCCGGCGTAGGCGAGGAGGTCACTGTCCGGGTCGAGCTAGGACACGACCCAAAGCCAACCGACGGTGACGCGTTTGACACGGGAGCCGGGCTTGGCGGCCCGCAACCGACGAGGATCGCCACGAGCGCGAGCCACGGCCACAGCCGCTGCATATCCCCCATTCCTCCCACCGAATATACGCTTGCATTCGCCCGGTTTCCGTCAACAATTTGCGCAACGGAAAACCCCGGCATCGACGCGTATGTGAGGTAGCGATGGCCGTGCAACCGGTGACCCTCACGCCCATCTAGGCGGCTAGGCAGGGCGATGAGTTGGCGTTCGAGATCCTGCTTGAGCCACTGCTGGAGCATGTCTCCAGCCTTCATGTAGATCTGATCGAACTCTCGCAGGGGTCGCGGACGGTTCTGAATCACATCGGAAATCGCATTAACCGCTGCCCGAAGACCGATCTCCGTCTCCGCCATCTCGCGCATGATATCGGCCGCTCCCCTCCGCTCCCATCCAGCTGGCCATCTAGATCTAGGTCATCGGGCTGCTATCGTCCGCGGCTGCGCCTAAACACCGTTGCTACACCCGTTGCTACAGAACGCGGCGACCTACGACGGCGAAGCCGTCAGTTATGCCGTCACCCCACAGAGGCTGGGCCAGCGCCCGAGCCTCGGGTCGACAATAGTAAGCAAGCAAGGACCGCAGCAGGGAGGGACTTCGGATGCCAAAGCAGCGTGGAGGAAGCCAGCCGCCGTATCCGTACGAGGAACTGCTAAACCGCTTTCGAAGGCTGGGCACACGTGACCCCGAGAGTTGGGCTAAGTCAGAAACCGACGAAAACATAGCTCAGCTTGCTCGCTTTTGCTTTCTCCGTAGCCTGTGGCGAAATGCAATCGATGGCTGGGCCGCATCGGACGCCTGGATTGATCAGTCAATCGCGATGTCCGAGCAGAAACCTAATATCCCCTTTGGTGATGCAGGTCAGGCTCTAAAACGCCTGCTCGACGCGGGGGCCGGACGAGCCGATCTCAAGCGAGTAGCCCGAATGATTGCCTACAACGCTGTCTTCGAACTGATCAATCGTGTCGACGAGGGTTACGATCCTGAACTGAAGGACGACTATCCAGGCTGGCGCCTCATGGAAACGAGGGATGACGAGCTAACCGGGCGAGATGTTGGCGGGCTGCACGAGTCACTGCTCGAGATGGATCCCTCTGGCCGTGAGGGACGCCCATAAGGGAGTCGATTCGAACATCGCCTAATTAGCGACCAGCAACGTGCTGGGGCAACGCCACCTGTGCCGCCTAGACTGCGGGCATGGGCCACATGTATACGAACATCACTCTGGCAGGCTCCGATCTGTCCGCTGTGGAGGAGCTGCTCCGACGAGCTGATCGGACTGCCTACGTTCTCGTGCGGCCAGGCTTCTGGGTCGTCTACGACAAGGCCTCCGAGCAACAGGACGGAACGGTCGAAGCTCTGGCGCGTCAAATTGCCGCGGGCATCGGGTGGTCTGCCCTAGCCGTGACCAACCACGATGATGACGTGCTCATTTATCGGCTCTTCGTCGGAGCGCGGGAGGCTGATTCCTATAACTCAAGACCAGGGTATTGGGACTGGAATGGCGAAGGCGTAGAACCTGGACCGGCTGGCGGCGATTCAGCGGCTCTCTGCGCCGCGTTCGACCGGGATGGCTCCCAAGGAAGTTTGGACGCAGTCCTAACCGGTGAGTTCGACTTCGAGGTGGAAAGACACGAGGCCTTATGTGGAGTACTGGGGCTTCCCGGGCAAGCCGTGGGCGTGGGGTTCACCGACGTATCGGATGGGCATGTGAGCCTAAACCAGGTCGGTGGGCGGCTCCTCCTAATAGGAGTCGCTCCCGAGCCAGCGTGAGCCTCCGCTAGCGCACTCGTCACCTGACCGTCGTCTCCGTCACCTGAACCGGCACCAAGCGTATTCGCGGGCTCGGCCCGACCCGCCCTCCACCGTCCCCTGACCCGTCTAAGCGTCCTTTTTTCGCGCCGATGTCCGAAAACCGGCTGAGGGCCGGCCTTTTGATGGATGGGAGGCAACACGCGTGGCACGCGACTGTCCAAGAGAGCGCTGGGACAGTCGACTCGGGGAGAGACGAAGCGTTGGGAACGACGAGAAGCAGATTAGGCGCGGTCGAAACTCGTCCGCCGAAGTCGCCGCCAAAAGCGGCCCTTTACAGATGGGAAGGTCATGAGGGAGGCGCGGCAACCCGGCGAGCACATGGAGGGCGTGGACGCGATCACTTGGTCGATCGTCCTGAGAAGCGATCGCTTTACGAAGCGGACGGTGAACGTGAAGTCGTCTCGCAAGTGCTCTCCCCCTAACACGCGTAAACGCAAACACCGATCGACAAGTAATCCGGCACGACTCAAGGAGGAAGACACGCCATGGAACCGTTGCTGCTGAAAGCCGGGGACGTCGCCAAGCTGCTCGGGTTGGGGCGATCCAAGGTGTTTGCGATGCTGGCCGTCGGGGAGCTGCCGGTCATCCGGATTGGACGATCAGTCCGGGTGCCGCGCGCGGCGCTCGAAGACTGGATCGCCGAGCACACGCAACACGCGAGCGGCCGAAGCGGGGATGCCGGTCCTCCCTTCGTGGGTATCGAGGATCGGGATGGCATCCCCGGTGCCGGCCCAGGCCCGCTCACGCGAGGTGTTCCCCCAGAGCCGATGTTGGGCCCGCGACAGGCGTCGCGCCAAGCGTCGTCCGGAGCGTCGTCCTGAGAAGCGACGCCTTTTTTGAACTTGGGTCCAACGTGGCTTTTTATCGCAAGTGCTCATCCATTTTTCTGATCAGCAATCGACCAGCGGGCGTCATCCCTGATCCGGACCATGCCACGCCATCTTCGAGCGGGGCGCTGGCCCGACGGTCCACGTTGCTGTCGGGGACGTGTGGCCACACAAGGGCGGACTCTGAGCCGACGGCGGATGTGGGCTACCGACGCCGGAGTCTCGGCACGTGAGGCCACATGTGGGCACGTTGGCCCGAGAGCCGAGGAGCTTCCCGATCGCCATGGCACGCGGAAGGAGAAGGACTTGCAATTCCAGCCGTGAGAGTTACGATGTCCGACCGCGTCGAGTCGAGGACTTAGTGGTGGCCATGAGGGAGGGAGGAGTGATGGCGAGACGAGGCCGCGGCGAAGGGACCGTCTACCGGCGCGCGGATGGCCGCTGGGAGGCGGCCTTCGGCTTCGGCGGCCGCCGGCAGCGCTATGTCGCACGGTCCCAGCGAGACGTTCGGATCAAGCTCCTGGCGGCGCGCCGGGCGCTCGAGCAAGGAATCGTTCTCTCGGGTTCCAGCCAGCGGGTTGAGGAGTATCTGACCCAGTGGCTAGAGGACAGCGTCCGGCCCAGCGTTCGCTGGACCACTCACCGCGCCTACGCGTTGTGCATGCGTCGCCTGTTCCCGCTGATCGGCCACCTGCGGCTGGCTGCGCTCACGCCCCAAGCGGTTCAGGCCGCCTATGCCGCCTTGCTGACGAAAGGCCTATCGCGCCGCAGCGTGGAACAGACCCATACGGTCCTGCACCGGGCCCTCCGTCAAGCCGTGCTATGGGGCCTGATGCTTCGGAATCCGACCGAAGCGGTCACCGTCCCGCGTCCGAGTCGGCGCGAGATGCAGACGCTTACCGAGGAAGAGGTCGGACGGCTCTTCCAGGCCAGTCGCGGTCATCGATTGCACGCGCTCTGGGTGCTGCTCGCCACGACCGGGCTCCGCCTCGGCGAGGCTTTGGGGCTGCTGTGGAGCGACGTCGACTTCGCCAGCGGTCGACTGGTCGTGAACCGCGCCCTCCAGCGACAGCCCGGCGTCGGTTACGTCTTCGTTGAGCCCAAAACAGCGAGGAGCCGGCGCACAGTTTACCTAGCGCTAGGCACGCTGGCCTCGTTGGCAGAGCACCGTCGGCGTCAGCGCGGGGACCAACTCGCGGCAGGACCGGAGTGGAACAACAGCGGTCTGATTTTCGCAACACCGGTGGGTCGTCCAGTCGATGGCACCTGGGCAATCAAGTGGTTTCACCGCGCGCTCGAAGCGGCAGGCCTCCCGCGCCTCCGGTTGCATGACCTCCGGCACACGGCCGCGACCCATCTGCTGCGACGTGGCGTTCATCCGAAGGTGGTCCAGGAACTCCTAGGCCACAGCACCATCTCGCTGACCCTTGATACTTACAGCCACGTGGCTCCCGCCCTTCACGCGGAAGTGGCTGGTCATATGCAGGCTCTGTTTTGCGAGAGCCGCATCCCCACATGACGCCAAGCGACCGTCGTTTAGCGGCTGGCGAGATGCGAAACGGATAACCGTTTGATGCCGGCGCCGATTTGGGTAAAGTGCGGGCCTAAAGATGAATACTCAGGCGTCGTCCGGCGGTGGTGACGAGCAAGATCAACCACGACCGCTGTTCTCGCTCAGATTCAAGCAAGCAGAGGCGCTGGCTGATGCGACCTCAGTCCTCTTGGACTTCCGACTGGCTGCCACGGCACTGGACCGGCTGATCAAGCTCCTGGCAGAGAAGAGTGATGATGACCTCGTTAAGGGAAGTCTCTGGACGACCGCCGTCGTCAGCTACTCGAGGTGCTTCATCGGCGGTCGCAGCCCACCTCTCGGCGAGTCGGTGTTCGAAGGTTTTCACGAAAGTGCATTGGGGTTCCATCGACACCTCATCACGATGCGTGATAAACACGTGGCCCACTCAGTAAACCCCTTCGAGCAAGTTGCCGTGGGCGCGGTTGTTGGCAACGACGAAGCTGGGATCCATAGAGTCATCGGCACGGGCGTTCTTGCAGTGAAGCACGTGATGTTCGATGATCAAGGAGTAAGCGACTTCCGGCACCTCGTCGGCGGGCTAGAGAGCAAGATCGCCGCAACGTGCAAAGCCTTGGAGGCAGCGGTCTTGGCCGAAGCTCAGACGCGCCCAGTCGAGGAGATCGTCGCAATGCCGCGGCTTGGCATTACCGCGCCAGGCCCGTCCGATGCGACCAGGCGCTGAAGAGAGCAACCGGGAAAGGGGTGTTTCATTGAGTTTTTTCGACCGCACTTTTCGAACCCTCGACGACGGCGAGCACATTGAGGGCACGTGGCGACACGTGTTCATCAACAATGGTGGGAAATATTTCCTAAGCGACCTAAAGGTTTACGCAGACGGTCTCATTGACTGTTGGGGTTTGGTTGACCTAGACGGATTCCGTGAAAAAGTGCGCAAGGGATGGGTCGCTACACGACTACCCGAGAATGGCCAAGCTAGCGCTCATCACCTCGGGAGTTGGCAGTTCAAGAATCCCACCGTTATCGATTCGGAGCAACTGATTAAAGAAGTCGAGGACACAATCGCAGAATTGCAGGGAATCCCAACGAGTTCAGCGCGGTGCTTAGCCGCTCTAGATGCCTATATCGCTAAACCTTCGGAAGAGGGCCGTTTGTCCCTTAGGGAAGCCTACCTCGCGATCCCAGCTCACCTCCGAATGTATGTACTCGGAGACCAAGACATGGCGGATTGGCCAATTCGCGTGCTGGTCGGAGAGATTGGAGAGCCTTTAATGCCGCGAGTTCCGCCATTCAAGGAGCGCCCGATTACGAACGAGGACAGAGAAGGGGTGTTTCGGTACTTGGAAGCCCGGAAGGCACGGGCAGCGCGATATCGCGCCGAGTCCAACGACGGGGATCCTGACGGGCCGCCGGCAGGTACCACTGCTGCATCCATTGGTTATGGCGGGATAAAGATCGCGAAGGGCGGCGGCTGGGTTGACATGGATGGCTACGGCTACCTCTCCAACGATGTTCCAACGCCGGTGACCGTCGAGGGAGTCGAATACCCATCGGTCACGCACGCATACTGGGCTTTGTCGACAGACGACCCGGCAGCGATGGAGAACATCCGGCTCGCACCCAAAGCTACCGACGCCCATGACATTGGACGCGCGGCAAGCCGGCGATCTAATTGGCCACTGATTCGTCTAGCTGTTATGGCAGACCTGATTCGGCTCAAATTCAAGCAACACCCGGAGCTGGCTGCCAAGCTCGTGGCTACCGGTGATGCCAGGATCCGAGGCATAGGGTTCACTGGGCGCTATTGGGACGAAGGCGGTTCCCGTGGGAGGAATTGGCTGGGCCGCATTCTCGAGATGGTTCGGTCCGAATTGATCTTGGGGCAGGACCGCAGGGTTCTCTCTTCTTAGCCATGACCTCTGGTCGTCCCGCCTTATGCCGTCAGTTAAGCCGTCAGGAAGACCGCTGGCCTCGTTTCCTGACTCCGGTCAGTCACCGGAGCTGGGCGCGGCGGTCACTGCCCTAATTCAAAACTGGCGGGGGCGCGACGGGAACGATCCGTCCGGCGACATCGCCAAGGATGCCGCCCAGCGGTTTTGAAGAC
>Ga0070698_100010127_pt1 | contig 10068 bp, 10 predicted proteins | sample KBSK1502metaG_FD_65477 | JGI IMG/M metagenome (GOLD analysis project Ga0070698, IMG submission 65477) | Corn, switchgrass and miscanthus rhizosphere microbial communities from Kellogg Biological Station, Michigan, USA - KBS K1-50-2 metaG | ecosystem: Host-associated > Plants > Roots >... | reverse complement strand
CGATGCCCGCATAGATATAGTGCCATTATGGCAATTAAATGGTTGTCGGCGCCGCAAGCCGGAAGCGCGCTGCACCCGGGTCTTCCGACGAAGGGGCACTCCGGGTGCACCATCCGATTGAATCTGAGCACTAGTGCAGTAGGGAAATAGCTGCAGTTACTGACGCGGGATCACAAGGTTAGCTCGACCGCCGTGCCGGGTGGAGCAGAGACGAGTTCGGGCTGCCGGCTTTACGGCGGAGCTCGCTGCAACATGGTGACCTTTATGATGCGAGCTCGCGCCGCGAGATGCGGAACAAAGGCGCGCGATGTGCGCCGTGGCGTGTGGGCTTGATCAGCTCGATCTCGCCGACTTTTTTGAGGCCGCAGTGCAATAGAACCTTTTGCGAGGCGAGGTTGCCTGGGTCGGTGTAGGCACGGATGGTTGCCATGCCGAGCGTTCGCAGCCCATAATCGATCACCGCGGCAACCGCTTCGCGCGCATATCCCTTGCCCCAATAGGGCTCGCCCAGCCAATAGCCGAGCGCTAGTTCTTCGCTTTCGTCGCCGGTGCTGCCATCCAATCCGACACCGCCGATGAGGCAGTCGGTTTCCTTCAATGCAATAGCGAAACGCCGCGGCTGACCGGTCGCATGCTCTTGCTGCACGCGCGCGATCCACTCCTGCCCATCCGCTTCGGTATAGGGGTGCGGCATCGTGGAAAGCCAGCGTGCGACCTGCCAATTCCCGGCCAACGTGACGAGGTCGGCGAGATCGCCACGACGCAGCGACCGCATTCGCAGCCGACCGGTTTCGATCACGACGACGGCGCCCTGGCCGGACCCAATGTTTGTTCCCTTAAGGATGTCTCCACGCTCAACACCCTCCCGCGGCTCCTCTTCGGTTTAGCCTAGCTTAGCCTTCGCCGGCCCGTTCCGGCACCAGCTTCTCGCGGCAGGCCTTCTCCATTGTCATCGGTCATCCTCTTTCGGGCCAGGTTGCGCCTCGTCCCCGCTTTCCGACAGGTCCGCGGCGGCCGCTTCCGCCGCCTGCGCCAGCGCCAGCCGCGCCAGCTTCGCCCGCAGCCGCTCGTAGGCGTCGGCGTCCGGATCCGCAGAAGCGGTCTCGGGGAGAGCCGCAGCTGGGCCACGTTCGAGCTTGTGCAGCATGTCGAGCAGGAGCTTGGTTGCACGAAGATCGGCGCTCGCGGATCGGTCGACGAGCTGCGCAATAACGACGTCGCGCTTGATCCGCCGCCGTCGTGTTCCGTCCTCGACGATTTCGACCGGTGTGTCGAGTGCCTGGTCCAACAGGGTCGCCAGATTCTTCGATCCGCGCGGACGGCCGCGTGGGTTGGCGTTGTTTCCCTTCTTGAAGCGGGTCTCCTTCGGCGGCTTCTTATACCCGATCTCGTAATCCCGCGTAGGGTCACACGGCATCGCTGGCTCCCGCTCCCAGTGGCGGTTGGGTCGGCATAACAAAGATCGTAATTGGTACCCCCCTTCTCAGGCTGGGTTGCATACTCCGGGTTTACCCGAACTGATATCGTAAATCGCATTTATTGTCAATAACATAATCATATTCGCGGTAACCCGCTGACAAACTTCCCGCTTGGTTTGCCTTACACCTCGGTCTTGGCGCCGGTACGCTCGGTGATCAGCCGGTAGTGCTCGACCCGCCGGTGCTTTTCGAAATTGAAGATCGTGCGCTTGATGTAGTCGCCCAGCTCGAGGTCGAGGATCGCGGTGATGACCTCGTCATCCTCGCCGAGCGCCCGGGCGGCGATCTCGCCGGTCGGCGCGATGATCGCCGAGCCGCCGATCAGGCCGAACCCGTCCTCCTTGCCGGCCTTGGCGGCGGCGAGCACCCAGGTCCCGTTCTGATAGGCGTTGGCCTGCATCGTCACGAGGTGATGGAACATCCGCAGATGCATCGGCTCGGGGTGATGGATGTTCTCGGTCGGGGTGTTGTAGCCGAGTGCGACGATCTCGACACCCTGCAGCCCCATGACGCGGAAGGTCTCTGGCCAGCGCCGGTCGTTGCAGATGCACATGCCGACAACGGCGTCGAAGGCGCGCCAGACTTTGAAGCCCTCGTTGCCGACATCGAAGTAGCGCTTTTCGAGATGCTGGAACGGCGCATCGGGCAGATGCTCGGAGTGTCCCGGCAGGTGGATCTTGCGATAGCGCCCGATGATGCGCCCGTCGGTCTCGACCAGGATCGAGGTGTTGTAATGGCGGAGTTCGCCCTTCTCCTGGGTCAGCTCGGCGTAGCCGAGGTAGAAGCCGACCCGGAGGTCGCGGGCGAGGTCGAACACCGGCTGGGTTTCCGGACCCGGCATCTCGCGTTCGAAAAAGCTATCGATCTCCTTCTGGTCGGTCATCCAATAACGCGGGAAGAAGGTCGTCAGCGCGAGTTCCGGGAACACGATAAAGCGGGCGCCAGCGCCGTGCGCTTCGCGCATCATGGCCATCAGCCGCTTGACGACGGCGCTGCGCGTATCGGCGAGATGAATTGGACCGAGCTGGGCGACGGCCGCCTTCAATTTACGGGACACAGTCGTCCTCCTTTATCGAGTAATCCTTATCCGGCGATTTCGTCACCCCCTGCGAAAGCGGGGGTGGCGAATGGTTGGGCGTCTCACAGCATCACACCAGTGCCGCGCCCGTCTCGGCGACGAAGGCGAGTTCCGGCACTGGGGCGCCCAGCGGCCGTGCCGCGTCGGACAGAGCGCAAGGCAGGAAGGCGCCGCTGCCGCGCGTGGCGATGAGCTTGCCGTCATCGACGACGATGCGTCCGCGGCTGAGGACGGTCACCGGCCAGCCGCGCAGGCGGCGCCGCTCATAGGGGGTGTAGCCGACATTGTCGTGCAATATGCCGGCGGTGACGGTGGTCTCGCGTTCCGGGTCCCAGATCGCAAGATCGGCATCACTGCCGACCGCGATCGTGCCCTTACGCGGGTAGAGCCCGTAGAGCTTTGCGTGATTGGTCGCGGTCAGCGCGACAAAGGCATTGAGATCGAGCCGCCCCTGCCCCACCCCTTCGGAAAATAAGAGGGGCAACCGCAGCTCGATTCCCGGCACGCCGTTGGCGATCTCCTTGAAGGTGGTCTTGTCGCCCTTGGGCAATTTGCCAGACGCATCGAAGCGGTAGGGCGCGTGATCGGAAGAGAAGACCTGGAAGGTTCCGTTGCGCAGCCCGGCCCACACCGCTTCCTGGGCCGCCCGGTCGCGCGGCGGCGGGCTGCAGCAGAATTTGGCGCCCTCCATGCCGGGCTTCGCGATATCGTCGGCCGTCAGGAACAGATATTGCGGACAGGTTTCGCCGTAAATCTGGAGGCCTTTGGTCTGGGCATTGCGGATGACCTCGATCGCCTCGGCGGCCGAGACGTGGACCAGCAGGATCGGCACATCGAGCAGTTGGGATAATGTGACGGCCCGGTTTGTCGCTTCGCCCTCGGCGAGGCGGGCGTGGCTGACCGCGTGATAGCGCGGCGACCCGAGACCGCGGTCCAGCAGGCGGGCGGTCAGCCATTTGATCATGTCGTGGTTCTCGGCGTGGACCATGACGAGCGCGCCCTCGCGCCGGGCCAATGCCAGGATGTCGAGCATCTGCCCGTCGTTCAGCTGCAGCAGGTCATAGGTCATATAGACCTTGAATGAGGTGTAGCCGTCGCGGATCAGCGCCGGCAATTCCTGGCCCATGACCTGCTCGGACGGGTCGGAGATGATCAGGTGAAAGGCATAGTCGATAATCGCCTTCGGGCGGGCCGCCTCGTGGTATTCCTCGACGACCCGGCGCAATGACTGGCCGCGATGCTGGGCAGCGAACGGGATGACGGTCGTGGTACCGCCAAACGCCGCCGCGACTGTCGCGCTGTAGAAATCATCGGCGCAGACCACCCCGGCAGAGGAGCGCTGCTCGATATGACAATGGCTGTCGATACCGCCAGGCAGCACCAAGCGACCGCTTGCATCGATTTCCCGCGCCCCCGCGGGGAGGTTTTTGCCGAGCGTCGCCACGACGCCATCCGTGATGCCGATATCGCACGCCACGGTGTCGGCAGCGGTCGCTACGGTGCCGTTGCGGATCACCAGATCGTAATCGCTCATCCCCTTGCCCTCCTCGCGGCAGTCCACAACGCCTCTTCTATCGGCGGCGGGTCAAGCGCTACTGTGGCGCATCAAGGCACCATGCAAAAGGGATCGCCATGACTGCATCATCTTCGCACCGGCCAACCATCGCCGTCACTCAACACGCGATTTCGGCGGGCCATTATCTCGCGGCCACTGCCGGCTTCGACATTTTACAGGCCGGCGGCAATGCGATCGATGCAGGCTGTGCCGCCGGGATCGCGCTCGGCGTCCTGCAGAGCGATCTCGTCGATGTCGCCGGTGTTGCACCGATCATGATCTACCTCGCCGACAAGCAGGAGGTGGTCACGATCGCCGGTCTTGGCCCTTGGCCAAAGGCGCTCGATCCCGATCTCTTCATGCGCGAGCACGGCGGCAAGATCCCAAAGGGCGTGCTGCGAACCGTGGTGCCCGCCGCCCCCGACGCGTGGATCACGGCGCTCAGACGCTATGGCACGATGAGCTTTGGCGAAGTTGCGGTGGCGGCGACTCGTTTGGCGCGTGAAGGCTTTCCGATGTATCCGCTGATGGCCGCCAGCCTCAAGCGGCACGAGGCGGATCACCGCGCCTGGCCATCGACTTCGGCGATATTTCTGCCGAACGACCGGCCGCCCGAAGCGGGTGCAGTCTTCCGCCAAACCGATCTCGCCGCGTCGCTGCAATACATGGCCGACGAGGAGCGCGCCGCCGCCTCGCGCGGCCGCGAGGCGGGTCTCGAAGCCGCTCGCGACGCGTTTTATCGCGGCGACATCGCCCGCAAGATCGTCGCCTTCATGAAGCAAGAGGGTGGGCTCTTGTCGGCCGAAGATCTCGCCGAGTATCGCTCGCCGGTCGGTCCGCCTGAGCGCCGTCGCTTTGGCGACCTCGAAGTCTTCACCTGCGGCGCCTGGTGCCAGGGGCCAGTCCTGCTGCAGACCCTGGCACTCCTCGAGGGGACCGATCTCGCAGCACTCGGCCACAACAGCCCCGACTACATCCACCAATTGACCGAGGCGCTGAAGCTCGCCTTCGCCGACCGGGAGGCCTATTACGGCGACCCGGCGATCGTCGAAGTGCCGCTGGCGACCCTGATCTCTTTCGAATACGCCGCCGAGCGCAGGAAACTGATCCACCCCGACCGCGCCTCCCCCGAGATGCCGCCGCCGGGCGATCTCGGCAGGGCAGGCGACCGGTTCCGGGCCAGCCTCGGCGATCCCAATCCCGAGCCCGACACCTCCTATGTCTGCGTCGCCGATCGCCACGGCAATCTGTTCTCGGCAACCCCGAGCGACGGATCGTATGGTTCGCCGGTGGTTCCCGGAACCGGGCTCATCCCGTCCAACCGCGGATCGCAGTCGCGTCCCGACCCGCGGCACCCGGCCGGGATCGCCCCCGGCAAGCGGCCGCGCCTGACGCCGAACCCGGCGCTGGCGATCAAGGGGCGGGATCAGTTCCTGCCGTTCGGCACGCCGGGCGGCGACGTCCAGTCGCAGGCGATGCTGCAGGTCCTGCTCAACCTGTTCGTCTTCGGCAACGATGTGCAGTCGGCAATCGAGGCGCCGCGGTTTGCGACCTACAGCTTCCCGTCTTCCTTCGCACCGTTCGATTACTATCCCGGACGGCTCGCCGTCGAAGCCCGCATCCCCGAGCCGGTCATTGCCGAACTGGCGCGCCGTGGGCATGAGATCCAGCGCTGGCCCGATTGGATCTGGACCGCCGGCGCCGTGTGCGCGATCCTCGCCGACCGCCGCCGCGGGGTGCTCGAAGCCGGCGCCGACCCGCGCCGCGCCGCTTACGCCATCGGCTGGTAGTAGCCCCTCAGCCCTTGGCTTCAAACGACTCGGCAACGGTCTTCGCCATATCGAGAAACTGGCGCCGGATCTTTGGGTCGGGGATCGCATAATACAACCGGATAAACTCGATCGTCTCCGGGCGTTGCAAATACTCGCGCCACTGGCGGTCTTCGGGGCTGAGCTCGGCATCGTTCGCGCGCAGGTCGCCAAAGAAGTACGAGATCGGCACCCCGAGGATCTCCGCCATCGCCGACAGCCGAGACGCGCTTACCCGGTTGGCGCCGCCTTCGTACTTCTGCACCTGCTGAAACGTCAGGCCAAGCGCGTTTGCCAAGGTCTCCTGGTTCATTCCCAAGAGCAGCCGCCGCATCCGGATGCGACCACCGACATGCACATCGATCGGGTTCGGGACACCGGTACCGCGCCCATATTTCGGCGTCGGCTTTGGCTCTTCTACCTCTTTTGCCAATCTCTTCAACCTAGGTCCCCTTTCCCACCACACCCTGCAAGGTTGCAACGGGTTCGCCCAAAGCGCAAGCAACATTCGAGAAATGCATGCACTTGCGCCGATTGAATTAACCTAAAGTAGAGTGGACCATGACATTATGGTTAATTTAAAATTAACCAGGGCTCCGTGAGGCTCAGCGATCCTTACGCCCGACCTCGTCATAACCGCGTCGGTTGCTGATAAAGACCAGCGCCATCAGCCCGATGCCCAACGCGAGCGTGACGATCACACCCAATCCCATCGCAAGCCAGCCGGCGCCGCTGATCTCCGAATCGCCGATGCCGGTCCACAGGGTGGCGATCACGATGCCGACGCCGAAAACAACGACGACGGCGATCGCTACAGCGAGCCAGCCGAGTGTCGATTTCATCGACGTTCTTTCAAAATCTCCGCAACCTGCCGAAGGTCTTCGATAAATCGCAGGATCTCCCGCCTGCGGGCCTCCTCGTCCGCAGCGCGCAGCAGCGACGAGGGGTGGACGGTCGCGAGCGCGTAGGGGGCGAGAGCGAAGGGCACGAGCCGGCCGCGCTCTCGGGTCACACGAAACGTCTTTCCAAACAGCGCCTGGGCCGCCGTCGCTCCCAGCGCGACAACAACGCGCGGCGTCACGCTGCCGATTTCGGCTTCGAGCCAAGGGAAACAAGCTTCGATTTCGACCGCGCTCGGCTTGCTATGAATACGCCGCGGCCCGCGCGGCACCCATTTGAAATGTTTGACGACATTGGTGACGTAGATCTTTGTCCGATCGATCCCTGCCTCCGCTAGACAGTGATCGAGCAGCTTTCCGGCCGGTCCGACAAAAGGGCGCCCGGCGAGGTCTTCCACATCTCCTGGCTGCTCGCCGATAAGCATCACTGGCGCCTCCAGTGGACCCTCCCCGAACACGGTCTGTGTCGCATTCCCGTAGAGGTTGCAGGCGGTGCATCGAGCCGCCGCCTCGCGCAGCTCGGCAATCGTTCGCTCAACTGGAAGCAAATCGCGGACGGTTGTAGCTCTTCGCGGTGCAGGCACGGATCATGTCCCGGCGAGAGGGGATATCCGGTGAACGCTGGTGCGGGAATGTTGCATCCTGCCGAAAGGCCCATTTCTCGCCGTGAAACGGGCTTACTCTCACGGCTCTACTCATGGCAAAGTGCCGGTCCCGGTGCCCTTCCATGGAGAACCCAATGCCGACCAAGAGCCAGCATCCGGAGACACTCGTGCTCCATGCGGGGTACCGAAGCGATCCGGCGACCAACGCCGTCGCAGTTCCGATCTATCAGACGACGAGCTACCAGTTCCGCGATTCTCAGCACGCCGCCAACCTGTTCGGCTTGGCCGAGCTGGGCAACATCTACACCCGGATCATGAACCCGACAAATGCGGTGCTCGAAGAGCGCGTCGCTGCGCTCGATGGCGGCGTTGGTGCGCTGGCTCTCGCCTCGGGGCAAGCCGCGTCGCTGTTTGCCGTCCAGAATCTCTGCCAAGCCGGGGACAATTTCGTCAGCTCCACCGACCTCTATGGCGGTACGTGGAACCTGTTCCTCAACACGATGATGAAGACGATGGGGATGGAGGTGCGCTTTGTCGACCCGGCCGATCCCGAGAACTTCCGGCGGGCAACCGACGCGCGGACGCGCTGCTATTATGCCGAGACCCTGCCGAACCCGAAGCTCGAAGTCTTCCCGATCGGAGAAGTGGCCAAGATCGGGCGCGAACTGGGTGTCCCGCTGATCGTCGACAATACCGCAGCTCCGGTGCTGTGCCGGCCGCTCGACCATGGCGCTGCTGTGGTCATGTATTCGACGACAAAATATATCGGCGGCCACGGCAACTCGATCGGCGGCATCGTCGTCGATGGCGGGAATTTCGACTGGGAGAAGCACGCCGACCGCTTCCCACTGTTGAACCAGCCGGACCCGAGCTATCACGGCGCGGTATGGACGCAGGCGGCAAAGCCCATGGGTCCGATTGCCTATATCCTCAAGATGCGGGTGACGTTGCTGCGCGACCTCGGCGCGCCGATGAGCCCATTCAACGCGTTCCTGTTCATCCAGGGGCTCGAGACATTGCCGTTGCGCATGCGGGCCCACTGCGCCAACGCCATGGCCGTCGCCAGATTTTTGTCCGAGCATCCCAAGGTCACCCGGGTGATTTTTCCGAGCCAGATGGCGGGCGAGGCCAAACGCCGGGCCGACGCTTACCTGAAAGGTGGCTACGGTGCGCTGGTCGGATTTGAACTTAAGGGGGGGCTCGAGGCCGGCCGCCGCTTCATCGATTCGCTGCAGATGTTTTATCACGTCGCCAATATCGGCGATGCGCGCAGTCTGGCGATCCATCCGGCAACGACGACCCACTCTCAGCTGTCGCCGGAGGAGCAGCTGCAGACCGGGGTCAACGACAATTACGTCCGGCTGTCGATCGGGATCGAGCATGAGGAGGACATCCTGGCCGACCTGTCGCAGGCCCTCGACGCCGCTTGACCTGCGACGAGCGCCTGACCGTTCTTAACTTTCGCTGGCCGGTTGACCTCACTCTGACCATCGCGAGCCACGGCTGGGTGTATCTCGCGCCATGGCGACGGGATGTCGATGCCGGCTGTCTCTCGCGGATCGAGAGGATCGGAGCCCGGATCGGGACGGTTGCGATAGAGCAGAGCGAGCTCAACGCCGTTGCTGTCCGGTGGAGTGGCTTCAGCACTGCGGACGAGAGCGAGCTCTTGGGCCGGGTGCGCCGCTGGCTTTCCGTCGAGTGGGAGCCGTCAGCGGCGATAGCAGCCTTGCCCGAGGCAGCGGCGCTGATCGAGCGCGGCGGCGGCCGCATGTTGCGCGGCTCTTCGTTTTACGAAGATTTCGTCAAGACGGTGCTGACGATCAACACCAGCTGGTCGGCGACGTGCCGGATGGTAGCGGCACTCGTCGCCGAACCAGGCAGCGGCGCCTTCCCCGGCCCCGAGGCGCTGCTTGATTACGGCGAGGAGCGGCTGCGCGGGCGGGCAAAGCTGGGGTTCCGTGCTCGCACGATCGTTCTCACGACACGACGCATGCTCGATGACGGGGCGATCGCTGGCACCGGCGAGGGCCTTATCGAACGTTTGGAGCACGATTATCTGCTTAGCCTTTACGGTATCGGCCCCTATGCGGCGGCTCACTGCCGCGTGCTGCTCCACGATTTCAGCCGTATCCCGGTCGATTCGGTCGTTACCGCCTATTTGCGCGAGCGATACGGTTGCGACCCGGCGGCGTTCGCCGCAGACCGGATCTCATGGGGCGACTATCTCGCACTCGGCTACCGGCTCGCGCGGCTCCGTGAAAAGCTCGGGTCAGAATGAAACTTCGGGCGGCAAGTCGCCCGGCTCGATCCCGAATTTGGCGAGATCAGCCGCAATCCATTCCCGGATACGACCGAGTCCGCGATTGTCTTCCAGCCACGCCCCGACAACGCCCCGGAAGCGGCGGTCGTCGTCATAGGGCATGCCCGGACAAACCGCTGCACGGAGATGCGGCGTCGGCACGATGAGTTCGCCGAGCTGTGGGTTTCTCTTCAGCGCCGTCAGAGCAAAAAAAACAGTCGTTACAAAGCAATCAGCCCGCCCCGACTGGATTGCCGCGATTGCTTCGTCGCGGGTCTTGAACCCCGTGATCGCCGCATTGCCGACCAGACGTCGCGCAGCGTCCTCGCGCGCCGAGCCGGTATCG
>Ga0070698_100010126_pt1 | contig 10069 bp, 6 predicted proteins | sample KBSK1502metaG_FD_65477 | JGI IMG/M metagenome (GOLD analysis project Ga0070698, IMG submission 65477) | Corn, switchgrass and miscanthus rhizosphere microbial communities from Kellogg Biological Station, Michigan, USA - KBS K1-50-2 metaG | ecosystem: Host-associated > Plants > Roots >... | reverse complement strand
AGCGCCGTCACCATGTCCGCGTGGATCGACCGGGTGGATGGCGTGCTGATGGCCTGGTACCCCGGGGAGGAGGGAGGTCACGCGGTGGCCGATGTCCTCTTCGGGGATTACAACCCCGCCGGGCGACTGCCCGTCACCTTCCCGCTCGCGGAGGGTCAACTCCCGCTCACCTATCGGCACAAACCGACCGGGCGCGGCGATGACTACCTCGATCTGACCGGCCAGCCGCTCTTTCCTTTTGGCTTCGGGCTCAGCTACACGACGTTCGAGTATTCCTCCCTGGCCATCGAGCCCGCGACGATCGGGCCGGACGCTACCGCGCTGGTACGGGCGCGCATCCGGAATGTCGGCGGAGTCCCTGGCGACGAGGTGGTGCAGCTCTACCTGCGCGACGTGCTGGCCACCGTCTCCCGCCCGCAAATCGAGCTGGCCGGGTTCGCGCGGGTGCACCTCCAGCCGGGAGAGGAGCGCGAGGTCACCTTCCCCCTCGGGCCCGAACACTTGCGCCTCTTGGACCGCGGCATGCGCTGGGTGGTCGAACCGGGCACCTTTCGCGTGATGGTCGGGGGATCCTCCAAGGACATCCGGCTTCGGGGAGAGCTCATCGTTCGATGACTACGACGCGCCGCGATTTTCTCGCGCTGGCCGCCACCGCCGTCTCACCGCTCCCGTGGCGGGTCGCCGTCCGCCAGGCTCGGCGTCCGGTGCCGACCGCGGCCCAGCTCGCCTGGCAGCAGGACGAGCTGGCGATCTTCCTGCACTTCGGAGTCAACACGTTCACCGATCGCGAGTGGGGAGACGGCACCGAGGATCCCGCCATCTTCGCCCCGGCAAACCTCGACCCCATGCAGTGGGCCCGGACCGCGCGCGATGCCGGGTTCCGCGCCATGGTGCTGACCGCGAAGCATCACGACGGATTCTGCCTCTGGCCCAGCCGGACCACCGACCACTCGGTAGCCCGGAGCGGGTGGCGCAACGGCCAGGGAGACGTGGTGCGTCTGTTCGTGGACGCCTGCCGCGCCCATGGGCTGAAGTCGGGACTCTACTGCTCTCCGTGGGACCGCCACGAGCCCTCCTACGGCGATTCGCCGCGCTATAACGAGCTTTTCATGGCCCAGATCACCGAGCTGCTGACCCAGTACGGCCGGATCGACGAGGTCTGGTTCGACGGCGCCAACGGCGAGGGTCCCAATGGAAAGCGGCAAGTCTACGACTGGCCCCGGACGTTCGGCCTGGTGAAGCGGCTCATGCCCGACGCGGTGATCTTCTCCGATGCCGGACCCGATATCCGGTGGATCGGCAACGAGCGGGGGGTCGCCGGAGATACCAACTGGTCGACGATCGATCCCGCGGCGGTCCCGTACCCGGGAGCACCGGGTGACGAGGTCATTCGGGCGCTGCAAACCGGGCACCCCGGTGGTTCCGTCTGGCGCCCCGGGGAAACCGACGTGTCGATCCGGCCCGGCTGGTTCTACCACCCCGCGGAGGACGCCAAGGTCAGAACGGTGGACCAGCTGGTCGATCTGTACTTCACGTCGGTGGGACGGAATTCCAAACTCCTGCTCAACGTGCCGCCGACCCGGGAGGGGTTGCTGCACGACACCGATGCGGCCCGGCTGCTCGGCATGCACGAGCGGCTCACCGAAATCTTCCGGCGGGATCTGGCGGCCGGGCGGCGAACGGCATGGCGCCCCGCCGGTGACCGACAGGCTTCCCTCGAGGTCGATCTGGGGCGCACGGTCACGGTCGGTATCGCTGATCTCCGGGAGGAGATCGAGCGCGGGCAGGTGATCGCGCGATACCTTCTGGAGGGGTCCGACGGCGGCGCGTGGCAACCCCTGGCACGCGGCTCGACGATCGGCTTCCGGAAGCTGGACCGCTTCCCCCCGGTCGCGGTGCGGCGGGTTAGGCTCCTGATTGAAGAGACGGTAGACACTCCGCGGCCGGTGCATCTCGGGCTCTTCGCGGTGGGCTAGAGCCGCCGCTCGGACGTCCTCCCGTGTGGCGGGGATTCCCGAGCAGCGTCACCCGGGTTCCTGGAGGTTCCCATGCTGGTCGCGGTTCTGGCTGTCCTGCTGGCGCAGGGCCCGGTCCCGAGCGCGCTGTCGCTCGACTCGGCGATCCACCGCGGCATCGCGGTGCGGGGCCGGGTCGCCGAAGCCCGCGCCGGAGTCGCTGAGGCTCGCGCGGCCCACCGGCTGGCCGGACAAATTCCAAACCCGATGCTCTCGTACGAACACACCTCAGATCCACCCCGTCAGCACCTGCTCTTCGACCAGTCACTTTCCTGGCTCGCCACCCGGGGCAGCTCGCGCGCAGCGGCCTCGGCGGCGATCCGCCGGGCCGGCGCGGATTCGATCTTCCTGGTGGCCGGGGTGGCCCAAGAGGTGCGCGAGGCGTTCTATGACGCCTTGGGTGCTCATGAGGTCGAGCGGCTGGTGGGAGAAGAGGTTGCCGCGGCCGATTCGCTCGCGACGATCGCGCGCCGCCGGCTGGAGGTGGGCGACATTTCACGCTTCGAATCGGAGCAGGCGGCGCAGGAGTCGCGGCGCGGGCAGCAGCTCCTGTCCGAGGCGCGCCAAGCCACCCGCGCCGCCGATGCGGCCTTCGCCCGCGCCGTGGGCTGGGGAGAGTCAGTCCCCCCGACGGCGGCAGGCGCGCTCGACCAGGGAGTGGATCTCGCCGCGGGCATCGCGTTCTCTCCCGACAGCATGCCGATGGTCTTGAGCGCGGTCGCCGACTCGGCTTCGCTCGCGCTCGAATGGAGCAGCGCCCGGCGCGCGCGGTGGCCGATGCCCTCGGTCGTGGCCGGCGCCGAGTGGGACGATCCCGACGTGCCCGGGAAGACGCTGAGCGTGATCGGATTCGCAGTGCCGCTGCCGCTCTGGAACAACGGCGGCGCCGATGCGGCGCTGGCCCGGGCTCGCGCCGATCGCGGAGCCGCAATGGCCCGTGAGGCCCGGCTGGAAAGCGTACGCGCCATCGCCGAAGCTCGCGCGCGCCTCGACGAATCGGCCCGGCGGGCCCGCTTTGCACGGGATTCCCTGGTACCGGCCGCGCGCGCGTTGCGGGAACAGGCGCTGGTGGCCTACCGCGCCGGTGAGACCGACATCCTGGCGGTTGTGGACGCGCTCCGAAGCGAGCGCGACATCGTGCTGGCGGAGGTCGAGAGTCTGCGCGCGTTTCAAGCGGCGCTGGCGGCGTGGTATGCCCTGTTCGGGAGGATCGAATGAACCGTTTGATCACCGTCGCGATCGGGACAGCGCTGATGGTCGGTTGTGGTGGCGCCGCGGAGGAGGAGGCCGAGCCCGAGCCCCGGGTGCCGGTCGGGATCGCGACGATCATGGGTGATACCATCACGGATGCGGTGCGGGTCGTCGGTCGGCTCGCGCCGACACCGGGCGGATCCGCCCTGCTCGCCGCGCCCGCGGCCGGCGTCGTCTCCGCTGTCCCGGTGCAGGTCGGTGCCGCGGTCTCGCGGGGACAGCTGCTGGTGGATCTGACCGCACCCGACCTGGCCGAGAATGCCCGGGCGCTGGCCGCGTCGGCCGATGCGGCCGAGCGGGACGCGCGGCGGCAGCAGGAGTTGCTCCGGCAGGGCATCACCTCTCAGCGGCAGGCCGAGCAGCGCCAGGCCGACGCCGTGGCGGCGCGTGCCCAGGCCGACGCCGCGGCGCAGCTGGCCGCGCGCGCGCGGGTCAGGAGTCCGATCGCCGGCGCCGTGCAACGCGTGATGGTGCATCCCGGCGAGCGGGTGGAGGCGGGCGCGCCGCTCCTGGAGGTCATCGACGGCAGGGTCCTCGACCTGGTCGCGTCGGTTCCCGCCGGGGACCTGGCCCGCCTGCGTCCCAGGCAGCTCGCCCTGGTCACGACCGAGGGCTCGGCCGAATCCCACACCGGTCGCATCGAGGCGATCGCGCCGGCAGTCGATTCCCTTACCAACGCGGCCCAGGTCGTCATCCGGATTCCGAATCCGGGCCGGGCTCTGCGCGCGGGAGCCAGCGCCACCGCGCTGGTGACGCTCGGCCGGCGTACCGGCGCGGTCGTCATCCCCGATTCCGCCCTCGTCGTGGTGGGCGACGAGCTCACCATCTTCGTGGTCGAGGGCGACTCGGTCGCGCACGCCCGGACGGTCACGGTGGGAGCACGGCGGAACGGACGGGCCGAAATTGCCTCCGGACTCAGTGCCGGAGAACGAGTGGTGGTCTCAGGCGCGTTCGGGCTCGCGGACGGGATGAAGGTGGTACCCGTCGACGCGGCGAAGCCGGCCGAGGCGCCAAAGCCATGACCCTGACGGGTCAGGTGCAGCGGTTCAAACCTGCCGTGTATCTCGCGCTGGCGCTGCTGACCGCCGCCGGCCTCTATGCCATGCAGTCGCTTCCCCTTGGCGCGTATCCTGAGGCGGTCTTTCCCCGGATCGTCGTCCTGGCGAGCGGCGTCGAGTTCGAGCCCCGCGACATGGTCGTGGCGGTGACCCGCCCGCTCGAGGAAGGGGTGAGCGGCGTCATCGATTTGCGGAAGATCCGGAGCCGCACCGTCCGTGGTCAGGCCGAGCTGAACCTCGACTTCCGGCCCGGCGCCGACATGCAGTACGCCCTCCAGCAGGTCCAAGCCCGGGTGGCGGGGATTACGGGAGAGCTGCCGCCTGGTCTCCAGGTGGATGTCGAGCGCCTTACCCCTTCGGTGTTTCCGATGATGCAGTACGAGCTCACCGGGGGCGATCCGGTGATGCTCCGCGACCTGGCCCAGTTCATCATCCGACCCCGCCTGGCCCGCCTGCCCGACGTTGGTCTGGTCGAAGTCGAGGGAGGGTTCGTCCGCGAGGTTTCGGTGGAGCTCGATCCGGCCCGGCTGATTGCCCATCGGATCGGCGTACGTGAGGTGACCGGAGCGATCGCCGCGTCCAATCGGCTCACCGCGGCCGGACGGCTCGACCGCGAACACCGCCAGTTCGGCCTGCTGGTATCCGGGCTCGTGAGCGGACCGGACGAAGTGAAGCAGATCGTGGTCCGCCGGGCGGGCGACCGGTCGATGACGGTCGGCGAGCTGGGCCAGGTCCACTACGGCAACCAGGATCTTTTCCAGCTCGCCCGCGGCAACGGCGAGCAAGCCGCCCTGATCAACGTCTCTCGTCAGCCGGCCGGGAACACCATCAAGGTGGAGCGGGCCGTCGAAGCAGCGGTCGCGGAAATCCGGCCGATCCTGCCGACCGGCGTCAAGCTTGACGTGGTGTACAACCAGGGCGCGCTGGTGCGTGCGTCGGTGGCGAGTGTCCGGGATGCGATGCTGCTCGGTGGCCTGCTGGCCATCATCGTGCTCTTTCTCTTCCTGGGCCGCCCCGGCGTGGCGCTGGTGGCGGGACTCGCCATCCCCCTCACCATTGCCGGGACCTTCGCCGGCCTCGCGCTCTTCGGCGATTCGCTCAACCTGATGTCCTTGGGCGGCCTGGCGGTCGCCATCGGTCTCATCATTGACGACGCCGTGGTCGTGGTGGAAAACGTGGAACGCAACCTCGCGCTCCATCCCGGCGAGCCGGTGCTGGAGGTGATCCGAAAAGGCACCGACGAGATCTTCGCCCCGGTGGCCGGATCGACGCTCACCACGGTCGTGGTGTTCACGCCGCTGGGGCTGCTGGAAGGTGTGGTCGGGCAGTTTTTCCGCTCGTTCTCCCTGGCCCTGGCCATCGCCGTGCTCCTCTCCCTGGTCGTGGCCATGGCGCTGATTCCGCTCCTGACGGGAGACTGGCTGGTCCGGCGAGGCCGCCGGCAGGAAGAGCGGCCCCCGAAGTTTCGCCTGAGCCTCGCGCCGGTGGAGCGCGCCCATCGGCGCCTGCTTGGCACGCTGCTCCGGCGGCCGGCGCTGGCGGGTTTGCTCGCCCTGGGAACCGCTGTGGCCCTCGGCGTGCTCTCGCGCACCATCGGCACCGGCTTCATGCCGGATATGGACGAGGGCGGCTTCATCCTCGACTACTGGACACCGACCGGGAGCTCGCTCCACGATACCGACCAGCTGCTCGGTCGGGTGGAGCAGATCCTCCGCGCCGATCCCGACGTGCAATCGTTCACCAGGCGCACCGGCAGCGAGCTCGGGTTCTTCGCTACCGCCCCGAACACCGGCGACATGACGGTGCTTCTCAAGCCGCGCAAGGAGCGGGACGCCTCGGTTTACGAGGTGATCAACCGGCTCCGCACCCGGGTGGAGACGGAGGTGCCGGCGGTGCGCACCGAGTTCATCCAGATACTCCAGGACCTGATTGGGGACCTGGCCGGCGACCCGAACCCGATCGAGGTGAAGCTCTTTCACCCCGACCTTCGCATCGCGGAGCGCACGTCATCGGCGGTGGCGGAAGCCTTGGAATCGGTGCCCGGGCTGGTGGACCTCTACAATGGTGTGGCGGGGGATGTCCCCGAAATGCGGGTGGACTTCGACCCGGTTGCGGTCTCGAGGCTGGGACTCACGATCCAGGAGGCCGGCGACGAAGCGCATGATGCGTTGCTGGGTGGCGATGCCGGCGACGTGCGGGAGACCGACCGTCTCGTGCCCATCAGGGTGCGGCTTCCCGACTCGATCCGGTTCGACCCGGAGCTGACCGGGAGAGTGCCAATCGTCGGTCCTGGCGGCTGGGCCCCGCTCGCCTCGCTCGGCCGGGTGCACGACACGGTGGACGCGCTGGAGCTCACCCGCGAGAACCTGCGGCCGTACACGATGGTGACCGGCGAGGTGGATCCCACGGTGTCGAGCCTCGGCGCGGTCATGAAGGAGATCAGAACCCGACTGGCCAAAGTGTCGCTTCCGCCAGGCGTGGTGCTCGAAATCGGGGGACAGGACGCCACGCAGCGGGCCTCGTTCCGTCAGCTGCTGATCGTCTTCGGACTGGGAGCCGGCGCGGTCCTGCTGGTGATGGTGGTGCAGTTCCGCAGCTTCCGCGGACCGCTCGCGATCATGCTCGCCGCTCCGCTGGGCCTCACCGGAGCGCTCCTCGGCCTCTCGCTCACCGGGGTGCCGTTCAACGTCTCCAGTTTCATGGGACTCATTCTGCTGATCGGGCTGATCGTCAAGAACGGGATCATCCTCCTCGATGCGGCGCAGCATTTCCGCGGTCAGGGGCTGGACGTCCAGGAAGCCCTGCTCAGGGCGGGCAGTCTCCGGCTCCGGCCGATTCTGATGACCACGCTCTGCACGCTGGCCGGACTGCTCCCGCTGGTCCTCGGACTGGGATCGGGCGCCGAGCTGCAGCGTCCGCTCGCGATCGCGGTGATTGGCGGCCTGGCGCTGTCCACGCTGGTCACCCTGCTGCTGCTCCCAGTCGGGCTCGAAGTGATGGGCGCTCTCAGGGAATCCCGGCAACCGGCCGCCCCGTAGGGAAATGATGGACTATTCCCGCCGCGATTTCGTGGAGTTGCTCGCTGCCGGGACCGGCTCCCTCCTCGGCTGCAGCTCATCCTCGATCTTCAACGAGCCGGGCGGGGGCTCGGCGCGTTTCTCGGCCCGACCCGGCACGCCGACCGGCAGCGTCACTCCCGGACTCAACCGGCTGGGCCTCGAGGCGAGCCGGGACGGCCTGCTCTACGTCCCCGCGAGCTACGTCGCCGGCACGCCGACACCGTTCCTCCTGGCGCTCCACGGCGCGGGCTCGACGGCGGAAGGGCCCATCAACCTGATGAGCTCCTACGCCGAGTCCCATGGGTTCCTGCTGCTCTCGGTGGATTCGTCCGGACTTACCTGGGACGCGATCACGTTCAAGTATTCGTACGACGTGACCTTCATCAACACGGCCCTGCAGCGGTCGTTCGAGCGATGCTCGGTGAATCCGGCGCGGGTCTATATGTCCGGCTTCAGCGATGGGGCCACCTACGGACTGGGCCTTGGGCTCGCCAATGGGGATCTCTTCTCCCGCGTCGTCGCCTTCTCGCCGGGAGGCATCGTCCCGTCGGACACCTCACCAAACGGTCGTCCCGAGTTCTTCGTGTCCCACGGAACCCAGGATCCCATCCTGCCCATCGAGCTCGCCAGTCGCCGCATCGTGAAGGACCTCCGCGACGAGGGGTATACGGTGGAATTCGTGGAATTCGCCGGCGGCCACACCATTCCCGCCGCCATTGCGCTGCAGGCCGTGGAGTGGTTCCTGCGCTAAGTACTACTCACCGCTCCAGCACACTCCTTACCGGCCCGAATGGCCGGTTCACCGACCCTGGTTTGCCGGCCCGGGGCCGGGAGCCCTACTTTCGGCATGCCGACCGGGGGTGCTGTTCCCCGGCGCTCACCATGATTCGACGAGGAAAGCGCGAATGCACAGGATGCGGTGGGGCGTACCGTTTGCCGTCGGTGCAGCGGTCCTCATGACGGCGGCTTTCCGGGCCGGGACCCGGGACTCGATACCCTATCCCGACGGGTATCGCCAGTGGCGGCATGTGAAGAGCGCGCTGACCGGGTTAGGAGGAGCCGACCAGAGCTTTCACCATATCTATGCCAACGAGCAGGCCATCACGGGATACACGACGGGCAAGTTTCCCGACGGTGCGGTGATCGTCTTCGACAAGCTGACGGGGACGGCCGCGAATGGAACCATCAATGAGGGAGCCCGACGCCTGGTCGACGTGATGCTGAGGGACAGCGCGCGCTTCCGGAACAGCGGCGGGTGGGGCTATGAGGAATTCGTCGGCGACACCCGGACACCGTCTCTGGACGATACTCGCCGCACGGCCTGCCACACCTGCCACACCCAGAAGCAGGCGCAGGGCTTCGTGTTCAGTGCGCTTCGTCCCTAATTGACGCGGAGAAAGACCCGCTTCGTCACCCCGCCGCTGGTTGCGGAAATGGCCGAGTTGCCTCTCGCCAGACCGGTCGCCAGCCCGCTTACCGCATCGATCGTCGCGATCAGCGGCTGAGAGCTCGACCACGTTACGCGCTCGTTCGGCAACAGATTCCCGGCGGGGTCGAAGACCTGAGCCGTGAACTGGATGGTCGCCCCGACCTGAACGGCCGGCTCCTGGCGAGGCGAAATCACGATCGACCCCACCCGCACCACATCTACGGTTGAGGCCGCCGTGATGCCGTTTGCTGCGGCCTGCACCGTGGTCGTTCCCCCCGCCTGTGCGTGCACCAGACCGTTCGCGTCCACCGTCGCCACCGATGCGTCCGCGCTGCTCCATGTAAACGACACCCCGGCGATCGCGTTGCCGCGAGCATCCCTGGCCAGGGCGGTGAGCGTAATGTTATCACCGACACTAAGTGTGGCTGCCGTCGGCTGAACGGAAACCGACGCGACGATCTGACGGACCTCGACCGCCGCGCTCCCGGTGACGCCGCCGGCCGTTGCGTTCACCGAGGCGGTTCCGGTGCTGACAGCGGTCACGAGACCGCTCTGATCGACAGTCGCTATCCCCGGAGCGGCACTGGTCCACGCGAAGGCGATCCCGGGCATGATGTTCCCGCTGGCATCCCGGGCGACCGCCTGGAAGGTCCGCGTATCGCCGAGCGCGTCAATGACCCCGGGGTCGGGGCTCACGGTTACCGAGGCCACCGGGCCCGTGCCCCCGGACGTGACGCTGACTGTCGCTCGACCGGAGGTGGTTCCGACGGACGCAAAGATCGTTGCGGTACCGGCCGCTACGGCGGTCACCAACCCGGTCTGGATATTCACACTCGCGACGCCGGGCGCGGAGCTTGACCAGAGGAACACGGCGCCGGGGACGATATTGCCTCCGGCATCCCGTCCCACCGCGGTGAACGCGAGAGAGCTTCCGGCAGCCAGCGACGCTGAAGCCGGGAGGACCTCGACCGAGGCCACCGGCGAAGACACCACCAGGGTGGCGCTACTCGAAAGGCCGGCGCCGGTCGCCGTGATGGTGGTGACGCCGAAGCCCGTCGCCGTGGCGAGCCCGCTGGCGACCCCGATCGTGGCCACCGCGGGGGCGGCGCTGGTCCAGGTGAACAGCACGCCGGGTATCACCGCCCCATTGGCCTCGGTCGCCACAGCCGTGAACTGCTGGGTCGTTCCGAGATCGGTGAGGATCGCCTGCAGCGGCACGATCGTGATGGACAGTCCTGATGATTGGGTCACGGTCAG
>Ga0070698_100010124_pt1 | contig 10069 bp, 8 predicted proteins | sample KBSK1502metaG_FD_65477 | JGI IMG/M metagenome (GOLD analysis project Ga0070698, IMG submission 65477) | Corn, switchgrass and miscanthus rhizosphere microbial communities from Kellogg Biological Station, Michigan, USA - KBS K1-50-2 metaG | ecosystem: Host-associated > Plants > Roots >... | reverse complement strand
AGACGTTCCCGCGGATCCGCGAGCGACTCAAGCAGAAGGCCGGCACCCTGTCGGGCGGGGAGCAGCAGATGGTGGCGATGGGACGCGCCCTGATGGCCGATCCGAAGATCCTGCTGATGGACGAGCCCTCGATGGGCCTGGCGCCGATCCTCGTCGAACAGGTCTTCGAGATCATCAAGAAGATCCGCGAGCTGGGCAAGACCGTGTTCGTGGTCGAGCAGAACGCCAACATGGCGCTCTCGATCGCGGACCGGGGCTACGTGATCCAGACCGGACAGGTCGTGTTGTCGGACACGGCCGCGAACCTCCTTCAGAACCCGTTGATGCGTGAGGCGTATCTGGGTGAGCTCTGAGCTCCGTCTGATCGGCGCGGAGGAGCTCCGCGCCCGGCTCCCGATGATCGCCGCGGTCGACGCGCTCCAGGACGGGTTCCGAACCCTCGATCCCACGGGCGGCCCGCTCCGGACGCACGTGGACACGCCCGGGGGTTCGCTGTTGATCATGCCGGCCTTCGGGGAGGCCGGCGTCGGGGTGAAGCTGGTGTCGCTCACGCCGGCCAACCCCGAGCGAGGTCTCCCCTTCATCCACGCGAGCTACGTCCTGTTCGATCCCGAGACGCAGGCGCCGAAGGGCGTCCTCGACGGCTCGGCGCTCACCGCGCTCCGGACGGCCGCCGTCTCCGCCCTCGCGACCCGCTTCCTGAGCAGGCAGGACGCACGGCGGCTCGTCATCTTCGGGGCGGGAGTGCAGGCGAGGTCGCATCTGGAGGCGATGTGCGCCGTGCGACCGGTGAACGACCTCGTGGTCGTCTCCCGGTCGCGCGGAGCGGCCGAGGCGCTCGTGGAGGAGGGACTCGGCCGCGGACTCGCGGCTCGCCTGGGGGAACCCGACGCGGTTCGGGAGGCGGATCTCGTGTGCACGTGCACGACGGCGGAGGAACCCCTGTTCGACGGATCGTGGCTCCCGGCCGGGGTCCACGTGAACGCGGTGGGGTCCTATCGCCCCGAGACGAGAGAGCTCGACACGGAGGCGGTGCGTCGGGCTCGGGTGGTCGTCGAGACGAGGGAGGTCGCGCTCACCGAAGCCGGTGAGCTGCTCATCCCGATCCGGGAAGGTGTGATGGACGCCGGCGACATCGTGGCCGATCTGGCCGAGACGGTCCGGGGAGCCCAGGTGCGGCGGTCGCCGGATGAGGTGACCCTCTTCAAGAGCGTGGGGATGGGCTTCGAGGATCTGGTGGTCGCGCGAGCGGTCGTGGACGCCGTCCCATGACCGGGGCAGGCCGGCTTGGTCGCCTCGCCGGCACGGTGCCGGGAGAGGGGCTCGAACCCTCACGAGCCGAAGCTCACGGGTTTTTGAGACCCGCGCGTCTACCAGTTCCGCCATCCCGGCCGGGCGGCTCTAGGGTAGCGGCCCGCGGCGTTCGAGCCGGCATCGCGGGACTCTTGATCGTGGTCACCGTCGCGTGCACCGGGAACGTGTCACGGTCGGCCGCGACCCTCCCCACCATCGCCTTCCTTTTCGACGGGTCGCCGTCGGATGCCGAGCTCGTGACGTCGCCCGCCCTCGCCGGTCTGGAGCTCGCGGCGCACGAGGCCGGAGGTGTCCAGATCGAACCGGTCGACGTCGGCCTGAGCCTCGACGACGTGACGGCCTCGCTCCGGGACCTGGGCGAGGACCGCGGCGTCGCCGCCGCGGTCATCGCCCCGTGGACCGCGCCGCCCGACGGCGCGATCGAGCTGCTCGCGGCCGCGGGCGTGCCCGTCGTCACGCTGTCCTGGGCCTGGGGGCCTCCGCGCGAGGGGAGCGGTCTCTGGGTCTCTTTCGCGGCGGACAGGGCCCGGGACGCGGTCATCCTGCTCTCGGGGGCGGACGTCGCGCCCGATGGCATGGCGCCCTGCCTGGCGAGCGACGATCCCATCACGAGCCGGGCGCTGTTCTCGACGGCCGAGCAGCTGGGTGAAGCCGCCGGTGATCCCGGGATCCAGGCGGTCGGGTTCGTTCAGCCCGAGCGAGCGGCGACCGCATCGGCGGTCGCCGCCCGCATGAGAGATCTCGGTTGCCCCGTCCTCGTCTGGATCGGGGGCGCGGATGTCGCTGCATCCGTGCTGTCATCGGTTCCCGACCAACCGCTGATCGTGGGGACCTCGAGGATGAAGACGGACGACGGGCTCGAGCTCGCGTCCCCCGAAACCCAGGTCTTCACCGTCTGCGCGTGCGTCGATGTCTCCCTCTCTACCGACGAGACGTCCCAGCGCTTCGTGCACGACCTCCAGGCCGAGAGCGGGGCTCCTCCGGGGCCGTTCGCCGTGGAGGCCTACGACGCAGGCCGCCTGTTGATCGGCCTGCTCGAAGGGGGAGCGACCAGGGAACGTGCCGCGACGGGCCTGGAAGACCTGACCCGGTTCCGTGGGCTGGCGGAAACGTACCGCTTCGGATCCGATGGAACCCGAACACCGGAGTCGCTCTCGGCGGGTCTGTGGCGAGCCGCCGGCTCCCGGTGGCTGCCCGGAACCGCCCCGCTCGACACCTTGGGCTGATTGCGTTGCCCTGCGGAGCGGTCCTGCCTATAGTCCGGCCGAGAGCAGGCGCCGGCGCGGCGCCGCTCGTCCATCGACCAGGGGGGCAAAGATGAAGCTCGGGTTCCGACGGATGACGGTCCTGATGGGGGTGCTGGCCCTCGTGGCGGCCGGATGCGGAGACGACAATCCGCCGGCGGACGGCAACGGGTCCGCGGCCGGAGAGGGCGTCTGCGCCACGTACGACAAGAACGCGGGTGACCTGCTGGCCCAGATCTGTACCAACAACGAGATCCGTGTGTCGACGGACCCGGCGTACCCGCCCCAGTCAGAGCTGAACGCTGAGACGGGCCAGTACGAGGGCTTCGACATCGACGTGGCGAACGAGATCGCCAAGCGCCTCGGCGTGGCGGCGCCCGCCTGGGAGACACCGGATTGGGAGGTCCTCACGGCCGGGAGCTGGAACGATCGCTGGGACATGAGTGTCGGGTCGATGACGCCGATCAACGAGCGTCAGAAGGTCCTCAACTTCACCGAGCCGTATTCCTTCGTGCCGGCCGTCGCGGTCGTCCACGAGGACTCCGACGTCTCGGACGTGACCACGGACCTGGACGGCAAGAAGATCGGTGTCTGCTCGGCCTGCACGTACGACTTCTTCCTCCAGAAGTCGCTCGAGATCTCGGGCTACGAATTCAACTTCGTCATCGACGACGCGACGATCGTCGGCTACGACACCGACACGTCGGCGCTGCAGGACCTGGCGCTCGGCGATGGCACCCGGCTTGACGCCGTCATGACGTCGATCACCACCGCGGAGGAGTTCGCCAAGGACAACCCCGTGAAGATCGTCGGCGACCCGCTGTTCGGCGAGCCGCTGGCGGTCGCGTTCGACAAGTCCTCGGAGCTCGACGGCACGAGCCTCGTGGACGCGGTGGACCAGATCGTGGCGGATATGCACAGCGACGGGACGTTGAGCGCCCTGTCGAAGAAGTGGTACGGAGGCATCGACGTCACGAAGGTCACGTAGTGCCGAGGATGCTCCTGCCGTGACGACGGACGAGGCGAGGACCGGGGCGACCCGGTCCTCGCTGGCTCCGAGGAGACCCCGACGGGATCGGTTCGCCCTCGCGAGCGCCGGGGTCCCGTTCCGCGTCAAGGTCGCGGTGGTGTGGGTCGCGGTCGCCGGGGTGATGAGCTTCCTCTTCTGGGCGGCCGAGTTCGACAACCGATGGGTCCTCGATCACGTCCGGCTCATCGCGGCCGGGCTCCAGTACACGATCCTCATGGCGATCGGCGGCATCCTGCTGGCGATCGTGCTGGCACTCCTCGGGGCCCTGGGCCGCTTGTCTCGGAACCCCGTCGCATACGGTCTGAGCGGCTTCTACACGTCGTTCTTCCGCGGAACTCCGTTGATCGTGCAGCTCTTCCTGGTCTACGCGGCGCTCCCTCGGCTCGGAGACCACCTCGTGGACAAGTTCTCGTGGGTGCCGTCGGGCTTCGACGACCTGTTGACCCGGAGCGCCCTGTTCGTCGGGATCTTGGTACTCGGGCTGAACTACGGCGCCTACATGACCGAGATCTTCCGCGCCGGCATCCAATCGGTGAGCCATGGCCAGACCGAAGCGGCGGACGCTCTCGGGATGACCTATCGCCAGAAGATGCGCCGCGTCGTGCTTCCTCAGGCGCTCCGGGTCATCATCCCGCCGACGGGCAACGAGTTCATCGCGATGATGAAGGACACGGCGCTGGTCTCGTTCCTGGGGACGCCCATCGCGACGGCCGAGATCTTCCGGCGCGGCCAGCTCTTCGGGGCGGGGGATGTGAGGCCGCTCGAGGGATACATCACGGTCGCGGCGCTCTACTGGATCCTCACGGCGATCTTCACGTTCTTCCAGAGCCGGCTCGAGCGGCGGATGAGCAAGGGATACGTGCGGGCGGCCCCCAGCGGCCCGAGGACCCGTGGACCTCGCAAGGCCACCGGTGCCCAGGGGGCTGAGGCGGACCCCGGAGCCTTTCTCGAGACGCCCGATGCGGCCGCGGCTGGGCACTCCCACGCGGGCGGGACCACGACCGCCGAGGTCACCCCTCCGGGAGGCGGAGGCTCGGTGCAGGGCGGGAGTTCATGACCGTGCGGAACGGTGACGCCGTCGTCCGGGTCGAGAACCTCTACAAGTCCTTCGGGTCCCTGGAGGTGCTTCGGGGGATCGATATGCAGGTGGCCGAGGGCGAAGTGGTCGTGATCTTCGGGCGGTCGGGCTCCGGCAAGTCCACGTTGCTCCGGTGCATCAATTTCCTCGAGGAGCCGTCGGCGGGCACGATCGAAGTGTCGGGGCTTCGTATCGAAGGGGGTCATCGCATCCACACGAAGCGGGAGCAGATCCGCGAGCTCCGAACTCACTGCGGCATGGTGTTCCAGCAGTTCAACCTCTTCCCGCACATGTCGGCGGTCGAGAACGTGATGGAAGGCCCCGTGACGGTGAAGGGTGTCCACGAGGAACGTGCCCGCGCCCTCGCGATGGAGGTGCTTACCAAGGTCGGACTGTCGGACAAGGCCGAGGAGTATCCGATCCGCCTGTCTGGAGGCCAGCAGCAACGCGTCGCGATCGCGAGGGCGCTCGCGATGGAGCCCGACGTCATCATGTTCGACGAGCCCACGTCGGCGCTCGACCCCGAGTTGATCGGTGAAGTCCTCGCGGTGATGAAAGCTCTCGCCGTGGAGATGCACATGACGATGATGGTCGTCACCCACGAGATGGGCTTCGCCCGCGAGGTGGCAAACCGGATGGCCTTCTTCCACGAGGGCAAGATCCTCGAGGAGGGGACACCCGATCAGATCTTCAACGAGACGCGCTTCCCGGAGACCAAACGATTCCTGAAAGCCGTCCTGTAAACGAAAAGGCGACGGGCCGCGACTCCGATCCGAGTCGCTCGCGCCTTCCCCATACGCGAGCATCCCATCCCGGTGACGCGGCCCGCCACACTCGGTCTCTTCGAACCGCCACCCCGATCGATCGAAATCGTTCGGGGCTCGCGTCCCGTTGAGGACCGTCGCGGACTGTAAACGCGAGGTTGAGGGATGTCAACCGCGGGCGCGCGGACGAGAGACTCTGTGTCGCAGGAGCACGCATCCATCGTTGCAGGTCGTAGCCACAGAAGAAGAGTGACACGAACGAGAACGTGGAACGAGGGATCCGTCAGCGCGGAACGTCGGTCTCCACATGGGTGGACGCCGTGGCCGAAGTCTCGTGTTCGGGTCGAGACTTCGCTCCGGGCGTGGTCGGCCGGCGAAGGAAGAAGCCACCGACGATCACGAGGTAGGCCGTCCAGCCGAGGACCTCGAGCCACGTCGGATCCGCGTGGTAGCCGACCAGTCCGCGCAAGATCGCACCGGCACCGGCGTCGTCCGGGAGGGTCGAGGAGATGTCGAACGCGTGCGTGTTGAGGAATGGAAGCCAACCCGCCTCCTGGAGCTCGTGGAGGGAGAACGCGAAGAGCCCGGCTGCGACGACGATCAACAACAAGCCGGTCACGCGGAAGAACGACCGAAGGTTCATGCGGATGCCGCCGCGATAGAGCATCGCCCCGAGGACCACGGCGAGCCCGAGCCCGAGGATGGCTCCCACCACCTGCGCGGCGGGCGCAACGTTCGTTCCCTCGACGGCGGTTCCCTTCGCGGCCGCGTACAGGAAGAGCGCGGTCTCGACGCCTTCTCGGAGGACGGCGAAGAACGCGAGACCTGCGAGCGCGAACCCACCGGTCACGAGCGCCGTGTCGACCTTCTCCTGCAAGTCCGATTTGATGCGAGCTCCTTGACGGCGCATCCAGAAGATCATCCACGTCAAGACGCCCACGGCTGCGAGCGTCACCAGACCTTCGAAGATCTGCTCCGCGGTCCCCTCGAACTCGGTGCCTGCGACGAAGACCGCGGTGCCCACTCCGACGCTCAGGAGGACGGCGGCGATGGCGCCCCACCACACGAGACGGTCGCGGTCGGTCGCACCGAGCTGCTTCAGGTAGGCGAGAACGATCGACACGATCAGTACCGCTTCGATGCCTTCGCGAAGCGCGATCACGAACGTCGCTCCCATATCCTCCCGTCCTTGGCCGTCCTCGGGCCGTCCTTGGCCTGTCGCTCACACGTCGAGGTCGAGCAGATGACCAGCCGGCGGGAATCCTAGTGAGGAGGTCGGATTCACGTCAATCGTTCGGTAACGAACCATCTGGCGGACCGAACCATCTGGGGGCGCCACGGCGCCGGCTCGGAACGACGGGGTCACGTCGCAGGGCGCGGCTACGATAGGGCCCGTGGCGCCCCCAGGGTCTGACGCAGCGTCCGATCCACCCCGCCGGCTGTTCATCCTCGACGGGCATTCCCTCGCCTACCGGGCGTTCTTCGCCCTGCCCAGCACGCTCGCCACCACGACCGGCCAGGTGACCAACGCCGTCTACGGCTTCACGTCGATGCTGATCAAGCTCCTCGCGGAGGAACGCCCCGACCTGATCGCGGTGGCCTTCGACGTCGGGAAGCCCGTCGCGAGGCTCGCCATGGACGCCGACTACAAGGCCGGCCGCCGGGAGACTCCCGAGGACTTCAAGCCTCAGTTGGGGCTGATCCAAGAGGTCGTGGGAGCGCTTCGGATCCCCATGCTGTTGGTGACCGATCACGAGGCCGACGACGCGATCGGCACGCTCGCTCTTCGGGCGGCCGAGCAGGGGATCGAGGCGACGATCGTCACCGCCGACCGGGACTTCTTCCAGCTCGTCCGGCCGGGTGTACGGGTCCTGTTCAACCGCCGGGGGATCTCCGACATCGTCCTGTTCGACGAGGCCGCGGTGGAGGAGCGCTTCGGGCTTCCCCCCGCCAAGTACCTCGAGTTCGTCGCCCTCAAGGGAGACACCTCCGACAACATCCCCGGCGTGCCGGGCGTCGGGGACAAGACCGCGGCCAAGCTCGTCCAGGAGTTCGGATCGGTGGAGGAGCTCCTCGCACGCACGGCTGAGCTGAAGGGGAAGTTGAAGGAGAACATCGAGGCGGCCGGCGAGCGGCTGGCCCTCAATAAGGACCTGGCCCGGATCGTGACCGACCTGCCACTCGACGTCGAGCCCCAGGACGCGGTGATGGGCGAATGGGACGTGGAGGAGGTCCGGCGGCTGTTCACCTCCCTCGAGTTCCGGAGCCTGTTCGACCGGCTGATGGAGCTGGCGAAAGACGCCAAACCCAAGGTCGACGTGACGGAGCTCGACCTGCGACAGGTGGAGCCGGCCGAGCTCGCCACCCTCCTCGGAGACGGACCCGTGGGTGTCGCGATCCAAGAGGAGTCGGACGCGTTGGTCGGGATGGCGGTCTCGGCGGGTGGTGCGCAAGCCGCCTACGCGGCTCTCGACGGCCCTGGTCCGGTGGCCGAGCGCCTCGCCGACCCGCACACGGGGAAATGGGCGCACGATGCGAAAGGCCTCGAGCGGGTCACCCTCCGCGCCGGCGCTCTGCTCGAGGGGCTGGCCTTCGACACGATGCTGGCCGGCTACCTCCTGGAACCGGGCACCGCGGACTATCCGCTCGCCTCCCTCTCCGAGCGCTACCTCGGCACGGACCTGTTCGGGACCGAGGAGGACGACGCCGCCAAGGAAGCAGAGGGACAGCTGTTCACGGAGGACCCCTGGCGGCGGGTCGCTTCCGAAGCGGCCGCGGTGGCGCTCCTCGCCCCGGTCCTCGAGGAGCAGATCGACCGGCAGGGGCTGCGCCACCTCCTGGAGGAGGTGGAGCTGCCGCTGGCCTCCGTCCTCGCCAGGATGGAGGCCCGCGGCGTTCGTCTCGATGTCCCCTACCTCGAGGAGATGGGGGAGTCGGTCCGCGACCGGATGGCGACCCTCAAGGCCGAGGTGTTCCAGCACGCGGGGCAGGAGTTCAACCTGAACTCGCCGCCGCAGCTCCGCGAGATCCTCTACGACCAGCTCGGACTCCAGCCCGGGAAGCGCACGCCCAAGGGCGAGCTCTCCACGGACGCGAGCGTTCTCGAGAAGCTCCGCGACGCCCACCCGATCGTCGACGCCCTGCTGTCGTGGCGCGAGTTGGACAAGCTCAACTCGACCTACCTCGAGGCGCTCCCGAAGCTGGTGGACCCGAAGGACGGGCGTCTGCACACCTCGTTCAACCAGACCGTCGCCGCGACGGGAAGGCTGTCCTCCTCGAACCCGAACCTGCAGAACATCCCGGTCCGGTCAGAGCTCGGACGCCAGATCCGTCGCGCGTTCATCCCGGGTGGGGACGACCAGGTCCTGCTGGTCGCCGACTACTCGCAGATCGAGCTCCGGATCCTCGCTCACCTGTCGGGCGACGCCGGCCTCCGCGAGGCGTTCGACTCCGGCCTCGACATCCACGCCGCCACCGCCGCGACGGTCTTCGATCTCCCGCCCGAGCACGTCGATGCCGAGATGCGTCGGCGCGCCAAAGCGGTGAACTACGGCCTGGCGTACGGGATGAACGCGTGGGGGCTGGCGACGCGCCTGGGGATCACGGCCGACGAGGCCCAGGAGTTCATCGACGCCTACTTCGAGGGGTTCCCGGCGATCAAGGAGTATCTCCACCACCAGGTGGACCGGGCGACGGTCGAAGGCTTCACGGAGACCCTCCTCGGGCGACGCCGCTACATCCCGGAGCTGCAGGCGGCCAATCCACGGATCCGTGATCTCGGTCGCCGGCAGGCGCTCAACGCGCCGATCCAGGGAAGCGCCTCCGACGTGTTCAAGGTCGGGATGATCGCCGTCGATCGGGCGCTCCGCGAGCGGCCCGACCTCGACTGCCACATGTTGCTCACCGTCCACGACGAGCTGGTCTTCGAGGTCGCGAAGGACCGAGCCGAGGAGGCCGTCGATCTGATCCGCGACCGCATGGAGCATGCGATCGAGCTCGACGTCGACCTGCGAGCCGACGTCGGTCTCGGCGCGAACTGGTCCGAGGCTGCCCCCGAGGGTCACTGAGCCGGGCCATGCCGATCGGGCGGCACGACGACCTCTCGGTCCTCGGCGGGCATCTCTGCATCTCTCGGGCCTCCGATCCGGGCGAGATCGTGCACGCGCCGGCTCCGGCCGATTGACGGCGTTTGCGCTGCTCACCTACCCTTTCACCCGACGCGCGGTCGCTCGCGCGCCGCGTCGCAAATCCCAACCCGCGATGCGGTGAGCCCCGCGTGCCAGAAGGAGACCCACCAGATGAGTGATATCGAGACCACGACCGAGGAGCCCGGCCGGGCGGTTGAGCCGGCCGAGGAAGCAACAGCCGCGATCCCGGCCGAAACGACGGTCCCCGCTGACGCGGAGCCAGACGGCACTGTGGCCGACCAGCCGGCGGCCGTCGAGGCCGACGCAGACGGACCCCCGGCGCCCGCCGACGTGATCCCCGTCGTCGCCACTCCCGAGCCCGCCGGCGAGGACTACACCCCCGAGGAACTGATCCAGGCGATGGAGGCCTCGCTCCGAGACTTCAAGGACGGCGACATCATGGAGGGCGTGGTCGTGAAGATCGACCGCGACGAGATCCTCCTCGACATCGG
>Ga0070698_100010123_pt1 | contig 10070 bp, 14 predicted proteins | sample KBSK1502metaG_FD_65477 | JGI IMG/M metagenome (GOLD analysis project Ga0070698, IMG submission 65477) | Corn, switchgrass and miscanthus rhizosphere microbial communities from Kellogg Biological Station, Michigan, USA - KBS K1-50-2 metaG | ecosystem: Host-associated > Plants > Roots >... | reverse complement strand
GCCGCGGGGAGCGGGTCGTTCTTCATCTCCGCGTCCGTCAGCTTCACGTTCGTGGCCATGGGTCCGGAGGGGGCGGCCTCGTTCACACTCGACGTCGGGGAGCATGCGCCCAGGATCAGGAGGGCCGGGATCCAACGGCGATACAGAGCAGCCAGGGCGCCCATCATCGGAAGCATAAAATACGTTCCTACCGCCGGCTATACCAGTAACCGCCGCCACCGCCGAGTAACAGGACCAACAGGACGATCAGAAGGATGGTTCCCATAGTCTTTTCCTTTCTATAGTTCTGCTCACGCTCGATCCTAAGGGCCGGTCTTTTCCATCGCGGCGAGTTCCTTTTCCGCCTCTTCCTTGCTGATGCCGTAGAGTTCCTTCAGCTTTCCGTGGAGCTGTTCGCGCCTCCCGGCGATCACCGCCACGTCGTCATGGGTGAGTTTTCCCCATCTCGCCTGGACCTTTCCCATGAGTTGCGACCATTTCCCGTCGACTTGTTCCTTGTTCATCAGAATCCTCCTTGAACTGGGACTTTCGGGGGCTTCCCGCGGACCTACGTACTCCGTTCGGCTGCCCAAGTTACGAGAGTCGGAGGGAGCCAGGCGCCCCCGTAACCCGGCGAGGAGGACGACGTAAGAAGCTCCGGTCCTGACAATCCGACTTTTAGGGAGACCGACATGCTGAGCTGGGCATTGACTTTCTTTATCGTCGCCATCATCGCGGCGGTCTTCGGCTTTGGCGGCATCGCCACCGGAGCCGCGGGGATCGCGAAGCTGCTCTTCTTCGTGTTTCTGATCGTCTTCCTCGTCTCCCTCGTCATGGGGCTGGCGAGAGGCCGAGTCCGATCGTGAGATCTGAGATCATGGAGTGAACCGATGAAACTCAAGCGGCAGTCCTGGAGAATCCTGGCCGCGGCCGGAGTCGCCCTGGTCCTGGCGGCCTGCGATCCGGGCCCTTTGGAAAAGGCCGGGAAAGCGATTGACCGCGCGGGCGAGAAGGTGGGGAACAAGGTCAAGGACATCGTGAAGTAACACAAAGGAGCGAGTCCCCTTGACACCTCACGCGACTGCGACCGCCCTGCCCCCTGTCCGGATACGGCCGGGGAGGCTTCGGCGGGCGATCGTCTACCTGAGGCGACTCTACGCGGCCTGGAAACAGGATCAGTGTTCCCGGATGGCGGCCGCCCTTGCCTTCTACACCTTCCTGGCGCTGACGCCCATCCTCGTCCTGGCCGTCCTGATTGCCGGCAGCCTCTTCGGCGAAGCGGCGGCACGGGGGGAGATCGTGGAGCGGACGAAGGACTCGATCGGACTCCTCGGCGCGGAGGTCGTTCAAGGAATCCTTCAAAGCGCGGGCCGGCCCCGCGAAGGCATCGTGGCTCTCGGGGTCGGCCTGCTGGCCCTCCTGCTCGGCGCCTCCCGCGCGTTCCAGGAACTCCAGGCCGGCTTGAGCAGGATCCTGACGGGACCCCGGCAACTACCGGGAGGTCGCAAAGGGATCCTCAGGCGGCTCATTTCTTTCGGATTGGTTCTCTCGGTGAGCCTGGGCCTGGTGATGCTCATGATCGGCGGGATGGCGCTCGACGCCACGGGACGGTACTTGGGGCTGCCCTCGGGACTGTGGTTCGCCAGGGTCCTGGATTACTTCCTCACCTTCGGCTTCGGCGCCCTCTTTCTGTCCCTGCTCTATCGATTCGTTCCGGACGAGCGCATCCCCTGGAAGGGCGTGGGGATCGGCGCAGCCCTCTCGGCCGGATTGTTCGTTCTGGGGCGCTTCCTGGTCAGCCTCTACATCGGGCGACTGACGACCGCTTCCTCCTATGGCATCGCCGGGTTGATCGTCGTCATCCTGATTTGGCTCTATTTCTCGGCGCGAATCGTCTACCTCGGCGCGGAAGTGACGCGCTTGCGTGCGGATTCGAAGGCGGCCGAATCCCGGTTCGCCCGGCACCGCCTTCCGTAACCCAACAGCGGTCCCGACGTAGAAAGCACACGAGGACGGGCCTCGGCTGTTTGCCCGTCGAGGAGGACCTATGAGATGCCTGACGCTGCTGGGAGTCGCCGCTCTTTCCTTTCTCGGCTGCAGCAGCTCCCCGGACCGCTGGGAAACCCGGGGGGACCGGGTGCTCGGAATCGGCAGCGACAGCGCCGAAGATCCCGTCAGCGGCGCCTCGGTCTCGAAGAAAAAGGCGGTGAAACGGGAATACAGGGGGACAACGTACTATTTCGGATCTTCCACGACCGCGGCGACGTTTTTCCAGAACCCGGAACCGTACGCCCTACACGAGAGCGACAGAAACGATCCTGGATTGGATCGCTCCGATGTCCGCTAGAGCTCTATCTCCGGAGGTCCCCCGTTGAAGAAGCAAGCGTCGACGCTCCTGCTGACGCTGTGTTGCCTTCCTCTCGTCGGATGCATCACTCGACTGTTCGGAGGGGGAGGCGAACCGATGCTTGCGGGAGACAAGGAGTCCATCCCGCTCTCGAAGCTGGAACGGATCATCTTCAACTTTTCCGACCGCGACGTCACCCTCATCTCCGACGCCTGCGAAGCCATCAAGCGCGACACGGCGACGCCGGAAGAACGACGCCGGGCCCAGCACTTCAAGCTGGCCAACGGGACGGCCGTGTACGACATCGTGACGAGCCCCAACTCGCTCGCTCACCTGGTCGACCTCTACGTCATGATCCATCTCCAGCACCTCGTCCTGGTCGACGAGGGGAATGCCGGAAGGCTCTTCGGCGAGAAGGGGGGAGCGCGCCTCATCGCCGCCCTCGAGCAGGTCCGGGGCGAGATCGATCAGCTTGCACGCCTGGCGATGAAATCCAAGCGGAAGGCCCAACTCGACAAGATGATCCAGGACTGGCGCCAGCGCAATCCGCAGGTCGAGTTCGTCTCGGGGATCCGCTTCGGCAACCTCCCCGAACTCTCCGGCAAGTCGATCCTCGAGGTCATCCCTTCCTTCTTCGATGTGATCAATCCCATGGACGACACGAGCCGTTCCGTCGAGGAGACCAAGCAACTGGCCGAAAGGGCCTTCTATTTTTCGAAACGGCTGCCCAAGCTCCTCAACTGGCAAACGGACGCCGCGCTGGAGGACCTCCTGGCAAAGCCGGATCTGCATCAAGTCCTCCAGGACGTCACTCAGACCAGCGGATCGATCGATCGCGTCTCCAAGGTCATCGAGCGCGTCCCGGAGCTCGTCGCCGGCGAGCGGAAGGCGTTTCTCGAGGCGTGGGACGCGCGCCGGGGCGAAGCCGTCTCGACCCTGAAAGAGATTCGCGCGACGCTCGCCGAGGGCAAGGAGTTCGCGGCCCAGGTGCGCGGCGCCAGCCAGGCCATCGAGCAGGCCGGAGTGCGCTCCCGGGCGGAGGGTTTGAAGCCCTTCGACATCGCCGAGTACACGACGGCCGCCGCGGAGATTGCGACGATGGCGCGCGACGCGAACGCTCTCGTCAGCGACTCGCACTCCCTGCTGGCCTCTCCCGCCTGGACGAAGCGCCAGGAAGACGTGAGCCGACTCGCGAACGAGATTCTCGGACGCGCCGAGCTGGGGAGCAGGAGAACGGTGAATCATCTCGCATTGCGAATGGGGCAGGTCCTGTGCGTTTTCTTTGTCCTGCTGGCCCTTTATCGAGTCATCGTGAGACAGATCGAAAGAAACCGGGAAGGCCGGCCCCCGCAGAATGCCTCAGCGGACGAACGGAGGGATCGACCAGCGCAGACGTCCGTCATCCCCCCGGTGCGGAGTCCCGAGAGGAGGGAACACCGGGCGTCTCCCGGGGGAAGGCGGCTCTAGCTTCAGAAGGGCGACGCCGCGGCACCACGTTTCCCCCTGACTTCAGCCTCTCCAAGGACCGTAGCGGGGCCGAAGCCGGAGGCTCGCACGGCGCCGGCCGTTCCCAAGGGGCATACCGCCCCATGCGCAAGTCCCTCCACCCGGATGCTCAGCCATCGGGCGTCGTGGGAGCGACGTGCGATCGCGACCGAGGTCAAGGGATCGGCCGGGATCCGGCAGCTGAAACAATCCTGAAGGCCCTGGCCAGCGGTCGGTTCCTGACCGGTGCGGAGTGAGCCGGGACAAATGAACCTGGTCCCGCAGCGCCTAGCTCGCCGCGGGACCAGGCGGATGGGTCGCGAAAGCGCCTACTTCGTTTCCTTCTTCGCCCCCGCGCGCGTAAAGAGCATCTCGCTCATCAGGACTTCCTTGGCGTCCTTGCCCGGCATGTAGAATCGGAGCGTGCGATGGTCCGTGTCGGCGATCTCGTGGACCATCCTGAAGGTGGCCGGCTGGCCGGTCTTCGGGTCGGTGCTCTCGCAATTCATCGTGAACACCTTCCCGGCGGCATCCGCCTTGCCCTCGAAGCGCATGAGGTTCGGGCACCAGCTATCGGTCCACGTCCCAATGAACATCCCCTTCTTCGGATCGAAACCCATCATGGCGTGGCCCTCAAAGGGTTGCCGGTCCATCTCCGACTTGTAGTTGCACATCAGCCAGAAGCCGCCAAGCTTGACCTTGGAGCTGTCGGTCCCCTGGCTCTCCTCGACGGTGGGCAAGTGACACTTCGCGCGGACGTCCCATTCCCCCTCGAACTGCTTGAGGAGATCGTGCTCCTTCTGAGGTTTCAGCGGGGCCGGCTTCTCGGCGGGCTGCTGTTTGTCCTGGGCACTCACGGTGAGCGCCGCAAACACAACGGCGAGAGCGACGGCGATGCGATTCATGAGCAGATCCTTTCAAAAACGAGACAGGTGCCTGAGAATTCAGGCTTGGTCTCCGTGTGGTTCACTGGACTGCACGCTCGGGGGAAGTTCATCCTGGAGTTTTTCTGAGACTGGCCACCGCTCCGCGCTAGAGGTAGAAGTTCACGCCGAAGGTGACCTGCCAGTAGTTGAAGTCGCGATGAATCACCTTGTCGTTGGTCGCATTCAGGAAGATGTACCGGACATCCATGTCGAGGGAGACCCGCGAGCCGAGCATGAGCTCAGCGCCGGCGCCCAGGTGCTCGCCGAAGAGGTGATCCGTCCGGTCCTTGTTGACGAGGGCGACACTGTCCCGGTAGTCGACCCGCGTGTAGTACCAGCCCACGCCGCCCAGGATGTACGGCCGGAACGGACCCTCCGGGACGATGTACAGGAACGCGGTGAGTTGGAGGGGATACTGGGTTACCACGACGTCCCCGTTTTCGTAATGGTTCGAATGGAACGTCATCGCCGCCTCGGCCGCGAAGATCCGGGCGAAATGGAGTCGCGCCTGCACTCCTCCGAACCACGTGCCGCGGTCGGCGCCGCGGGCGCTGAGATACCCGGCGGCGGCACCGATCGAAAAAGACGCCGGGTGTTCCTCCCCCAGAAGTTCGGCTGAAAGCGATCTCGGAAGGACGCGCGCTTCAGGATCGCGGGTCGAGGTCGGCAGGACATTGAAGATCGAGCTCGACTCCCAGACATTGTCGCCCGCAGACTCCTGAGCGGCGGAGGGCGCCGACATCGAGGCGAGTAGCGCGGTCAATAGTCCAATGACCATTATGCGCGGTCTCCTTTTGTGCCTTTGCTTTCGGGCCGGGGGATGGGTGCATCAGCGAGCCATCGAATGGTTCCAGTGACCAACTCCAGATGCCCCCGCCGATCGATCCTGACCGGCCTATTTACCAAGCGGTACGGTCTCCGGCGGTGTTTGAGCTTGGTCCTCATGGTGGTCAACCACGCAAGCGGCGGACCATGCGGATCTTGGGCAGCCGATTACACGTGCTGACCAGGGAAAAGAGAGGCGGTCTGCAGATCAATACGATCCCGTCCGAATTCACTTTGATGCTGTTGATTGAAGTCGCGCTGCGGAAGGTTTGTGGGTTCATGGGGGCTGAGATGGCCTTGCCCCCTATCCGGAAGTGATGGGTTAGAACCTCAGGGCTGCGAGATGGATCCGGAGGGAGCGCAGCCGGAGTTCCCATTCATTCGCGAGAGCATCGCAGCCGTTGCGCCGGTAGTCGGCGAGCAGACGTTCTCCACGCTCAATGGCCTGCTGGGTCCGAAACGGCTCGCGCTCAGCCGCAGGGGCCTTGGCGATGGGTTGAGGCGTGAGGCCCTCCTCCACGTACCTCCAACGTCGGTAAAGCGACGCCAGCGCGCCCAACATCCGCCGCATGAAACGATCTCCTACCGCCGGCTATACCAGTAACCGCCACCGCCGCCGAGCAGCAACACGACCAGGACGATCAGAAGGATAGTTCCCATAGTCTTTTCCTCTCAATGAGTGTTGTTCAATTCTCGTTCCTAAGGGTTGCTCTTCTCCATCGCGGCGAGTTCTTTCTCAGCCTCTTCCTTGGTGATGCCGTAGAGCTCGTGGAGCTTCCCGTGAAGTTGTTCGCGCCGTCCTGCGATCACGGCCACATCATCATGAGTCAGCTTTCCCCACTTCGCCTGGACCTTTCCCATGAGCTGCGACCACTTCCCTTCGACTTGTTCCTTGTTCATGGCATCCTTCTCCAATCAGACTTCGATCCGCCTCTGCTCGGTTACTAACTCCATTCGATTGGCCAGGTTACAAGCGGCTGGGAAACTCCGGGGCTCGGCCTGAATTGAGGGGGCTTACGCGCGCTCAGGACAGGATCTGCCGCGTAACCCGGCGGCGCCAACCGCGTAGAAGGAAGCAGTCGTGGACAGGCTCCGTCTGGATGCCTGTCCGGGCTTGGAGATTAAGGAGATAGACATGCTTAGCTGGGCATTAGGGTTCTTCATCCTTGCCATCATCGCGGCGTTTTTCGGGTTTGGTGGCATTGCAACGAGCGCCGCAGGGATTGCGCAGGTGCTCTTCGTGGTGTTCCTCGTCGTCTTCCTCATCTCCCTGGTCATGGGACTGGCGAGAGGCCGAGCTCGATCTTGAATGCTCGGCCATCTAGCACAACACATAAGGAGTGATCCGATGAAACTCGTTTGGAAGCCATGGAAGACTCTGGCAGCGGCCGGTGTCGCGCTGGTTCTAGCGGCCTGCGATCAAGGTCCGCTGGAAAAAGCCGGGAAAGCGGTCGATCGCGCCGGCGAGAAGACGGGCGACAAGATCAAGGATATCGTGAAGTAGCAGACGCTGCGCGAGAGAGTCGGAGTCCCGCACGTCGAGGTCAGCAAAGCGGTCACACCTCGATGGTGTAAAGCGGGCTTACGAGTGAACGCCTTGCAAGCGACTTCGTGCGAAGGATGCAAATGAACAGAGTCCGCGCTCTCCTGTTGACTTCCCTGATCGATGAAGGTCAGAGCACCCGACTCCTGCAGCAAATCAAGCGGGAATGCGTCGGAATCAACGTGGTTCTCGTGGCGAGTCTCGCCGAGGGAGGTCTTGCCGACTCGTCTGGGACGAAACCCCCTATTCTGACGCCAAGACAGAAGGAGGTCTTGCGCGAGATGGCCGACGGGAATGGAATGAAGAAGATCGCACGAAAACTCAGGATCTCGCCCAAGACCGTCGAGACTCACCGCCAAGCCGTCATGAAGCGTCTTGGGATACGCCACATTCCGGGTCTTGTGCGTTACGCTCTCCAGACGGGCGTGGTTCCAGCGTCGTGGCTCATGGTAAGGGATTGAGCCGATCGGCGGGGAGAGAGCAGTCCTCCCAACTACGGGATCGTGGCCCCCCTAGAATGGGAATCCGTGGACGGGTGCCGGGGTACAGTGATCTTGTAGGTCTTCAGCTTCCGCTGGAGCGTTGCCATTCCGATCTCGAGAACCGCCGACGCTTCCTTTCGGTTCCCACCTTTGGCCGCCAGGATGGCAAGGATGTAATCCTTTTCGATTGCTTCAAGAGACCGCATTCCCCCCTTCATGCTGGGCAGCTCCTGCCTCAGACGAAGCTCTGGAGGCAGATCCTCCAGCTCCACCCGCTTCCTCGTCGTCACCGCGGCTGCCCGTTCCATCACATTGGCCAGCTCGCGTACATTCCCCGGCCAGGCGTACTCCAGGAGACAATCGGCCACCGGAGCCGAGAGCCCCTCGACGGTCCGCTTCATTCGGAGCGATGCTTCCGCCAGCAGGATGCGCGCCAAAGACAGAATGTCCTCCCTGCGCTCCCGGAGGGGTGGAACCGCCAGCTCCACCACTTTGAGGCGGTAGTACAGATCATCACGGAAGTTTTTCTTGGCAACCTCGGGGGCCAGATCCTTGTTCGTTGCGGCGACGATCCGCACACGGATCGGACGATTGGCGTTCTCGCCCACACGTCTCACCTCGCGCTCCTGGAGTGCCCGAAGAAGCTTCACCTGCATGGCGGGCGGGATCTCTCCCACTTCATCCAGGAAAAGCGTCCCGCCATTGGCTGCCTCAAAGAGCCCCGGCCGGTCCAGGGCGGCGCCCGAAAAGGAGCCGCGGGCATGGCCGAAGAGCTCGCTCTCCAGGAGCGTCGCGCTGATCGACCCACAATTGACTCCCACGAACGGGCCGTCCGAGCACGCCGATTGGTCGTGCACGAATCGCGCGACGCGTTCCTTCCCCGTGCCGCTTTCCCCCGTAATGAGCACCGTAGACTCGACCTTGGCGATCGTCCTGGCGAGTTCCATGACGCGGTTCATTCCCGGACTCCGGGCCACGATGTCCCCCGGATCTTCCTCGACCTTGGCCGCTCGAGCCAGCTTCCGGGCATGTCGCAGCAACTCGCGCTCCGTGCGCTTGAGCCTCTCGGTGATTTCGAGGAGCGCCGCGTCGATCTCGATGTGCTTGAATACCGATATCTGATCGTACTCGCTTTCGCCCCATTCCTCGGCGGTCTTGACCGTGATGTGGCAGGCTGCATCACCTTTGGCCATGCACCGGTCCTCGACCGCGAAGAGTTCACGCCCTGTCGCGCGACTCAGGTAGCCGCTGGCCAGGCCGCAGAGGGTCCAGCAGACCGGGTAGTCCGCCTGGCCCAGGTGAAGCAGGTGCTGTTCGGCCTCGTAGGAGACTCGCCACGACCCGCCATCCGCGGCATAGGAAAGGTTGCTGCCCGGTGCGAGCATGAAGAGACCTTTGAGCGCAAAGATCTTTGAGCCTGCCCGCCGCCAGTCCTCGTCGCTATCCCACTTGAACTGGGTGCGAATGGCTTCGGCCAAACGTTGGCCATGGGCATAGCCGAACCGGCTCAGGAGGCCGCGGGCCACCCGGACCCCGAAGGTGTCGATGAGTTCCTTTCGGAGCAAGCCCAGTGCGACCGCGTCGGAGATAAGCGCCCGTTGACCGGCGAAGCGGATCAGTCCCGCTTCGGCGTCAACTTCCAGGAGTTCCTTGAGATCGAGTTCTTCGATACGCACGCTTCACCTCGCGAACGGTCACGGCACCGACGCCGGTCACGGCGCTTCTCTGGATGGCGTCAAGGCGACCAATTCTTGGACCGGGAGGCCCGCCTCCCCGACCTCTTTGAGGAGCAGACGGGCTTCCGCGCTCACCTGGTCCTCGAGTCGCACTCGGGATCTGGGATTCGTCTTAGGAGCACGTCGTCTCTGCTGGATCCATTTGAGGAACTGTTCCGCATCCGCTCGGAGGATCGAAGGCGCCTTGTCGACCCATGCCAGCCGCACCAGCGGCCGGACGTCCTGACCGAAGAGTTTCGCAATCTTCTTGATTATCTTTACGGAAGGGGGATTGACCTTGCCGCCCTCAATCCCGCAAACGTATCCCTTAAATGTCCCGATCGCATCTGCTACGACCTTGAGCGACAGGCCCCTGTCCCGACGCAATGTCCTCAAGCGATCGCCGAAGTGTGACAAGGGGTTCTCCTTCAAAGATTCATCAGCCGGCCTGCGGCAAAGACAGTCTTCATCGGGGGTCGTGAGAGCCCCAGGGCGGGGCTCCCACGACTCGAGAGAGAGGGATCGGGTTTCATCTGCATCTACGGAGGGAGGCGGATCGCGGCGGACTTATCGCAATGGAGATCGCCTGATCCGTCTGGGATATCGCCACGCTTTTCCCTTCCCACAGCCACCGATGACTAAGCAATACGCATGCCAGGGAGAGGTTCTAAAGACGCCTTTTGAGGAAATGGGGCCTTCACCCTGTGCAGGGACGGAAGACTTCCGACACTCAAGAGTTTTGATCCATCTCGCGAATGGATCACATTG
>Ga0070698_100010121_pt1 | contig 10072 bp, 8 predicted proteins | sample KBSK1502metaG_FD_65477 | JGI IMG/M metagenome (GOLD analysis project Ga0070698, IMG submission 65477) | Corn, switchgrass and miscanthus rhizosphere microbial communities from Kellogg Biological Station, Michigan, USA - KBS K1-50-2 metaG | ecosystem: Host-associated > Plants > Roots >... | reverse complement strand
AAGCCGACCAGCGCTCCGCCGAATCTGATGAAGACCACTGCTTTGCCCGCTCCTTTCTTTCATGCTGCGGCGAGGCCTGGGCCCGACCGATGACGATGTGGCCGCCGGCCCGGAAGTCCTCCCGCGCGAAGTCGAACATGCGAGGAAGGATACGCCCGCTTACTGGTCTGATATGCCCGAGCGGGCGAGGGCGTCGCGGAGCGTCGCGGCGCCGATGACCTCGAGGGTCGTGCCGTCGCGGTCGGAGACGCTCGCCGCAGGGACGATCGCCCGCTCGAACCCGAGGCGCTCCGCCTCCTTGAGCCGCGCCGCGAGGCGCTGGACCCGGCGGAGCTCGCCGCCGAGACCGAGCTCGCCGAGGAACACGGTCCGCGGGTCGGCCGGCCGGTCACGCAGCGCGGACGCGACGGCGACGGCAACGCCGAGATCCGTCGCGGGCTCGCGGATCCGCAGGCCGCCGACGAGGTTCACGTACACGTCGTGCGAGCCGCTCGCCAGCCCCGCGCGCTTGGTGAGCACGGCGAGGAGGAGCGCGATGCGCTGCGGGTCCATCCCGTTCACGGTGCGGCGCGGAAGACCGAAGCTCGTCGGCGTGACCAGCGCCTGGACCTCGACGAGCAGCGGACGCGTGCCCTCGATCGTCGGTACCACGACGCTGCCCGCGACCCCGCGGCTTCGCTCCTCGAGGAAGACCTCCGACGGGTTCATCACTTCGCGCAGGCCGCTCTCCCCCATCTCGAACACCCCGACCTCGTCGGTCGAGCCGAAGCGGTTCTTCGTCGCGCGCAGCACGCGGAAGGCATGGAAGCGTTCGCCTTCGAGATAGAGGACCGCGTCGACGATGTGCTCGAGCACCCGCGGACCGGCGACATTGCCCTCCTTCGTCACGTGCCCGACGAGGAAGATCGGGACGTCGTCGCCCTTCGCGACCTCGAGGAGCCGCGCGGTGCACTCGCGCAGCTGCGAGACCCCACCGGCGGCCGACGCGATGTCCTCGGAGCTCATCGTCTGGATCGAGTCGATGACGCAGAAGAGCGGCTTCGTGCGGCGGATCGCCTCGATCACCGAGCCGAGATCGGTCTCACCCAGGAGCAGGATGTTCCCGCCGTCGATGCCGAACCGACGGGCCCGCAGCTTCACCTGCGCGGCGGACTCTTCGCCCGAGACGTACAGGACCGTCCCGCGCGCGCTCAGGCTGGCCGAGGCCTGCATGAGGAGCGAGCTCTTCCCGATGCCCGGATCGCCGCCGAGCAGGACGAGCGAGCCACGCACGATACCGCCACCCAGGACACGATCGAACTCACCGATCCCGGTGGGGATCCTCACTTCCGCGTCGGGCGGGACCTGGTCGAGCGCGATCGGCTGTCGTGGCGCGCGGGCGGCACCGGACCGGCCCTTCTGCGGCGCGACGATCCGCTCCTCGACGAGCGTGTTCCAGCCGCCGCAGCTCGGACACTTCCCGATCCACTTCGGGTAGTCGCTGCCGCATTGCTGGCAGACAAAGGCGGTCTTCGGGGCGGACGAGCGGGGAGGCACCTCCTAAGTATCGGCCGCCGCTGACCCCTCAAAGCGGTATTCGTCCACATCGCAGACCGGCTCGTATCCGATGGCCTGGTAGACGTGGTTCGAGGTCGGATTCGCGAGGTCCGTATAGAGGAAACAGAATCGCCTGCCCGCGTCGAGCTGCGCCTGAGAGAGCGCGGCCACGAGCGAGCTTGCGTAGCCGCGCCGTCGCTTCTCGGGCGGCGTGTAGACCGCGCCGACCCGGATCCCATTCGGCGTTCGTCCGCTCGCGCCGGCCATCGAGACGAGCCCATCGTCGACCCAGACCCAGAGCCCGCGGCCGCCGATCCAGTGGGTCGCGGTGTCCTCCGCGTCCGTGCGTGTCGCCGGTCGCGCGCTGCCCGCCAGCGCTTCGGCCGCGAACGCTTCGAACCAGTGCACGACGGTCGCGCGATCGGTCTCTCGCGCGAGGCGCGCCGAACCGGGCGCGGGGCGCGGCGGGATCACTCGAGAGAGCCGATAGATACGCTGCGCCATCACCACCCGCGCCGTCGCACCGGTCCGCTGCGACCAGAGGTCGACCGCGCGAGCCGCGAGCTCCCTCGGCCCGCTCAGACCCGGCGTCTCCGGCATCGTTCGCTGCGCGTCCTGAACCACGAGCGGGAGCGCCTCAGGATCGCTGCCATCCGTCAGAAGCAGGTTGTGCGGTGGCGTGCGCATCGCCGCGGCGACGACAGCGTCGCCTCGTCGGACGACGGAGAAGTACGGTGGGAGCGGGCCGAAGGTCCGGCCAGCTTTGATCCCGGTGATGAGCCCGAGCACGAGGTTGTTCTCGGCCTCGCGCGCACCCAGAAAGGCACCGGCCTGCGCTTCGAAGCGGGAAACGTCGGCGAGACGCTCGAGGACCAGGTCCGCCACGCGTGGATGCTACGAGGCGACGGGCTCCGGTTTGCGCGTCTCCTCAGGCATGGGCTCGCCCTTCGTGATCGCGAGCTTGCCCTCGACCGCGTCGATCTTCACGGTGTCGCCGGCGCTGAAGGTCGCGAGGAGGAGCATCTCCGCGAGGGGGTCGGCGATCTCGTTCTGGATCGCGCGCCCGAGCGGCCGCGCGCCGAAGTTCGTGTCGTAGCCGACGGTCGCGATGTAATCCATCGCCTGCTCGGTCACGACGAGGGACATCTCCTGCGACGCGAGCTGCTTGCGCACGCCCTCAAGCTCGAGCGCGACGATCTTCCGGATCTCGGGCTTCGTGAGCGGCTGGAAGACGACGGTCGCGTCGATCCGGTTGAGGAACTCCGGCCGGAAGAAGCGCTTCATCTCGTCGTTCACGCGCTCCTTCATGTGCTCGTACGCCGCGGCCGTCTCGGGGTCGTCGCCCTGGCTCTTCGAGCGGAAGCCGAGGGCGCCCTCGCTCTTGAGGAGCTTCTGCGCGAGGTTGCTGGTCATGATGATGATCGTGTTGCGGAAATCGACCGTGCGGCCCTTCGCGTCGGAGAGCCGGCCCTCGTCGAAGATCTGCAGCAGGATGTTGAAGACCTCGGGGTGGGCCTTCTCGATCTCGTCGAGCAGGATGACGCAGTAGCTCTTGCGGCGGACGGTCTCGGTGAGCTGGCCACCCTCTTCGTACCCGACGTACCCGGGCGGCGATCCGACGAGGCGCGACACGTTGTGCCGCTCCATGTAGTCGGACATGTCGATCTTCACCATGTTGTCCGCGTTGCCGAACATGAACTCGGCGAGGTTCCGCGCGAGGTACGTCTTGCCGCTTCCGGTCGGGCCGACGAAGAAGAAGGCACCGATCGGACGGCGCGGATCCTTGAGGCCGGCGCGGGCGCGGCGGACCGCGCGGCTGATCGTCTTGATCGCCTCGTCCTGACCGACGACCTTCGCGTGCAGCGCCTCTTCCATCTTGAGGAGCTTCTGGGTCTCCTCCTCGGCGAGGCGGCGTACCGGGATGCCGGTCCACATCGACACGACCTCGGCGATGTCCTCGTCGGTCACCTCGGGCCGCTTCTGCGACTGCGCGAGGAGCCAGTCGGCCTTCGACTGCTGGAGCTTGTCCTGCTGGACGCGCTCGGCCTGGCGGAGGGTGGAGGCGAGCTCGTACTGCTGGGCCTCCATCGCCGCTTCCTTCTCGGTGCCGACGCGGTCGAGCTCCTTCTGGGCGTCCTTCATCTCGGCCGGGAGGGTCGAGTAGCGGAGGCGGACGCGGCTGGCGGCCTCGTCCATGAGGTCGATGGCCTTGTCCGGCAGGAACCGGTCGGTGATGTAGCGGGCGGAGAGCTCGGCCGACGCCTTCACCGCGTCGTCGCTGATCGAGACTTTGTGGTGCTCCTCATAGCGCGACCGGATGCCGAGAAGGATCTGCACGGTCTCCTCGATGGACGGCTCTTCGACCATCACCGGCTGGAACCGGCGCTCGAGTGCCGCGTCGCGTTCGATGTATTTCCGGAACTCGTCGAGCGTGGTCGCGCCGATGCACTGGAGCTCGCCCCGCGCGAGCGACGGCTTCAGGATGTTCGCCGCGTCGACCGCGCCTTCGGCCGCGCCCGCTCCGACGAGCGTGTGCAGCTCGTCGATGAACAGGACGACGTCGTGCGCGTGACGCAGCTCCTCGATGATCTTCTTGAGGCGCTCCTCGAACTCACCGCGGTACTTCGTGCCGGCGACGAGCGAGCCGATGTCGAGCGTGAGGACGCGCTTCCCCTGGAGCGTTTCCGGGACGTCGCCCTTCACGATCCGGTGCGCGAGGCCCTCGGCGATGGCGGTCTTGCCGACGCCGGGCTCGCCGATGAGCGCCGGGTTGTTCTTCGTGCGACGGCTGAGGATCTGGATGACCCGCTCGATCTCCTTCTCCCGGCCGATGACCGGGTCGAGCTGGCCGGCCTTGGACATGGCCGTGAGGTTCACGCCGAGCTGGTCGAGCGTCGGGGTCTTCGAGCTCCCCGACTTCGCGCCCGCACCGGCGGTCTCCTGCGTCGCAGGGTGCTGCTGGCCGAGCGTCGCGATGACCTGGTGCCGGACCTTCTCGAGCGACACGCCGAGCGACTCGAGGACGCCCGAGGCGATCCCCTCGCCCTCCCGGACGAGCCCGAGGAGGAGGTGCTCCGTGCCGACGTGGCTGTGGCCGAGCTTCCGCGCCTCGTCGATCGCGAGCTCGATGACCTTCTTGGTCCGCGGCGAGAGGGTGATCTCGCTCGGCGAGGTGGTCGAGTCGCCCCGGCCGATGATGAATTCCACGGCCGTGCGGACCTTCGACAGCTCTACCCCGAGGGAGTCGAGGACCCGGGCGGCAACGCCCTCGCCCTCGCGAACGAGGCCGAGCAGGAGGTGCTCGGTCCCGATGTAGTTGTGGTTGAACCGGATGGCTTCGTCCTGGGCGAGCGCCAGCACGCGCTTGGCGCGGTCGTTGAAGCGGTCAAAAGGTCCCATCAGAGCGCCTGTACCAGTAATACGGACGAAGTCGGCATCGTGTTCCGATTATACGTTCGGAGTCGGTGAGTTCTGGCCCTCCGCCTGGGGGATGGAGAGCGAAAGTCGTCGCCGTTCGGGGTCGATACCGACGATCTTGACCCGAACCTGGTCCCCCACCTTGACCGCGTCGGCTGGCTGCGCGACGCGGTGCGGAGCAAGCTCGCTGACGTGGATGAGTCCTTCTAACCCGTCACCGATCCGCGCGAACGCCCCGAACGCCATGAGCCGCGTGATCCGCGCTTCGTACACACCGCCTTCGACGAAGGCGGACCCCACCCGGGTCCAGGGATCGTCGGCAAGCCGCTTGATCGACAGCGAGATCCGCTCCTTCTCGGGGTCGATCGCCGTTACGACGACCCGGACGTGGTCGCCTACCCGATGCACCGCCAGCGGGTTCAGACCCTTGTCCCAGGTGATCTCGGATCGATGGACGAGGCCGTCCGCGATGCCGACATCGACGAACAACCCGAAGCCGGTGACGTGCGTGACGCTTCCGTCGAGGATGTCGCCCACGCTCAGCTGTGCGGCCGCTCGGGCCTTGCGTTGCCGCCGTTGCTCCTGCAGCGCGGCCTTCTCCGAGAGGATCAGCCGATCCCGCCGCTCGTCGACCTCGATCACCTTCAACGTCAGGCCCTTGCCGACGAGGGCACGTACGACGTCCGGCACGGCCGCGCCTTCGGTCGGCCGTTCGAGCGCGCCGAGCGACGCGAGCTGCGAGAGCGGCACGAATCCGCGGACCCCGACGTCCACCACGACGCCACCGCGATTCGCGTCGACGACCGGCGCCTCGATCAGCGCACCGCTCGCCTGCAGCTCCGCCAGCTCCCCCCACCGGCGCGCGCGCCGCGCCCTGCGGAGCGACAGCACCGCGTTGCCCTGCGGACCCTCGGATTGCACGACGAGGGCGAGGACCGAATCACCCGGCTCGAGCGGTGCGCCGAGCGCGGCGTTCGCCTCCCGTAGCGACAGCACGCCCGCCGAACGGCCACCGAGGTCGACGAGCACCTCATCGCCGCTGATGCCCGCGACCGTCCCTTCGACCGTCTCGCCGGAACGGAGCGGCCGGAGCGACCGCTCCTCCTCTTCGGCATCGGCGAGGAGCTCCGCCATCGTCTGGGGGCCGCCGTTCGTCACGCGGGCGCGGGCGGGCATTAGACGTGCCACCGACGCAGGTCGCGACGGGGTGCTCCCTAGAATCCTCCCAGCCCCAGCTTCCGGGGATGGAGGATCGTCCCGTCAACTCGACGGCGCGCTGGCCCGAACGGCTCGAACACGCCGCCACCCTCCTTCGCGCGGAAGGAGCCGCCGTCCTCTCGCTCCAGGACGGAACTCTCGCGACCCTGTTCTCCTACCGGATCGAGCCGGCGGTCGACTGGGGCGAGCTCGTCGGGGGTGATCGACTCCGCGCGGCGCTCATGGGCGACGCCGCGATCACGACCGCGATCGCCGCCGGCCGCTGGGGCGAGGAAGTCGCGTACGCGGTCATCGCGGCGATCGAGCGCGACGGCGACCGCGGGTCGTGCCTTTGCGCGCTGCGGCATAGCGTCCCGTTCGACGCACTCGAGATCGCCGGCGCGTACTCGGTGGCGCGCTTCATGGCCAGCTCGATCGACGACGGGCGCCAGATCGCGGCGGCCGAGCGGACCGGCGCGGCCCGTATCGCCGAACGCTCGATGCGCCACGAGTTCGCCCACAACCGCGACGGGGCCGCGATGGCGCGCGCCGCCGCGCTCATCGCGGCGAGCATCGATGCCAACGGCGCGTCGATCATGCTCGTCGACGGCGCGGAGCTGTACCTCACGGCATCCGTCGGCTTGCCGAAGGCGATGCTCGGGCATCGCCAGCGGATCGGTGAGGGTATCGCGGGGTACGTCGCGCAGAGCGGGCAGGCCGTGCGGCTCTCGGGAGCGGTGCGCGACCACCGATTCACCGGCATCGATCCGAGCGCGGGCGACGCGCTCTCGATCCCGCTGCGGGTCGCGGATCGGGTCATCGGCGTGCTCAACGTGAAGCGCTCCCCGGGCGGGGACGCGTTCGACGATCTCGAGCAGACGCTCGTCACCGACCTCGCCGAGGAGCTCGCGCGGGCGGTCGGTCCCGGTCCCGCGTTCTCCGCCCCGAGCGCGGTGACGGAGCCCGCGGCGCCGCGCACCGATGCGCCGGTCGAGCGGCTCCGGATCCTCTGCGTGGAGGATCACCCGGTCATGCGGATCGGCATCCAGACGCTGCTCGAGCGCGAGGGGCTCATCGTCGCGGGGATCAGTGCGACCTCCACCGAGGCCGTCGAACAGGCCCGCCAGGGCATCGCGGACGTCGCGCTCGTCGACCTGAATCTGCCCGATGCCGAAGGCGTCGACGTCATCGAGCGCCTCCACGCGGCCGCGCCCGAGTTGCCGGTCGTGGCGTTCTCGGTTGACGTCTCGCCCGATCGGGTACGTGCCGCGGTGCGTGCCGGCGCGATCGGGTATCTCAACAAGGGCACGCCGGCCAAGCGGGTCATCGCCGCGCTGCGGGCCGCCGCTGCGGGCCTGTCGGCACTCGGACCAGAGGAGGCCGCTGCGCTCGCTGAGCCGCACGACGCGGTGACCCTCGTGCAGCGGGCGGTCGCGCGGTCGCTCCCGGCGGGCTTCGATCGGGCGCCCGAGCCCCCGCCCCCACCGGCTGAACGGCCCGCGGAACGGTCACCGAAGGACGCCCTGAGCGCTCGCGAGCTCGAGCTGCTCAAGTACCTCGCCGAGGGGTACACGAACAAGGAGATCGCCCGGGCGATGGTCCTGGCCGAGGACACGGTGAAGAAGGCCGTGCAGACCCTCATCGCGAAGTTGGGGGCGACCGATCGGACCCACGCGGTCGTCCTCGCGCTCCGCTCCGACCTCATTCAGTAGCGTCCGATCGGGGTGGAGAGGCCCCGACCAGGTATCGGAAGTAGACCTGAGTGGGGCTTCAGCACCCATAACGGACCCGTGAGAGTTCCCCCTGCGCCGGTCGGCCGAGAGGGCGGATCGGACGGACGAAGGGGGACTGCGTGGACACCGGCCAGCTCTGGGCCAGCTGCCGTCTGGGCGACAGCGCGTCGCGGTGCGCGCTCATCGAGCGCTACGCGCCGCTCGCGACCGGGCTCGCGCGCCGCATGCGCGTGCCCACGGGTGCGCTCCTCGGGCGCGACGACGTGGAGTCGGCCGCCCTCATCGGTCTCATCGACGCCGTCGACCGGTACGACCCGGCTCGCGGCGTCCCATTCGAGGGGTACGCCGGTCTTCGGATCCGCGGGGCCGTCCTCGACGAGCTGCGGCGCGTCGACGACCGCTCACGCGGCGAACGGCGCCGCGCTCGCGTCGATGTCGCGGACACCGAGCCTGAGATCGGCGCGTACGGCCTCACGCTCTCGCTCGACCTGCTGCTCGAGTCCGGCGATCGCGACTGGGCGGCCGACGACGAATCGACCGATCGCTACGAGAATCAGGATCTCCGGATGCGCGTCGAGAGCGCATTGAAGTGCCTGCCGCCGCGCCAGCGTGAGGTGCTCGCACGCTACTACGGCGACTCGCTGACGCTCCGCGAGTCGGCGCAGAAGATGGGGATCAGCGAGGCGCGCGCGTGCCAGCTGCACGGGCGCGCGATCCACAACCTGAGGCGCGAGCTCGCCGCCAGGATCGTCCAGCCGCAAGGCGCCGCGGCGGTGGCCGCCTAGCCCGCGGCGACCGCGAGGTGCCGCTGCGCCGGTAGGAAGGCGTCAGCGCGCAGCTCGAGGCGGCCGACATCCGTCATCCACACGGCCAGGCCGAGCGGGGCGATGAGCTCGACCAGCCGTTTCCGCGACAAGGTGGAGAGGTCATCGAAGAGCGGATGCGCGATGGTCGTGAAGGAGAGCCGGCCATCGCGCTCCGCTGGGGCTGCCGCCGTGAGCGCGCCGAGGCGGTCGTACTTCCACCACACGTATGACGAGCGGTCGCGCTGATGCGAGATCGTGAGTCGCCGCTCGAAAGGACCGCCAAGGATCCGCCCGTCGCCGAGCAGCGAGCCCAGGATCACCTGGAACTGGATCGGATCGGGTGAGAGCCGGCGCAGGGCGATCCGTGGATCTGTCGCCATGGGCTATGGATCGGCCGGCGCTTGCTCCTAGGGTTGCGACAGGGCGTCCGGAGGCGCACCCCGCCGAACTCGAGCGTCGACGGCAGATGATAGGAAAGTCCGATGAGTGGTCGTGCGATATTGGAGGTAAGCGGCGAGAGTGCCGCACGAGGACGGAACACCGCGAGTGACACGATCAGTTCAGCAGCTGTGCACTGAGTTGGCGGGCCTGTTCGCAGGTGCGGCAGCAGAAGCGGCGATAGGAGCGCAGCCGGACTCGCGCGCGCTCGGTGCGTATGTCGAGCGCGCGGTTACCGACGGTTGGAAGGAGATCTGCGCGGCCGCGGGTGTCAAAGCGCTCCCGGGTCCCGGCAGGCGAACCATCTATGACTGTGCGTTTGAAGAAGGGTCGACGATGTTCGGTGTCGACATTTCGGCCAAGTCCAGCGACGAGACGCGCTACTCGGATGGCGGGATCTGCTCGGTTGACAACGTTGTTCGTTTTCTCGGGGAGAACCGACGAGAGTTTCTCATCGCGCAGTTCTCGTATCGACAAGTCGACGGCGGGTTGGTCCTTGGACACTGCACCGTCGTTCCATTTCGATGCCTCCCGGAGACGGCGCTGCGGATTGAGAATCTGGGAACAGGGCAGTTTCGTCTAAATGGAGCGCTCGAAGAGCATGTCGCAAGCCTCGCATGGAACAGACCTACGCGGGACTTCTTGCTAACAATCGCGGACATGGCTCTGGCGCACTACGTGCGAGTCGCATCAAAGGCGAACGAGCGTGCTCAAGCGATGGCGACCTTTCGCGAGAAAGTCGGCAGACAGTAGCCCCAGAACCTGGTGAGCGAATTCGGGCTGTAGCGAACGACCTCTGTGAAAGCAAAACGACCTCAACGCTTGCGCGTCGAAGTCGTTTTTGATCCCGGCCCTGACCTATTTTCCCAGGGACCGACGTCCCAAGTATCTTCGGCGCTGGTGGGCTTAACTGCTGTGTTCGGGATGGGAACAGGTGTGACCCCA
>Ga0070698_100010120_pt1 | contig 10073 bp, 5 predicted proteins | sample KBSK1502metaG_FD_65477 | JGI IMG/M metagenome (GOLD analysis project Ga0070698, IMG submission 65477) | Corn, switchgrass and miscanthus rhizosphere microbial communities from Kellogg Biological Station, Michigan, USA - KBS K1-50-2 metaG | ecosystem: Host-associated > Plants > Roots >... | reverse complement strand
CGCGATCGCCTGCCCGGAGGGGTTGGTAACGATCACCCGCCACTGCGCGGCGGGGTCGGCCTGGGATGCCTGGGCCAGCAGCCGGGCCTGTGCGGCGGTGACGGGGCCGATCCGGCTTAGCGTGCCGGGCTGGTCGGTCAGCCCGGCCAGGGTGGTCCAGGGCAGGACCGCGTCCAGCAGCCCGGGCGCCGGCCGCCCGTCCGCGGGTCCGGCGGGTCGGCGGGCCAGAGCGGGCGGGAACCCCTCCAGCGCCGGCCACGCTGGTACTGGCCCGGTCCGGTACAGCTCGTCATCGTCGTCGGCAGGTTCCCAGTCATGGCTCGCGCAGGGGTTCAGGCGGTCGTCGTGGAGGCCATCGTCGGGCGGGGCGTCGTCATCGCGCGGGGCTGACAGGTCATCCCGCGGGCCGCCGTCATGCGCGCCGGAATAATGCTTGCCGCTGTCATCGGCGGGGCCGGGGTCGTCATCGCGTGGGGGCTGGTCGGGCGGGGCGCCTTCGGCCGGGGGGATGGGAGGCAGGGTGCCCAGCAACAGGCCGATCATCACCTGAGCGCGGTGGAAGTTCAGGCCGCCGGCCTGTCCGGCGGCCTTCATCGCCCGGGCGATCGCGCTGATCCGCGCCATCGCCGCCGCGGCGTGCACGGCCGGAAGACTGCTGCCGGCCAGGGTCGCGGTGCCGTCGGGGTCGCCGTAGAGGCTGACCTTCGCCTGGCGCTCTGCCTGCTCGCGACGCTTCTCGGCACCGGCGGGGTCGGCGCAGATCACCGCCCGGGCCAGCCGGTCGCGCAGCTCGGTACGCACCAGCCCCCCAGCCGTCGGCAGGACCTTCGCCTCGACCGCGCGGGCCTGGTCCTCGGACAGGACGCTGGTGGCCTGGGCGATCAGCTTGGCCCGGTCCAGGTCGATGCCGCCGCGGGCCAACGCCTGGCCGGTGGCGGGCAGCCGCCAGGTCAGCGTGACGGCCAGGTCGGCCAGATCCTCGGCCTGGTAGTGGGTCAGCAGCAGCGCATTCTCGATCTGCCCTAACGCATCGCGGCTGACCCGGGCCGGGCGGCCGCCGGGGCGCAGGCCGATCTTCGGGTCAGCTAGCGCGGTCGCCGCGCACAGCCGCGCTACCGCCGACAGCTTGGTGGCCGCCGCGCATGCTTCCTGCGCGCCCGCGGCCAGGGTGACCCCCACCAGGCCGTACTCATCCAGCCGGTCCACGCCCCCGGCGGCGACCTCCAGCCAGCCGGCCTGCGCCGCGCCTGGCGGCATGTGCTCGACCGCCTGCGCGGCAACCTGGGCCGGGTCGGCGGGCTGCAGCCGGCCCTCGGCCTCGGCGGCCTGCCACTCGGCGAACTCCGCATCCTGGTCGTCGGCGTCGCTGCCGAGCGCGCCGGAGGCGGCCAGGCCCTCCACCAGTGCGGCGTAGTCCAGCCCCGCCGGCAGCCCGCCCGTTCCCGGCGGCTCGGGCTGCGGGCCTGGCCGCTCACACCCGGGCACCGGGCCTGTGTAGGCGCTGCCCTCCACCCACGCCCACCCCGGAGCGGACTGCTGCTCCCCGCCCGGGCCGAGGACGCCGCCGGGCGGCTGCTCCTCGTCTGGTCCGGGCCGGGGGACCGTGGCGGGCATCGGGGTCCACCTCCTTCGCGCGGGCGGCCGGGTCGATTCTCGGTCTATCAGCACGATAGCGGTCGGCACCGACAAAACTGCGGACACAGACGCACGTTATAGCCAATAACTCGAAAGAATTTTCAGTCTTTCTCTCTGCAGGGTGGTCTACGCCGATCAGACGCGGCCGGGTGTCTGCGGCCGAGGAGACGCGACGGACCGCTGAGGCGGCGGGCGCACCTGGCTTGCGATCATGATCACTCTTCACGGCCGTGCCGGCGCGCGTTCACCCGTTCGGCACCGGCCGTGCAGGCGCGGAAGCGAGGATTCTCGCTGTCATGCGTGTCTGGGCCTAAACCACAACGGAGGCTGCAGTGGACGCCGATGGTGCCCGAAAGGAACTCTCTCGGAGGCAGGTGCTCTCTACAGCCGGGCTCGCCGCGGCGGCCGTTCCTCTGGTCAAGCTGCGCGGCGCCCCGGCGCTGGTGCGGCAGCCGGACGCGGTCGGCGCGCCAGGACCGGAGCAGGTCCACGTTCAGTTCGGCGCCGACGCGGCGTCGCAGGTGGCTGTCTCGTGGGCAACCCCGGTGGCCGTCGCCAGGCCCCGGCTCCGGCTCGGTCACACCGCCGGGGACTTCGGCCGCGAGGTTCAAGCTGAGGAGCGGACGTACGCCGAGGCACTGACCGGCCAGACCGTGTGGACGTATCACGCCAGGCTGCAAGGCCTGGAGCCCGACCGCCACTACGTCTACCAGGTGGTGAACGACGGCGCCGCGCCCGTCTCGGGCATGTTCCGCACCGGCCCCCGGGGCCGGTCTCGCGGGTTCCGGTTCACCAGCTTCGGCGACCAGTCCGTTCCCGCACCGGTGGGCCAGGGACTCGGCCCGTGGACCGCGAACGCCGGGTTCATCGTTCCGGCGGTGGAAGCCCTCGATCCGCTGTTCCACCTGTTCAACGGCGACTTGTGCTACGCGAACGTCAGCGACGACCCAGTGGGCACGTGGACGTCGTTCTTCACCAACAACACCCGGTCGGCCGCGAACAGGCCCTGGATGCCGGCCGTCGGCAACCACGAGAACGAGGTCGGGAACGGCCCGCAGGGGTATCTGTCGTACCAGACGAGATTCGAGCTGCCGGATAATCACTCGCCGGAGTTCCGCGGCAACTGGTACGCCTTCACCGTCGGCCCGATCAGGGTGATTTCCCTGAATAACGATGACGTCTGCCTGCAGGACGGCGGGTTCAGCGCCTTCCGGCGTGACCACGTCCCGACCTACGTCGCGAGCGGCGACAACCCGTACATCAACGGGTACAGCTCCGGTGCGCAGCGGGAATTCCTGGAGCGGGAGCTGGCCAGGGCGCAGAAGTCGGACGACATCGACTGGATCATCGTGTGCATGCATCAGGTGTCGATGTCCTCGGCTCATTTCAACGGCGCCGACCTGGGGATCAGGCAGCAGTGGCTGCCGCTGTTCGACAAGTACGGCGTGGACCTCGTGCTCACCGGGCACGAGCACCACTTCGAGCGGACCTTCCCGGTGCGCGGCGTCCTGCCGGGAAGCACGCTGCTCACCCCCGCCCCCCAGGGCACCGACTCAAGCTTGATGGACACCTCGACGGGCACCGTCCACATGATCATCGGCGGCGGCGGTCACTCGGCGCCGACTCCGGTGTCGGCCTTCGACATGCCGCACGACGGAGTACTGATCACCGCGGTCGGCCCGGGCAGCCCGCAGTCGCAGCACCCCACGGTCACCACGACTGAGCCCGCGCCATGGTCGGCCTATCGGGACCTGCAGACCCCGTACGGCTTCGCCTCGTTCGACGTCGTGCCGCACGAGCCGGGCGGGACGACGTCGATCACGGTCACGCACTACGGCGCCGACCACGGGTCGCCCGACTACACGCAGCGGGATCAGTTCGTCATGCGCAAGTCGCTCGGCCGGGACCGCCACGGCGAGCTCGCGGGGGCGGCGACAGCCAGGTAGAACGGCGGGTCCTGCGCCGCGGTTGCCGCGTGCCGTGGGCCATCATGGTCCGATGAGCAGCGCCCGGGATACCGCAGTGGACCTGATCACGTTTCTCGACGCGTCACCGTCGCCGTACCACGCGGCCGCCGAGGCCCGGCGCCGGCTGACCGAGGCGGGCTTCGCCGAGGTCCCGCTGAATGGGGGCTGGCCGTCCGGCGCCGGGCGTTACGTGACCGGGGACGGCGGATCCTTGTTCGCGTGGGCGGTCCCCGAGGGATCGGCGCCGCACGCCCCGTTCCGGCTGCTCGGCGCCCACACCGACAGCCCCGCGCTCCGGGTCAAGCCGCGCCCGGACACCGGCCGGGCCGGCGTACGACAGCTCGGCGTGGAGGTCTACGGCGGCCCGCTGCTGAACTCCTGGCTCGACCGGGACCTAGGCCTGGCCGGGCGCGTCGTGGTGCGCGCGACCGCCAGTCCGCAGGTCCGGCTGCTCCGGGTGCACCGGCCGGTGCTGCGGGTGCCGCAGCTCGCGATCCACCTCGACCGCGCCATCCGCGAGGACGGGCTCAAGCTTGACCCGCAGCAGCACCTGGTTCCCATCTGGTCGCTCGGGCCGGCGGAGGACGGGGCGTTCAGGAACTTTGTCGCCAAGGAGCTGGGCGTCTCGCCGGCCGACGTCCTGAGCCACGACGTGGTGACCTACGACCTGGCGGGCGGCACGCTGGCCGGGGTCGGCGAGGAGTTCGTCAGCTCCGGCCGGCTGGACGACCTGGCGTGCGCGTACGCGGCGGTGACCGCGTTGTGCGCGGTGGCGGATCAGCCGTCGCCGCAGCACGTCAGCGCGCTCGTGCTGTTCGACCACGAGGAGATCGGCAGCCAGTCGGCGACCGGCGCGGACGGCGCGTGGCTGGCCAGGCAGCTGGAGCGCACGGTACTTGCGCGCGGCGGCGCGCGCGACGAGTTCCTCCGCGCGGTCGCGGGATCGATCCAGGTCTCGGCCGACATGACGCACGCCACGCATCCCAACTATCCCGAACGCCACGAGCCCGAGCACCAGATCGCGCTCAACGGCGGCCCGGTCGTGAAGGTGAGCGCGAACGTGTCGTACGCCACGGACGCGCCGACGCACGCGGCGTTCCTGCTCGCCGCCGAGCAGGCAGGCGTTCCGGTGCAGTACTTCGTGAACCGGAGCGGCGTGCGCAGCGGGTCGACGATCGGGCCGATCGTCGCCGCGGGACTGGCGCTGCCCACGGTCGACGTGGGCAGCCCTGCGCTGGCCATGCACTCGGCCCGCGAGCTCTGCGGCGCCGCAGACCCGGCCATGCTGATCGCCGCCCTCCGTGCCTTCCTCACCCCGGCGTAGCCCGGCCGGGATCGGCTGCCGGGCTGGGCTGGCCCGCAGGGAACACGGCCCTGATGAAGAACTCGGCGTGCGAGACGGCCCGCTCCCGTGCCGCCGCCCGCTCTTCCCCGCTGGCCCCGGCGTGCAGCCAGAGCAGCCGGGCCAGCGCGATGGGGCTCATCAGCTCGTACGCCAGATCGAGCGGTGAGCCCAGGTCGGGAGCGATGAGACCGGCCGCGATCCAGCGCGCGAACACGTCGCCCAGGCTGGCGATGGCCGCGAAGATGGCGCCGATCAGCGCGGGATCGTGGATCAGGCCGTCCTGCGTCATCAGGCTGATGAGCTGCCGTGCCTCGGGCGTGTCCCAGTCCGCCATGCCGCGGGCGACCATGGCCCGGATGAGCGCCGGCGGGTCGGCGTCGGCCTGCTCCGGGTCGAGATCCGCCACCAGCGCGACGGCGCTGAGCGGGCCGAGCTCGGACAGCACCGCTTCGAAGATCGCTCGCTTCCCCTCGAAATGCGCGTACAGCACGCTCTCGCTCAGCCCGATCGCGCGGGCGATCGCGCGGACCGACGTGCCCTCGTAGCCCTTCTCGGCGAACAGCGCGAGCGCCGCGCGCAGCAGCGCGCCCTTCGTGTCCCCGGCCACGGCCTTCGGCGGGCGCCCCCGCCGTCGGCCCGAGCCGGCCGTCGTCACCGTCATGCCGCACCTCCCGTCAGCTATCTAAGCACTCGTTCTATATCTCTTGCAAATTAACGAACGATCGATTATTTTTAACGATGCCGGGTCGTGCGGACCCGACGGAGCGCAGCGGGCCATGGCCACGGGCCGACGGAGTGCAGGTGGAGGACGTCATGACAGAACTGACAGGGCCGGCCATCGGGCGGCGGAACGGCACCGCGGTGCCGCGCCGGGCCGGGAACCCGTGGCTCGTGCTGGTCATCATCCTGACCGCCGTGTTCATGCAGCTGCTGGACACGACGATCACCATGGTCGGAGTGCCGTCGATCCAGAACTCGCTGCACAGCTCGTTCGGCGAGATCCAGCTGGTCGTGGCCGGCTACATGCTCGCGTTCGCCTGCGTGCTGGTGACCGGCGGCCGGCTCGGCGACACCTACGGCCGCAAGCGCATGTTCTTGTGGGGCATGCTCGGCTTCACGGTCGCCTCGGCGGTCTGCGGCGCCGCGCCGAGCGCGGTCACCCTGATCGTCGCGCGGGTCGTGCAGGGCATGTGCTCGGGCCTGATGTTCCCGCAGGTCCTGGGCATCATCCAGGTCGTGTTCCGCAAGGCGCAGCGGACCAGGGCCATCGGCTTCTACGGCGCCACCATCGGGCTGGCCACGATCCTCGGCCCGGTCACCGGCGGCGGCCTGATCGACCTGAACATCGCGGGCATCGGCTGGCGGGCGATCTTCTTCGTCAACGTCCCCATCGGCCTGGCCGCGCTGGCGCTCGGCACCGCGATGATTCCCGAGTCCCGGGCCAGGGTGGTGCGCCGCATCGACCTGCCGGGCGCGGCGCTGCTCGGCGCGGGCCTGTTCCTGCTGGTCCTGCCGCTGGTCATCGGGCGGGACGAGGGCTGGCCCGCCTGGTCCCTGGCCTGCGTCGCGGTCAGCCCCGCGGTCCTGGCCGCGTTCGCCGCCTACGAGCGGGCCCGCACCCGCCGCGACGCGGGCCCGCTGATCGACACCACGCTGTTCGGGCAGCGGCCCTTCAGCCTCGGCCTGGTCGCCTGCCTGGTGTTCTTCACCGGCATCCCGTCGTTCTTCATGGTCTTGCTGCTCACCCTGCAGGAAGGCCTGGGCTACAGCGCGGTCAAGGCTGGCGCGGTGACCCTCGGCTTCGCTGCTGCGCTGGCCATGGGCTCCGCCCGGTCCGCCGCGGTCACGAGGCGGCTCGGCACCCGGGTTCTGGTCGTCGGCTGCGCGCTGATGATCGTCGGCCAGCTCGCCGTTATCGGCGTCATGTTCTGGGTCGGTACCGGCCTGCGCGGCTGGCAGCTGCTGGTGCCGATGTTCGTCGCCGGCGCGGGCGGCGGCTTCTTCATCGCGCCGGTCACCAACGTGGTGCTGGCGGGCATCAGGTCCGCGGACGCGGGCTCCGCCTCCGGCGCCCTGGCCACGGCCCAGCAGGTCGGTGCCGCGCTGGGGATCGCCGCCGTGGGCGTCATCTTCTTCGGCCTGCTCGGCGTCAACGCCGGCTCGTCATCGGCGTCCGCGCTGCCGCGGCTCCGCCACGAGCTGACGGTCGCGCGGGTGCCCGCCTCCGGCCAGCAGCAGGTCATCGGCGGCTTCCAGGCCTGCTTCTCGGCTCGCGCGCACGCCAAGGACCCGTCCGCCGAGCCAGCGACCTGCGCGGCCGTCGACCGCCAGATCGCGGCCAGCCCGGCGCCCGCGGCCGTCAAAGCCAGGGTCGCGGCGGCCGTCCAGCTGCGCGCCGTGCCCGCGGCCAGGCTCGCCGATTTCACCCGCTCCATGCGCACCGCGCTGTGGTGGCAGATCGCCGTGTTCGCCCTCGCGCTGCTGCTGTCCAGCCGGCTGCCGAAGGCGGGTCTCGACGAGGCGCGCCCCATGACCGGGGGGAGCCTGACCCCGGAAAGGTCAGAACCTGATCGCGTGCCAGGTCCGGCTCGCATCCCAGGTCATGTACATGTGGCGCGCCTCTCTTCTCGCGGTTCATGACCCGTCACCGCTTTTAGAGCGCGCATGCGCGGAATGGATGTGGGGAGGCCTCCCCGCACGAGCCTCGGGCCGCGACGGCATGCTGCTCGCGGGTCGGCGGGTGGGCGTCAGGCGCGGGAGTCCGGGTCGCCCAGCGACAGGGTCATGAACGTGCTGCTCCGGCTCGGGAAATAGTGGCCGAACGGGCCGCAGGGCGTGAATCCGGCGCTCGCGTACAGCGATCGCGCCGGAGCGAACGCGTCCATGGACCCGGTCTCCAGGCTCACCCGGCGGCAACCGCGCTCGCGCGCGACGCCGATGAGGTGGCCGAGCATCGCCTGGCCCACGCCCCGGCCCCGCGCCGCCTCCGCGGTGTGCATCGACTTCAGCTCCGCGTGGCGCCGGTCAAGCTGCTTCAGCGCGCCGACGCCGAGCAGTTCGCCCTCCCGGCGGAAGCTGAAGAACGTCACGGCCGGATCGAGGAGGCCGTCAACGTCCAGCGCATGCACGTCCTCCGGCGGGGTGTTCGCGTGCGCGAACGCCAGGTGACGTTCCAGCAGCCCGCGAACGTCCTCGGCTCGCGGGTCATCCGCGGTGATCTCGCCCTCCGCCACAGCCACGAAGATACGCGATCTTGGCGAGGCTGCCCCGCCAATAATGCTTGGCCGATGGCCGGGGCGGGCTCACATACTGGTGCTGCTGCCGGCGCCCGGAGGGAGCAGTTCATGGCGCGGATCTGGCCAGGCAGGCGCCGTCGGGACGGCGAACCAGAGGCGCCGGCCGACGAGTTCGCGGCCGAGCTGTCGGCCGCCTACTGGGAGGCCTACGCGGAGCGCATGGCCTCGGTCGGCTTCCTGGCCATGGCCCGGCGGTTTCCGTCGCTCATCGGCCAGGCGATGCGGCTGGGCTGGCAGGCGAGCCGCCGGGACACCCTCGCCACGATCTCGCTGAACCTCGCCTCCGGCGTGTTCACCGGGTACGCGCTGCTCGAGACCACGGGGGTGCTGCAGGCGCTGTTCAGCGCGGCCCCGACCCCGCATCGCATCCGGGCCGCGCTGCCGTCGTTAGCCCTGGTCGCGTCCGCCGTCGCGGCGCGGTCGGTACTGCAGGCCGCGGCCAGCTGGGCCCAGTCACGGATGCAGCCGCAGATCGAGCGGGTCACCGAGCTCCGGCTGTTCGACCTGACCACGCGGGTCGACCTGACCGCCTTCGACGACGCGCGATTCCATGACGCGATGATGCGCGCCCGCGACCGGGGCCTGTACGCGGCTTCCCAGGTCGTGAGCACCGTGATCGACTGCCTGACCGGCGCCGTGGGGATCGTCTCGGCCGCGGTGGTGGTCGGCATGCTGAACCCGATCCTGCTGGGCCTGCTCGTGGTGGCGGAGCTGCCCGGCGGGTGGGCGGCGGTGCGCTCGGCGCGGATCGGGTACGCGACGAACTTCGCGCTGGCCGACAGCCAGCGCAGGAAATGGATCCTGTCGGACCTGATGGCCGAGCGTCGGACCGCGGCCGAGCTGCGCTCGTTCACGTTCCGGCCGTTCCTGCTCGGGCGCCTGGCCCGGCTCGCCACCTACGTGCAGGACGCCGAGATGACGGCGGCCCGCCGTCAGGCGCTCACCCAGGTGACGGCCAAGGCGGCGGGCGGCGTCGCCACCGCGGGCGTCTACACGGCGCTGGGCGTCCTGCTGGCCGTCGGGGCCGTGCCGCTCGCCGTCGCGGGCACCGCGGTGCTGGCGATCCGCTCGGCGCAGGCCTCGCTGGCCTCGCTGCTCTACGCGGTGAACCGGTGTTACGAGGAGGGGCTGTACTTCTCCGACTACCTGGCCTTCTGCGCCGACGCCGCGGGACGGATCCGGCCGCCTGGCACGCGGCCCGTGCCCCGTGCGTTCGACCGGATCACCGTGGCCGGCGTGACCTTCACCTACCCCGGCGGCAAGGAGCCGGTGCTGCGCGACGTCAGCATCGAGATCGGCCACGGCGAGGTGGTCGCGCTGGTCGGCGAGAACGGCTCGGGCAAGACCACGCTGGCCAAGGTCCTGGCCGGCCTGTACCGGCCCGACTCCGGGGCCGTGCGCTGGGACCGGACCGCGGTCGCCGACGTCGATCCCGAGCGGCTCAGGGAGCAGATCGCGGTGATCGCCCAGGATCACGCCAACTGGCCGCTGACCGTGCGGCACAACATCACCATGGGCCGCCCGGCCGACCCCGGCCTGCTCGCCAGCGCGGCCGCGACGGCCGGCGCCGACACGGTGATCGCTGGCCTGCCGCTCGGCTACGACACCCTGCTGGACCGGCAGTTCAGGGACGGGGCCGAGCTGTCCGGCGGCCAGTGGCAGCGCATCGCCGTCGCGCGCGGTGTCTACCGGTCGGCCCCGCTCCTGATCATGGACGAGCCCACGGCGGCCCTGGACGTGCGCGCCGAGTACGCGCTGTTCTCCTCGATACCCCGGCAGGCGGAACACCGCAGCGTGCTGCTCATCACGCACCGCCTGGCCAGCGTCCGG
>Ga0070698_100010118_pt1 | contig 10073 bp, 14 predicted proteins | sample KBSK1502metaG_FD_65477 | JGI IMG/M metagenome (GOLD analysis project Ga0070698, IMG submission 65477) | Corn, switchgrass and miscanthus rhizosphere microbial communities from Kellogg Biological Station, Michigan, USA - KBS K1-50-2 metaG | ecosystem: Host-associated > Plants > Roots >... | reverse complement strand
CTTCAAGCTTCGAGTTCGATCCAAAAAATCGACGAGTCCGCGCTGTGCGTTCCTGCCACTCTTCAGCTGTTAAAGATCGTGCCCTTTGCCTCCCAAGCGGAAATGGCCACGGGCGTGATGCGGACGCTAATCGTACCAAGACTGGCCTTCCAGCGTCAACGGATCAAATGGTCGGCGACACTCGTCCTCCGAGGACGTCGCCCGGTAACTACAGAACGTCGTCGGGGTCCCCGGCGTTCGGTCCGCGACGCGCCGAGAGGGCTGTCGTGCTCGCGGGTCCCTTCGACGACCCGTTAGGGTCGTCGACTCCCACTGCGCCGACAGCCCTCTCGTCTCGTCGCGTGACAGGCGCTCGCTAGAGGCCGCGGCGTCCTTCTAGGGCTCGGCTGACTGTGACCTCGTCAGCCCACTCAAGATCTCCACCCATCGGAAGACCGCGGGCCAGTCTTGTCACTCTCACGCCATTTCCTGATGTGAGCTGGGCGATGTACATGGCGGTCGCGTCGCCTTCGAGGTTGGGGTTCGTCGCGAGGATCAGCTCGTCGATCCCGCCCTGCTTCAGCCTCTGCGAGAGCTGCGGGATCTTGAGGTCGTCCGGGCGCACGCCGTTCACCGGCGAGATCGCGCCGTGCAGCACGTGATACACGCCGGCGTACTGGCCGGTACGCTCGATCGCCAGCACGTCTAGGGGCTCCTCGACGACGCAGACGATGCGCTTGTCGCGCTCGTCCGACGCGCAGATCGCGCAGGGATCCGTTTCGGCGATGTTGAAGCAGGTCGAGCAATAACGGAGGTCGGTCTTCACCGATCGCACCGCGGCGGCGAGCGCCTCGGCGTCGCCGCTCGACGTCCGAAGGATGTGATAGGCGAGTCGCTGCGCTGTCTTGGGGCCGACGCCCGGCAGCTTGGAGAGCTCGTCTATGAGGCGCGCGAGCGGACGCGCAAGGGCCGTCGGCAAATCACATCCCCGGAAGCTTGAGGCCGCCCGTGAGTCCGCCGAGCTTCTCAGCCGCGAGCTGTTTCGACTTCGCGAGGGCGTCGGCGACCGCTGCGCGCACGAGGTCCTCGAGCGTCTCGACGTCTTCGGGGTCGACGGCGTCCTTCTTGATCCGGACCTCTTTGCACTCCTGGGTGCCGGTCATGACGACGACGACGGCGCCCCCGCCGGCCGACCCCTCGACCGTCATCCCGGCAAGGTCGTCCTGCGCTTTGGCCATGTCGGCCTGCATCTTCTGCGCGAGCTTCTGGATGTCGCCGAAGTTCTTCATTCGATCTCCATGATGCGGTCGGGTCGGCCGAGCGTGTCGATCGCCGCGCGCAGCATCGGGTCGTCGGCCACCGCCTCGGGCACGCCCGCCTGGCGGACGCACTTCACGCGGACCGTCGTCTTCAGGATCTCCGAGAGATCCTGCTCGAGCTCCGGGCGCCGTTTCTCCTGCCAGAGGAGCCGCGCAAACTCCTCGCCGAAGCCGACGACGATGGTCGCCCCGTCGATCGCCAGCGGCTCAGCCTTCGCGAGCTGCGCGGCCTTGCCGATGCTTCGCTCCTTCGCGCGCTCCACGAGCTCGCCCCACGCCTTGCGGACAGTCTCGAGCTTCACCACGGGTGATGCCGCTCCGATCGTGATCGTGGCCTCGGTGACGACGCGGCGCTCGGCGATCGCGACGACCGAGCTGCGCGTCGCGTCGCGTCGCGGTTCGGCGCGCGGCGACGGCGGGCCGGGCTGTCGCGCGGCGGGCCGATCAGCATCGCGCCGGGCGTCAGGCGGCGGGGCGACCTTCTCGCTCGACGTCACCAGATCCAGGATCGCGAGCTCGAGAGGAAGCGGGGTGCCCTCGCTGGTGCGCAGATGCTGCTCGGTCTCGACGAGGCGCTTGGCGATCTTCGCGAGCTGATCCAGGGACAGGCCCTGGGCCTGCGTGCGCAGCTTCGCCGCCATTTGCTCGCTCGCGGTCTCGGGTGGGTTGCCCGTCGCGCGCGTGTACACGAGCGCGCGCGCGTGCTCGATCGCGCGGCGCACGAAGAGACGGAGATCGCGCCCGTCGTCGACGAGCCGCCCGATGAGCTCCACCCCCTTGGCGCCGTCCGCCGCCGCGAGGGCGTCGAACAGCGCCGCGGTCTCCTCCCAGTCCGAAGCGCCGAGAAGGTCGTCGACTTCCTTCAGCGTGATGGGGCCGTTGGCGAACGCGATCACCATGTCGAGCATGCTCTCCGCGTCGCGGAGCGAGCCTTGGGCCTGCCGCGCGATCGCATCGAGCGCCGCCGGTTCAGCCTGGAGCTTCTCCTGCTCGGCGATCTTCGCGAGCTGAGCGACGACGCCCTTGTGAGGGATGCGACGGAGGTCGAACCGCTGGGTCCGCGAGACGATCGTCGCCGGGATCTTCTGCGACTCCGTCGTCGCGAGGATGAACATCGCGTGCGGCGGAGGCTCCTCGAGGGTCTTGAGGAGCGCGTTGAATGCCTCCGTGGTCAGCTGATGCGCCTCGTCGATCACGTACACCTTGTACTGCCCCTGGGATGGCGCAAAACGGACCTTGTCACGCAGGTCGCGCATCTCGTCGATGCCGCGGTTCGACGCCGCGTCGATCTCGATGAGGTCGAGGAATCTGCCGTCCCGGATCGCGACGCAGGTCTCGCACCGATCGCAGGGCTCGCCATCCTTGGCGTTCGGGCAGTTCACGGCCTTCGCTATCAGCCTCGCGATCGAGGTCTTCCCGGTGCCTCGCACGCCCGCCAGGAGGTAGGCATGCGCGACCTGGCCGCTCGCGATCGCGTTCCGGAGCGTGCGCGTGACGTGCTCCTGACCGACGACCGCGGAGAAGGTTTGGGGGCGGTAGCGGCGATAGAGGGCGGGGCGCTCGGGCACCGGTCGAGGATACTGACCGCGCTGCCCGCCTGCGAGCAGCAAGCGACTCGGCACTAATTTCGGCAGCGTGAGGACTGCGATGCGTACCTCTTTTGGCGACCGTGTCCGGATCCGCCGGACGGCCGTGACCGACGAGGCGGGGATCGCCGGGCTCGAGGGCCAGGTCTATGGCGAGACCGTTCCGTCGTTGACCGGCGCGCAAGTTATCGGACCGTGCCCTGACGACTTCGCGCTGAACGTGTACGTCGAGGAGCGTGCGTCGGACTTCTGGCTCGCTCCAGAGCATGTGGAGTTCATCGATCATGCCGCGGGGTCGGAAATCCAGATCGCCGAAAAGCGTTTAGTCCGCCGCGCGGACGGCGGGTGGGGCCCGCCTGCGAATGGAGGAGTTCGACGCGGACCCGTGAGCGCACTCATCGCGTGGTTGCGCGGCTTTCCTCGAAGGTAAGACGCCACCGCGCCCGGAAGAAACGGCCGTGCACCCTCCGTCGATCACGACATCTCGGACACGCGCACGCGCCTTGGCTCGGATCAGGCTTGCCTGCGGCACGAAGCGACGACCGCTTACCGCTGCTTCCTTCCGGATCTGACGGGGTTCACGGGCCGTTTCTGCACAGGACCCGATCGTCAACGCCGCCGCACGCGCGCAGGATCCGCGATGCCGGGCCTCGGGAGGGGATTCAGCCCCGCTAGAGCGGATTGCGGGTACAGGGCACCGCTGGCTCCCCGCCTAGCACGGCCATCACGATGGTATCGCGCGAATCGTTCGGCGACGAACGATGACGGCGATTGCGGCGAGGATCGTCCCGATCGCGATGAGCGCGGGCAGTCCGCGATCCTCTCTGGCACTCGTGCTCGGGAGCGAGCCGACGCTCGCGCGTGGAGTCGGCGACGGTGATGGACTCGGTATAGCGGGAAGAAGGACGGCGACGGGATTGCCCTGCGCATCGACGGCGATACGCACGCACGCATTACCGGCGGGCGCGCTGAGCGGCAGGGCGAGTGTCGCCTGGTTTGGCAGGGGGCTCGCCTTCTCGCCGGGCATGGTGAAGAAGGCGGTTGTCGCGGTGACGGCGTCGGCGCACCCGATCGACGAGATCGGCGCGATCTGCCATTCGGCGATGCCTTTCGGGGCTGGATCGGACGCGGGCGGGTTGACGTTCACGACATCCACGCCCCAGATGCAGACTTCCTGACCAACCTGCGAGAACGTCCCGCTGCCGATCGCCAGGTGGCGCGGCTCCTGCGTCCCGAGCCGGACGATCGGCGGGTTCGGTGGCTGCGCAGGGACGAACGAGGTGACGCGCCCGCAGAGGGCGATGCGCGGTTCGAGTGCGTAGGCGGACGAGGACGAAATCGCCACCGTTGTGAGGGCCAACGCAAGGATGGCGAAAAAACGGGTGCGCACTTGGGTTATTCTGGGGGTCTGACCGCGTGCCACGAAGGCGGCCAAGCAGCCGGTTTCTTGCGGCGGAACAACCCGCCGTGCTCATGCGTTCTATAGGTGATGAAAACTTCCGGACTCCCTTGCCGCGCGAACCACGACTGCGAAGTCGTGTTCACCGTCACGCCTCAGAACTCTATGGAGGCCCTGCGTGAGGCGGCTGCCAAGCGCAACGCCCACGAGCTCGAGGCGCACCAGTACACCCACGTCGTCACGACGATCCTCGGACCGTCGACCTTCGCCCAGGGCCCGGCAGCACCACGCCGGCGCGGCCGCAGGCGCAAGGAAGAGGAGCTGAACGTCATCTAGCGACCCTAGCGGTCGACCTTGATGACCTGTTCCGCGATCGCACCAAGATCCGGGCCGACGATATCGGGCCGTTCTAAGAGCGGATTCCAGACGACCCCGGGCCGCTCCACAAAAGCGGCCGCACACCCCGCTCGCATGGCCCCGTGCACGTCCCAGACGTGCGCGGCGACCATGCGTATTTGTGCTGGCGGGACGCTCAATTCTCGTGCCGCGCTCGTGTAGGCCTCGGCGGCCGGCTTGAGCCGCTTGTCCGTATCCGCGGATAGCGCCTTCTCGAACAGGTCGGCAAGGCCCGCATTGCGTAGCTGAGCTTCCTCGACCTCCGTCGTCGAATTCGTCAGCGCCGCGAGCCGGAAACCGGCAGAACGAAGTCGCTCGAGCGCGGGCCGGACATCCGGGTGCGCCGGCAGCGTCCGGACTCCCGCGAGGATCGCGCGCTCGTCTTCGGGGCTCACCCGGAGATCGCGTCGCAGCGCGGTGATGGCGAGCGCCGCGCGAAAGTGCTCCCCGAACGCCTTGTATGGCCCGGTGATGGTCGTGAGAAAGGCTGATTGCAGCATCGTCTGGAACCACTCGACGCGAACGGCCGCGTCCCCGAACACTCGCTGAAAGTGCGGGTCGAGCGCGCTCAGATCGAGCAGCGTTTCGTTGACGTCGAAGACAAGGACGCGTTTCACGTTCGGCGGAGAGGGTGGGATTCGAACCCACGGAGCTTTCGCTCACAGACTTTCCAGGTCTGCGCCCTAAGCCGGACTAGGCGACCTCTCCATCTCAAAAGCGTAATTCTCCATCGAGCGGCAACGACCGAAACCCGCGACGCGGAGATCGCCGAGGGCCCCCGCGCGACGGGGAGCCGGCCGAGGCGTCCGAGGCCGGGGGGACCCTGGCGCGAAGAGAGGGTTTCGGCGATCGACGCGTCGCGATTCGTGTTGGCCGCGGAGAGGGCGGGATTCGAACCCGCGAGGCTTTCGCCTACCGCTTTTCGAGAGCGGCACCATCAACCACTCGGACACCTCTCCGCATCAAAGTCTAAACTTTCGAATGCCCGCCAAGCGCTTCCATTACGCGTGGATCGTCGGTTGTAGGGAGGTTGTCGTGGCCATCCAGACACGAACGCGCGTGACGAAGGGCAAGGCGAAAAACATCGACGCCTGCGCGGACGATCGGGGGATCATCCGCGCGGCCGCCATGGATCAGCGCGGCTCGCTGATGCGCGAGATCGGCAGGCAGGGCGGCGCGGCCACCCCCGAGTCGCTCACGGAGTTCAAGACCGCCGTGACCAAGGCGCTCACGCCGTACGCGACGGCGATCCTGATGGATCCCGAATACGGCCTTCCGGCTCTCAAGGCGAAGGCGCCAAATGTCGGCGTGCTGCTCGCCTACGAGAAGTCCGGCTACGACGCCGACCCCGAGAATCGCATGCCCGACGTGCTCGACCGCTGGAACGTTCGGCGCCTGGTCGAGGCCGGCACGAACGGCATCAAGGTCCTCATCTACTACGACCCCTTCGATGACAAGGATCTGAACCTCCGCAAGGAGATCGTGATCGAGCGGATCGGCGCCGAGTGCGCGGCGAATGACGTTGCCCTATTTGTCGAGCCGCTCGCATACAAGAAGGGCATGGACGAGAGGGGCCTCGAGTTCGCGAAGCGCAAGCCCGAGGCCGTGAAGAAGTACATGGCCACCTTCTCCGAGCCGCGCTTCGGCATCGACATCCTCAAAGTAGAGGTCCCGGTAAACATGGCCTTCGTGCAGGGCTCGAGGGCCAACAAGACCGGCGAGGTCGCCTACACCAAAGCGGAAGCGCTGCGGCACTTCAAAGAAGCTGCCGACGCTGCGACGAAGCCGTTTATCTACCTGTCAGCCGGGGTGAGCGACGACGTCTTCCGCGAGTCGCTCGAGTACGCCGCGGAGGCGGCCGCCAACTTCTGCGGAGTGCTGTGCGGGCGGGCGACGTGGCTCGAAGGACTCCCGATTTACGCGAAGCAGGGGCGGGCGGCGCTCGACAAGTGGCTCGCGGACAAAGGCGTCCGGAACATCCAGCTGCTGAACGAGGTCCTCGACCGCACGGCCAAGCCGTGGTGGAACGTCTATGGAGGACGCGACGCCCCAGCCGGTTAGCGCAACCTATGCTCGCGCGGTGACGGTCCAGCCGCACGAGGTCGTTCTCCGCACCAAGGGCCTCGTGAAGCGATTCGGATCGATCACCGCGGTGGACGGACTCGACCTCGAGGTGGGCCGCGGCGAGGTCGTTGGTCTCCTCGGCCCGAATGGTGCCGGCAAGAGCACGACCATCGGCATGGTCCTCGGTCTCATCACGCCGACCGCGGGAACGGCGGAGGTCCTCGGCCGCGACGTGCGCGTTCGGCGTGAGGAGGCACTTTCCGGCGTCGGCGCGATGCTCGAGATCACATCCTTCTATCCGTACCTTTCGGGCCGCGACAATCTCGCCGCGATCGCGCTCCTGCGCGGGGGCGGCGCTCTCGCGCGCGTGGACCCGTTGCTCGCGCGTCTCGGGCTCGCGCAGCGCGGCGGCTCGAAGTTCCGCACCTATTCCCTCGGCATGCGACAGCGTCTCGGCATCGCCTCGACGCTTCTCGCGGATCCCGCCCTCGTCATCCTCGACGAGCCCGCCAACGGCCTCGACCCGGCCGGCCAGCGCGAAATCCGCGAGCTCATTCGCGAGCTCGTAAGCGAGAATCGCGGCGTTCTCCTCGCGAGCCATCTTCTCTATGAGTCGAGCAGGTCTGCGACCGCGTGCTCGTGATCAAGAAGGGCAAGCTCATCGCGAGCGGCACGATCGCCGAGGTCACCCGCGGCGGCGGCAGCTATTTCGAGATCGTCGTCGACGACAAACGGCGCGCCGCCGAGATCCTGCGCGGCCTCGGCATCAGGGAGATCCGCGAGACGCACACAGGTCTCGAGGTCGTCGCCGACCCGACGCGCGGCGCCGAGATCAACCGCGCCCTCGCCTCAGCTGGTCTCTACGCGCGCGCGATCGTCCCCCGGGCGAGCTCGCTCGAGGACGTTTTCATGGAGCTCACCGAACCGGAGGCGTCGAGTGCTACGCCTGCTTCGTAGCGAGCTCTACCGGCTCCGGCGGCGGTGGATGTCGTGGATCATGCTCGCCCTGATCGTCATGACCGCGTTCTTTTTCTACTTCCTCATCTGGGTGAGCATCAACGCGCAGCTTCAAGCTGTGAAGACCGGGACGATCCAGGCCCCGCCGGGTGGCACTGCCCAGCTCGAGCAAACTCTCCGGCAGATCGCCCCCGATCGCGTCGCCCAGTTCGGCGTGGGTGTCATCGCGGGCCTGGGCAGCGTCATGCTCATCGTGTTCGCGGCAAGCCACGTCGGGACCGAATTCGGCTGGGCCACTTTCCGCACGCTCCTCGCCCATGGCGCGAGCAGGACCGGATTCCTCGTCTCAAAGGCCGTGTCGCTCGTCGTCTACGCCGGCGTCTTCATGATCGTTGGAACGATCGCGGCGATCGCCGCGAGCTACGCGGTCTCCGCGGTGGCTGGCATCTCGGTCGGGAGCGGCGTCGACCTCGGAGAGGTTACGCGCGTGGCGGCGAAGAGCGCCTACACGTTCCTGCCGTACATGGCGCTCGCGGTCGCGATCGCGGTGTGGTCGAAGTCAGCCGGCGCCGGTATCGCGAGCGGCCTCGTCGTCTACTTCGCGGAGGGCATCGTCGCCGGCCTCCTCGTGTCGCTGAACAAGGACTACGCGCAGATCGTGAACTGGGGGCTCAGCCGCAATGCCTCCGCATTGACGAGGACCGTGAGCGGACAGGGCGGCCCCGCAACGCAGGATCCGACCGCGTCCACGCTACCCGATCCGACGCAAGCAGCGATCGTGCTGGCCGTGTACAGCGTGCTCTTCTTCGCCCTCGCGTACTGGCGGTTGCGCTCGCGCGACGTGACGGTGGGCGGCTAGCGAGGCAAGTCAAGATTAGGTGCGCGCACGAGCTTCAAGGTGTCGCGTTCGTTCTGGATGATCTTGGTGATCCTCGCGCGGAAGGCTTCCGAGTCACCGACCAGTTCGTTGAGCTCGTCAATCATTCGGTTGTCCGCTCGCTGCCACTCGTGCTCTGGATCCTTCACCCGCGCGGCACCGAAGTGCTCGCGTGCCTCTCGAGCTCGGTTCGTGAGCCCATAGGCAACGCCGAGGTGATACGCGAAACGATCCTTCTCACGTCGCCATGCGCGCAGGCTGGCGTCCACGGTTGCGAAGCTCGCACGGAGGTTGGTGATCTGCGCAGCGCCTGCCCGGGCGAGATTCCGCACGGTGGTTCCGAATTGCTCCTGGGACTCAAACGAGACGAATTGGTCTGGGTTCTTGTCGCTCATCAAGCGAACACGAATCGGGTCGCCGTACTCGAACGCGAAACTCGGGAACGGTCGCCAGAGCCACTGCGCCCCGACGTTCAAGTAGGAGCCCTTCTCGAAACCTGACGGCTGAAATTCGATGTTCACGATCCACCACCCGTGGTCGTCGACCCAGAAACGGCCCGAGCCGATCTGCTCCGCACCGAGAGGCCCGAAGATTTCGCGTCCAGCCTCGCGAAGGATCCGCGTGTGCTCGTTGGTCAGATGAACCCTGGTGGCTTAGTCGTCAGGAGCGCAATACCGGGAGCGTCGAAGATGAAGCTCACGAGCGCGACGAGCGCGACGAGCACGAGTGCGCCCATCAGCTGGGGTCGCCCTCGCGATCCGCACACCGTATCGACAAGTGTCGAGTCGGAGTGGCGTCGCTCACGAGGCCATCCTAGTCCGCGTCCGACCGGCCTCTCCGTTGCGTCGCGAAGAATTCGGCGAGCAGCCGCTCGATCTCGTCGCGCAGCAGCGGATAGAAGCGCCACCGTGGACGATGATTCGTCCAGCTCGCGTCGAGCAGCTCCGCGTTCGATCGCACCGCGCCGGCCTTCTCGTCCGGCGTGCCGAAGACGACGAGCGCGATACGCCCAAGGACGGCCGCACCGGCACACATCGCGCACGGCTCGACCGTCACATAGAGTGCGCAGTCCGAGAGGCGCCAGCGGCCGAGGGCGCGGGCAGCCTCGCGGATCGCGATGACCTCCGCGTGAGCGGTCGGATCCGCGTCGATCTCGCGGCGATTTCCCGCGCGCGCGATCACGGTGCCGTCCCGGACGATCGCGGCACCGATCGGCACGTCGCCATGCTCCCCTGCACGGCGTGCTTCCTCGAGCGCGTCGTGCATGAAGCGGTCGTCGTCGGCCGGCCGCGCGACCGTGTCCGCGCCCGCGAACGGCACGCCGCTGTGCGGACGCTCCTTCATACGCCGAGGTACCTCGTCTCGATGTCGCGGTTCGCGGCGAGCTCTGCCGGAGTGCCCGCGAAGACGATCGTGCCCTTGTTCATCACGAGCACGCGCTGGCCGACCCGCGTCGCGAGACCGAGGTTCTGCTCGACGAGCAGTAGGGCAAGCCC
>Ga0070698_100010117_pt1 | contig 10073 bp, 9 predicted proteins | sample KBSK1502metaG_FD_65477 | JGI IMG/M metagenome (GOLD analysis project Ga0070698, IMG submission 65477) | Corn, switchgrass and miscanthus rhizosphere microbial communities from Kellogg Biological Station, Michigan, USA - KBS K1-50-2 metaG | ecosystem: Host-associated > Plants > Roots >... | reverse complement strand
CTGTCGCCGCCGGCCAGCCCGAAGAGGAACTTGTGGGTCCAGCCGTCGTCGCCTGCCTGGTGGCGTTGCAGGTCCAGCCCGGCGCCGGTGAACCGCTCCGCCAGGAAGCCGCGGAAACCGGCTGGCAGGTCGGTCATCGCATCAGGGTCGGCGACCTTGCGCCGGTCGAGCTGGCGCGCGAGCTGGCGGGCTCGGTAGGCGGGCTCGCACGCCTCGCCGGCCAGGCGTGCGAGGTCGGCCGGCCCGAGGTCGTAGAGCGACCGCGGACCGCCGGCGGTCGGGCCCGTCTGGCGGGTGCCCGTCATGGAGCGCGGAGGAGGTTGAACCATGCCATCACGTAGTAGAGGGCTGGTGCCATGAACAGCAGCGCGTCGATCCGGTCGAGGATGCCACCATGGCCCGGCAGGAGCGAGCCCATGTCCTTCACGGCCAGGTCACGCTTCAGCATCGACTCCGAGAGGTCGCCCAGCGGGGCGACCACGCAGGTGACCGCGGCGAGCGTCAGCCCGGAGGCGAACGACCAGGGCTCCCAGCGAGGCAGCAGGAACGCGCCGGCGAGCAGGCAGGCGGCCGTGGCGCCCGCCGCGCCCTCCCACGACTTGTGCGGCGACACCGCCGGGGCCAGCGGGTGGCGGCCGACCAGCACGCCGGTGGCGTAGGCGAAGGTGTCGTAGACCACGGTGAGCACGGCGTAGGCGATGATCGCGCCCACGTAGTGGTCGGCCTGGCGCAGCACCAGCGCCAGGTGCGCCGCCATGAACGGCACGTAGACCGTGGCCAGCACCGTGGCCGCCACGTTGCGGGTGACCTCGGTGCGCTGGCGGTCGACCAGGTACCAGGCGAACGCGGCCAGGATGGTCAGCAGCAGGCCGAAGGAGAGCGCGGACGGGCCCTCGAGGTAGGCCCCCAGCACCAGCACCGCCGCCATCACCAGGACCACCGGCTCGGCCGGCCGGGTGGCGCGGGCGCGCAGCACCGCCAGCAGCTCCAGCAGCGCCAGGACGACGATCACCAGCAGGAACCCGACGAACGCCGGCCGTGAGAACACCAGCGTGGTCAGCAGCGTGCCGGCGAGCAGCAACGCGGTGACGATCGCCAAGGGCAGGTTGCGGCCGGCCTCGCGCTTTCGCCGCGGTTCCGGCGAGGGCGCAGGCTCGACCGGTGCCGGGGGATCAGTCATGAGGTCCCCGGGGCCTGCCCTCGATCACGGCCCTCCTACACCTCGAGCAGCTCCTGCTCCTTGTTCTGGAGCAGGGAGTCCACCTCGCCGACGAACCTGTCGGTGAGCTGCTGCACGCGCTGTTCGGCGCGCCGCTGCTCGTCCTGGGAGATCTCGCCGTCCTTCTCCAGCCGGTCGAGCTGCTCCTTGGCGTGCCGGCGCACGTTGCGGACGCTGGTCCTGGCCTCCTCGGCGCGCTGCTTGGCCAGCTTCACGTACTCCTTGCGTCGCTCCTCGGTGAGCGGCGGGAACGCCAGGCGGATCACCTGCCCGTCGTTGGCCGGGTTGATCCCGAGGTCGGAGTTGCGGATGGCCTTCTCGATCGAGGCGGTGGCGTTGCGGTCGTAGGGCGAGACCACCAGCAGCCGCGCCTCTCGCGCGGCGATCGACGCGAGCTGCTGCAGTGGTGTGGGCGCGCCGTAGTAGTCCACCGTCAGGCGGTTGACCAGGGCGGGGTTCGCGCGGCCCGTGCGGATGCCGCTGAACTCCTCCTTGGCCACCTCGATGGCCCGGCTCATCTTCGCCTCGGCCTCTCGTAGTGTGTCCTCGATCATGTGCGCTCCCCTCGTCCCTGGGTTTCGCTGGCGTGGCTGCCCTCGAGCTCCTCGGCGAAGCCGGCGCTGGCGCCGACCACGGTCCCGATCGGCTCGCCGCACACCGCACGGCGGATGTTTCCCTCGGTAAGCAGGTCGAACACAATGATGGGGAGGTCGTTGTCCTTGCACAACGACAACGCGGTGGTGTCCATCACCTTGATCTCGCGGCGGATCGCCTCGAGGTAGTCGAGGTGCAGGAACTTGCGGGCCTCCGGATGCTTCTTGGGATCGGCCTCGTAGACCCCGTCGACGCCGTTCTTGGCCATCAGGATCACCTCGGCGCCGATCTCCAGGGCCCGCTGGGCCGCGGTGGTGTCGGTCGAGAAGTACGGGACCCCGAGGCCCGCCCCGAAGATCACGATGCGGCCTTTCTCCAGGTGGCGGATGGCCCGCCGCGGGATATAGGGCTCGCCGATCTGGATCATCTGGATCGCCGTCTGCAGCCGGGTGACCACCCCGCGGCGCTCCAGGGTGTCCTGGAGCGCGAGCGAGTTGATCACCGTGCCGAGGATGCCCATGTAGTCGGCGCGGTTGCGGTCCATGCCCACAGCGGCGGCGGCCTCGCCGCGGACGATGTTGCCGCCCCCGACCACGACCGAGACCTGGACGCCGAGCTCGACGACCTCGGCGAGCTGGGCGGCGATGCCGTCGATCTTGTCGAAGCTCAGGCCCCAGCCGGCGTCGTCGCTGGCGAACGCCTCTCCGGACAGCTTGACCAGGACCCGGGTATAGCGAGGTTTCCCGGCGCAGGGCTCGGGCACCGGCTGCTCGCCCGCGATCACAAAGGCCACCCGCTCCCCTTTCCGGAGTCGACTCGCTCGAGCTTCAGCTCGCGCACTGGTAGCGGCATCCCCGTTCGGCTGCTCGCTACGCCTCCTCCCCAACCTTGTACCTGGAGAAGCGGCGCAGCACGAGCCTCTCACGGACCCTGTCGGAGTACGCGTCCAGCAGCTCCTGGATCGTCTTGTCCTGATCCCGGATGAAGGGCTGGTCCAGCAGGACGACCTGCTTGTAGAAGTCCTTCAGCTTGCCCTCGACGATCCGCTCGACGATGTGGTCCGGCTTGCCCTCGGCCTGCGTGGCGTAGATCTTGCGCTCGCGCTCGAGGACCTCGCCCGGGACGTCGTCGCGGCTGACGTAGGTGGGGTCCGCGGCGGCGACGTGCATCGCGATGTCACGAGCCAGCCGGCGGAACTCGTCGGTCATGGCGACGAAGTCGGTCTCGCAGTCCAGCTCGACGAGCACACCGAGCTTGGGTGGCAGGTTGGGGTCGGGCTTGTGCAGGTAGGCCTCGACGACGCCCTCGCTGGCCGTGCGGCCCGCGCGCTTGGTGATCCCGGCCTTGCCGGTCTCGCGCAGGATCTCCTTGGCCCTCTCGAAGTCGCCATCCGCCTCCTGCAATGCCCTCTTGGAGTCCATCATGCCTGCGCCTGTCTCGTCGCGCAGGGCCTTGACCTGGGCGGACGTTATCTCCATCTGGAACGGTGCTCCTTGTCATCAGGTCGCCAGCTCGGGGCCGCCGCGTCGTGGCGCTCCGCGGCTGGAGGGCGACACATGGTCATGCTCGTGGACTCGGACGTCAGGACTGTCCCGCCTCGTCCTCGGTGGTCGCTGGCTCGGTCGCGTCGGGCGCGGTCCCGGCCTCTATGGCCTCGGCCTCGGTCCCGGCCTCGGCTCCGGCGGTCCCGGCCTCGCGCGCGGAGGCCTCGGGCGACGGGGCCTGGGTCGGGGCGGTGGCGGCCTCTGGCGCCGTCGCCGCGGCGTCGGCGCCCGCGGCTTCCGCGACCGGGGCGGCGGTGGCCGCCGGGGCCGCACGACCCCTCCTGGCCGCGGGCGCGGCTGGCGCCGCCTGGGGAGCCGCCGGCCCGGAGGCGGCCGTGGTGGCGCCACCCTCGCCGGAGCCGGACTCCAGCAGCTCGCGCTCCCACTCCGCCAGCGGCTCCTCGTCGGCGGGGCTGGCCGCGACCGGAGCGGTCCCTTCCTTGGCGGCCGTCTCCGCACCGTAGACCGCGCGGAGCCGCAGTCCCTCGGCGACGGCGTCGGCGACGATGCGGGTCAGCAGGCTGCCGGCCCGGATCGCGTCGTCGTTGCCGGGGATCGGGTAGTCGACCTCGTCGGGGTCGCAGTTGGTGTCGAGGATGGCCACCACGGGGATGCCGAGCTTGCGCGCCTCGGTGACCGCGATGTGCTCCTTGCGGGTGTCCACCACCCAGACCGCCGCCGGTGGGCGGGTCATGTCCCGGATGCCGCCGAGGTTGCGCTCGAGCTTCTCGCGCTCGTGGCGCAGCCGCAGGACCTCCTTCTTGGGAAGGACGTCCATGCCCCCGGTGGTCTCCATCGCCTCCAGCTCCTTCAGACGCTGGAGCCGACGGTAGATGGTGGTGAAGTTGGTGAGCATGCCACCCAGCCAGCGGTAGTTCACGAACGGCATGGTGACGCGCTCGGCCTGGCTCTTGATGGCTTCCTGGGCCTGCTTCTTGGTGCCGACGAACAGCACCGTGCCGCCCTTGGCGACCGTATCCCGCAGGAACGAGAAGGTGGACTCGATCGACTCCATGGTCTTCTGGAGGTCGATGATGTAGATGCCGTTGCGCTCGCCGTAGATGTAGCGCTTCATCTTCGGGTTCCAGCGCCGGGTCTGATGCCCGAAGTGGACGCCAGCTTCCAAGAGCTGCCGCATGGTGACGACTGCCAAGGTAATCCTCCCTGGTCGATCCGGTTTGGCCTCGGCCTGCCCTGCGTCCCACGGGCGTCGTGTTCGTGGGGTTGCCGGGCTTCCCGAACCCGCTCCACGCTCGGGAGCGAGCACCGTTCGGGCCCCGTAGACAGGCGTGCGTTGTAGCCCGGGGAAAATCCCAGGCCCGGGCGGACGATAGCACAGCACGTCCAGCTCCTGCCTCGACCGAGATGCGCGAATCGCCGAACTTCGTCGCCACCAGGGCCCGTGGGCGCCGATGCCGCGCCACCGGCCCTGGGCGGTACGGGCGGGGCCCGGCGGCCGCTCGCGTCAGCGATGCGTGGTCAATGTGGGCCGCCCGGTTCGGACAAGGGTGCGAGGCGGGGTCGCGCGAGTCCGGCCAGCCATGGCAACGGGTCGATGTAGGTCCCGTGCACGCGCAGGCCCAGGTGCAGCGCGGCGACGCTGGGGTCGGGGCTGGCGTGGCCGCTCGCCAGTGTGCCGAGGCGATCGCCGGTGGTGGTCGCCTGACCGACCGACGCTTCCAGCGTCCGCAGCGGCCCGAGCGTCACCAGCACGGTGGGCGCGACCTGGATCGTCACCCAGGTCGTTCCGGCCACCGGCCCGGCGAACGTCACCCGGCCGCTTGCGGGCGCGCGCACGGGCACGCCAGGGACCGCGCCGAAGTCGACTCCGCGATGACCCGGCCCGAAGGGGCCGGCGGCCTCTTCGAAGCCACGCACCAGCGGCCCGTCCACCGGAGGGCGCAGCGCCGGCACCCGCGGAGCGGTCGCCGTGCGGGCTGGCCGGATACCACCGGACGCAAGGCCAGCCGCCTTGGCGCCCGCAAAGCCTCGGGCGGGCCTGGTACCGGCCGGATCGGCGGCGGGGCTGGTGCCGGCGGGATCGGCAGCGAGCGTGGTGCCGGCCGGGGCGGCGGCGGGGCTGGCGCTGGTGGCGGCTTGGGGGACCGGGTCGGCGGCGGGCACGGTGGAACTGCCGGCCAAGGCGGGAGCCAGCGAGGCGGGGGCCACGAGGGCGACCATGCCGGCGAGCCACAGCAGCACCGCGGGCACCAGCGCCCGCGGTGCGGGCTCGGGTGGTTGCGACTCGGGTCGGTGGGACGAAGGTCGGCGGATGGGCAAGGCATGCACTGGAGTCCTCGTGGTGTGCGGCGGTGAGGCTCCCATGACGCTACGGCCTGGCGAGCCTGGCGTGGGACCGTCGGCGGAATTTGTGGATAACATTCGGCTGGCACGCGAGTGCCCCGCCAGCCCGGCGGTCAGGTACCTCCGGCGCGCGCCACGCGGCGCCGTCGGGAGCCGGTCACGGAGCGGCGACGCGGCGGCGACGCGTGGCCGGCTCCGTAGGCTCCCTATCGGACGTCCTGGAGCTTTCCTCTTAGCTGAAGGACCGCCTTGGTATGCATCTGGCACACCCTTGACTCGGTGACCCCGAGCACCTGACCGATCTCGGCCAGTGTCAGCCCTTCGTAGTAATAGAGCGTGATGACGATCTTCTCTCGCTCGGCGAGCCGGTTGATGGCGGTCGCGAGGATGGTCTTCATCTCCTCGGACTCGAACGCCGCCACCGGGTCCTCGGCGCCCTTGTCCTCGAGCGTGTCGACCAGGCTGAGCCGGTCACCACGCTCCGAGCCGACCGAGAGCAGCTCGTCGAGGGCGACCACCGAGACGAACGAGATCTGGCTGAAGATGTGGTGCAGCTCGGCTGTGGTTATACCAAGCTCCTGTGCGACCTCCGCGTCGCTCGGGCTGCGATGCAGTCGGTTCTCCAGCTCGGCGTAGGCCTTCTCGACCTCGCGGGCCTTGAACCGCACCGAGCGTGGAATCCAGTCGATCGCTCGGAGCTCATCGATGATCGCGCCCTTGATGCGCGAGATCGCATAGGTCTCGAACTTGATGCCCCGCTCGAGGTCGTACTTCTCGATCGCGTCGATCAATCCGAAGATCCCGTAGGACACGAGATCCGCCTGTTCGATATTGGGTGGCAGACCGATGGAGACACGACCGGCGACGTACTTCACCAGCGGAGCGTAGTGCAGGATAAGGCGCTCGCGCGCATCGATGGATGCCTTGAGCTTGAACTCCTCCCACAGCCGACTCACGGACGACGGCTCGTCCAAAGAAGCCCCCCCTTTGGCCGTCCGGCGCTCGCTGAGCCCGTCTGGCGTTTGTTCCCCCCGCAGCGGCCGGCTGGAACCCCTACGCCTGGCGTCCGGCGACCAGGGCAGGCGGCTCAAGCTCGCGGGTGAGCCTGCTCGTAGACCCGCCGTAGCCGCTCGTTCGATACGTGAGTGTAGGTCTGGGTGGTTGTCAGGGCAACGTGCCCCAGCAGTTCCTGGACGGACCGCAGGTCAGCGCCGCCCTCCAGCAGGTGGGTCGCAAAGCTGTGTCGTAGCGTGTGTGGGCTGGTCTCCGCGGGCACTCCGAGGCCCACTCGGTAGCGCTGGATCATCCCACGTACGTCTCTTGGCGTCATTGGCCGGTGGCGCCGATTGAAGAAAAGCGCCAGCTCTCCCAGCGCCGATGGGCGGTCCCGCGCGTTGGGGCGGATTGCCGCCGACGGACGCCCGGCCGGGCCCGGCGAAGAGCGGTTCCGCGCGCCTGGGAGCATCGCGGCGCGACCCTCGCCCAAGTAGGCGCGCAGGGCTTGCCGGGCCGGCTCGCCGAATGGCACCAACCGCTCCTTGCCGCCCTTTCCGTGCACGCGCGCGATGTCGGCGCGCAGGTCGACGTCCCCGAGCGCGAGCCCGCACAACTCACCGACCCGCATCCCGGTGGCGTACAGCAGCTCCAGGATCGCCCGGTCACGCAGGCCCACCGGGCCCAGCGCCGCGGGCCTGGAGAGCAGCGCTTCCACCTGCCGCTGTTTCAGGACCACCGGGAGACGCCTCGGCCCGCGCGGAGCCCCCAGGTCCGCGGCCGGGTTGCTGGGGACCAGGCCCCGGCGGACCAGCAGCCGGAAGCACGCGCGCAGAGCCGCCGCCTTGCGGGCGACCGAGGAGTCGGCCAGTCCCCGGGTCTTGAGCTGGGCCAGAAATCGCCGCAGCAGCAGCGCGTCGACGGTGGCGGGGTCGAGCACCCTGGCTCGCCCCGCAAAGCGGAAGAACTGCACCACGTCCCGTTCGTAGGCGACCACGGTGTTGGCCGCCAGCCCGCGTTCGTCCCGGAGGTGCGCCAGGAACGCGTCGACCGCGTGCTGCGCCAGCGGCGCCAGCGCATCGTCCCCGGGCTGCGGCGCGCCGCTGGCCGTGGCGCGCCGCGGCGCGGTGGCAGCGGCGCGGACCGGCCTCGCGCTGGCAGCGGCGCGGCGCGGCGCCGCCTGGCTCCGGGAATCCGAACTCTTGCTCATGCCCGCATGATCGCGGCTCCCAGGGATCGCCTCAAGGCTCGGAGGCAAACGCGGGCGGCCGACCCATCGCGGCCGACCCGATCATGGTGGGGCGGGTGGGCCTCGCGTGGCCGGTGGGAACGGCACGGCGATGGCCTCCGCGCCGGCCGCTGATCGGCGGGCGAAGCCGGCGAGCTCCAGCTCCAGCAGGGCGGCGCCGACCCGGCCAGGAGCCAGACCGGTCGCTTCCGCGACCTGGGCGACGCCCATCACCCGACCGTCGGCCAGGGCCTCGAGGACCTGTCGGGCGGCCTTGCTCGCGCCGGCCGGCCACGGCTGCCAGGGCAGCCGAGGGCCACCGCCGAGTGGGCGAGCGTGACCGGGGTGGCGGGCGCCTGCGACGCTGGGGACGCCAGGGGTGATGGCGAGTGCCTCGAGCACGTCGTCGAGGCCGCGGACGAGGGCGGCGCCGTCGCGGATGAGGTCGTTGCATCCGGCGGCTCCGCGATCCCAGGGGGCACCTGGCACGGCCAGCACCTGGCCGGCGCCTCGGGAGCCGGCGGCTCGGGCGGTGGACAGGCTGCCGGAGCCGGCGGCGGCCTCGACCACCACCACGGCACCGGACAGCGCGGCGATCAGCCGGTTCCGCGGCAGGAAGTGAGCGGCCAGCGGGCGCGCGCCGGGAGGGTGCTCGGCCAGCAGCGTCCCGCCAGCCTCGCGGACACGGCGGAAGAGCTCGACGTTCCGGCGCGGATAGGGCACGTCCAGGCCGCAGCCCAGGACGACGACGGTGTGGCCGCCGGCGTCGAGGGCGCCGGAGTGGGCGGCCGCGTCGACGCCGATCGCGCCACCGCTGACCACGCAGATCCCGAAGCCGGCAAGGCCCATGGCGAGCGAGCGGGCGGTGGCTCTGCGCAGCGCCGAGGCCCTGCGGCCGCCGACGATCGCGGCCGAGACCGCCGACCCCGCCGGGTCCGGCCCGGCCACGAACAGCCACGCGCAGGGCGGGTCCGGAGGTGTCGCGGTGAAGGGCCAGCCGGGATCGCCGGGCAGCACGAAGCGGACGTCGAGTTCGCGGAGGTGCGCGGCCACCTCGCCAGGATCGGGGCTGGCGTGCCCGAGCAGGCTCGCCGGGTCCGCTCCGGCGGCGAGCCGCGACGCGGTGACCGAAGGTAGGGGCCCTGGAGTGGCCGCCAGGGCGAGCATCGCCTCGCGCGCCTTCCTCGCGGGCGACCACCACGCCGGCGCCGGTCCGTGGCGCGAGCGGCCTCGGTTGCGGCCCGGGATCAGTGGAGACATCGCGCGTCACTCCTCGCAGGGAGATCGAGCCCGAGGCGAGCGAGCCGAGCGGTCATGCGGCATCAGGCTGGTCGTCGGGGTCGAGGGCGAGGTGGCGAAGGCCGAGGGCTTCGCGGACGTGGTGGTCGTCGACCCTGGGGTCACCGGCGAGGTCGGCGATGGTCCGGGCCACCCGCAGGCAGCGATGGAATCCGCGCGCGGAGAGGCCGAGCCTGTCCACGGCCGCGCCGAGCAGCCGGCGGGCGGCGACGGTCGGCCGGCAGGCGGCGTCGAGGTCGGCGACGGCCAGGCGGGCGTTCGGGACGCCCATGGGGCAGCCGGCCGGCTCTGGGGCAATCGGGACGCCCATCCGAGCGCCTGCCGGGTTTGCGGCAATGGGGACGTCCGTCCGCGCGCCGACGGGCTGTTGAGCGATCGGGACCCCCGCCCGCGAGCAGGCGAGCTGGCGGGCGGCGGCCACGCGGGCGCGCACCGCCGCTGACGGCTCGCCGGCGATGGCGGTGTCGAGCTCGCTGGCGCCGACGCGGTCCACTCGCACGTACAGGTCGACGCGGTCCAGCAGCGGCCCGGACAGCCGCCGCTCGTAGCGGCGCACCTCCTCGGCCCCGCAGCGGCACGCCCGGTCCGGGTCGCCCAGGTGGCCGCACGGGCACGGGTTGGCCGCGGCGACCAGCTGGAAGCGGGCGGGGAACCGCACGCTGGCCGCCGCGCGGACCACGGTGACCTCGCCCTCCTCCAGCGGCTGTCGCAGCGACTCGCAGGCCGCGCGGCTGAACTCGGCCAGCTCGTCGAGGAACAACACGCCGAGATGCGCGAGGCTGACCTCGCCGGGGCGCGGGATCCTGGAGCCGCCTCCCACCAGGCCGGCGACCGAGACGGTGTGGTGCGGCGCGCGGAACGGCCGGGCGGTGACCAGGCCGGCGTCGGCTCC
>Ga0070698_100010116_pt1 | contig 10074 bp, 7 predicted proteins | sample KBSK1502metaG_FD_65477 | JGI IMG/M metagenome (GOLD analysis project Ga0070698, IMG submission 65477) | Corn, switchgrass and miscanthus rhizosphere microbial communities from Kellogg Biological Station, Michigan, USA - KBS K1-50-2 metaG | ecosystem: Host-associated > Plants > Roots >... | reverse complement strand
GTCCGGCTCAAGGGCGGCGACCCGTTCGTGTTCGGCCGCGGCGGCGAGGAGGCGCTGGCCTGCGTCCGCGCTGGCGTGCCGTTCATCGTCGTCCCGGGCGTGACCAGCGCCGTCGCCGTGCCCGCGTACGCCGGAATTCCTGTCACGCACCGCGGCATCACGCAGGACTTCGCGGTCGTCTCCGCGCACCTCGACCCGTCCCAGCCGGGTGCGAGCGTCGACTGGGAGTCGCTGGCCAACGGCCCGGGCACGCTCGTGCTGCTGATGGCGGTCGCCAACCTTGACGCGATCAGCAGCGAGCTCATCAAGCGCGGCAGGGACGCGACCACGCCGGTCGCAGTGATCAGAGAGGGAACGATGCCGACGCAGCAGGTGCTGATCTCCACGCTCGAAGACGTGGCCGCCGACGCGGCCAGCCAGAACGTCAAGCCGCCCGCCGTCGTCGTCATCGGCGACGTGGTTGGCCTGCGCGAACAACTGGGCGTCGGAGCGGGAGAATCGGCGTGAGCGGCCCGACGCTGCTCGCGGTCGCGCACGGCAGCACGTACCCGGCCGCCGCGGCGACCACTGCCGCGCTCCTGAGGCAGGTCGAGCGACTCGCTCCCGTGCTCGATGTCCACGTGGCGTTCGTGCAGCACGCCGCGCCGGCCCTGGCCGACGCGCTCGACGCGGCCGGCCCTGACGTGGTGATCGTCCCGCTGTTGCTGTCCAGCGGATATCACCTGAGCACCGACATCCGCGGCGCGGTCACCGCGGTCGACGCCGCGATCACCGCCGGCTTGACCGGGCCGCGGGTCGCGGGACCGCTCGGCCCCGACCCGCTGCTTGTCACCGCCCTGGCCGCCCGGCTCGCGCAGGCCGGGGTTCCGGCGGGCACGCCGGTGGTGCTCGCCGCCGCCGGCTCGTCGGATCCGCAGGCCGCGGCCGAAGTGCAGGCGCAGGCCGACCTGCTCGCCGACGAGCTTGGCGTGCCTGTCGCCGCGGCGTTCGCAGCCGCCGGGCGGCCGACGGTGCCGGACGCGGTCGCGGACCTGCGAGCCAGGACCGGCGGCCCGGTCGCCGTGGCAACGTACCTGCTCGCGCCCGGCGAGTTCCACGACGGCCTGATCGCGAGCGGCGCCGACTGGGTGACAGAGCCGCTCGGCGATCACCCAGCCGTCGCGGCGCTGATCATCGACAGGTACCGGACGCACAGGGCGCCGGCCAAGGCCGCCTGACCCGCCACAATGGAAGGGTGACGACCCCCGACCAGGCACCTGGCGCCGGACTCGGGTCGCTGCCTGCCGACCTTCGCGACGAGCGCGGGCTGCCGGTCCGCCACGCCGGGCGGGTCGTGCTGCTCGACCCAGACGACCGCGTGCTGCTGATGCGCTACGACGACGGTCCGCCGAACGGCGTCCACTGGTCAACGCCCGGCGGCGGCGTGCAGCCCGGCGAGGATTACGCGGAAGGAGCCGCGCGCGAACTGGCCGACGAGACCGGCTGGCGCGACATCGTTCTCGGCAACGAGATCCACCGTCACACGCTCGCGATGGCGTACGGGGATGCCTTCGTCCATCAGGTCGAGCGGATCTACCTGGCCAGAACGGACCAGCGCCGTCGGGAGATCACGGGCGTGGAAGCGATGCACGCGTCCGACGGGATCGCGACGTGGCGCTGGTGGAGCCTGGCAGAACTCGAATCGACCGCCGAGGTCGTCTGGCCGCGCGAACTGCCGGACCTGAATACATTCCGTACCCGGACATTCAGTTCGCCTGGGGCGAGTAGGCGGCACGCCCCTGACGGCCCGCGCTGTCGGTGGGGCGCGGCAGTATGGAGTCATGTCCGTACGCCTGGCAGCGGCATCGGGGGCCGATGCCGCCACCGATGCGCTGGCCGGCTTCTCCGAGCCGACGGCGTCCTGGTTCCGCGCCGCGTTCGCCGAGCCGACCGCCGCGCAGGCTCAGGCCTGGAAGTCGATACGCAATGGCGAGAACGCGCTGGTCGTCGCGCCCACCGGGTCTGGCAAGACGCTGGCCGCGTTCTTGTGGGCGATCGACAAGCTCGTGATCGAGCCGGTACCCGCCGACGCGGCGAAACGCTGCCGCGTGCTCTACATCTCCCCGCTCAAGGCGCTCGCCGTCGACATCGAGCGGAACTTGCGCTCGCCGCTGGCCGGCGTGGGCCAGGCGATGCGGCGCATGGGGCTGCCAGAGCCCGACATCAGGGTCGGCGTGCGGACCGGCGACACCGCTCCCGACGACCGGCGCAGGCTCGCTGGCAAGCCGCCGGACATCCTGATCACCACCCCGGAGTCGCTGTTCCTGCTGCTCACGTCCCGAGCACGGGAGGGACTGCGGCACATCGAGACAGTGATCGTCGACGAGGTGCACGCGCTGGCCGGCGGCAAGCGCGGCGCGCACCTGGCGCTGTCGCTCGAGCGGCTTGATGAGCTGCGGGGGGCCGGGCCGGCCGCGGCCGGCCCGGCCCCCGACACCAGCCCCAGCCGGATGAAGCCCGCCCAGCGGATCGGCCTGTCGGCGACCGTCAGGCCGCCCGAGGAGGTCGCCTCCTTCCTGGGCGGCGCCCTGCCGGTCACGGTCGCCGCCCCGCCGAGCGAGAAGCGCCTGGACCTGACGATCGTCGTCCCCGTCGAGGACATGTCTGACCTCGGCTCGGACGGGGCGAGCCTGCCGTCCCAGCGCGGCACGAGCACCGGGCCCGCCGAGCTGCCAGGCCCGGCGGGCGTCGGCAACCCGTCGACCGGCCATGCCGCCGCAGCGCGGCAGGGTAGCCCTCAGGACGGCCAGCCGCGCGCGAACTCGATCTGGCCGCACGTCGAGGCGCAGGTGCTCGACGCGATCGAGCGGCACCGCTCGACGATCGTGTTCGCGAACTCGCGCCGGCTGGCCGAGCGGCTCTGCGCCAGGCTGAACGAGCTCGCCGCCGAGCGCGCGGCGGAGCGCGCGGAGCTGTCCGGGGAGGATCCCGAGGAGACTCTGCTCGATACGACGGGCCCGCCGGTGGTCGCCAGAGCCCATCACGGCTCTGTCTCGCGCGCCGAGCGAGCGCAGATCGAGGAGGCGCTCAAGGCGGGGCGGCTTCCGGCAGTCGTCGCCACCTCGAGCCTCGAGCTCGGTATCGACATGGGCGCGGTCGACCTTGTTATACAAGTCGAATCACCGCCCTCGGTGGCGAGTGGCCTGCAGCGGACCGGCCGGGCCGGGCACAACGTCGGTGACGTCTCGCGCGGCGTGATCTTCCCCAAGTATCAGGGCGACCTGGTGCAGGCAACGGTGGTGGCCGACCGGATGCGCGGCGGCCAGATCGAAGAGCTGCGGATGCCGCGCAACCCGCTCGACGTGCTCGCGCAGCAGGTCGTCGCGATGACCGCGATGGACGACTGGACCGTCGACGACCTGATCGCCACAGTCAGGCGGGCCGCCCCCTTCAGCGGGCTGACCAGGCCGGTGCTCGAGGCCGTGCTCGACATGCTGGCCGGCCGGTACCCGAGCGAGGAGTTCGCCGGGCTGCGGCCGCGGCTGGTCTGGGACCGGGCGACGGGGACGCTGCGCGGCCGGCCTGGCGGCCAACGGCTGGCCGTCACCAACGGCGGCACGATCCTCGACCGTGGGCTGTTCGGGGTGTTCCTGGCGGGAGCGGCGGACAAGAGCGGCCGGCACTCGCGCAGGGTCGGCGAGCTCGACGAGGAGATGGTGTACGAGTCGCGGGTCGGCGACGTGTTCGTCCTCGGCGCGAGCTCCTGGCGGATCGAGGACATCACGGCGGACCAGGTGATCGTCTCGCCCGCGCCGGGACAGCCGGGGAAGCTTCCGTTCTGGCACGGCGACACGCCGGGGCGGCCGGCCGAGCTCGGCCGGGCGATCGGCGAGTACTGCCGCGAGCTTGCCGCCGCGGAGCCGAAGCAGGCCACGGCGCGGCTGCGCGCGGCCGGCCTCGACGAGCTGGCCACGGCCAACCTGCTCGCCTACCTGGCCAGCCAGCGCGAGGCGACCGGGTACCTGCCCGATGACAGGACGCTGGTGCTCGAGCGGTTCCGCGACGAGCTCGGCGACTGGCGGCTGATCCTGCACAGCCCGTACGGCGCCAAGGTGCACGCGCCGTGGGCGCTCGCGATCGCCGCCCGGCTGCGCGAGCGGTACGGCGGGATGGACGTCCAGGCGATGTACACCGACGACGGGATCGTGATCAGGGTCCCCGACGCCGACGACCCGCCGCCCGCCGGGTTCGCCATGCTCGATCCCGACGAGGTCGAGCAACTCGTCACCGCCGAGCTCGGCTCGTCGGCGCTGTTCGCGTCCAGGTTCCGCGAGTGCGCGGCCCGCGCGCTGCTGCTCCCGCGCCGCCAGCCGGGCCGCAGGTCGCCGCTGTGGCAGCAGCGCCAGCGCGCCGCCCAGCTGCTGGCGGTGGCCAGCGGCTACGGCAGCTTCCCGATCGTGCTCGAGACCATGCGCGAGTGCCTGCAAGACGTGTTCGACGTTCCGGCGCTGACCGGGCTCATGCGCGACCTGTCGGGGCGGGCGATCAGGCTGGTCGAGGTGGAGACCCCCTCGGGCTCCCCCTTCGCCAGGTCGCTGCTGTTCAGGTACATCGGCGCGTTCATGTACGAGGGCGACGCCCCGCTGGCCGAGCGCCGCGCCCAGGCGCTGGCCCTGGACTCGGCGTTGCTCGCCGAGCTGCTCGGCCAGGCCGACCTGAGGGAACTGCTTGATCCGCTGATCGTCACGCAGGCCCAACAAGACCTGCAGCGGCTGTCGCCCGCCAGGCGGTGCTCGTCGTCGGAGCAGCTCGCCGACCTGATTATGCAGATCGGCCCGCTCGCCGCGAGCGAAATCGCCGACCGCTGCTCGGACGCGGTGGCGGCGTCTGCCTGGATCGCCGAGCTGGCCGCGCAGCGGCGGATCATCGAGGTGCGGGTCGCCGGCGAGCTGCGCTTGGCGGCGGTCGAGGACGCGGGCAGGCTGCGCGACGCACTCGGGGTCGCGCTGCCGACCGGCGTTCCCGTCGCGTTCACCGAGCTGCTCGCCGACCCGGTCGGCGATCTGGTGGCACGGTACGCGCGGTCGCACGGGCCGTTCACCGCGGCCGACGTCGCGCATCGCTACGGCCTGGGCATCGCCGTCGTCACCGGCGTGCTGCGCCGGCTGACCGCGGAGGGCAGGATCGTCGAGGGCGAGTTCGTGCCCAGCCTGGCCGGGCCGCAGTGGTGCGACGCGGGCGTGCTGCGGATGCTGAAACGGCGCTGCCTGGCCAAGCTGCGGCAGGAGGCCGAGCCGGTGCCTGCCCAGGTTCTCGCCGCGTTCCTGCCCGCCTGGCAGGACGCGCTGCACGACGCCACGGCCGGCGCTGCGGGCCGCACGGCCGGCGGCGCCGCCAGCGGCGCGGGCGCACTACCGGGATCCGGGTCCTGGCAGCCCAGGCGGCGCGGCCGGATCGCCGGCCCGGACGCCGTCTACTCGGTGATCGAACAGCTCGCGGGCGCGGCCGTTCCCGCCGGGGCGCTGGAGTCGCTGATCCTGCCGGCCAGGATCCGCGGCTACGCCCCGGCGATGCTCGACGAGCTCACCGCTGCCGGCGACGTGGTCTGGGCGGGAGCGGGCGCGCTGCCGGGCGGCGACGGCTGGCTCGTGCTCGCGCCGGCCGAGTCGGCGCCGCTGCTGGTCCCGCCGCCCGGCGAGATCACGATGACGCCGGTGCACGAGGCCGTTCTCGAGGTGCTCGGCGGCGGTGGCGCGCTGTTCTTCCGCGGGCTGGCAGACCGGGTGGTGGACATGCTGACCGCGCCAGGGTCGGCGGCGGGAGGCGGCGATCCGGCCAGCCGGGTGCGGGCGCTGAACCGGGTGAGCGATCAGGCCGTCGCAGCGGCCATCTGGGACCTGGTCTGGGCCGGCCAGATCACCAACGACACGCTGGCGCCGCTGCGCATCGTGCTCGGATCGGGCAAGTCCTGGGCGCCCGGGCCGAAACCCGAGCCGGGCAGTGTCTCCCGCTCGCCTTCTGGGCGCCCGGAGGCGCCGCCTTCCCTCGTCGTTCGTTCCTCGCTCCCCAGTCCAGGCGGCACCGCGCCCCTCCGGCTCGCTCAGGGGCCGGGCGCGCCGCGTCCGCGCTTCGGACGGCGTTCGCTGCCCTCGCACGCGGGGCCGCCCACGGTGAGCGGCCGCTGGTCGCTTGTCCCGCCGACGGACACCGATCCGACGCGGCGGCTGCATGCCAGGGCGCTTTCCCTGCTTGACCGGCACGGCATCGTGATCCGCGGCGTGGCAGGAAGCGAGCGGGTGCCAGGCGGCTTCGGTGCGCTGTACCCGGTCCTGCGCGCAATGGAAGAGACCGGTCAGTGCCGCCGCGGCTACTTCGTCGAGGGTCTCGGCGCGGCGCAGTTCGCGCTGCCAGGCGCGGTGGACCGGATGCGGGCGATGGCCGATTCGGTGCTGGCCTCGCCGGCCGGGCCGGGCAGCAACGGCACCGCCGGCTACGGGCTCGGCCAGCCGTCCCGGCCGTCCGCAGCCGAGCCGGCCGTCGTTGTGCTCGCGGCGGCAGACCCGGCCAACGCCTACGGCGCCGCGCTGCCGTGGCCACCGCGGCCGGACGAAACCCCCGGCGGGCACCGGCCAGGACGCAAGGCGGGCGCCCTGGTGATCATGGTCGCAGGGCAGCTCGTGCTCTACGTGGAACGCGGCGGCAAGACCCTGCTGTCTTGGACCTACGACCCGGCGCTGCTGGGCCCCGCGACCGCGGCGCTGGCGGGCGCTGTCCGGGCTGGCGCGCTCGGCAAGCTGACCGTGGAGCGAGCCGACGGCGGCGGCGTCTACGACTCCCCGCTCGCGAATGCTCTCGAGGCGGCTGGCTTCCGCCCCACCCCCCGCGGCCTGCGCCTCCGCGGCTGACCCGGGTCGCCCCAGCGCGGTGGGGTGCGCTGTGGCGCCGCCGAGGCAGCCGGGAGCACCGCTAGCTGGACGGCGGACGCCACAGGTCGGTCACCGACATCCTGAGCTCGGCGAGCATCTTCCGCAGCAACGGGAGCGAGAGCCCGATGACATTGCTCGGGTCGCCGTCGATGCCATCGACGAACGGCGCGCCGCGGCCCTCGATGCTGAACGCCCCTGCCAGCGCGAGCGGCTCGCCGCTCGCGACGTAGGCGGCCAGCTCGGCCTCGTCAGGCCGGCCGAACCGCACGGTCGTGCTGGCGACACCGCGCACCCGGCGCCCGCTCGCGCCGTCGATGAGGCAGTGCCCGGTGAGCAGCGTCGCCTCGCGTCCCGCGAGGCGACGCCACATCTCGAGAGCCTCGGCGGCCGATTCCGGCTTGCCGAGCGCCGTCCCGTCGAGGTCGAGGAGCGAGTCGCAGCCGGCCACGAGCGCGTCCGGGCGGATGATGGCCACGGCCACGGCCTTGCGCTCGGCGAGCAGCAGCACGAGCTCCGCCGGCGCCATGGCATCGGCGGTCTCGTCGACCCCGCTCACGACGACCTCCGGGTCGAATCCCGCGTCGCGCAAGACGCGCAGCCGGCCTGCCGACCCCGACGCCAGCACGAAGGCAACCGCCCGGTTGCTGGTCGGCACGATCGCTCCTCCGGGGCCAGATCTGGGTTAGGTCAGGTTCCTAGGGGAAGTTTCCGCCGAGCATGCCGCCCAATCCGCCGCCGAAGCCGCGATCGTCGCGTTCCCTGCGCTCGTCGTGGATCGCGTCGATGGCCAGCACGACGGCCAGGATGAACACGTCGTTCGCCCCGTCGGCGGTATCGACCACGAACTTCTCCCTGAACGCGAGCTGCCTGGAGATCGTGGCCACTGTCCGGCCCGCCTCGCTGATCGAATAGTCCCAGCCCGTGAAGCTGCCCCGCGCGGTGAGCTGCCCAAATGAGGAGTCGATCTCGTAATGCTCGCCGAGGAACCCCGTATGGCGGATCTCGGCGACCGGCTGGCCGCCGAGCAGGATGTCATGCCGCGTGGTCATCAGGTGCTTGCTGATCTCGGCGAGTTCCTGGCCGGCCTGGTCGCGGATCGTCAGGCGCTGGGTCAGGCCGAGGTTGCCACGGACGTCGAATCTCGGGTTCCCGGCCTCGTCGGTGATCTCGAAGTGCTCGGTGAATGACCACTTACTGGACATGACATATCGCATAGGCCCAATCTTGGTGCAGCCCGGACGCGAGCGGCAAGCCGGACCGCGCGTGATCCGGCGAATGATCGGCCTGCCGGGCGAAAGATCACCAGACGCCGGGAATCAGGCGCGCGGTTCGGCCGGCGTAGGCCAGGTAGTCGGCGCCGGGCGCGTCGGCGAGCGCCGCCTCCTCGACCGTGATCCGGATTCCGAGCGCCAGCACCGGCAGCACGAAGAGAACCACCAGCGACAGCCAGTTCGCCAGCGCGATCCCGACGCCGAGAAGCGCGAGCAGCGCGCCGGCGTAACCGGGATGACGGAGCAGCCGGTACGGACCGTGCTGGACGACCCGGTGGTCGGGCGCGATGCCGACCACGAACGTGAAGAAGCGGTCGAGGGTCAGGACCGCCCAGATCCGCAGCGCTATCCCGGTCACGGCAACGACCTCACCCGCGATCGTCGTGGCGCGGCCGCCGCCGATCGCGAACTCGCTGAGCCGCGACAGCGACGCTGCCCCGATGACCGCGCCCGCGATGGCCAGCACGATCAGGAAGAAGGTCCACTCGCGCAGCTTGCCCCCGGCCGCGGCCGACCAGGTGCGCAGCCTCGCCCGCCAGCCTCGCCTGATCGCCAGCCGCACCCGCAGCGAGACTTCCACGACGCCCCAGCAGAGCAGCGTCACCGTCGCGAGCCCGTGCGGCGAACCGGCCGGAAGCCACCTTGCCATCGCACACCCCTCGTGTTGAGCCGTCGGGTTTCCGCAACTCGCGCCGCCTGCCTGCATAATGTTTCGTATGCGAATGTCAGCCCGGGCCGATTATGCCTTGCGCGCCGCGATCGAGCTGGCGGCCTCGGGTGACGGCCACGTCACGGCCGAGCAGCTTGCCAGGGCGCAGAAGATACCGGCCAAGTTCCTCGAAGCCATACTGACCCAGCTGCGCCGCGCCGGCCTTGTCCGCAGCCAGCGGGGACCCGACGGCGGGTTCTGGCTCGCCCGGCCGGCCGGGGAGATCTCCCTCGCCGACATCATCAGGGCGATCGACGGCCCGCTGCTCGGCGTCCGCGGCGAGCTGCCGGAGAACCTCGGCTACATCGGTGCCGCTGAGCCGCTGCAGGTGGTCTGGATCGCCCTGCGTGCCAACGAGCGGGCGATCCTGGAAGAGGTGACGCTGGCCCACGTGGTTGCCGACGCCCTGCCCGACAGCGTGCGCAGGCTCGCCGACCTGCCGGGCTCCTGGGAAGCCAGGATCGGGCACTGAACCGAGGCTCCCTCAGGGGAAAGCCGACGCGACGCGTTGCGCCGTCAGGCGATCGGAGCCGACGTCCCTCAGACGGGCACCATGTTCGTGATCTCGCGCGCCGTCCTCGACACCTGGTCGAAGGCAGGGTCGCCAACGACCAGGGTCGCGCTGATCGGCACGCGCGCCTGGACCGTCATCTTCTGCCCGGGACGGAGCTGGCCCGCGTCGATATGGCCCGCAGCCAGCTGCCCGGCCGCGATCTGGCCGTGCATGGGGCCGGCCCCCAGCTGCGCGGAGCCAGCGGCGGCGCGTGACCCGGCGCCCGCAGGGATCGGCTGGGCGGTCGACCGGCCGATGTGGGCCGAGGCAACAGGCCCGACCGGCACCTGCTCGCCTGGGTCGCTGTCCTTTGCCGGGCCTTCGCGAACGCCTGCGACCTCGATGGCTGGCTCCATCACATCGGCGAACACCGGCTCGCTCTGCAGCTCGGCGAGCGCGAAGTTGTCCGAGACTTCCCTGAGCACCTGCGAGAGCGGCGCGCCAAGCGCGGAGCAGATGGCGGCGAGCAATTCGGAGGAAGCTTCCTTCTGCCCCCGCTCTACCTCGGACAGATAGCCAAGCGAGACTCGGGCGGAAGCGGACACCTCGCGGAGGGTGCGACCCTGCCGCAGGCGAAAGCGCCGCAGCGCGTCACCGAGCAAGTGACGAAGCAGGACCATCGTCGCACTCCCTTCC
>Ga0070698_100010114_pt1 | contig 10077 bp, 4 predicted proteins | sample KBSK1502metaG_FD_65477 | JGI IMG/M metagenome (GOLD analysis project Ga0070698, IMG submission 65477) | Corn, switchgrass and miscanthus rhizosphere microbial communities from Kellogg Biological Station, Michigan, USA - KBS K1-50-2 metaG | ecosystem: Host-associated > Plants > Roots >... | reverse complement strand
CGCTGACTATTGATGGTTGCTACTTCAATGCGCGGCTTTGGCACAACACCTTTGAGCGAAATGGTTGCCGTGAGCGGGCTCGCGAGATTCGTATTTACCACCTTGATGAAGATGTTTTTCCGATCAGTTGATCGGCTCGCCACCACATCCAGATAAGACACAGCTTTTCCTTCTCGGCTGCTATCGAATGTGGGGCCGCGTACCTCAGACTCAAGAGCCTCGCTTCCTAACTTCTCCGCGTACAGTTGATTCACTAAGTAGATCGGTGAGACAAACAACCCATCTCTACTCGCCTGTATGATGCCGCCCGGCCATCCATTAATCAGATCCGAGACGGCACTCATTGCAACTAATCCACGGGAGCGTTCAAAGACATTCATCAGACGCGCTCCATAGAGTGCGGACAACATTGAGTATTGCTGCTCTTGAGGTAAATCGAGTCCCCACTCGTTGATTGCGAGCTGGATTGGATGTCGTGGACTAAGCTCGCTTAGCAGCTGCGCAACCTGGGTGTAGAAGTTTTGATAAAACATCGGACGCGCCAGGAGATTTCCGAAGTCACCGGCAATTTCCCTTCGTCCGTAATAGTGGTGAATCGCCAGGTAATCGATGTCAGCCCCTGACATACTAACCACGGTACGATTCCAATCCATGTTGTTATCGCCAACCGCAATCAGTTTTATCGAGGGATCAACCTTACGCATTGCTTCGGCGTAGCGCCTGAAGTTTCGCGCATAGGTCGGAGCATCACTGTGACCCCTAACCCACGATCCCCATATTTCATTCCCGATTTCCCACAGTTTTACTTTGAATGGCTCAGGATACCCGTGAGCCGCTCGTAGCGAACCATACTTTGTTGATGCTGACCCGTTGCAGTATTCAACCCATGCCGCGGCCTCATCAACCGTTGCGCCACGTCCTTCAACGTTCACTGTTATCGCGGGTTCGGCACCTACCTCGTGACTGAAACGTATGAACTCAACGGTACCAAAGTCGCTCGGTTCTGGTTCATTTTTCCAGGATAGATTTATCCACGAGGTGCGTTCGTCGCGTGGGCCAACGGCCCATTGCCAGTGGTAGTCCTGAGCGACGTTACCACCTGGCCACCGAATAAATGCTGGTCGCAGAGCCTTGACCTGATTAAAGACATCGCGTCTTACACCATTAGTTGAGTCGGCCGGCATCAGTGATGTCTGATCCAGCCAGAGCTGTCCACGGCCTTCAAAGATAACGACAAAACGAGCGAGTGAATCCGACGCGCGACTGGTGAGGCGAAACTCATATTTGCGCCAACCGCCTTTGATTGGGGTAATTGGTGCTTCAGCGTAGACGGCGTCACCCGTCTGATCTTTTTCCAGCGCGACAATGACACGTCCGTCGTAATCATTCGTCTTTAACCATACAGATCCAAGGTACTCGACACCCGCCCGAATGAAGACGCGACTTTGAAAACAGCCGTGCCTTCGGATGACGCCATTACGAGCATCAACGCGCAAAGAGTGCTCGATCGGTTCCGCAACTTTGCGTTCGGGGTAACTAACTTTGGGGTCCCAAGTGAAGTTTAGCGCGTAATCATCGTTACGATCGTCTGGGTAACGTTCCCAGTATCGCGAGAGGCCAATGACATTCGGTTGATCTTCAAAACTACGGTTGCGCAGGAGTTCGGCGTGAAGGCCAAACTTAACGCCTTCAAACATGTGTTCGATGAATTGGCCGTATAGTAATGGACTAATCTGGCCTGCGGGATGCGATGCATCGATTGAGATTGACGCGCGCAAACTCTGGCCCGATGCGCTGACGCCAAACGAACGAGACGCGATCAAGGCTAAAACCAGGCATCTCAGAACGAATTGAATGCGCGGGCAAATTTGGCGCTGCCTAATCATGAGAGAGCGTTCGCCGTAAGTGAACGCGCGGGGGCGAGTTCATTATGGGAAATCTTTTGAACGTTTCTGCGCCAGCTCAGTGATCTTCGCTCCAGCGGTGCGGAGTGTTTATAGCTAGGCAAAGAGGTATTCGTCAACAAAACGGTCGCCGGTCGATTAATAGTCTCCTTACGATGCTTCAGTGCCTGTTCTTTCTCAGTTTCGTTTAGGGGGCTTTAAGACATTAGCACTTGTTGCTTAGACTGTTTGCTCATATAAGCCTAAAATGAGCAACTGCCTAAGAGATTTTCGCGGCGAATAAGCCAAAGTAAGATTTTGTGTTTGGTGAACAAACCCAAGCGAGAAAGGCAATCTAGAACTCAAAGATTTCCATGTTGGAGAAACTGAGTTCAGCGTCCCTTTCTTGAAGAGATGCTATTTTAGCAGCTAACTCAAACCACACATCTAGAGGTGTCCAAAGTCATGTTAACTCTCCGAAGGCTATCGCAGCTCCTGATCGTCATCGCACTGTCGTCACTTGTTGCAATGGCCATTCCAAGTAAGAAATGGTCCGAGGCAAAAGCAAATTCCTGGTATCGAAATCAACCGTGGCTAGTCGGTAGCAATTACATTCCGGCAACAGCCATCAATGAACTCGAGATGTGGCAAGCGGATACTTTTGATCCCAAACGTATCGATACTGAATTGGGTTGGGCCAGTAGCCTCGGTATGAACACCATGCGGGTGTTTCTACATGACCTTGTTTGGAAGCAGGATCCTGAGGGCTTCAAACGCCGCATTAACATCTTTCTGAATATCTGCGCCAAACATCGCATCAAACCAATGTTCGTACTCTTTGACTCATGCTGGGATCCTTACCCTGCTGTTGGAAAGCAGCGTGCCCCACGTCCGGGTGTACACAACTCCGGTTGGATGCAGAGTCCGGGCGCCAAGGCACTTGCAGATCCAGAGGAGTACCCACGCTTAGAACAATACGTAAAGGGAGTTGTAGGTGCATTTGCGCGTGATCCTCGGATTTTAGCCTGGGATATTTGGAACGAACCTGACAACGCGAATGGTTCGAGTTATGACAAGACGGAACCAAAACGTAAGGTTGAAATAATCCTTGCACTGTTACCACAGGCATTCGCATGGGCAAGAGAAGTCGGGCCACAGCAGCCATTGACGAGTGGAATCTGGAAAGGTGATTGGTCTGCGCCTGACAAAATGGACGTTATGGATCGAATGCAGATTCATCTCTCGGATATCGTTTCCTTTCACAACTACGACGACGGTAACGAATTCGAGAAACGCGTTAAGTGGCTGCTGCGCTATCGCCGGCCCCTTCTTTGCACTGAATACATGGCTCGAGGCAACAAGAGCACTTTCCAGGGAACGCTTCCTATTGCCAAAAAATATAAAGTGGCGGCAATCAACTGGGGACTCGTCGCTGGGAAAACTCAGACATATCTCCCGTGGGATTCGTGGCAGCACCCATACACGGATCGCGAACCTGCCATTTGGTTTCATGAAGTCTTTCGCACAGACGGTTCCCCATATCGCGAGGATGAGGTTGAATTGATTAGACGACTTATACGTGATTAACGAGCTGGTGCACATCATGGATCGTTGTGAGCCGCAGCAGGAACGAGTCAATTCTTTCATTCACACCGGGCTTCAGCCCGGTGTCTAGTTCGCGCGCGTTTGGGAACCGTTTTAACGGTTTACGCTAGCTCGGGCCGACAAACCGTTGAAACGGTTTTCGTAATGTCAGCGCCACCATGAGCACCGGGCTAAAGCCACGGTGAGAATGAGATCTAAAAGCTCGTTGATGGAATCATCATGAACAAAGTACAAAAGCAGGCTTCCAGAGCGGTCTTTCTTCTTGCTTGCGCATTGAGCCTCTGCCTCCAAGTGCCAGCCGCTCTTGCTCAGAACACCAACACCATCACCGTTCAAGTCGACAAACCTGGCGCCGACATATCTCCAACAATGTTCGGAATCTTTTTTGAAGATATTAACTTCGGTGCTGACGGCGGACTCTATCCGGAACGGGTGAAGAACCGTTCGTTCGAATTTCCCGAACCGCTAATGGCCTGGAAGCAGATCGACAAGGGTTCAGCCAACGGTACCATAACCGTCCTTACTGAAAACCCCATCAACGATGTGAACTCTCATTATCTTCACTTCGAAGTTACGTCGGCCGGCAAAGGTTTCGGAGTCATGAACGAAGGTTTTCGAGGAATGGGTGTCCAACAGGGAGCGCCATATGTGTTGACGCTCTTTGCGCGCAATCCTGCCCCGTTAGCAGAACACTCCGCAGTCGTGCTACGAGCGGAATTGGAAGATCAAAACGGTCGTGTTCTTGCCACTGCGAAGCTCTTCAGCCTTTCTCAGAATTGGAAAAAGCATTCCATCATTCTTCGACCTTCGGCCACATCTCTGCAGGCTCATCTCAATCTGTTTGTGGAAGCAGGCCGCTCACTTGATCTCGACATCGTTTCGCTGTTTCCGATGGGGACCTGGAAGAACCGTGAAAACGGCCTACGCGCTGATCTCGTGCAGCTATTGAAAGAAATGAAACCGGGATTCTTGAGATTTCCGGGCGGATGCATCGTTGAAGGACGATACTTGAAAACTCGTTACCAGTGGAAAACAACTGTTGGTGATCTAACGAAGCGGAAACTGATCATCAATCGCTGGAACGACGAATTCAAACACCGTCCGGCGCCTGATTATTACCAATCTTTCGGTTTGGGGTTCTTCGAGTACTTTCAACTCGCTGAGGATATCGGCGCCGAACCATTACCACTTGTTAACTGTGGTATGGCGTGTCAATTCAACTCGAGTGAGTTAGTCCCGCTCGATCAGTTAGACCCTTACGTTCAGGATGCTTTGGATCTGATCGAATTCGCCAACGGACCCGTGTCTAGTGAATGGGGCCGCATCCGCGCTGCGATGGGGCATCCGGCTCCATTCAACATGAAGATGCTTGGTGTCGGAAATGAACAATGGGGACCACAGTTCATTGAAAGATACGAAGTCTTTTCAAAAGCTCTGAAAGCAAAACATCCCGAGATCACTCTTATCTCGGACTCCGGCCCTAGCCCCAACGATGAGAGGTTTAAGTTTCTTTGGGGCAAGTTGAGGGAACTAAACGCAGACATCGTCGATGAGCATTACTACATGGCACCAGGTTGGTTTCTGGCAAACTCGGATCGTTATGACAACTATCCGCGCACCGGCCCGAAAGTTTTTAGCGGCGAATACGCTGCCCAAAGTGTCGGCATTGCGAGTCCTAATAATCGAAACAATTGGGAATGCGCACTGGCTGAAGCGGCATTCATCACCGGACTTGAAAGAAACGCAGATGTCGTCCGCATGGCCTCATACGCACCGCTCTTTGCACACGTTGATGGTTGGCAGTGGACTCCCAATTTAATCTGGTTCGACAATTTGCGTTCCTATGGCACCCCGAACTATTACGTGCAAAAACTATTCAGCACTAACCGTGGCACAAATATTCTTCCCGTGCTTTTAGATGGATCACCCCGCAACGCTCAGCAGAGTCTTTACGCTAGTGCATCTGTGGATCGTCGCGCTGGGGAGGTGGTTCTGAAGATTGTCAACGCCGCACCATCAGAAAGGAATGTTCGCATCAACTTAGCAGGCGCCAGTGGAGTTAGACGAATCGCGAAGGCTTATGTTCTTGGCGCCACGGATCTCAAGACTGAAAACAGCTTGGATCAACCAATGACGCTCGCGCCAGTTCAACGTCAGGTCCAAGTGCAATCAGCGGAATTCAGTTACACGCTGGATCCAAGTTCAGTTACGGTCCTGCGAATTGCTACTCGATAAGGGCCGCTGTATCCGATTTGCGTCTGTCTTGTCGTGCGTATACTAGCGAGGACCTGCTTGAATGAGGATCGACAAGACGGAAGCATATCGGACATCACTTGTCGTGAAGCGGACAGGTTTGAGAGCCATTTCGTTAGGACTATCGTTGTTCTGTGCCTTCTTGGCGACGGCGCAAACCAAAAACTCCGAGCCGCAGTTGCTTTCGCTCCAGGGCGATCTCAGCCCAATACACGATCCGACTATCATCCGTCAGGGCGGAACCTACTACGTCTTTTCCACCAACTGGTTTCAGCGAAAGCTTCTCCCGATTTTTTGCTCACCGGATCTACAACAGTGGAAGTTTTGTGGGAACGTCTTTGACGGAGTTCCCGAGTGGGCGCTGAAGGAAGTGCCAGGTGGCCGTGGAATTTGGGCGCCAGATATTTCTCATGTTCAAGGCGAGTATCGCTTGTACTATGCGGTCTCTACATTTGGCAGTAGACATTCTGTCATCGGGTTGTCCACGAACAAGACACTCGATGTCACCGACCCCGAATACAAGTGGGTGGATAAAGGTATGGTTGTTAGATCGACGAATGAAGACGACTTCAACGCCATCGATCCGACTTACGTCCAGGACGCCAGCGGAAATGGCTGGTTGGCCTTCGGTAGTTTTTGGGGTGGGATCAAAATGCGAAGGCTGGATGAAACAACAGGAAAATTATCCGAGCGGGACACCAGTTTGTATTCATTGGCTAGTCGGCGGCCACTCGAACCACCCGCGATCGAGGCACCTGCGATTATTAGACACGACAAACATTACTACCTTTTCGTATCGTTTGGCTTTTGTTGTCGCGGAAAGGAGAGCACCTACAAGATCCTTGTTGGTCGAGCCGACAAGATAACCGGCCCTTATTTAGATCGAAACGGAAAAGCAATGATGCAAGGTGGTGGAACTCTGTTGATGGAAAGCTCGAGCGCCTGGCGTGGGCCCGGTGGACAGTCAGTATTCCGTGATGCTTCGCAGTACTTAATGGCCCTTCATTCTTACGATGCGCAAACGGGAAGGGCCAACCTGATGATCTCGACGATCGTTTGGGAAAACGGTTGGCCAAAGGCAGCAGTGTTGCCTTGAGCCGAGTTTTCATGACTAACAACTTAGTGCGTGAATTCAATCCGCCTCTCATTCTCACCGGGCTTCAGCCCGGTGAAAGGAGGCCTTGGAGAGATTACGAACCGTTTCAACGGTTTATCGAACACTCGAGATGGGTGGACCTTGGCTAGAATTCATGTTTCGAAAAGTAAACCGTTGAAACGGTTCCTCTAAATTCCGGAGCGCTTGTCACCGGGCTTAAGCCCGGTGAGAATGAGAAGTATCTGAAGAAGCGCTTCGACAGAATTCCGCACGCGATAACAACAATGTTCCCACATGAGAACTTCGGCAGCGAGCTTCGCGTCACACTGATTCTGCTTCTACTTCTGACTGCATCTCGCCTTCTCACCTCAGCACAGCAACCAACTCCAACGCCATCAAAAACGGGCCGCTCTTACGACACTACCAACCTGCCGAAGACTCCTCCTAGTCCCGGCCCTCAAGCTAAATCTCCAGTGCTTTTCACCGATATCAGAGCTGCGAGCAAGGTAGGTTTCATCCATGCCGGTTCTCCGACGTCTAAGAAGTTTTTGTTGGAAACGATGGGTGGAGGAGCAGCGATTTTTGATTTCAACAACGATGGCCGCATGGATTTGTTTTTCACAAATGGCGCACTGCTCCGGGAAGAAATGTCTGCGGACGCGCTGCCGGAAAAGATCGATGCCAGGTTTTGGAATCGACTCTATCAGCAGCAGACCGATGGCAGCTTTCAAGACGTCACCGAACGCGCGGGACTACAAGGTAAGGGCTACAGCATGGGAGTTGCCGCCGCTGATTTCGATAACGATGGTTTCGTGGATCTTTACGTGACGGGTTATGGTGAGAATCATCTGTATCAAAACAAAGCTAACGGTACGTTCGTTGACGTCGCGCAAAAGCTCGGAGTTGGTGGTGCCGGCTGGTCAACGAGCGCAGGTTGGTTTGATTTCGATCGCGATGGCCGACTTGATCTCTTTGTCGCGAGATACTTGATGTGGGATTTCGCTAAAGGATTACTAAGTTGCGGCGATCCGCGCCCAGGCTTGCGCGCATATTGTCATCCAGACAATTTTCCAGGCACTACAAATCTTCTCTACCACCAAAAAGCGGACGGCGGCTTTGAAGACGTTACTGCCAAGTCTGGGATCTCCGATCCGAAGGGGAAGGGACTTGGAGTTGCGTTTGCAGATTTCGACAACGACGGATGGGTGGATGTTTTCGTGGCCAACGATAGCGTTAGGCAATCGCTTTATCACAACATGACGAATGGAACATTTGAAGACATCGCAGTGATGTCTGGTGCTGGCTACGATGAGAACGGTAAGACTTTTGCCGGCATGGGGGTGGATGCAGCTGATTACGACAACGACGGCTGGCCGGATGTTGTAATTACTACGCTGTCGAACGAAACCTATCCGCTCTACCACAACAACAAGGATCTGAGTTTCGCGTGGGCCACCAATTCTACGTCTGTCGCCCAGATTTCGTTGCTTTATTCCGGCTGGGGCGTCCACTTCATCGATGCTGACAACGATGGCTGGCGCGATATCTTTGTGGCCCAGAGTCATGTGTTAGACACGATTGAGAAGACCACAAGCTATTTGAAGTACAAGCAAACGCCGCTGTTGATGCGCAACAATGGTCAGTCTTTTGTAAATGTTTCGGCGAGTGCAGGTTCGGCGCTCAACGTGCCGATTGTGGCGCGAGGGGCGGCTTTCGGCGACCTCAATAATGATGGTCAGGTCGATGTTGTAATGGGAGTTCTGAATGACTCTCCAGTGATCCTGCGAAACGAGGGTACGAAGAACAATTGGATTGGTATTGCCCTCGTGGGTTCCAAATCCAATCGCGCCGGGATTGGTGCAAGAGTGGTGGTAACGGACAGCAATGGTCGAAGGCAGGTCTTCGATGTGTCGACAAGTAGCAGCTATCTTTCAGCGAATGACCCTCGAATCATTGTGGGCTTGGGGCAGGCTGCGGCTGTCAAGACAATTGAAGTACGTTGGCCGAGCAGCAAGGTGCAGACAATAAGCAATCCCGAGCTCCAAAAGTATTTGACGGTGAATGAGGCGAACGTTGAAAAGTGAAAGAAGCGGGCGACTCCTTCGAGTGTCCCGACGAGTCGGGATTACCGCTTTGGTACAGGGCGGTCACGATGTCGGTTCGCATTTACCAAAGCAGTACGTTTCGGAAAAATTCTTGACATCATGATCAAGATAATCCTATATAAGCACGCCCAACGACCTTTTTACCAAGAAATGCTCAAGTCTTTTTAGGATAGTTGCGGGACTTCATTACGTTTGACGACCTTCCCCCTCGATGGTGGCGTCAGCGACCGGCAAAGCCATGGTCATCTCTGCTGCGGATTACGGACCCGTAATCGAAGGATGGATGTCTTGTACTTAAGTAATTCGATCGAGTGTTTCCAATGAAAGATTCTGGGGAGAATATGAACCTGGTTAACAGACGCGATTTCCTGGCGACGTCGCTATTGACCGGTGGGGCGCTCTTGACTCGAGGCTTCCACCCGCAAGAACTACGCGCAGCTGACGCGCGGATTGAAGTTTTGCTCGACGAACCGATCGGTACGATCTCGCCTGACATTTACGGTCATTTCGCCGAGCATCTTGGTGGCGTTGTCTACGACGGTATCTGGGTGGGCGAAGGTTCGAAGATCCCAAATGTCGGAGGAATCCGAAGCGCCCTGATCGAAAACATGAAGCGCATCAAGGCCCCGGTCGTTCGTTGGCCTGGAGGATGTTTCGCCGACAGCTATAACTGGCGTGACGGCATTGGTCCACGAGCTCAACGACCGCGTCGCACTAATTTTTGGGTCGATGCTCCAGAATGGCGAAACGCTCCCACGGGACCGTGGAAGTTTGAAACTAATGAATTTGGTACAAATGAGTTCATGCGTTTTTGTCAGTTAAGCGGAGCGAAGCCGTATGTTGCTGCTAACCTGCGCAGCTTGTCTGCCAAAGATACTTACGAATGGGTTGAGTATTGCAACTCGCCGGCAGGAAGTACTTCACTAGCTGACATCAGAGCGGCGGGCGGAGATCGCGAACCTTTCAAAGTAAGATTCTGGGGAATTGGCAACGAATCGTGGGGTTGCGGTGGTAATTTCACACCAGAAGAGTACGCGATGGAGTACCGGCGATTCATCGCCTGGATTCCGCGATATGGGGTGAACCTGGCATTCATCGGTTCAGGCCCAAACGGTGGCGACTCGGAGTGGACTCG
>Ga0070698_100010113_pt1 | contig 10077 bp, 5 predicted proteins | sample KBSK1502metaG_FD_65477 | JGI IMG/M metagenome (GOLD analysis project Ga0070698, IMG submission 65477) | Corn, switchgrass and miscanthus rhizosphere microbial communities from Kellogg Biological Station, Michigan, USA - KBS K1-50-2 metaG | ecosystem: Host-associated > Plants > Roots >... | reverse complement strand
CCGGCGCCCTCTGTCGAGGCGAACACGCTCGTTCACTTCACGACCGACAAGTACGATTTCGTGAAGACGTCGATTCTGTCGGGCGAGACAGCGGCTGGTACGAAGCGCTTGCAGTTCAACTGGAACAACGTGCCGGGCGTTCTGTTCGCGGGCGGTACTGACTTCACAATGACGCCGCTGCCGAAGTACCAGACCGCGGCATGCAGCGCGACAACAGGTTGTGCACTCGCCGACGTCGATCCGGCGGATCTGCCGACGGGTGCAGTCGACGGTTCGGGTCAGATCTTGATCACGGGCTTCTTGTCGATGGACACGCAGTACACGGCAACATTGAAGGCGGGCGTCTCGGTGCCCGACTTCTACGGCGCGCCGTGGACGAACGCCGAGGACAAGGTGATCACGTGGAAGACGGCGCCGGCGATTCAGGTGACAAGCCTGGGCGCTCGCCCGACCGGTGGGTTCTTCTCCACAGTGGACGGCGGCACGCTCGTTCGTCCGACGGCAGCGACGACGGTCGACTTCCGCATCGGCTTCAACCAGGACATGGATCCGACGACGATCGGACCCGACGACTACACGATCGAGCCCGCGCCGACGGCCGCCGTCGTCTACTCGCCGTCTGGCTGTGGAAGTCCAACGGGTAACCCGTACGGTGTCCTCGCCACCTGCACGTTGCGCGTTCGCGCTGCGGTGCCTTCCGGCAGCGTGAAGTTCACGCTGAAGGCGGGTGCTTCGTTCAAGGACATCTTCGGCGTTGTTTACACACAAGCCGCGGACAAGACGCTCACGATCACCGTTGAAGAAGCTCCAACCGCACCTGCGTGCTTCTAGTCCAAGGAGAGCAAGACCATGACCAAGACCACTGTTTCTAAGGTTCTCATGGCGGCCGCCCTCGGGACGCTCGCGGTCACGGGCAGCTCGCTGCTCGAAGACCAAACGGCGCACGCGCAGGCAAGCGCAAGCGTCGGCAGCTTGCGAGGCACCGTCCGCGACAAGTCCGGCGGTAACGCTGCTGTTGGCGCGACCGTCGTGGCGACTTCGCCCGCTCTGCAAGGCGAGCAGGTCGTCATCACCGACGACACGGGCCAGTACTTCATCACCTCGCTTCCACCCGGCGTTTACACGCTGACGGTCTACTACACCGACGCGACGTTCTCGCGCGGCAACGTGCTCGTCCAGCTCGGCAAGGAAGCCGTCGTCAACATCACCGTCGATACCGGTGCTGCGACAGGCAAGCCCAAAGGCGAGATCATCACGATCTCGGGTACGGCGCCCATCGTCGACCAGGGCTCGACGAAGACCGGCCTGACGATCACCGACGACTACACGCGCAACATTCCGGTCGCGCGTACGTTCGGCGGTGTCGTCGGTCAGGCAGCCGGCGCGCAGTCAGACAACTACGGCATCTCGTTCGCCGGCTCGACGTCGGTCGAGAACGTGTACATCGTCGAAGGCATCAACACGACGGACACCGCATACGGCGGCCTGTCGTCGAACTTGCCGAACGAGTTCATCTCGGAGACCGAGGTCATCACCGGCGGCTACAACGCCGAGTTCGGTCGTGCGACGGGCGGTATCGTCAACGTCGTCACGAAGAGCGGCTCGAACGAGTTCCACGGCTCGGTGTTCGGTTACTTCCAGCCGGGCGGCTTCGTCGCCGAAGCAAATCCGGTGAAGCGCGAAGGCGGATCGATCGATACCGAGACGAACCTCGACTATCGCTACGACCTCGGCGCCGAGCTCGGTGGCCCGATCGTCAAGGACAAGATCTGGTTCCACGTCGGCTTCAACCCGTCGTTCACGAAGTACACGACGACGCGCAACGTCGGCACACAGATCGACGAGAACCAGGACGGTATCCCGGACGTCGATCCGGAGACCGGCTTTACGATTCACGAGACGATCGCGTCGACGGACATTCCGCGCGACTTCAAGACGTACTTCTTCACCGGCAAGATCAATGCGGCGGTAAACCAGAACAACCAGTTCCAGCTGTCGGCGTTCGGTAACCCGCGCAGCGCGACGGACGTCTACACCGTCACGCGCAACCCGCAACAGATCCTTTACGACTACAATGACGGCGCGTACGACGTCGCCGCGAAGTGGACGTCGAAGTTCGCCGAAGGCAAGACGCAGATCGATGCCGTCGTCGGTTATCACCACGGCTACAACGACGACGAACCGCACTACGCGAGCCAGGAAGTCCCGACCGTCGCGTACAACTTCAATCGCTCGCTCTACGACTTCATGGATCTCGAAGGCGGGAGCATCGCCAAGTGCGACGACGCCTCGCCGACGGATCCGTATCCGAAGATCATGAACTGCCCTGTATTTGGATATACCGAGCAGGGTCTCGGCTTCCTCGAGAACCGCGTCAACGCGCGTACGTCGGGCACCCTGGCGCTCACCCAGCGCGTCAAAGCGGCTGGCTATCACATCTTCAAGGCCGGCTTCGACGCCGAGCTGGCGACGTACGACGCGAACAACCGCTACACCGCCGGCGCGCGTTATACGCGCGGTGCAAACACCGCGACCGGCGCGCCTGGCCGCTGGACGTTGCGCGAGCAGCTCCAGGTCGTTCGTGACCTGACGCCGGCCGAAGCGCAGAACCCGGACGACGTGACGCTCATGCCCGGTCAGGTGCTCTGCCAGAACGAGCTGTCGATCTGCGAGCGCGCGACCAACGGCGTTATCGCTGACACGACGAACCGCAACCTCGGCGCGTTCATCCAGGACAGCTGGCAGATTCGCCCGAACTTCACGCTGAACCTCGGCCTTCGCTGGGAGCAGCAGATCGGCTACGTCGCCGAGGGCCTCGGCGGCAAGATCTCGCCAGAAGGCGAGGTCATTCCGAACGAGGGCTACCACCTCGATGACATGTTCGCCCCACGCCTCGGCTTCATCTACGACCCGACGAAGGAAGGTCGCTCGAAGATCTTCGGCCACTACGGCCAGTTCTACGAGAACGTGCCGATGGACCTGAACTTCCGTTCGTACGGCGGTGAGCTGACGAACTTCACCTCGATCAACTTCAACCGCCGTCTGCCGACGGCCGGTGGCTACGATCCGAACTGCGACATCGACCATGGCGATCCGAACATCGTGCAGTCGCTCGACATGTGCACCGACCGCCGGCAGCTCGCCGTGCTTGGCGGCGGCTACTCGTACACGTCCCCCGGCATGCAGGGCCAGCGTACGGATGAGATCGTGCTCGGCACCGAGTACGAAGTCATCCCCGACCTCAAGCTGGGCCTGACGTATCAGCACCGCTCCCTCGAGAACGTGATCGAGGACGTCTCGACCGACGGCGGCAACAACTACCTCATCACGAACCCGAGCAAGAGCTTCGACAAGCAGGCGGACGAGCTCCATGCGCAAGCGATGCAGCTGATGCAGTCGGCCGATCCGCAGCAGCAAGCGCTCGGCGAGCTGTACGAGAGCCGCGCGCAGCAGCTGTACTACGTCGACCAGTTCGAGGCCCCGCGCCGCGACTACGACGCAGTCATCCTGACGGCGGTGCAGCGCCCGACGCGCAACTCGCTCTTGCAGGCGTCGTACACGTACTCGCGGTCGAAGGGTAACTACCCGGGCCTCTTCTCGACGGAGACCGGTCAGCTCGACCCGAACATCACGTCGCTGTACGACCTCCCGGACCTCATGGCGAACCGCTATGGCCCGATGGGTCTCGATCGTCCGCACAACCTGAAGGTCGACGGGTTCTATCTGTTCAACCTCAAGAAGGCGGGCGAGATCGTGACGGGCGCGAGCTATCGCGTGCAGTCCGGTCTGCCGCACAACGCGCTCGGCGCGTCGCCGCACCCCGGTTACGGCCCGAGCGAGTCGTATCTCTTGCCGCGCGGTGTGATGGAGCGTTCGCCCGTCACGTCGCAGCTCGACATCCGCCTCTCGTACGGCTACCGGTTCAACAAGAACACGAAGCTGGAAGGCTTTTTGAACATCTTCAACCTGTTTAACTCGCAGGATCAGTTGAACCAGGACGAGAACTACACGTACGACGCGGCGAACCCGATCATCGGTGGCTCGCCGTCGGATCTCGATCACATCAAGACCCTCGACCCGGACACGGGCCAGGAGCTCAACGTCACGCCGATCAAGAACCCGAACTTCCAGCACACGGGCGCGAACAACGCGACCGTGTCGGCAGGCGGCATTCAGCAAGCGCCGCGCGCGTTCCAGATTGGTTTCCGCGTGACGTTCTAGTCGCTCGCTTGAGGTGATGTAAAAAAGCCCGCTTCGGCGGGCTTTGTTGTTTTCGGCGACCCCAGTGCGCGGTGATCCTTGGGTCCTAAAAGATCGCGGAGTTGCGCGGCAAAGTCGCTAGATCGAACGCGCGTGTTCACGCGTTGGTAGAGCGCATGGAGATCCGGTTTGGCGACCACTCGTCCTTTCATCGTGCTGCGCTCGGCATGGCCTCGGCCAGTGCGGCCCTCGGCCTTGGCCTTCATGCGCTAGGCCTCGCGCTGCCCAAGCTCGCCGGGATGGCACCGCTCGCCGGTGGCCTTCTCGGCATCGCGGTCGGCACCGCGATCGGGTATGGCAAACCGAAGTGGCGGATCCCGGCGGCGCTCGCTGCGTGCGTGCCGCTGTTCACGATGTCGCTCGGTGCGCCGATCCTCGCGCTCGTCGCGATGGTGATGGCACTCGCGATCGCTGCCTACGGCCTCCGTGGCATGCGCGGCGTGTGCGCGATGCTGCTGGGCTCGGCGACGATGCTTGTCGCGATCTGGGCGGCGTGGCGCGTCGAGCACGCGCAGCAAACGATCGCGTGGTCGGGCTGGCTGCGCGATACGGTTGCGGCCGGTGCGATGGGCATGATCGGCGTGTTCGCGATGCTGCCGCGGCACCTGCGCGTGTCGCTCGATCCAGTACAAGCAGCCGTGCGTCGGTTGCCGATGGATATGGACAGCGAGATGCGCGAGCTGTGCACGCGCTCCGCTTCGATCTGGACCAGCGCGAAGGACAAGCTCGCCGAAAACGATCCGGGCAAGAACCTCGTGCGCGACGGCGTACTCAAGACGCTCGAAGTCGCGACGAAGAGCGCCGATGTGAAGATCGCCGGCGCGACCGATGCCGAGCTCGCGAAGCGCATGGAAGATCTCGATCAACGGATCGCGTCGGCAAGCGATGCTGAGGTCAAGACGCAATATCAGGCCGCGCGCGCGGCGCTCGAAGATCAGCGTCGCTACCGCGATCACATCAAGCAGAATCGCGAGCGGTTGATCGCGCGGATGCACAATCACGTCGCGGCGCTCGAGAAGTTCCAGCTCGCGGCGAGTGGTCTCGTCGCGGCGCGCGCGGCAACGGCAGGCGCGACGGCCGTCAAGGAGCTCGACGAGCTCTCGCAAGATGTCGCCGCAAGTGGCGAAGCGCTGGCGGAGATCGAGCTGCCAAGCGAGGCGTAACGCCCCACCAGCGCGCGTTGCACTTCTGGTAGGCTCACCGCCAGGAGGGAACATGCGCGCGCTTGCGAGCCTCGTTATTGCTTTCGGTTTGCTGTTCGGCGGACCTGCATTCGCCGATAAGAATGCAGACACGTACTACAAAGAAGGTCTCGCCTACAAAACGGAAGGCAAGGTCGACAAGGCGATCGAGGCGCTGTCCCAGGCGGTCGCGAAGAACCCCAAGCACGGCATGGCGTGGGCGTCGCTCGGCGGGCTCTACAAGCTGAAGAAAGACATCCCCAAGTCGATCGACGCGTACGAGAACGCGACGAAGCTCATCACGAAGGACAAGACGCTGTGGCGAAACCTCGGCGTCGCGTATGCGAGCGCCGACCGCCTCGAGGACGCGAAGAACGCGCTGATGACCGCGTGTCGTCTCGACCCCAAGGATGCCGAAGTGCGCGCGCTGCTCGGCACCGTGCGTCGCAAGCTCAAGGACTATAACGGCGCGATCGTCGATCTCGAGATCGCGGTCAAGCTCAAGCAAGACGAGGCGGAATGGTTCCATAACCTCGGCGTCGCGTATCGCTTCTCGAAGCGCGAGGACGATGCGATCAAGATGTACGAGAAGGCGATCGCGCTGGCGCCGAACGAGGCGCGCTATCACTTCGATCTCGGCGCGGCGTGGCGTCGCAAAGACGATCCGGACAAAGCGATTCCCGAATACGAGAAGGCGACGCAGCTCGATCCGCAAAACGCCGAAGCGTGGTTTGACCTCGGCTACATGTACAAGCGCAACAAAGAGAACGAGAAAGCGATCGCCGCGTGGCAGCACTACCTCGACCTCAACAAGGGCAAGGACTCCGAGGGTCAGAAGAAGATTGAGGGCGAGATGACGTCGATCGGCGGCAGCGCGAAGAAGGGCGGCACGCCGCCGAAAAAGACTCCGCCGAAGAAGTGAAATCGCCCTGATCCGAGTCGCCAAATCGGCACGTCAGCGTCGCGTGGTACGCTGGTCGAATGAGGATCAGCTGGCTCTCCGCCGAGGAAATCGCTGCGGCGCGTCGGGCCCTCAAAGCTGAGGGCGCCAGCTGGGACGATCACTTCGTCCCGGAGTTCGCGAGCCCCGCAGAACCGCCCGGTCTCGATCATTTCGACTGGGCCGGCATCACCGAGCACGTCGCGCGCGCCGAGCGCGTGTCCGAGGTCGTGCGCGAGCAGGGCCTCGATGCCGCCCGCGCGCGTTTTGCGACGTCAGGCATCGCGATCGAAGCCGCAACACTCGCCGCCGCCGCGCACCAAGACGATGCGCTCGACCTCGAGCAGGTCATTCGCGTGCTGCGCTGCGAGATCGATTCGTACGTGTTCTACGCGCCGTTTCTGGAGCTCATGATCGAGCTCGGCCGCGGTGATATGCAGTATGCCGTCAGGACCTACGAGGACTTCGCCGAGGCATATGCCCACGCTCTATCGCGGATACCCCATGGTTCCGCGCGCGTGGGTGCCGTGCGCGATGGCCTCGCAGACGTGTACGTCAGCGCCGGCATGATCGAAGAAGCCGAATCGCTCTTCGAGCGGCGCCACGAGGAAGACCGCGATGATGTCGCCGTGGCGCTGTCGGCGAGTCGCGCATTTCTTGCCGCGGGCAGCATCAGTCACGCGGTGCGCTGGCTCGGCATCGGTGCCGGTCGCGCGCAGGCACTCGGACGCACGGAGCTCGCCGAACGCTTGCGGCAAAAGCAAACCGCTGTACGCAAGCGCCTGAGTTAGTCGTTACGCGTTGATTCGCGGCGACGTTCGTCGTCAGACCGTACTGGTACGACCAAGGGATGCCGAAGGTCAAACCAGCCAAGCCACGCAGCGTCTATTGCTGCCAGGCCTGCGGCCACACCGAATCGAAGTGGCTGGGTCGCTGTCCGGCATGTCACGAGTGGAGCTCGCTCGTCGAGGAGGTCGCGCCAGTCGATCCACCTCGGCCGAGTGCAACGGGCGTCGCCGATGGTGGCGCGCCGATGTCGCTCGCGGATATCGAAGAGAACATGGGCGGTTCCCGCGTCGAAAGCGGCATCGGCGAGCTCGATCGCGTGCTCGGCGGCGGCCTGGTCGCGGGCAGCATGGTGCTCCTCGGTGGCGATCCTGGCGTCGGCAAATCGACGCTCCTCATCCAGGCCCTCGCCGGTCTCGCCACCTCGGCAATGCCCCTGGATGAGCTCGCGCGAGTGCGTCCCGCGGATGGAGCCGCGCGATCGCTCGCCAGCACGCGTGGAATCGGCGTGCTGTATGCGACCGGTGAAGAATCCGTCGCGCAGACCGCGATGCGGGCGCGCCGCGTCGGCGCGGCACGCGAATCGATCGCGATCGTCGCGGAGACGGATGTTCAAAAGATTCTCGCGCATGCGCACGCGATGCGGCCTGCCGTGCTCGCGGTCGATTCGATCCAGACCGTGTTCACGCCAATGCTCGATTCGATCCCGGGCTCGCTCGCGCAGGTACGCGAGTGCGCGGGTCGGCTCACGCAATTCGCGAAGACCACCGGCACGCCGACCGTCGTCGTCGGTCACGTCACGAAAGATGGCGGCCTCGCCGGTCCAAAGACGCTCGAGCATCTCGTCGACGTTGTCCTCCAGCTCGAAGGAGATGGTGGGCCCTATCGCATCTTGCGCGCGCACAAGAATCGCTTCGGCTCGACCCAAGAGATCGGTGTCTTCGAGATGCGTGGCGCCGGCATGGCGGAAGTGGCAAATCCGTCGGCGCATCTGCTCGCGGAGCGGCCTGTCGGTGCCCCGGGCTCGGTGGTCGTCGCATCGGCCGATGGTGCGCGACCACTGCTCGTCGAGATCCAAGCACTCGTCGCGCCCGCGAGTGCGGGACTCGGTCGCCGCACGGCGGCAGGTGTCGATCACAACCGCGTGTCGCTGCTCCTCGCCGTGCTCGCGCAACGGGCCGCGTGCGACGTCCTCGACCGCGATGTGTTCGTCAACGTTGCAGGTGGTGTGCGTCTCGCCGAACCCGCAATCGATCTGGGAATCGCATGCGCGATCGCATCGTCCGCACGTGGTCGCGCGATCGATCCGCACACGGTGATGTTTGGCGAGGTGGGTCTCGCCGGCGAAATCCGCGCTGTCACGCTCTGCGAGCAGCGCCTTGCCGAAGCAGCTCGACTCGGCTTTTCGCGCGCGCTCGTGCCCGCGCAAAACGCGAGACGGCTCGAAGATAGCGCCGGCCTCGAGCTCGTCGTGGTCGATCGCCTGCAGAGCGCGATCGCAGTGCTCTAGTCGCCGCGATCTTCAGCCGCCGATCTGGATCCCGAGCACGAAGCGAAACTGCTCGTAGTAGAGCGGCAGCTGCCCGACCAGCGGCATCGCCAAAGCCATCTCCATCGGATCCCAAACGATTCGCACCGCGTGGCCTAGATCGTAGTCGACTCCGAGCGGGCTCAACGCGATGTACGGACCGGTGCTGTACCTCGGGGCGCCGTAGACATCGAACAGCAGCGTCGAGGTGCCGAGATAGAACGAGGTACGCAAGTTCACGCGGTCGAATTTCATGGGGAACCGCCGCGTCACCACGCCGGCCACCGTCGCGACGCCCGAGCGCACGTCCATCGGTGACGTTGTGATCCATGGATTCCAAGCAGCATCGAGCCCGACGATCCACCGCTCGGTGATGCGATAGCGCCCGCCCAACGTGGTGACGAGCGCCGGTCGATCGACCGCACCGCCAAACGACGCGGTGACGCCCCATGGGCTCCCGAGCTTCTTGTCCTTTCGAACCGACGCAACTTCGCCCACGGTCGGGGTCTTGATGTCTCGACCAGGCTCGGTGCCATTCGTTGCGTTGGAATCGGCGGCGGGAATCGGCACGGCCGGTTTCGCGTCCGCCGGTTTCGTCGCTGATGTGTCGGCCGGCGAAGGAGCGGTGGGATCCGGTTCTTCTGCACGCGCGGGTGTCGCGAGTGCACCCGCGATGAGCAACGCACATCCGACGTTGCGAATGCGGCGCCGCCGCCACATCATGACGACGCCGATCGAAGCCAACGCGATCCATGACACGAGCGAGCCCTGCCCGGAAACGCTGCAACCGACAACCGAGTTGGTCACCCGTGCTTCAGCAGAGTCGCACCAGTTGTTGTCGAGCGTGCAACCTGGCTCGAACGTGAGGTACTTCGCGACGACAGCTTCGAACTGTTCGATCTTGGCGTCGCGGCTGAGCGAAGGATCGAGCGCTGCGCTGAGCAGCTCGGTCGCGGCTTGTGTAGCCAGGTCGAAGTCGCGTTTGATCAGCGGATCTCCATCCCAACATCGGTCGAGCTCTGCGCGGTGCGCCGGTCCGTCGCGCGCTTCATCGTAGGTACCGTTGATCAGATCGATCCAGTTCAGCACGACGGTCACCCTCATGCCGTCGGCGGTTCGATACGTGTGCGGGAAGCCGTCCTCGAGCGCGTGCATCGCAGCACCGATCCGCACATAGAACAATGGCAGCGAGGGCGTGACCTGGCCGCGGATCCCGACGTAGAGCGTGAACGGCGTGCGATTCATCGCATCGACCCTGCCCTGCGCATCGAGGCCATCGAGTGCCTCCGTCGCGGTCTTGACGATATATGCCCCGCATGCGGTGAGGGCCGCTTGATTACCCGCGGCGTCGTCATCCGCAGACGATCGAATGCAGTGTTCAT
>Ga0070698_100010112_pt1 | contig 10078 bp, 6 predicted proteins | sample KBSK1502metaG_FD_65477 | JGI IMG/M metagenome (GOLD analysis project Ga0070698, IMG submission 65477) | Corn, switchgrass and miscanthus rhizosphere microbial communities from Kellogg Biological Station, Michigan, USA - KBS K1-50-2 metaG | ecosystem: Host-associated > Plants > Roots >... | reverse complement strand
TGGTTGGCGCTTCAATTATCAGCAACCCGTGGGTGAGGGGCATTGGCGGCGTCATCATCATCCTGTTTGGCTTGCAGCTAATCGGTCTGCTGAAAATATCGACCCTTTACAAAGACACACGTTTCTTCTCAAACGAAAAACCGCGCGGACCGCTCGGCTCGTTTACTTTGGGAATCGCCTTCGCGGCCGGTTGGACGCCGTGCATTGGCCCGATTCTTGGAGGCATTCTTGGTCTCGCAGCGGCAAGCGGCGGCTGGCGCAGCGGACTGACGCTCTCGGCTTTCTATTCCGCCGGTCTGGCAATTCCGTTCCTGGCAACGGGCCTGGGTATCAATAAGTTTCTCAGCTTCTATTCAAAGTTTCGCAAGCACCTGCACAAGGTTGAAGTTGTTTCGGGCGTGGTGTTGATTGCCGTCGGCTTGTTAGTCATGACTGGTAAGTCAACCTTACTTACAAGTTCCTGGCTTGCAAAATACCTGCCCAATGCGGAGGGCTGGATAAAAGTAAACCCACCCACGGCGCCTCCGACAACGACTGCTGCCGGCGGCACCTTCGAACTTGCACCGGAAGTGCAGTTTCAAACGCTGACCGGTCAACAAGTCACGTTGGGCCAGCTTCGCGGCAATGTCGTGCTGCTGAATTTTTGGGCCACCTACTGCATTCCCTGCCGCGAAGAAATTCCCGTGCTCAACGCAATGCAGCGCGAGCTGGAGCAGCGCGGCTTGAAGGTTGTCGGCGCTTCATTGGAAGACACGGTCGATGGCATCCAGTCGTATCAAAAAGAAGTGCGCCGGTTTGAGTATCAGGTGCTGGTTGGTGGAGACGATGCCAAAGCAAGGTTTGGCGGCACCGTCCTGCCCACCACTTATTTGATAGATCGCGAAGGCCGCATTCGCCAGAAAATCATCGGCGCACGCGACCGCGCCGGTTGGGAAGCGGCGGTGAAACCGTTGCTCGATGAAGCACCGGCGACGGCCCAAAAGACTAACTAAGTTTTGGATCAGCAGGAGTGTGTTTATGAAAAGATTATTCGCCTTGATAGTTTTCGTGCTGGCCATATGTCCGGCTGCGGCGTTGGCCCAGGGAAATCATGAGTATTCGCCGCTGGTAGAGAAAACAGTTAACTACAGAAACTGGACGCTCAATGATCTCAAGGACAACAAGCCAGTCGATCTGCGCTCGCTGGTTCAAGGCAAGAAACTCGTCATGGTTGTTTACTTCGCCCCGTGGTGCCCCAATTGGCACAACGAAGCGCCGGTGGCCGCGAAACTGTATGAGAAGTATAAGGATCAGGGACTTGGAGTTATCGGTGTTAGTGAATATGGCATGCGCGACGCGGTTGCCAATTTCTTCGGACCAAACGGCCCGCCTTATCCGGTGGTCAGCGAATCGGAACTGCGCGAGGATAAGCAAAAGACGTCGCACTACGCCTACCGGCAGGCAACGGGAGACACACGAAATTGGGGATCGCCGTGGAATATTTTTCTCGACCCGGCAACGTTCGCGAAAACGGGCGACGTGCTGACTGAAAAAGCCTGGGTTGTTAACGGTGAGCTGATCGAGGCAGACGTGGACAAGTTCATCGCTGACCACTTGAAGGCAAGCACCGCCACCGTGATCGTTCCGTGTAAACAATAATCTCGCTGCAGAACATTTCAACAATCCAACTCGTAGGGGCACGGCATGGCGTGCCCTTTTTTACTCAAGTGCTCTTTTGGGACCGCGAGCGCCCCGCCCGCAACGCGCCGCAGGCGCGCAAGTCTGTCACATTCCGAGTTCGCGCTTCGCGCTCATTGCGGGCGGGGCGCCCGCGGTCCCAGAAAATCACTTGTAGGTTTAGATCGTTGGCCTTTGCTAGAAAACTCCTGCGTTGCTACTATTGCCGACTCTTTTTAGCCAGTGAAACTTATGAAACTTCGCATTCTTTATCATGGCCATTGTTTCGACGGCGTCGCCTCGGCCGCAACCTTCACGCGCTTCTACACCGACCGTATTCACCGCGACGCTGATGTTAGCTACGCTGGCTTGCTGCACCGCCCGGGAAACCTTTTCGATCTCGCGCTACTGGATGGCGACGAAAACGCGATCGTCGATTTCAAATACGCGGCGACGGAGAAATTGACATGGTGGTTTGATCATCACCAGTCGGCCTTTCTTACACCTGCGGATGAAGCGCACTTTCGTGCTGACCATTCCGGCAAGAAGTTTCTCGATGCGACGCGCAAGTCGTGCACGGAGTTTATCGCCGACGTTGCGCGCAATCAGTTTGGGTTTGACGACGAGTCGCTAAGGGATTTGATTCACTGGGCCCACATCATCGACGGCGCCCTCTACGAATCAGCCGCGCAGTGTGTGGAATTGAAAGAGCCGGCGTTGCAACTGATGCAAGTGATCGAATCCGATCCGGATGACAAGTTTATCGAGCAGATTATTCGCGAGCTCACGGTGAAATCGCTCGATGAAGTTGCTACTGGGGAAGAAGTGCAGCGGCGTTTCCAGCCAATTCTAAAACAGCATCTTGAAACTCTGGACGTGGTTCGTCGCCAGGCCATCTTCGCCAACGACGTAGTCCAGTTTGACCTGGTTGATGAGGGCTACGAAGGCTTTAACAAGTTCATCCCTTACTATCTCTTTCCGGAGGCAACGTACACGGTCGCCTTAACCCGCGGCTCGCAACGCACCAAGATTTCCGTCGGCTCCAACCCGTGGGCGCCGCGTCCGCGTACTCACAACATCGCCAAGATTTGCGAACGCTACGGCGGCGGCGGTCACGCTGTCGTCGGTGCGATCTCTCTGAAGCCTGAGGAAGTTGAGAAGGGGCGAGCGATCGTAAAGGAGATCGTGGCAGAGTTGTCAGTGGAAAGATAGAAGGCAGTAGGCAGAAAGCAAAAGGCAGAAACAATAGGCCCGGATGCTTTCTGCCTGCTGCCCTCTGCCTGCTGCTTTCTGCCTGCTGCCTTCTTCTAGCGCGCCATTAGCGCTTCAATCTCGTCTGCATTCTTCGGCACTCCGGTAGTTAAGACTCGCGGACCATTCCCAGTGCACAGCACGTCGTCTTCAATGCGCACGCCGATCCCGAGATATTGTTCGGGAATGTCTTTCGTGTCCGGCGCGACGTAGATTCCCGGTTCGACGGTCATCACTACGCCCGGCTCGAGCGCGCGCGATTGCTTGTCGTAGTAATAAATCCCAACGTCGTGCACGTCTATGCCCAGCAGATGCCCGAGGCCGTGCATGTAAAACTGCTTGTACTTCTCTTCCTTGATGAGCTGAGCGGGTTCTCCCTTTAGAAGCCCGAGCTTGACCATGCCCTCCGTCAACATCTCGACCGAGTGTGCTTTCAGTTCGTCGTGCGTAACGCCTGGCCGGACCATCTCCACGCATGACATCTGCGTCACGAGCACGAGGTCGTAGATTTCGCGTTGGGCCTTCGAGAAGCGGCCATTAATTGGGAAGGTGCGCGTGATGTCGGAAGCGTAGCCTTTGTACTCAGCTCCGGCGTCAACCAGCAGCAACTCGCCATCGCGCAACTCGCCGTCGTTGTTTATGTAATGAAGCACAGTGGCGTTGGCCCCGGCGCCCACGATTGAAGTGTACGAAGGTCCTGAAGCTCCTTGTCGGCGAAATATTTGTTCAATGAGCGCCTCGACTTCGTATTCCTTCATCCCCGGCTTGACCGTTTTCATCGCTTCCACGTGGGCCTCCGCGGCAATGTCCGCAGCTTTTTGCATTAGCTTGATCTCGTCAGGAGACTTCAAGACCCGCATCTCATGAACGATTGTGGCGGGATCGATGATGGTCCGCGGCGGATGGATCGGCTTGCGGTTGAGCGCGCGCATTTGCGCGATCTGCCGAATGACGGTGTTGTCGAGATCCGGATAGGCGCCGAGACGGAAGTAAAGTTTGTCGGCGCCATCGAGTATGTCCTGAAGCTTCGTTTCAAACTCGGCAACGGGAAACGATTCGTCGGCGCCAAACTCTTTCTTCGCGCCTTCAACTCCGGCGCGACGTCCCACCCAAATCTCCTGCTCCGGGTCACGCGGACGAACAAACAGCGTGTACTTCTGTTCCCTGCCGGGCGCGATGACGGCAATTGAGTCGGGCTCTTCGAAGCCGGTCAGATAATAGAAGTCAGAATCCTGACGAAAGCGATACTGCGTATCGTTGGAACGAGTCGCTTCGCGAGCGCTGGGAATGATGGCGACTGATTTTTGATCCATGCGACGCATGAATTCCTGAAGCTGCGGTCTGATCATGGGAACTGCTCCTCGGGAGATGTTTGACGAATTGGAGACCTGATTGTAACTGAGAGGGCCGAGACTCAAGAAACGGGGGCTTGGCCTGCAGGTTAGATGAAGACAATCGCGGAACTGGGAAGGCTCCGTAGGAGCCAAATGTTTATAGCCACAGCCGTTTAATAAAAACTTCTCTGGCAGGAGCGACTCGGTCGCTCCTGCCAGAGAAAAATCATGGTTCGAGTGATGGCTATAAACATTCAGTCCCTACGGGACTCAGAGATTCGCGTTGCCTAAACCCTATGCACCGAACCTCCTTTATTGGATAATCCCTACAAGAAATGAGCTTACAAACTCTACCAGCGCCGAGCGTGAAAGCCACCGAGGTCGTTTCTTACGACCCAGGCACGGGCCAGGAAATTGGTCGTGCTCCCTTGTCTTCTCCACCGGAAGTAAAAGAAGCGGTAGTGAAGGCGCGTCAGGCGCAGCCGGGCTGGGCTAATCTCTCTTACCGACAACGGGCTCGAGTGATTCTGCAGGCGCGGAAACTGATGCTCGCCGAGCGCGATGAGCTTGCACTCCTGATCTCCAAGGAAACCGGCAAACCAGTAGCCGAGGCAATCTCGATGGAGATAGTGCCGACGCTCGACGCCATGCACTACTTCGCACACGCCGCCGAAGACATACTCCGTCCTCAGAAGATCGACATCGGACAATACGGATTGATGGGCCGCTCGTCGAGACTTGTGTTCCGTCCCCTCGGCGTAATCGGCATAATTTCTCCCTGGAATTTTCCGCTCGCTACCCCTGCTGACGAAGTGGTGATGGCCTTGATGGCCGGCAACGCAGTCGTGCTCAAGCCCAGTGAACTCACGCCATTGATCGCTTTGAAACTCGGAGACATCTTCACACGGGCTGGTCTGCCACCGGGTTTGCTGAATATTGCAACTGGGGATGGCTCGACTGGCGGTGCGCTCATCGATGCGCGCGTAGACAAAATCATGTTCACCGGCAGCGTGGCGACCGGGAAACGCGTTGCGGAAGCTGCCGCGAAGTATCTAACTCCGGTTGTGCTCGAGCTCGGCGGCAAAGATCCGATGATCGTTCTGGAGGATGCGGATATTGAAAACGCCGCGCGCGCCGCTGTTTGGGGCGCGTTTGCAAACTCCGGACAGGCGTGCGCGTCAGTCGAGCGTTGTTATGTTCAGGAATCGATCGCGCCGAAGTTTATCGAGCAGGTATTGGCAGAAACGCGCGAGCTAAAACAGGGGCTTGGCACTGACACTGATGTCGATGTCGGTGCCATGTCGAACGAGAATCAACTTCAGATTGTGGCGGATCATGTTAATGACGCGAAGCAGCGTGGCGCTAAGGTGCTGGCCGGCGGGCAGCGTGGGTCGAACCGTGCAGGTCTATTTTATGAGCCTACGGTGCTAACAAACGTCGATCACAATATGACAATAATGCGCGATGAAACTTTTGGGCCAGTGCTGCCGGTAATGACCTTCACAACCGAGGACGAGGCGATCAACCTCGCGAACGACAGCATTTATGGTTTGACCGCAAGCGTCTGGACAAAAGACATCTCTAAGGGACGGCGGATTGCTGAGCGCATAGAAGCGGGAACGGTGATGGTTAACGAGGTAGTCTACACTCACGGGATCGCACAGACTCCCTGGGGTGGTATTAAAGACAGCGGCTACGGTCGAACTCACGGGCGCATGGGTTTGTTGGAATTAGTTCACCCTCAGCATATCCATGTGAATCGCCTTTCATTCCTGCCTGACCTCTGGTGGTTTCGTTACTCGGCCCAGGCCAGCCGGCTTTTTGGTGGTCTTGCCAGCCATTTCACCACCGGCTCAATTGTCAGGACCTCATGGTTACTTCCGCAAATGGCGCGAAGACTCTTCGGCCGGAGGCGCTAACTGGGCCACCCCCGTCCGGTCAGTGCAACAGAAAAGCAAGAATTGGCCTGCGGCTGTCTACTACCACTTGCCGTACAAAAGGAATATACTGCCGACCGTTCAAAACGCACCCGGGCCAGTGAAGGTTATCGAGAACATTTCCTTAAGTCACCCAGACTCTCCATGTCGCTCTGTCGGTGTGCGCGTTTCTCATTTTCTGCCTCCCGACGCCTCTCCCCTCCCAGGAGTTTGTGTTAACCAGCCCTGCGCTTTGGAAAGGATAGCCATGCGAGTAAATCTGCAACCAGCGATCGGACCGTAATCAGTTGACTTAACTCGCCCTATCTTTTCATTCGGAACTCGGTTCTGTTCTTAACTTGGATTATTGATAATTGGAGGACAAGAAATGAAGATGCGGACAAAAGCGATCATTCTATTTACAGCAGCATTGCTGCTGACCTCGGTAATAGTGTTACCGCGTATCATTGAGGCGAAACGCCTCAGGGCATTGAACGTGTCAGTCTCACCGCTGCTCACGCCGAGCGTTCCGCAGGATCAAAAAGGCGACATCACGGTGGTCGCCTCTTATCATAACGACACTTCGATCCCGCTTCGCGATATGAAGCCACAGCCGCTAGTTCCAAAAGGCGTGCATGAAAACGAGAATCCAAAAATTCCAAACAAACACAAAGACGCTCCGGATCCGGTGGTTCAGGACAGCTTCGGCGAGTTGAAGACTCTCATGGGTGTGAACATGCCCAGTCCTATTCTCAACTTCAACGGGATTGGGTTCCCGGGTGTTGCCTGCAACTGCGCGCCTCCTGACACCAATGGCGAGGTTGGGGCGACGCAGTACGTACAGATAGTTAACGAAGGCTTCCAGGTCTTCAATAAGAGCACCGGCGCTTCGATGCTTGGACCTGTTGGTATCACTACGATCTGGAGTGGATTCTCTGGACCATGCGAAACCGCGGGCGATGGCGACCCGGTGGTGCTCTACGATCAACTTGCCAACCGTTGGGTCGTTACCCAGTTTGCCGGCGCATCAGTACCAACTGACGAGTGCATTGCGGTCTCAACGACCAGCGACGCTACCGGAAGCTGGAACCGTTACGGCTTTCACCTCGGCTCAAACTTCTTCGACTATCCGCACCTCGGTGTCTGGCCCGATGCTTATTACATGAGCATGAACGTATTCAACTCGAGCGGCACCCTCTTCCTGGGTCCACAACCGTTCGCGTTTGATCGCGCCAAGATGCTTGCCGGACAACCGGCAACCTTTATTACAACCGGCATTACCGGTGGGCCAGCTGAGGAGGTTTACCTTCCTGCCGATCTCGACGGTTCAAACCTGCCGCCTGCCGGGGCGCCGGCATCGTTTGTGGAGTTTCCAGGCGGCGGCAACTTCAGAGTCTTTCACTTCCATGTAGACTTTGCGACTCCGCTCAATTCGACGTTCACTTTGTTTGCCAGTCCTGCCTCGGCAGGATTCACGGTTCGATCCGGTGGCATACCCCAACTGGGAACTACCTCCACTCTCGATCCAATAGGCGACCGTCTAATGTTTCGTCTGGCGACGCGGTTCTTTTCCGACGGTCATGAAGCTACAGTCGGTAATTTCACAGTCCAGTCAGGCACAACGGCAGCTCCGCGCTGGTTCGAACTGGGTAACGTCACCAGCGGACCGGTAACCGTCGCTCAACAGGGCACCTATCAGCCGGATACTACCCATCGCTGGATGGGCAGCGCGGCCATGGATCAACAGGGAAACATCGCACTCGGTTACAGCGCCTCAAGCAGCGCGATCAATCCGCAGATACGCTACGCCGGCAGACTGGCGGGCGATCCGATTAACACTTTGCCTCAAGCTGAAGTCACACTGTTTGCCGGCACTGGTAGTCAGACCGGAACTAACGGGCGTTGGGGCGACTACAGTGACATGACGGTCGATCCGGTGGACGATTGTACGTTCTGGTACACCACGGAGTACTACACGACCACGACCAGCTTTGCCTGGCGAACACGTATCGGCTCATTTAAATATCCGGGTTGTGGCGGCGCGCCAACACCAACACCGACGCCGACTCCAACGCCGACACCTACTCCGACGCCGACACCTACTCCGACGCCGACGCCCACTCCGCCACCGGTGCCAAACGCGCCGAGTAACTTAACGGCGACGGCAGTTTCCACGAGTCAGATAAACCTGGCATGGACGGATAACTCAGGAAACGAAAACGGTTTTATAATCGAACGCTGCACAGGGAATGCTTGCACCAACTTTGCGCAGATCGCTTCGGTAGGGCCAAACGTCACGACCTTCCCCGACGGAGGACTGTCGAGCAACACGTTCTACAGATACCGCGTGCTCGCCTTTAATGGCTCTGGAAACTCGGCTTACTCGAATATTGCGAGGGCCAAGACACCTAACCATTAACCCGCGCGTAATTGCGATCGCGCAACGCGTCAAACGAGGCCGCTCGATGCTAATCGGGCGGCCTCTTTTTTATTGAAAATCGCCTCACTTGATCTTCAACGCCTCGGCCCTTAGGATTGCCCGGTCGCTAAGGATCAGAACGGCGGGGGCAAGCCCCCTTCCCAACCTGAGAGGCTTTCATTGGTTCGCTAAGACTAACCTGGAACGCCACTTAATCAGGAATCAGGTATTCAGGTTTGATCAGCTCGAGGTTAGGAAGGGGGCTTGCCCCGCTGTTTCTGACTGAATTGCATTGCGAGGTTAATCGAGTTTTGTGGAAAGCATTCATGCACGGGCGCGAGCGCGCGCATCACGAGCGGGATAACAACCGTCTCGTGCGGCCGTTTGACTGGGGTCTCTCTTTCATAAGCGATCATGTGAACGGAGACGACCCGCGCCATCTCTTGCATAACTACAGCGAAGCAGCGATGGCAAACAGCGAGGATTTCTATGCGCTGCAGGCAATCTCCGACTTTCAACTTCAGCGTGACCAGCTAACCTGGACGAGCGCCATTCACACGCCCTCGGCTGAAAACAATTTAGCCCGGGCCCGGTATTTTCCGGTGCAGCCAAAAAAGGCGCGACAACCGCGTGCAGCTGTAGTCGTGTTGCCACAGTGGAACGCACAGCCGGATAGTCACGTTGAAGCCTGCCGGATCTTTAATTTCATCGGGATGTCAGCATTGCGCTTGACTCTTCCCTATCACGAAGAGCGCCGGCCACCAGAACTCGAGCGCGCCGACCATCTGGTCAGCACAAATGTTGGTCGCACGATTCAATCGATGCGCCAGGCTGTGCTTGACACGCGTGCCGCCGTGAGGTGGCTGAAGAATCAAGGTTACGAACGCATCGGCATTCTGGGAACCAGCGTTGGCTCGTGCATCGCGTTTCTTGCTTTCGCTCATGAGCCGGATATCAACGCCGGCACGTTTAATCACGTTTCCGGTTATGTGGCGGACGTAGCGTGGCGCGGGCTGTCTACGCGTCACTTGCGCGAAGGCTTCGGCGAACATTTAAGCCTCGACGAACTGCGGGAGTATTGGGCGCCGATTAGTCCGGTTCCTTTTATTAGCCGTCTGCCCAAAATGGGCCTGCGTCCGATGCGCTTTATTGCCGCGCGTTATGATCTGACGTTCCCGCTAGATCTGACACACGAGACAATCGCTGAAGCCAGACGTCACAATTTGCCGCTGGATGTAGTGTGGCTTCCATGCGGGCACTACACAATGGCCTCGCTGCCCTGGAAGGCCATTGACGCCTGGAAGATCGCGACTTTCATGCGCAAGCATCTGCGTTGAGGTCGCCCGATGGAATGTGTCTCAGTCAGGAAGGGGGCTTGCCCCCGCTCTTTATGTCTATCTAGTTAGCGGGGGCGAGCCCCCTTCCTGACCTGCAAATTCATCTGGCTTGAATGTCCAACTCCATCAATCGACTGCTCGATCAACTCGATGAACTAAAGAGCC
>Ga0070698_100010111_pt1 | contig 10079 bp, 7 predicted proteins | sample KBSK1502metaG_FD_65477 | JGI IMG/M metagenome (GOLD analysis project Ga0070698, IMG submission 65477) | Corn, switchgrass and miscanthus rhizosphere microbial communities from Kellogg Biological Station, Michigan, USA - KBS K1-50-2 metaG | ecosystem: Host-associated > Plants > Roots >... | reverse complement strand
TCACTCCATTGACGGCGACTCCGACCTCGCCACCACCTGCGACCGTACCACGGACCAGCACGAGCCCCGAAGGAACGGTGGCGCCTGCCGCGGGCTCGGTGATGGCGATCGTGGGCGCCGCGGTCTGCACGGAGAACGCACGACGCGCCGGCGTCGGATCCTCGTTGCCGGCCAGGTCCCGCGCCTTCACCTCGAAGGTGTGCGGCCCCGGAGCCAGGCCGGCCACGCGCGCGGTCGCCGCCGCCCCGAACGGCGTGAAGGCGCCGCCGTCGACGCGCCACGCGAAGGCGAGGCCCGTCGCCGGGCTGAGGTTGTCGGTGCCACCGAACGAGAAGGTCACGCTGGTCTCCGCGACGGGACCGTCCGGCCCTCCGGTGATCGCGGTCTCGGGCGGCGTGTTGTCGACGATGACCGTTCGGGTGGCCGACGCCACGTTCTGGCCCTGGTCCGTCGCCGCGGCGGTGAGTGTCTGGACGCCGTCCGCGCTGCCGCCCGTGTTCCAGCTCGCGGTCGCGGAGATGGTCGGCGCTGGGGGCACGGGGTCCAGGCTGGCAGCGAGGGCCTGGCTGCCCGCGCGCAGCGTGACGGCGGTGACCTTTCCCGCCGAGTCCGAGGCCTGGGCCCGCACCGATACGACGCCGCGCAGATGGGCGTTCACCGGCGGCGCGAGGAAAGCCACCGAGGGAGGGGCCGTATCGCGCCGAGCCTCGACCGCGCCGATGTCGAACCGGGCCGCAGCGCCCGCCGTGCCCGCCACGGGCCGGACCGCCTCGTCGAAATAGTCGGCCTCGAGCCGCGAATTCAGGTCCGGCGTCAGCAGGGTTCGCGCGTCGAGGCCGCGATCGATCAGCGGTGAGCCGGGCGCGGGCGTCGGGTCGTCGTCCAGGCTGCCGGGGGCATGATCCGCGCCGGCCACATCGCGGTAGACGACCGCCGGGACATCGCAGCCGGGGCTGGCCGTCACGCCCGGCCCCTCGCCACCGGTCGGCGTCAGGTTCGCGCCGTCCACCACGTCCAGCACGGGCCCGGCCAGCTCACCGAGCCGGTTGCCACACACGAGATTGTTGCGCAGCACGAGCGTCGCCGCGGGGAGCCCGGGGCCGCTGTCGCGTCGCACGCCAACGCGGCCTCCGGTCGATCCACTCTGCGTGCCGTTGCCGGTGATCGCGTTGTTCACCAGCAACAGGACGTGCGCGCGCGTGGCGGCGAGCCCGTTCCACCCGTTGCCGTGAATCGTGTTCTGTACGAGGGTGTGCGGGCCGCCTTCCGCGTCGAGCGTCGCGATGCCGTTGCGTCCGTTACCGACGATGATGTTGTTGAGGATCAGCGTGCCCGCGTTCCCGCCGCCGATGGTGATACCGCTGCCGCCCTCGCATCCGGGAACCCCGTTGCCCACGACGCGATTGCGCTCCAGGCGAATCGCCGCGTTCTGACCGTTCCCGCCCAGCAGCGCGATCCCCGCGCCGCCGGCCCCGGTGATGGTCAGCCCGCGGATCGTCACGAAGCGAGACTGCTGGAGCCGGATCGCGTGCCCCAGCGCGCACTGAGCGACCGCGCCGTGCAGCACGACGCTCCCCGGCGGCCCCGCCGGGTCGGCCTGGATGACGATGCGGCTCGCCTCGGACAGCGCGCTCGCGTTCTTGCCGGTGACGTTCACCTGCTCGACGTAAGTGCCGGCCCGCACCTGCACGGTGTCGCCAGGCTGCGCCGCGTTCACCGCGGCCTGGATGCTGCCGTAGCACGGGGCCCGGCCGCCACACGTGGCATCCGACGGGTCGACGTGGCGGATGCTGGCCGCCCCGGCCGCCGAGGGAGCGGCCGCACCAAGTGCCGTCACCATCGCAACCGGGAAGAGCCGGAGCCACCGGAGCCGCGCGCGCATGACGGGCGATCAAGCAGTGCCCGTGCCACGGAGCACATGGACCGGCCCGCGAATATTGTCGCGCGCTTGAGCGGGCAGGCCCGCGGTTCGGCGCCCACGCCTTCACAGGCAGCGCTGCACCCGGGCTCCGGAGGTGCCGTCGGGGGTAGGCAGCGACCCCGGCCGCCCCTTGCCCCCCCTGGCGCTTCCCGTATAGTCGAGTACACTCCGCGACGGAGGAGGCCCCGTGCGACTGCCCCGCGACCGCTTCGACTACTCGCCCCTGCCCACCCGCCCGCCCTGGAAGCTCCCCAAGGGCGCCCGCATCGCGGTGTGGACCATCGTCAACGTCGAGGAGTGGGACATCGAGAAGGCCATGGCGCGCCAGTACCTGCCCACGCCTCAGGGGGTGGCCGTCACGCCCGACGTGCCCAACTGGGCCTGGCACGACTACGGGATGCGCGTGGGGTTCTGGCGGTTGCTGGAGGCCCTCACCAGGCGGAAGATCCGCGCCACCACCGCCATCAACGCCCGCGTGGTGGAGTCCTACGAGCCAGTGGCCCGGGCGATGCTCGACGCCGGCTGGGAATTCATGGGCCACGGGGTCGTGCAGGGGGCGATGCAGCTCCTCCCCGACCAGCGGAAGGCCATCCGGGAAGCGGTCGAGATGCTGGAGAAGTTCACCGGCAAGAAGCCGAAAGGCTGGCTCGGGCCCGGCCTCACCGAGACGTGGGAGACGCTCGACTACCTGAAGGCCGAGGGCATCGAGTACGTCTCCGACTGGGTGAACGACGACCAGCCTTACGAGATCCGCACCGCCTCGGGCACGCTCGTCTCCGTGCCCTACTCGATCGAGCTGAACGACATCCCGATGATGGTGATCCAGCACCACACCTCCGCCGAGTGGCTCCAGCGCTGCAAGGATCAGTTCGACCGGCTCTACGCCGAGGGCGCGAAGAACCCGCGGGTCATGGCGCTGGCCGTCCACCCGTACATCTCGGGCGTCCCGCACCGCATCAAATACTTCGAGGCGGTGTACGACTACATGCGCAAGAAGTCCGGCGTGTGGATGACCACCGGCGAGGAGATCTACGAGTGGTACCGGCAATCGCCCCGGTGATAGCGCCCCGCGCGCTGGCACCGGGCCTCCTGGCGCTGGGCCTGTTCGCCGCCACCCTCCCCGGGCCCGCGGCCGCGGCGAGCGGCCCGAAGCTCACGGTGCCACCCGGCTTCGCCATCGACGTGTTCGCCGACAAGGTCGGCAGCGTGCGCTTCATGGCCATCGACCCGGCGGGCACGCTGCTGGTCTCCGAGCCCTCCGCCGGCCGCGTGCTGGCCCTGCCCGACAAGAACGGCAACGGCAAGGCCGACAGCGTGCAGACCGTGGTCACCGGGCTCGACCAACCGCACGGCCTGGCCTTCCACGACGGCGCGCTCTACATCGCGGAGACTTCGCGCGTGCAGCGCCTCGCCTACGACCCGGCCACCATGAAGGCGACCCAGCCCGCCCTGCTGGCGCGCCTGCCCTCGGGCGGCGGGCACTGGACGCGCACCGTGGTCTTCGGCCCCGACGGGCGCATGTACGTCTCGGTGGGCTCGTCCTGCAACGTCTGCCGCGAGTCCGACAAGCGCCGCGCCGCCATCCTGCGCTTCAACGCCGACGGCTCGGGCGAGCAGCTCTTCTCCACCGGCCTGCGCAACGCGGTGGGTCTGGCCATCCACCCGGGCACCGGCGCGCTCTGGGCCACCGTGAACGAGCGCGACTGGCGCGGCGACGATCTGCCGCCCGACTACGTGACCGAGGTGCGCGAGGGCAGCGTGCACGGCTGGCCGGATTGCGTGACGGTGCGCGGCCGCCCGCAGGCCGACACGAGCTTCGCGAAGGGCGCCGCGTGCGACAAGGTGGCGCCGCCCAGCGTGGAGATCCAGGCGCACTCCGCGCCGATCGGCCTCACCTTCTACACCGGCACCCAGTTCCCGGAGGAGTACCGCGGCAGCCTCTTCGTGGCCTACCGGGGCTCGTGGAACCGCACGCTGCCCACCGGCTACAAGATCGTGCGCATCCGCTTCCGCGACGGGCAGCCCGCCGGGTCTCCCCTCGTGGAGGACTTTGCCACCGGCTGGCTCGAGGGCACCTCGGCGTGGGGCCGCCCGGTGGATCTGGTGGTGGGGCGCGACGGCGCGCTCTACCTCTCCGATCAGGGCGGGGGCCGCATCTACCGCATCACCTACCGCCCGTGACCCGCATCGACCTGTCCCCGCCCGCGGCCGCCCGCGTCTCCCGCATGCCGGGCGCGAGCCTGCGCTGGGCGATGCTGGGCGTCATCTTCCTCACCCGCACCTCGCTGGGCTTCCAGTTCCAGTCCATCGCCGCGCTCACCCCGTTCCTGGTGCCGGCCTTCAACCTCAGCTACGCGGAGGTGGGCCTGCTCATGGGCCTCTTCATGCTGCCGGGCGTGGTCATCGCGCTGCCGGGCGGCCTGCTCGGCCAGCGCTTCGGCAGCCTGCGCGTGGTGGTGGCGGGCCTCGGCCTCATGATCCTGGGCGGCATGATCGTCTCCTACAGCGGCGGCCTCCACACCGCCGCGTTCGGGCGCGCGGTCGGCGGCGTGGGCGGGGTGCTGGTGAACATCTTGCTCGCGCGCATGGTGGCCGACTGGTTCCGCGAGCACGAGCTGCAGACCGCGATGGGCCTGATGCTGTCGGCCTGGCCATTCGGCATGGCGCTGGCGCTCGTGATCCTGGGCCCCCTCGCGGGCGCCACCTCGTGGCGCATCGCGGAGTACCTCACGGTGGTCGCCGCGGGCCTGGCCCTCGCCCTGATGGTGCTGGCCTATCGCGAGCCGTCCGCCGCTCGCGGGGCCGAGGCCGGCGCGGGCGCGGAGCCCGCGCGCTTCCACCTGGGCGTGCCGGGCCGCGTGTGGGCGCTGGCGGTGTGCGCGGGCATCGGCTGGGCGTTATTCAACGCGAGCGTGATCGTGGTGGCGAGCTTCGCGCCCAGCTTCCTGATGACGCACGGGGCGTCGGTGGGCGAGGCCGGCGGCATCGCCGCGCTCGCGCTCTGGATCAGCATCGTGTCGGTGCCGCTCGGCGGCCTGGTGGCGGACCGCATCAAGCGCCCGCGCCTGCTCATCGTGGCGGGCTGCCTCGCCACCACCCTCACCATCACCTGCGCGGCGCGCGCGCCGTGGCCCGCGCTCTGGCTGGTGGTGAGCGGCATCGTGCTGGGCCTGGTGCCGGGCGGCTTGATGGCCCTGCTGCCGCGGGCGGTGCGGTCGGAGCACCTCGCCACCGCGCTCGGGGTGTTCTACGCGTTCTTCTATCTCGGCATGGCGCTCTCCCAGACGGTCGCGGGCTTCCTTCGCGACATCACCGGCGACGCGTCGATGCCCTTACTCTTCGCGGCGAGCCTCATGGTCGTGACGGTGGCGGCCGTCGCCGCGTTCTGGCAGATCGAGGACCGTCCGACCGCCGGTGTAGACTGAACGGCATGCGCGAGCCGGGCGACCTGCTCCTCGTGGCCTGCTACGAGCTGGGCCACCAGCCGCTCGCGGTGGCGTGGCCCGCCGCCTTCCTGGAGCGCGCCGGCTATCGCCCCGCGCTGATGGACACCTCGGTCGAGCCGCTGGACGCCGAGAAGCTCGCGCGCGCGAAGGTGATCGCGGTCTCGGTGCCCATGCACACCGCGCTGCGCCTCGGCCTCGAGGTGGCCGCGCGCGCCCGCGCGGTGAATCCGGCCGCCCATGTGTGCTTCTTCGGGCTCTACGCCACGCTGAACGCCGAGTTCCTCTTCACCCACGGCGTCGACACCGTCATCGGCGGCGAGGCCGAGCCGCCGCTCCTCGCGCTCGTCGAGGCGCTCGAGCGCGGCGACGCGGGGCCGGTGCCCGCGGTGAGCCGCCCGGGCCGGCCCGCCGCGCCGCATCTTCGCCGCCTCGACTTCCCGGTGCCGAGCCGCGCGGGGCTGCCCGCGATCAAGCAGTACACGCACCTCGAGCGCGACGGCCGCATGGAGCTGACCGCCTACGTGGAGGCGAGCCGCGGGTGTCTGCACCGCTGCCGTCACTGCCCGATCCCGCCGGTGTACGGCGGCCGCTTCTTCGCGGTGCCCCGCGAGGTGGTGCTGGCCGACGTCCAGCAGCAGGTCGAGGCGGGCGCGCGCCACGTCACCTTCGGCGATCCGGACTTCCTGAACGGGCCGACCCACGCGCTCGCGGTGGCGCGCGATCTCCACGCCGCGTGGCCCGACGTCACCTTCGACTTCACCGCCAAGATCGAGCACCTGCTGCGGCACCGCGCGCACCTGCCCGCGCTGCGCGAGGCGGGCGGCCTCTTCGTGGTCTCGGCCGCCGAGTCGCTGAGCGACACCGTGCTCGCGCATCTCGACAAAGGCCACACCCGCGCCGACATCGAGACCGCGCTCGCGGCCACCCGCGCGGCCGGCATCACGCTGCGGCCCACGTGGGTGGCCTTCACTCCGTGGACCTCCCTCGACGACCACCGCGCGTGGCTCGACTTCCTGGCCGCCGAGTCGCTGATCGACCACGTGGACCCGGTGCAGTACGGCCTGCGCCTGCTGGTGCCGCCGGGCTCGCTGCTGCTCGAGACCGACGCGCTGCGGCCGCACCTGGGGCCGCTCGAGCAGGCCACGCTCTCCTATCGGTGGACGCACCCCGATCCGCGCATGGATCGCCTGCAGGCCGAGACCGCGGAGCTGGTGGAGCGCGCGATCGGCATGCAGGCGGACGCGCCCGGCATCTTCGACCGCGTGCGCGCGATGGCCACGGAGGCCGCCGGCGCGGCGGCGCCGGCGCCGGTTCGGCCCTCGATGCCCACCGACCGCCGCCGGCCGCCGCGGCTCAGCGAGGCGTGGTTTTGCTGAGCGGAGCCCACCCGGGGCCAGTTGGCCCTGACGTCGCCGAATCGCTTCTGATTCGCCGCGGTCCCCGTCGCGATGGCCCGGATTGATCTGCTCGACGTCTGCGCCACGCTCCGGAGCCGCGAACGCGCCGGCGGCGGGCTGCTGCCGCCCGCGGTGGCGATGCCGGACGCGGCGGCAGCCCGGGCGGCCGAGTTCTCGATCCGCGACCTGAGCCTCTCCGTCTTCGACGGCGAGACCATGGTGGTGCTCGGGCCCAGCGGCTGCGGCAAGACGACGCTGCTCAAGCTAATCGCGGGGCTGATCCGGCCGGACTCGGGCGCCGTGCGTTACGACGGCCTCGACATGGCGCAGGTGCGGCCGGGCGACCGGCGCATCGGCATGGTCTTCCAGAACTACGCGCTCTATCCCCACATGACATCGCGCACCAACGTCCTCTCCTATTTCCTCTTCCGGAAGAAGACGCCGGAGATGGACGCGCTGGCCCGGGCGAAATACGAGCGCACGAGCGAGCTGATGGGCGTGGAGCTCGGGAGCCTCCTCGACCGCCGGCCGACCACGCTCTCCGGCGGGGAGAAGCAGCGCGTGGCCCTGGGTCGCTGCATCACGCGGGACCCCGCGGTCTTCCTGCTCGACGAGCCCTTCTCCAGCCTCGATCAGGCGCTGCGGGACCGATACCGCGTCAACCTCAAGGTCTTGCTGCGGCAGTTCGGCATCACCACCGTCTACGTGACCCACGATCACGTCGAGGCGCTGATCCTGGCCGACCGGCTCGCGATCATGGACCGGGGCCGCATCGAGCAGGTCGGCACCTACCAGGAGCTCTACGAGCAGCCGCGAAACGCGTTCGTGGCCGGCTTCCTGAACCGGCACGTCGGCACCCCACCGATCAGCTTCATCGACGGCGGGCACCTGGCCCACGACCCATCGCTCGCCGGGACGCGCGTGGGGGTGCGCCCCGAAGCGGTGTCGGTGTCGCGCGCGGCGCGACCGGGCGGCCTCCGGGGAACGGTCGTCGGCCGGCTGAGCCTCCCGATGCTCAACGCCACGATCGTGAGCGCGCGGGTGGGAGAGCACGAGATCTACGCGCAGGCCGCCGGTGACCTGAGCGTCTCGGCCGGGGAGGAGATCTGGCTCTCCTTCCGGCACTACCACGTGTTCGAGCGGGAGTCCGGCGCGAGACTGCGAAGCGTCGCCGCCGAGGGCGCCCCCGTCTAGGCCTTCGTCGCGACCTCCGGCCGCGGCGTCACGTGGCCGCACTTGCCGCACGTGCGGTGGGACGGGGTGCCGTAGAACTCGGCGTAGACCTCGGAGACGGGGTCGGCCAGGTAGTCGCTCACGTGCCGCGACGCCTCGTAGAGCTGCGCGCCGCACGACGGGCAATACCAGAAGAACCGGTCCTTCTCACCGCTGCGCCGCTTGCGCTCGATCACCAGCACGAAGGCGTCGGTGGCGAAGCGCGGGGAGTGGGGCGTGCCGGCCGGGCAATGGATGATGCCGCCCTCGCGGATCACCGCCACCTTCTCCTCGCCCTCGGGCGTGCGGTAGTGGAGGTTCATGTCGCCCTTGATCATGTACATGACCTCGTCGCTGGGGTCGACGTGGAACTCGCTCCGACCCTCGCGGCCGCGGGCCACGAAGGCGATGGAGTCTTCCGTCTGCCACAGCACCTGGTTGGGCCGGGTGCCGGAGGCGATGGCGGCGGTGATCTGCGCGAGGTCCAGCGGGAGCATGGCGTTGAGGTTCATGGCGGAGCCTCCGTTCACTCGAGCGTGAGCAGCCGCCGAGGGTTGTCGACCAGGATCGCCCGGATCTCCGCCTCGGTGAAGCCGCGCCGACGCATCATCGGCACCACGTTGGTGAAGATGTGGCCATAGCCGTGCCCGCCGAAGCGCACGAGGCGCGAGCGGTAGCAGATGTCGTGCGAGATCAGGACCTGGGCGAGGTGCCCGCGCGCGATCAGTCCGCGGATGGCCCGCAGGCGGATCGCGTCGTTCGGCATGTCGATGTCGGACAGCCGGTAGTAGGACGACTCCTGCCCGAAGAGGTCCCACTCGAGCACGCAGCCGGAGTCGGCGAGCCGGCGCAGCCGCTCGTCGTCGAACACGGTGCGGTCGATGTGGCTGATGATGACGCGCTCCATGCGGCCGCCCTTCACCCGGATGAAGTCGGCCGCCTCCTGCGGCTGGTCGGGATGCCGGCCGGGGTGCACGTTGATGGCCGCGCCGGTCTCCCGCTGGGCCAGCACCGCGGCGAGCATGACCCGCTGCTCCTGCGCGGTCCACGGCGCCTGGCAGCCGATCTCGCCGATGATGCCGGCGCGCACGTCGGTGCCCCACGCACCGTCGGTCACCGCCTCGACCATCTCCTCCGCGAGGTCCTCGATGGTCCGGGTGGCGTTGGCGGGGTCCTGGTACTCCTCGACGTAGTGCCCGCAGCCCATGATCACGTGCGCGCCGCTCACGCGGGCGATCTCGACGAGCCCGAGCGGATCGGGGCTGAGCCCGCCGCTCGAGAGATCGACGACGCTGCGCCCGCCCGCGGCCACCATGCGGCGCACCTCGTCGGCGGCCACGTCGCGCGCGTCGAGCAGGTAGTTGCGCGCGGCGCCCTTGGCCGTCCCGTAGTTGATCGCCCACACGTTGTCGAGCGCCAGCTCGGGTCCGAGGTCGTCCGGCTTGCGCTGCGAGGGATGACGGATGTCGCACAGCAGGTGCTCGTGCATCAGGGTCGGCCCGAGATCGGCCGGCGCGATGGAGCCGAGCACGGTCTGCACGGTGCCTCGCCCACCCGCGGTCATGGCGCCAACCGTAACGCCAGGCCCGGCGGGCCGTCAATGGCGCCCGGGTAACTCCTGCCCGGTAGATCCGCCCGGTCGAGTCGATCGTGGAGGCCGGCGCGGCAGAGAAGCGGCTCCGAGCGGGCGCCACGCGCGGTGGCACGTCACGTGCTGCTCGTCCTTTGCCATGGGCGCCATGGGCCGGAGCCGATCGAAGCCCCCGTGGGAGCAATCCACGCCGCGCGGCACACGCGCGGTGACGCTCCCGGCGCGCGAGAAGGGAAGCGCCCGCGCCGGCGCTCTGCGCGCCGGACGCCGCTACCCGAACCTGGTGGACCGCATGCCCGCGGCCGAGCCGAGGGGCCGCGGGCGCCGCCTCGCGGTGACGCGGGGCCCAGACCGGGCGTCCCGCTAGCACCGCACGTCCGTCTACCATTCGTGGTCGGGCTGCGACATAATGCCGGGCACATCGATGCCACGTCCCGGAGGCTCGCCCATGATCGGTCGTCTGACTCGTCGCTCGGCGCTCGCGGCCTGGATCCTGCTCGCGGCCATCGCCG
>Ga0070698_100010110_pt1 | contig 10079 bp, 9 predicted proteins | sample KBSK1502metaG_FD_65477 | JGI IMG/M metagenome (GOLD analysis project Ga0070698, IMG submission 65477) | Corn, switchgrass and miscanthus rhizosphere microbial communities from Kellogg Biological Station, Michigan, USA - KBS K1-50-2 metaG | ecosystem: Host-associated > Plants > Roots >... | reverse complement strand
GATGGCGCTTGAAGGGAGCGGTGGCAAGCTTGGCGTTCCGGACTCAGTTCACGGCGGTCTATTTTACGAAACTTGAAGCGTCTAAGGTTACGTCTTTCCCGGATTAAATCTAAAGGGAAGGGACCGAAGGGTTCCGCAAAGGTACGCAGAGGAAAACTTCGCGTCCTCTGCGTAAGCCTCTGCGCCCTCTGCGTTCATTTCCTTTCGGATTCAACACGCGATATTCAGTGAGCAAGAGAAACCTAATAAACGAAACCCATTTCGTAGAATCATTTAATCGTTCTCCATAAAATCCTGATCTCTCAATAGAATCAGATATCAACATTCATTTGGAGACCTTCAAAATGCGTTTGACTGTCGAATCGCTCTTCATCCGCGCCCGGCCGTACTCGTTCGTATGAACCGTCGGGCTGCAACTGGCGCGCCCTGGCGTTGTCCTTTAGGCAAGCCTGAAGGACCTCGTCTTTAAGAAAAGCTCGCAGTTTCGGATCATTCACCGGGCAGACAACCTCCACGCGGCGATTGAGGTTTCGCGACATCCAGTCGGCGCTGCCGATGTAGACTTCTTCATCGCCGCCGTTCCGGAAATAAAAGATCCGGCTGTGCTCGAGAAAACGTCCGACGATGCTGCGCACGCGAATATTTTCTGAGATTCCCGGCACGCCCGGGCGCAACATGCAGATGCCCCGCACTATCAGGTCGATGGAAACGCCCGCTTCCGAAGCATCGTATAGAGTTTGAATGATGTTGGGATCAGCCAGACGGTTGAGTTTCGCGACGATTCGCGCGGGCCGGCCAGCTTTCGCGTTTGTGGTCTCTCGCTCGATCAGCGCGGTCAGTTTTTCTCGCAAATTAACCGGCGCCACAAACAGCCGGCGATAGTCATTTTGCCTCGAGTAGCCGGTAAGATAATTAAAGAACTCAGAGGCGTCGGCGCCGATGTCTTCGTCGGCAGTAAATAATCCCAGGTCGGTATAGGTACAAGAGTTCGTAGGATTGTAATTACCGGTGGCGATATGAACGTAACGTTTAAGAGCGCCGCGTTCTAGCCGCACCACCAGGGTTAACTTACAATGGGTTTTCAATCCCAGCAGGCCGTACACGACGTGCACTCCGGCATGCTCTAGTCGTCGGGCCCACTCGATATTGTTCTCTTCGTCGAAACGCGCCTTCAACTCGATTAAAGCCGTCACTTGTTTGCCCTGCTCAGCGGCATGAATCAGCGATTCGGCAATCTGCGACCGTTGCCCGGTGCGATAGAGGCAAATCTTGATCGCCAGCACGTCGGGATCCTCAGCCGCCGTGCGAATGAAATTCGTCACCGTCGAATAGGCGGTGTAGGGATGATGCAGTAAGACGTCTCGCTGTTTGATGACGTCGAAAATCGGTCCGCCCGTTTTGAGCGCGGATGGCAAGGAAGTTCGCAGCGGGCGAAACTTCAAATCAGGCCGGTTGATTTCACAGAGGGCCGTCAAATCAGAGACATTCAACGGGCCGTCGATCCGAAAGATGTCGTCGGACTCCAGTCCCAAAGAGTTTGTCAGATAGTCGAGCATCTCATCGGGCATCCCGTCAGCAACTTCAAGTCGGACGGGCGTGCCAAAACGTCGTTTTCGCAGCTCAGTCTGCAAAGCCCGTAGCAGGTCATCAGCTTCATCCTCACGGACGTCGATGTCGGCATCGCGCGTCACGCGAAAAGTGTGACTCTCCCCGACACGCATCCCGGGAAACAACGAACCCAGGTTGGCAGCGATGATTTCGCTGAGGAAAGTGAATTTATTTTTCGCTCCACTGACCGGCACCAGGCCCGGCAGCACCGGCGGCACCTTCAGGCGAACGAAACGGGCTTCGCTCGCCGTCTTTGAAAACCGATCCGCGTCGGGCGACTCGACCATCAGCCCAAGATTAAGACTGAGGCCTGAGATATATGGAAAAGGATGCGCCGGATCGACCGCCAGCGGCGTCAGCACCGGAAAAACGTTCTGCTTAAAGTAATCATCCGCCTTGCCGCGTTCCGCCGGCGACAATGAAGCATAAGGAGTGACGACGATTTCCTGCTGCGCAAGTTCCGGCAGAATCTCCTGTTGCAGACAACGCATCTGTTCCGCAATCATGGGGCGCAGGCGGTGTCTGATCTCACGCAGTTGCTCGGCGGCAGTCAGTCCGTCCGGCGAAGGGTGCACCCAACCCTCTTCGACTTCTTCCTTCAACGCTGACACTCGAATCATGAAGAATTCGTCGACAATGTTTGAGAAGATGGTCAGAAACCTCAGCCGTTCAAGCAGCGGGTTTTGATCGTCAAGCCCTTCCTCCAGGACATGGCGAAAGAACTCTACGAGGCTAAGCTCTCGATTCAGCAGCCGCTGCTCAGCTTTAGCGGATGCCGTTGCTTTGACAAGTTTCGGCCGCGCCGGACTTGCCGCAATACGATTCTCAATTTGTAAATTTGAAATCATTTGTTTTCTTTGATGAATTCCGTTCGGAGTAGCGCCTTAAGGCGGGAGAGATGAAACAGATGGCCATTCCGCCTAAAGGCGGCACTCCGAGCAATTGTTTCATAGATACACGTTTCCCAATGCCGTGAACCCAGCAACTCTTATTCCCAGATAGTGTTCTGAGGCGGAAAGAATCTATTTAGTTGGTTTGCGCGAACGCGCCGGATCAATCAGAAGCAGGTTGCAAACTCGACGCAATTTAATCGTACGAATTCCCTTCACGGGCATATGCGGATTGAACGGTATTGATTGCGGTAATGAGTACGGACTAACGCAGTTTAGTCCTGGGCACCGTGTATGCCCGCCGGGATGGAACACTCACTAGTTGATTTGACTCCACGATGAAAGCGGTCAAATGGCCCCCGTACACGCAGCCGGTGTCGAGACCAATCGCACGCGGCGTACGTCTCGGCTGTTTCGCCGGCCAGTGACCGAAGAGGACGGTTTTCCTGCCGCGATAGACCGCGTACCAGGGCACACCTCTCTTACTCGCAGGATTCGCGCCCATGGTGCGTATCTCGGTCAGATCGCTGGCCATTTGATGTTTAAGCCGAACACCCGGACGCACGCCGGCATGAACAACCAGATGAGAACCAAGATCGATCATATACGGAAGGGATTTCAGATAATTTGCGTAGCGTTCCCGGTTGATTTCAAGCTCGGCTGAGGCTTTCTGCTGTTCTTTGGTCAGGCGATTGGGTTCGCCACGCCAGCGCTGGCGCAAGGCTCGATCATGATTGCCGATGACCGAAGAAAAGCGCTCGTCGTCGATAAAGAGATCCAGCACCTCGCGACTCTTTTCACCTTTGACGATCAAGTCTCCGACTGCGACCACGCGATCGTCACTGCGCAACTTGAGGAGCTCGAGCAAGTCAGTGAGTTCGTCAAAGCACCCGTGAATATCACCGATAATGATTGTGCGGCCCATCTCTGCTCGCTCAATCAAACAAATGGTGTACCGCGTCGGTGTTCCAGTCAGACAGGTTCGGAGTCACGACCTCTGCCTGGGCGCTGCGCAATTCGCTTGCGGAAACCGTACTGGTAACACCGATCGTGTGCATGCCCGCGGTACGAGCGGCCTCAATCCCGGGGGGCGAGTCTTCGATCACCAGACATTCGCGCGGGAGGAGGGCCATTTTCCTGTCAGCGCGCCTTTGCTCATTCAACAGCTCCAACGCTCGCAGGTAACAGTCCGGCGCTGGTTTGTTTTTCGAGCCCGGCGCGGCCGTAACAAACACTGAGAACTCGCTCCGGAGATGCGCGAGATCTAACACGTGATCGATCTCTTCGCGCTCGGCCATACTGACTATTCCCAGTTCATAGTGACGTGAGGCTTCCCTGATGAAAGTGACGACGCCGGAAGGCACGGGCAGTTCATCCGTAATGATTTGCCGATGCAACTCGTGTTCGCGTTTGATCAGTGCGCGCATGGTTTCGTCGGTCAACGACCTTGCCGCGCGCCCGTACGCGGCGCGCACAAACGCGGGGTCGTCCATTCCCAGGGATGCGAAGTAGTCTTCGTCCGTGAGGGCGACGCCCTCCGCAGCCAGTACTTCGCGATAAGCCTTCAGATGGATGCGCTCGTCATCGATGATGACGCCGTTAAAGTCAAAAAAGATCGCTGCGATCATTTGCGGATACTATTGAGTTACGTTGCATCCTGGCCGGAATTCACGGACGAGGCGGAGACAGTTTCTCGATCTTCTCATTCTGCTGTGAGAACAACTGTGGCAGTCGTTCGCTCTCGAGCACATCCAGCCGGCGCAGAACTTCAGTCAGCGACAGTTCATTTTTCAGGTTCACTTGAAAATCCAAATCCGCGCGCAGGCGATCTTTTCCGGATTGTCGATTTTGCGACATCATGATGAATGGGGCCTGGAACGCCTGAAGTATGTTAAGGATGAACAAGAGGAAGGCGTAGGGATATGGATCGAAGCCTTTAGGGTTCAAGATCCAGTTCACCAACATCCAGCCGCCTAGAAAGAGCACTGTGACGACGATGAATTTCCAACTGCCGCCAAACTCGGCGATCAGGTCAGCGGCACGATCCGAGAGCGTGAGACGCTTATCCTGCTCTTCGTTGACGTTGCGCGAGACACGCTGCTGGAGCATCTTGTCCGTCCGGCGCAGTCTTGAGAAAGTAGCGCTCAACATTTCCAGCGCCACGGCCGGGTTCTCATGAATAAACCGCAGAAAGTCTTCGCGCGACAAAACCTCCAGGCGCGCGTCTTCGGTGACGGTGGCGTCGGCGGAACGTTGTTTACCGTCAATGATCGCCATCTCGCCAAAGAAATCACCCTGGGCCAATTCGGCCAGGACGACTTCTTTATCGTCGTCATCGGTCAGGGCAATCCGCACCCGGCCGCTTTCGATCAGATACATGGCGTCGCCCTGATCGCCGGCGCGAAAAAGATTGGTTCCGTTAGCGACGATGCGCGTTTGCAACAGGTTGCGCAGTTCGATTGCCGCCTCGTCGTCAAGCGAAGCAAAAAGTGGAACGGAACGGATAGCATCAAGCGTCATCTCTTGCGGTATTGGGGTTGACATTGATTTACCTCGCTCAATCAAGGAAAGAGTAAAAAGGCAAAAGGCAAAAGTTAAGAACAGCGTGCTGAACTCTTTCCTTTTGCCTTTTGCCTTTTTAGTTTCATTCCTGCACCCGACCATCTTTCATCATGATGATTCTATCGGCAAAGCCGCTCGCGAGTTCATGATCGTGGGTTACCAGCATTACGGTGAGTTTGTCCCTGTCGACCATTTCGCGCAGCAGAGCGAGCAGCTCGCGAGCCCGAGTCGAGTCTAGATTGCCGGTCGGCTCGTCGGCAAGCAACACGCGCGGACGGTTCGCCAGGGCGCGCGCGATAGCGACACGCTGCTGTTCTCCTCCGGACAATTCAGAGGGCCGGTGCTCCATCCGATCGAAGAGCCCGACACGTTCCAACAGAGCCTTCGCGCGCTCTCGACGCGCCGGGCCGCGCACGCCGCCAAACGCCAGCGCCAGCCGTACGTTCTCAGCGGCGGTCATGGTGGAAATCAGATTGAAATTCTGAAAGATCATTCCGACTGAGAAGCGTCGAAAGCGGGCCATCTGCTTCTTGGTCAAAGGTCCCAACGGTTTGGCGTCAAAAAAGACTTCGCCGCTGGTGGGGCGGTCGAGTCCGCCGAGCAGATTCAGCAAGGTCGATTTTCCCGAACCGGACGTTCCCTGAATCGCGACGAACTCTCCCTCATTCACGGCCACGTCGACACGATCCAACGCCGTGACCTGGTTCGTTCCCATTTGATAGACGCGGGTCACTTCCCGAGTTTCAATTAATGGCATAGTAAAATATATTGAGGTTAGACCGTTTTTTTCCCGTCCCGGCAAGTCAAAACGACGGCGGACCGGCCAGTTCGATTGTGGCACGCGCATCTTGCGCGTGATTCACGGGCGAGACGCCCGTCCCACCCCTTTTAAACTCTCGTTGAACTGCTGCGCGCGACGCGCCAGAGCTCGAACCGCTCGTTATCAAATCCTTTCAAAGGAATCGCAAAACGCGTCGCCACAAAACCATTGCGGGGATCGCTCAGTAATTCGCGCACTCCCGGATCGTCGTAAACAGCCGCTGAGATCACCACATCATCCCCCGTCGATTGCGCTTCCAGTCGCGCGGCCAAATTCACAGTCGAGCCAAAGTAATCAAGCCGATCGTTAAGCGTGACCGCGATGCATGGCCCCGTGTGCAAACCGGCTTTCAAAGTGAGCGGCCGCATCCCGTCGGGCGGCGATGCCAGACGCTGCTGCGCGTGCAGCATCGCGCGCAGGGCGGCGGCCGGATGACGAAAGACGGCCATCACCGCATCGCCGATCGTCTTTACCAGCGCCCCTTCCTCGTCGGCAATCGCCTGTTTCAGAACGTCGAAGTGATTCATGACTCGGCCGAACGCCGTGGCGTCGCCGATCTCTCGATACATCCGCGTCGAATCCTTCAAATCCGTAAACAACACCGTGAGAGTGCCCACGGAAATCTGTTCACCCGGACGCAACGCTTCACTCGCAAACAGATCGCGAAAGACTTGCAGCGCGGTAACCTCAGCAGCTGTGGCCGCGTCGTCGCTCCAGGCGGTCCGCTCGAGGATGAAGAGTTGTTCGTCGTCGGTCGCGTTTTCAAAATTGAGACTGGCGTTCGTGCCAATCTCGAGCTCTTCATTCGACCAGCCCGCGTCACTCGCACTCAGAGTCGTTACGGGCTTTCCGGCCTCGGTGGCACGTAAGTGCTGCCAGCCGGCCAGGCTCATCGTGCGCAGACGGTAGCGGCCTGCTGCCAGCTTCAGATCGATGGCGCGACTCGAACCGGGCGGGAGCAGTTGCTGCGCCGCGACATGCGGAGTCACCTGCGGTCCGCCGATGCAGAAGGTTTCGATGTCGGCTATCCGGATCGAAGGGTTCGGGTGAAAAGTAAGTTCGACGGACTGCTCAAAGTTGACAGTAAAGTCGATGTTGCAGCCGGGGCAATGTACCTGTGACGAGATCTCTTTCAGGGTTGTGCTCGCGCCCCCGCCACGGCACATCGGGCAGATCAGGTTCCATTGCAAGTCCAGAATGCCGGCGCGCGTCGCACAGAGACAAGTTTCCAGCACCGCGCGCTTTGCCTGGCCCCACAGCCGCGCCAGTTCGTACGGCCGGATTCTTGCCACGGCAAATTCGTCGGCATTCTCGATGTAATCCACCAGCAGCGCAATTAAATCGCTGTCGCTGCCCTGCGCCGCCATTTTTTCACTGAGCGTAAGCAGCCGCGCGCGGCCGCCGGGAACCAGTTGAGCCCGGGAGGCAAAGGCTTGCGTGAATCGCCCTGCGCTGGCTCGTTCGTCGTATTCCCGAAAAGTTCGGGCAAAGTTTCGCGCGCTCAACAGGCCAATCTGGATTGGAATAGCAATCAAGCCGAGAATGTTCTTCGGCTTTGCCCATACCTGATAGGTCAGTTTAGTTCCCGTCGATTGTTCGTCCGCTCTTTCAACCGAGGCGCCGCGGCGCTTTTCTGTTGGGATTAATTCAGCGAGGACACGCAGCTCCTCGATTGGTCCTTTTGAATAACGACGCACCACGCCGAACCGCGCCGGCCGCACCCATTCGAACGGTTGCTCTTCCCATTCAACCGGAATACCGAACGCCGACAGTCGCAAACGACGGCGAGCATTCCGAAGTGCTGCGCCGGGGTTCGAAAGGTTCTCAATCGCCGGCACTCCCGTGTCGCGATTAAAACGGTTCGTGTCGGCCACCAGCGGCCAGAGTTGTTCCGGCGACGATTCGAGATCGAACTCCCAGCGGTAATGGAATTCACGGAAAGGCATAGCTAGAGGAATAAAGTAAAAAGGAAAAAGGTAAAAGGCAAAAGGAAGACAACGAGATCCTCACTTTTGCCTTTTTACTCTTGCCTTTTGCCTTCGCTAGACTTCCTTATATTCCGAATCGACATCCTCGTCGGAAAACGCCACGCGGTAATTCTTTGATTGCACCTGCTTCGTGATTAGGAGGTCGTCTTTCGTCTTTAGCAGATCCGCGCGGTTGTAAACTGATAATTCAAAGTTGTAGCCGTGCGTGATTGCATCTTTCGGACAAGCCTCGACGCAATAGCCGCAGAAAATGCAGCGCCCATAGTCGATGTTATAAACCTTCGCGTAACGTTCATCGACGCCAACGCGTTCAGCCGGCGAGCGCGGATCGTCCACGGCTTCGATGTAGATGCACTCAGACGGACAAGCCGCGGCGCACAGAAAACAAGCGACACACTTCTCTTTGCCGAGTTCATCGACGTGCAGCAGATGCTGGCCGCGATAGCGCGGCTGCATCGTCACGGGCTCCTCGGGATACTGAACGGTCTGTTTCCGTTTGGGCAGGTAAGACAGCGTGACGCTCATCCCCTGGATGATCGCGCGCGTTGATTCGATGACTTCAGAAATTATTGACATCGGATGAATTTCGGATTTCGGATTTCGAATTGCGAAATTTTAAGCCCTGGCTGCTTTAGCAGTTTTCCCGGAGCTCGTGAAAATCACCAGGAGTTCGCCAGACTCCTGGAGCAACAACTCCCGCTGCGGAGCATCGCCGAATTTGGCTTCGTCGCAAATCTCCAACCAATACTGACTTTCGGAAGCTTCCTTCTCAACGATTCCAATCTTGTGAATGAAGTCATTTCGGGATTCGGCCCGATTTGCTTCGCGATAATTCGCACCAACGGATGTCCCAGCTTTTGCCAATTGATATCTGATTACATCGCCAGTTTTCCCAACCGGTAACGTTGCCGCGAAAGCGATGATTCGCAGGGCGAATTGCTTCGTTCGCTTTTCCAACTCAGCTTTGTCCATCTTACAATTCGCAATCCGCAATTCGAATTTCGCAATTCATATTCATTTTACACGAGTAGCATGCGAGGTCACAGCTTGCCAACGATGGTCTCGCCATACGAAGGTGTCAACAAAGTCGTACACATAGGTTTCGTCTGACGTTTCTTCCTTCAGGTTACCGTTGACCACGGCACGATCGCCGGTTTGATTCACTGTCAGGTCGTATACTTCCCAGTTCTCAACCGATGTGTCCGGCTTAATGGTATCGATGTACTTCCGTTTGGTTCGCGAGTTGTCATCGTTACCCACATATTCGTCCGCCAGAATTCTCTCCAAAGCTTGCTTATCGTCTTTAATATTGGCTTCGGTCCAATCCTTTTCCAGTTTGGTTAGCTGCGCCAGGACTTCCGCGGAATCCGTCGGCACATCGTCGGTCGAGGTAGGGGAAGCGTCCGGCGTTGGGCTGACCGACGTGACCGGCCGGGAAGGCGACGGCTGTGGCCGGTTGTCATTTTTAGAAGCGCGAAGGAATCCGGGAACCGTAAATGCCGCGACGATCGCGACCACCAGAATCGAAAGAATCGCCAGGATGCCAATCACCCACGGCCAGGTTTTACGTTTTGGAGCCGCGGGACCATACGGTGCGGCGGGAGGTCGATATGGTGACCCGCTGACTGTGGCTTTGCCGGGAAGTTGACTGTAGGCCTGCGTCGGTGGCAGAGCACCGGCGCTTTCGGAACCCCTGGCCGGGCTGCGTGGCGACACCAGCGTCTCCTGTGAATCCGGCCGGGCGCCCACGTCCGCGACGAGCGGCGTGCCGTCTTCAAGACAGAAACTCAGCGTGTCATCGTCAAACGCGCGTTTACAGGTAGGACAATGTTTCATTACTCGACTCCAACAGGATCATCGTTGGTTCGCGGACATGATCATGGCGACGATATAGAACACCATCACACCGGCAAACATGACCAAACTCAGAATGCCGGTGATGACCCCGACCCAAGCAAACTGCTTTCCGGTCACTCGCTCGGGATTCTTCTTAATCTGCGAGAGTGAGACAGCACCCAGAATGATCGCGGCGATCGCGGGGATTGGTCCAAAACACATCCAGCCCACCGTGACGCTGATTATTCCCAATATCATCGAAGCCACGCTCAAGCTCTTATTCGGCGGTAAGGCGTAGGCCGGCGGCGGAGGCGGTTGCCAGACCGGCTTAACCGGTTGCGGCTCAAAAAGCTGCCCGCCTGATCCGCTGCCTGA